>Ga0209038_10000118_pt1 | contig 25123 bp, 20 predicted proteins | sample BogFormECP03_OM3_FD_188237 | JGI IMG/M metagenome (GOLD analysis project Ga0209038, IMG submission 188237) | Bog forest soil microbial communities from Calvert Island, British Columbia, Canada - ECP03_OM3 (SPAdes) (version 2) | ecosystem: Environmental > Aquatic > Freshwater > Wetlands > Bog ...
TCGCGTTGGGATTCGGCACGGACGCTGTGGCCGCAATCGACACGGCGAAGAAGAGTTTGCAGCGCGAGTTCTCGCAGGTCAGCGCCGAATATGTCGCCGGATGGAAGGAATACGCAGCCGGGTTGCGCCACGTGAATCCCAGCTACGAGAAAATGTTTCAGCTCTCCGCCATGGTGCTGAAAGCCCACGAAGACAAAACTTACCGTGGCGCCATGATCGCTTCGATGAGCATTCCGTGGGGATTTGCGGTGAAGGCCGCTGAACCCAACGTCGGCGGCTACCATCTCGTATGGGCCCGCGACCTCTATGAAGTAGCCACCGGGCTGCTTGCTGCAGGCGATCGCGCCGCTGCCGATCGCGCACTGAACTATCTTCTTACCGTGCAGCAGAAGCCCGACGGCAGCTTCCCGCAAAACAGTTGGCTCGACGGAAAGCCGTATTGGACGGCGTTGCAAATGGATGAAATTTCCTACCCTCTCGTCCTCGCCTGGCAATTGGGCCGCACCGACGCGGACTCCTGGACGAAGCATCTGCGGCCGGAAGCTGAATTCCTCCTGTCGCACGGGCCGTTCACCGAGCAAGAGCGCTGGGAAGAATTGAAGGGTTACTCGCCATCGACACTCGCAGCCGAAATTGCCGGACTGGTCTGCGCGTCGGACATCGCCCGGAAAAATAACGCAAACGACGACGCCGAGCGTTACCTTCGCGTGGCCGACGATTGGGCCGCCAATCTCGAGAAGTGGACGGTGACGACGACCGGCCATCTCGGCTCGAGCGAAGATCGCGCCGGCTATTACATGCGCATCGACGAATCCGCTGATCCCAATGACGGCGCAACTCTGGACGTAAGGAATGGCGGAGGCGTTTGGGACAAGCGCGACGTCGTGGACGCCGGCTTTCTCGAATTAGTCCGCCTGGGAATTCGCGCAGCCAGCGATCCAAACATCGCGCACTCCGTTCACGTAGTCGATTCCACCATCCGCATCGAAACCCCCAACGGCCCGGGCTTTCGCCGCTACAATCACGACGGCTACGGAGAAACCTATTTTGGCGGCCCGTGGCTTGGCGAAGGCATTGGGCGGCTCTGGCCCATCTTCACCGGCGAACGCGGCGAATACGAAATTGCGCTGGGGCACGATCCAACGGAGTACCTCGCGTCCATGCAACGCTTCGCGAATGCGGGCGGCATGATTCCCGAACAGGTCTGGGACCGCGCCGATCCCACGCAGTCCCATTTTTCCTTCGGTTCCGGGACCGGCAGCGCGACGCCGCTGGCCTGGAGCATGGCGCAATTTCTTCGCCTGGCGGTTTGTGCGGAGGAAAAGCGCATCGTGGAAACCCCCAGCGTTGTCGCCCAGCACTTCCTGGAATCGCGTAAGTGAGTTACTGTCTCGGGCAGTTCATAGCATCTGTATAGGATGAGAGATCGAGCCCGTAATCCTTCATCGCGTCTACGTGTGGCGTGTCGCGACACAGCGGTCGAATGCCCTAGCGAAACTCGGAGCCATGCGATTCACCGGTAGCTTGCTTTGACGACTCTCGTATTCTGGGACCGTTCGCGCTCAACGGACTTTAAGGCACGATGAACGGCGATAGCGCATCGTGAGACGTCGCCCCTAATTCCAGATCGCGGTTTTATTGCGGTTTTATTGCGGTTTTATTGCAGAGACGCGAGAGCTTCGCATGCGGTATCGGTTGCCGGCGCTGCGCCGCCCGTGGGATCGATGTGGATCGTGGCGGATTCGTCGCTGCAGAAAGTGCGGTTGCCTGTGGCGTTCACACTGAGAGGCACTGCACTCGTCACATAGGTGGCCGAACCTGGCGCGCCGCAGCCCGTAGCTGCCGCGGTAAGGGACTTCACCTGCGTGTAGCTCAAAGTGTAGCCGCTCTTCTGGCCCGTGGTCGTCAGTGTGGTATCGAGCAGGTTCGCTGCGCCACAATTGCCTGGAGGCGCGCCACCGAAAATTGCAAACGTCTGCGGGAAGCCATTGTTGAACGTTGAAGCGTAGGTGATCGCCGCGGTATTGATGGTGCGCAGCGTGCCGACTGCCGAAGCCTCATTGGCTGCGATGCGGGCCTTCAATAGGTTCGGAATGGCAATCGCCGCGATGATTAAAATAATCGCCACGACGATCAGCAGCTCAATTAGCGAGAAACCGGTTTCACTGTCACGCGAATGGGACGCACCTGCCGCCCGCGCCTTTGCCTTTCTTTTCCGCGGCTCGCCGCTAAACGTTTGAATATCGGCGACCGAATAGACGTTTTCGCTCTCGCAGAGCTTGCAGCGAGCTATGAATGCGCGCGGAGGATTCGCTTCTTCGGATTCGTGTTCATCCTGGAGACCCGCTACCTTCGGCGAAACCGCAATTGGTTGCCGGCACGAAATGCAGGGTACTCCACGATAGCTTTTCGTCAGTTCTGCAATCATTTGATCCTCACGGAGGTGATCTCTACGGGGAGGCTGGAGTATATCACCATGCCGGGCTCAAAGCTTCAACGAGAAGGCGTTGCAATGGATCGCGGGGGGTATTCGGTGGAAATGAGGCTGCCGGAAGAATTTGCGGCCGGATGCTGCCGAGCGAGACCCAGGCGGGACGTCGAACCTTGGATGGGAGCCACGGCCGTTTGGAAACCGAGGTCCATGTCCGACAGAAAATCGAAGACCTGCCTTTGATCGTTGTTTCGTGCAATTCTCAGCAGGCTGGCGATATCGGAGGAGAGCGATTTTCCGTTGGTCAATTGGGGCGCGATCTGCGAGATTTTTTCGAAACCGGTGGGGAGCAGTCTCTCGTTGCTTGCGACGAGTTCCTCGGACAGTTTCTCGCCTGGGCGGAGTCCTGCAATCTGCGTTTCGATGTCCTTTTCCGGCTCAAACCCGGAGAGCCAAATCATTTCCCGCGCGAGATCGAGAATCTTTCGTGGACTGCCCATATCCAGAACGAAGATCTCGCCACGTTCCGCCAGGGTGCCGGCGCAGAGAATTAATTGGACTGCTTCCTGGACGGTCATAAAGTAACGGACCATCTCGGGGTGAGTCACCGTCACTGGGCCGCCGTTGGCGATCTGCCTGCTAAACAGCGGGACCACGCTACCGCGGCTTCCCAACACATTTCCGAAGCGCACGCACCCCGCGGAAATGCTTTTTTTCCTGGCCGCCGATTGCACGAGCATCTCGCCGAGCCGCTTGGTCGCCCCCATCACGTTCGCGGGATTGACCGCCTTGTCGGAAGAAATAAAGACGAATCGAGAAACGCCTGATTCAACGCATGCGTCGAGCACACTCTGAGTTCCGCCGACATTGTTAAGGACCGCCTCGCACGGATGCTTTTCCATCAATGGGACGTGTTTGTGCGCCGCCGCATGAAACACGACTTGCGGCCGAAACTCGCTGAAAACGGCGCGCAGCCGGTTTGAGTCGCGTACATCGGCAACGACAGCCTCGGCCAGGCCGCCCAATTTCATCGAGCAGATCTCCTGCTCCAATTCGTAAACGGTATTCTCGTCTTTATCCAAGAACGCCACTCTCGAAGGTTTCAGCCGGACCAACTGACGCACCAACTCGCTTCCGATGGAACCTCCCCCGCCAGTTACAAGCACGCGCTTTCCTGCGTATGCCGCTCCTGCAATCAGCTCGAAGTCCGGTACTTCGACACGCTCACGACCCAACACCCGGGAATAGAAGTCGAAAGTTTTTCTCATAGTCGGCGCTCGCTTATGTTTCGTGGTGTCAATTCTATTCTAGCTGGATTGCGGCGAGCTGGGTTTGTGCTGCAATGAGATTTGAGGCTTGACCGATCTTTCGATCACTTTCGCAAGCGTTTCAAAAATCATTTTAATGTCGCTTGCAAAGCGGATATCTTCACAATAGAGCAAGTCAAGTTCCAGCTTTTTCGGGACAATCTCCTCCGCGTAGAATCTCCCAGCCTCTTTCTGGCCCGCAAGAATTTCCTCTTCGCAAAGGTAGGCACTCGCAGCCGGTCCGGTGATTCCCGGCTTTTGGCGAAACACTCGCCGCTGTGACTCAGTGTACGTTGCCGTGTAAACGGGAACCTCGGGCCGCGGTCCGACGAGACTCATGTCGCCAACGAACACATTGAAGAATTGCGGGATCTCGTCAATCTTGGTTTTGCGCATCCAGCGTCCAAAGCCGGTAATTCTGGAATCGCCATAGGTGGTAAGCGAAGGTCCCGCGCGATCCGCGTTCTCAACCATGGATCGAAACTTCACAATCCGGAACGATCTTCCGAATTGCCCGACTCTGAGTTGCCGGAAAAACGCGGGCCCGGAACTCGTGAGCTTTACGGCAACAGCGACAACGAGAATCACCGGCGACAGGAGAATGAGGCCGGCCAGCGAGACGGTAGCGTCCAACCATCGCTTTCCCACGCGCACGTAAAATGATTCGCGAGCGGGCGCTGACCTTGAGGCGCCATTCGATTTAACGCCGGTGTTCGCGGGCAATGTCATAAAGCGCTTCCGCAACTTGATCCTGTTCTAGTCGAAGCGCATTCAGGTTAGCATCAACACTTAAGATTGCTACAATGGCGCGTGTTGCTGCGAGAGCCTATGCATGGGCCATTCGCCTTCTCCGATCTCCGCGACGTTTTTGCTAAGGCTAACGAGGAGAAGTCCGGTGACCGGTTGGCGGGGCTTGCCGCGGAGTCGGAAAGTGAGCGCGTTGCAGCAAAACGCAAACTCGCGGATATAACTCTCGCCGAAATTGTCCATCAGCCTTTAATTGATCCCAGCGAGGATGACGTCACCCGCCTGATTCTCGAAACCTTCAACGAGGAATCCTTCCGGTCCATCAAGAGCTTGACGGTGGGCGAATTTCGCGATCATATCCTGGACGACGCCACCCTCGAAGCGGACCTCAAGCAACTTCAGTGGGCCATCACTCCGGAAATAGCTGCGGCCGTAACGAAAATCATGAGCAACAAGGATCTAGTCCTGGCTGCGGCCAAGATCCGCAATGTAACCCGCTGCCGAAATACGATGGGCGAAGCGGGCGTCTTAGGCATCCGCGTCCAACCGAATCACCCGGCCGACGATATTGGCGGCATACTTCTTTCCGCCTTCGAGGGTCTCCTGTATGGCTGCGGAGACGCGGTGATCGGCGTAAACCCCGCTTCGGATTCTGTTGAGACCACCAGCGCGATCCTTCACGCGTTGCACCGCCTCGTTGATGTTTATCAAGTGCCAACGCAAACCTGCTGCCTTGCGCACATCAGCACGCAACTGGAGGCTTTAGATCGCGGCGCGCCGGTGGATCTTCTTTTCCAATCGATCGCCGGAACGCAGGCCGCCAATCGCAGTTTCGGAATCACGCTGGAAATGATTCGTGATGGCCGCGAGCGCGTGCTCGAACATCACCGCCGCCGCGACGTTCCCTGGAAGGGCGACAACGTCATGTATTTTGAAACCGGCCAAGGCAGCGCGCTCTCCGCGGAGGCGCACCACGGAGTGGACCAGCTCACGCTCGAAGCGCGCGCTTACGGTGTCGCTCGATGCTTCGATCCGTTTCTCGTGAACAGCGTCGTCGGTTTCATCGGCCCCGAATACCTCTACAACGAACGCCAAATAATTCGCGCTGGCCTCGAAGATCACTTCATGGGCAAGCTGCTTGGGCTGCCGATGGGTTGTGATGTTTGTTATACAAATCATGCGGAGGCGGACCAGAACTCGGCAGACAATCTGCTGCTTCTTCTCGCCGCGGCGGGATGCAATTACTTCATGGGGGTTCCGTGCTCCGACGACGTAATGCTGAACTATCAGTCAACGAGCTACCACGATGCCCTCGCCGTAAGGCGACTCTTTAAACTGAAACCGGCCCCGGAATTTTTGACGTGGCTGGAGGCCAGAGCCATTTATCGCGATGGTGAGCCCGCGCTGCTTGAAGCTCCGCAGCGGCGCCAATTGATGCAGGGCCTGGAGTCTTCGCTTGCGGAGATGCTTTGATGGCTGAAGGTCCGAATAAGTTCCTGGTCACTTCCGATCTCTCCGAACGCTTGCAGAAAATTCGAGCCAGAACTCCGGCCCGCATCCTAATGGGAAGAGCTGGAGCGGCCTACCGCACGAACGTTCAACTCGATTTGCGCGAGGCTCATGCTGCCGCGAGAGACGCCGTCCGGGATGAGATGGATCTTTCGAGCGCATTCGGTGAGACTTTTGTGCGCCAGTGGGAACTCTTCCAAGTTCAAACGCGAGCCGCCGGGAAAGACGAGTATCTTATGCGGCCCGATCTGGGCCGGCATTTTGATGAAAGCTCCCGGCTGAAGATTCAAGAGCATTGCGCGCGCGGCAGCGATCTGCAAATCGTCATCGGGGACGGCTTGTCCGTTCCCGCGGTGTCTAGGCAAGTGCCGGCGCTGCTGCCTCTCCTCTGCGCAGGCGCTAAGTCGGCTGGCTGGAAAGCAGGCCGCACATTCGTAGTTCGTTACTGCCGGGTCGGCATCTTGAACGAAATCGGCAATCTGCTCGACCCTCGTGTGGTGGTGCTACTCATCGGCGAGCGCCCAGGCCTTGCCACTGCGGAAAGCCTCTCAGCGTATATGGCCTATCGTCCGCGCGAAGATCACACCGATGCAGACCGGAACCTCATCTCGAACATCCACGCGCGAGGCGAAACGCCGGCCCGTTCCGCAGCTCGCATCTTGAGTCTCGCCGCGCAAATGATGCAGGCGGACGCCAGCGGCTGCCGCGTCAAGGAGAACCTTTAGCCTTTCGCAGCTTCCGTTCTGTCAATCCAGAACGAGGTGCGGAATAGCATTCGGTTCCCAACTTGCATCCGCACAAAGCGCCGCACTTTCCGATCAGGTGACCGCGGTCAATATCTTGGGGCGGCGTATGTCGAACACGGTGTTGCTGATTCAGGCCCTCGGCGGCGACTGGAATCGCTCCGCATTGCCTGCACGCCCCGAATGCTGCGGCAAACTTACGGGCAATTGATCCGGCCGGAGGACATCTCAGTGTCCTGTAACGCGACTCATCGGGAGTCATCGAGGTTCCACTCGCCGGGTAACCGCGTTAGTCGGGACTTAGAAGTTTCGCCGATGTCCTCTGGTCGTTTTCTCGGAGCCTCGCCAGTAGTATCCGCTATTGGGAGGGAATGGATGACGGCGCACTCGGAGTGCGACGCACCTTATCCCATGAAGCTGAGCGTGGGCGTAGTGAAGTTCGGCAAGTTCGGGAAAATATAGGTCAGATCGGAAGCGGCCACGCCGAACCACGACGCCAGCGTCGCACCGTATTGGTCCACCGAAGTCGTCGGAATCCAGCGGCCGTTCGTGCCGACGTCGTTCGGGCCGCCCAGCGCCAACTCGGGGAATTGGCCGAAGACGTCTCCTCCCTTGACTGCCCCGCCCAGGACGATGTGGTTCGCGCCCCAGGCGTGGTCGGTTCCGTTATTCGATCCCGGTTGGAAGGTGCGGCTGAAGTCCGACAGCGTGAACGTCGTCACCTGCTGCGGCAGGCCCAGTTCGACCGTTGCATTGTAAAACGCGGTCATCGCCGGATCGACCTGCGACAGCAAAGTGCTCTGCGTCGGAAGCTGGTCAGCGTGCGTGTCGAATCCCTGAAGCGAGCAGAAAAATATCTGCCGCTGCAAGCCAAGTGACGAACGCGCCTGAATGATTTGCGCCACTTGCTGAAGTTGGCTGCCGATGGATGTCGTAGGAAATTGCGTCTGGAGCGCCGGCAGATTCTTGAGCGCTGCGGCCAGAATCGCGCTTTGCGCGAGAGACTGGGTCATCACCGAACTCGTGTCTTGCACCAAAGAGAGCCCCGAGTTAAGTGTGAGCAGCTGCTGGAAGGCAACCAGGCGCGCATTTTCGGCCGCCGTCCCGTTATATCCCGACAGCGCGGGGGTCGTCCCGGGTCTGAGCGCGTAAGGCTGCGTCTGTTCGCCGATGCACAAAACTGCTCCCCCCGAAACTGACGTGACGGGCGGGTATTGCGCGCCTGCATTGAGCGATTGCAGCTTGTCGGCGGTGCGTCCCGCCCAGCCACTACTGCCGTATCCAGCGAATTGCACCGTTTGCCACTGCGACTGCTGGTCGGAGTGTGAAAAAAGATTCACTGGCAGCGCCGATCCGCCCGCCTGATACTGCTGCTGCGTCAGCGGCTGCGAGAGCGTCCCCACGTTCGCAACGAAGGCCATTTGGCCGCCCGTGAACAGGCCTTGCAGGCCAATCAGTTCCGGATGCAGCCCGAAGTCCACCTGGCCCGAAGCTTGATTGGTTTTCGCGACGATCGGCAGCAGCGTATTTTGTGCCAGCGCCAGGTTGGCGCGAATGTTAGCGTAGTTCGCGTAGCCCGCGGGGTCGTTCGGGACGATTACATTGTTGCTGTCGTTGCCGCCGAAAAGAAAAATGCACACCAGAGCGCGATAGTCGGTTGCCGCAGCCGCCGCGTAGGCGTGAATTAGGTTCAGCCGGCCGAGCGCCGCCGAAAGGCTGAAGGAAGCGGCGGTGCAGCAGCCCATCCGAACGAAATCTCTGCGCCTCAGCTTTCTTTCACCGAACATTAGCACGCTCCCGCGGCGATATTCCGCCGAATCTAGTACTGCACCTGGTATTGCGACGAAGTCACAATGAGATAGATCGCCGTTTCCGCCTGCATCAACGATTGCGAAGAGCCGCCCGGCACAGCCTGCATGGCCGTCAGGATGCTGCTCTGCATAGACGCGGGCATGGTTCCATGCAGCAGCAAGGTATTCAGCGTAGCGAGAAGCGCTGTGGGATTCGCCGCCTCGTTTGCGTAGGTTGCAAAGCTGACGGTCGCCCCTGTACCCAGCGAAGTGCCAAAAACAAACGAGTTCGCAAAGTTGGCACGGCTCAGGGCGGTTGCGGTGGTAAGGATCTGAAATTCCGGCCCCAGCAGCGTCGAGCCCGGAATCACATAGTTCGGAGCGTAGAAGTTGAAGACGCTCGGCGGCGTCAGCGGCGTTTGTTCCATGCCGGCCGCTCGCCCAGTCAAATTCGACCCATCCGTCGTGGCGCCAAACGCGCGGAGCAAGCCGGTGATGTAGAGAATCGGCTCCTGCAGGTGGCCGTCGTCCGGCGTTTCCATCGCCGGGTTATCGCCTTGGCGTGCCTCGGGATCCATCAGGATCGCCCGGATCACAGCCGTCATGTCGCCGCGCACGCCCGACCCATTGTTGATGAACACGTTGGCAACCCGGTTGATGTATGCGGGGCTGGGGTTGCTCTTTATCAAATGTTGGATCAGGTGGGTCACGACGAACGGCGGCACATTGGGATGGTTGAAAACGTTGTCGAGCGCGCCCTTCAGATCCTGCTCCGCCGTTTGGTTCCCAGGCAGCAAGCCGCCGGACGCAACGCCCGAATAGGTGAGCAGCTGCTTCGGCGTTTCGTCGTGATTCGATTCGTACGGCACCATGGGGCCGGTCCAGTAGGCGGGATTGTGTTTTTCCAGTGTCGCGCCCGGCATCGTTGGATAAGTCCACCCGGTATAGGCCCGTGAGAAACCGTCGATCTGGCTCTCCGAATAAGGGGGAATCGTATTGCCGCTGCCGTCGAGTTGGGGCGAGCCGTCGTTGTTGATCAACATTTCGCCCATGGTGAAAAGCTGCATCAACTCGCGCGCGTAGTTTTCGTCCGCGTGCGTCGCCGCTGTGGGCTTGTCGCTGTTCACCATATCCAGGTAGTGGCCCATGGCCGGCGAGAGCGTCACGTCCTGCATGATCTGGCGGTAATTCGTGAAGGCGTCGGTCTCGAGCACGTTCAGATACGGCGTGTAAGCCTGCGGCGTATTGATCTTGTCGCCGGAGATTACGAAGATCTGCGACAGGGCAAATGCGACGCGCTGCCGCAGTTGGTCGGGGGCGTTGACCAGCTGAATCCAATACCGCTGTTGCAAGGCGCTATTGTCCGTTTCCGTGTCCGCCGGAGCGGCGTACGTTGAGACAGGCAGCGCAAATTGATTCGCCAGAAACGCCGACATACCGGTTTGCGATACCGTGGTGACCAACTGCGGAGTGGGACCGAACGTCGTTTGTTCGAGAAACCGGTCTGCGATGTTCGGATCGAGTGGGGCCAACAGCGTTTCCATGACCGATCCCGTGATAGACGTATCCGTGGCGATGCTCGCGTCAATCTCGATCGGGTTGTTCGGCGACGGGAGGAACGCGGGGGCGGTGTACACCGCCGTCAGACCGGAAACGTCGCTGATCGTTCCCACCGTGGAGTTCCCATTCGGGGTGCCGTTCACGTCCCAGACCAGTGTCGGGTTCGCCACACCCGTGACCGTCGCTGTGAGTTGCGTCGAAGCGCCCACGTCGAGAGTTGACGTCTGCGCAGTTACCACGATGCTTGCAGTGGGAGGGGGCGGGGGTTCAGCTCCTCCGCCTCCTCCTCCGCCGTTTGAGCAACCCACGGTCAGACAGACCAGGAGGGTGGCGAAGAGCGAGAGCAATATCCGACGCCAGGACCCTCCCCGTGATGTCAAAAGAAGCACCCTGTCGTCAACCCGTGAGCGGGGGAAAAGTCTCTGTGATTCTCATCAATTTTGTCCGGTCGCCGGCACGAGATGTTTACCTGTGTCACGTTTGCCACGAAATCGCCTCAGAGGGTATGCAGTGTCCGGTATCCGGTCTACACACAGATTCGAACAAAGTCGTACCGAGCCCGCTCCAAACCTTCCCTCGGTGCGGCCCGGGAGTTAATGCTCAGGATACTCCGCAAGTACCATTGACCCTTGATTAATCCCGCGATATACCGGATCTAGTAGTGAGCAGTTTCTTAGCGCGGGGCTGGCTCTTCTGAGCTGGCCGCGTACCCTGATCCCGCCTGGCCGGGACGGGCGCCGCGCCAAATCGTTTAGAGGAGCAGATGAAGATACCCGGCACAAACGCCGGCTTGCCCCGGATGACTCTGCGGGGCAGCGGCAGCATTTCCCGTTTACGGCTGCGGTTCGCCGATCGCCGGCCAAAAATCCCGGGGCCCGGCCTGTGCGACTTCAAACTTCGAGCCTTTTCCATCCGGAATTCTAATCGGGAATGCATACGATTAGAAACCGCCGTAACTCAAAGAAAACAAAGAATCGGAGTCAGTTCTAATCGGGAAAAAGAAGCATGTTTTTTCGGCCCCAGTAGGGGAGGGGTCTTTATGCCCTCCCCTACGACGGCAACGTCAAAGTCAAAAACGCCGGCAGGCTGCCTGCGCTACGCGGGGGAAAATCGAAAACGACTCCCCCCGAAAGTGTTGCGATTAAAACGGAGGCCGATCCTTTGTTTTGAATGAGTTGCGCGAGATTCTAATCGTACCATGTTGCGATTAGAAATTTTGGAAGGTGAAGCGAAGGCGAAAACCGAAGGCCAAACAGCGACGGCGAAAAGAGCCGGCGGGACGCCTGCGGTACGGGGAAAAGTCAAAGCCCCTCGCGTCATCCGGCTGCGCGGGACTGGGCTGAGGCTTGCTGATGCTGATTTAGGATATCGCCGAGGAGGAAAAGGTCGGTTAGCAGTGCGCGGAGATGGATTGACGCGTTTAGGTTGTCGATTAATTGGGAGCTAATTGTTGGTTGGGCTAGGACCAGTTCGATGGCTGCTAGCGAGTCGCGGGCGTCGCGGTCCACTACGGCGAGAAATGCTTCGTAGCGTTCGCCTGGTTCGAGGCGCTGCTCGCTTACCGTTTCCGCGCAACTCTGCTTTAGGCCGGCGATGGCTTTCACTGCGCGATTCAGAAATTCGCGAATCTGGCTGCCCGACGGGCTGTTTCCGTCGGTGGGCAGGCCTTGCGCGGCGTAGGCCAACATGAATTCGTAACTTTCTTCGATTGTGTTGCAACGTTCGAGGACATCGTTGAGCATTTCCTAATCCTGACCCGGAGTTCCCGTGGATTTTGCCGGCGCTGGCGAGCCCTCGACGACCCAGCGTTGCGGATCGTGCTCCTCGAGATAAAAGTCGCGGCTCATCCAGCCGAAGATCATCGATTTTGTAATCGGGCGCTTCTCGGGGCGAATCCCGAAATAGACATGGACCATGATCAGCGCGATTAGTCCCACGCCCGCGAGGCCGTGGAGCACGTACATCATTCCCCAGGTCATGTCGGTGAAGAGGTAGGGATTGCGGGGGAAGAAAATCGTGCGTACGCGCGACATCATGAATACGCCGGTGATGATCGCGGTGAGACCGGCGGCGATTATGGCGCCGTGGTAGAGCTTGTTCTCTAGCGGATACTTTGCGAATCGCTCTGGCGGCGGGGCTGTCTGGCCCATGAAACGCTGTGTTCTTCTCCAGGCGTCGCGGAGGTCTATTCTGTCGGGCCAGATGGACCAGAAGTCCAGAAAGAACGACGCATGAAAAATGTGAAAGATTATGGAGATGGTCAGCACAGTTCCGGCGATCCAATGGTAGGTGACCCAGTCAAACTGGAAACCGATTTTCGGGAGGAACGCGGTAAAGAGCAGCGTGAACATGGCCGCGGCCATGATCCAGTGAAATGCTCGGGCGGTGAGCGAGTGACGCGGGACGTGTTCGGGGATTTGAGCGGGGACTACGGGCGCCACGTACGGGCCGAACTGCCTGGGCTTGGCGAAATAGCGGACGTAAATCGCATGGACGATGACGAAGAGCAAACCCGCGATCGCCGCCACCCAGATCAAGAACCAGGCAATGTGGATAGGGACTACTTTCCCCCACGGATCTATTGCCCATTGTAGGGGGTCCATTTCGCCTCCTCGACGCCGCCGATGGCGCGTTTTACCAGGTTCCTCATCAATGGGATTTTGTAGGCGTTGAATTGCAGGGGGATGGCGCCGCGCACGGCTAGTTTGCCCGCCATTTCGCCGGTTGCGGCATTTGGTGGTTTGCCGCGGACTGCGTCCTCGACGGGTTTCAGACGCAGAGGTCGGGCGGCTGCGCCGTTTACTGCGATGCGGATGCGTTCGATATTGCCGTTTGTTACGAACATGGCTGAGGCCACGTTCAGCAGTGGGAAGTCCCAGACATTGCGGTCGCGCACTTTCTCGAAATAAAATTGCGCGCCGGCCCACGCGGAGGGGATACGGATGGAGGTCAAGAGATCGCCGGGCTTCAAGATGTGCAGGCGGGTGATGTCGATTTCGGGGCCGATGAAATAATCTTCGGCGTCCACTACGCGCTCGCCTTTTCCAGTGCGGATCACGAATTTGGCGTCGAGGGCGATTAGAGCTGGGGCGGAATCGGAGGGATTTACCGCAACGCAGCGGTCGGCTAGCAGAATGGCGTGCTCGCGATTGCGGCCTTCGGGCGTGTCGGCGTAGCAGATGTTTCCACCGGCACGGTAACACGGCCATCCGGCGCGGTAGTACCAGCAGCGGGCGTCCTGCGAGACGTTGCCACCGATGGTGCCTTGATTGCGGATCTGTGGCGAGGCTACTAGTTCTGCGGCGTCGGCGAGTAGCTTGTACTTTTCTTTTACGACGGGATGTTGGACTACATCGGTTAGCGTGGTCATCGCGCCGATTTCGATGCCGTCGGCGGTGGCGCGGATTCCCTTCAGCTCGGTAACACCGCTCAAATCTATGACCACCTTTGGTTTTTTGATGCGGTCCTTTAGCCAGTCAAAGCTATCCAGGCCTCCTGCTAGCACCCAGCCGTCTTCGCCTTGCTGCGCGAGAAGTTTCTGGGCGTCGGCGATCGAAGTCGGCTGAAGGAGTTCGAAAGCCGGCATGACGTCTCGGATTACGGCCATGGATTCTCCTTTCGCCTCGCCACTAGATATGTGCCATTAACGGGAGCTGCATGGGATGTCCCGCTTCGAGGGACGTGAGAATGGTGTCGGCATTGACTGGCGCGCGCCGGAAAATTTCATCGCCTAGCGCGTCCGAGAGCGCGTTCAGGATCGAAGCGCAGCCTCCTCCTACCGGCGGCTCACCTACGCCGCGTGCGCCGACGGGCGTTTCGGGATCGGGAATATCGAGGGCGCCCCATTGCATGTCCACGGGAACATCGAGAATCGTGGGCGGCTTGGTGTGGTAGAAACGCCTCGAGAGCATTGCGCCGTAGTGCGGGTCGTACACCCACTTCTGCCCGATGGCATGACCGATGCCCAGAATCGACCGGCCCAAAACCTGGCCGCCTAACGCGCGGGGATGGAGCACCGAGCCGACATCGGCGTAGGCTAGGAAATCGACGATGAAATATTTGCCGGTTTCGACGTCCACTTCGACTTCGGCGAAGCTGGCTACGTAGGAAAATGTCTGGCCATCGCGAGGGTAATTGTCTTTCGCGGCGGCCACCAGACCCTGTCCCGCGAGCGCCACCACCGATGCTTTCGTGAGCTTGTTTACGTCGGGCGGCGCTTCGTGTCCATCGTAGATCCCGCCCAATTGGATGGCTTGCTGTGCGGCTTGCGCTAGGGTCATGCCCGCGCCACTGCCTTTGCGATGCACGCGCTCGTTCGCCACTTCGTAATTCTCGGGCTTGCCACCGAATTTCTTTGCGGCGATCTCCTGGAGTTTTTTGCGTGCGTCCATCGCAGTGGCGTACGCGGCTCGCGTCATCGCGTGTGTGGTCTGGCTTCCGCCGGAGACGCAGGTGAAGGGGAGAAACTTTGAGGAGTCGCCCCAAACTACGTCGCACTTTTCCCATGGCACGCCCAAAATCTCGGCGCCCACGCGGTGAACGTCAATTACCGCCTCGGTGCCCAAGTTGCCGATTCCTGACTGGAAGGTCACGCGGCCGTCCGGCTTGATGATCAGAATTCCGTCGAAGCCGGTGGTGCCACCGACATAGCAACTCAGCGAGACGCCTACGCCGCGCACTTTGCTGCCAATGCGCTTGGGCGTGCGCGCTACTCTTTCGCTCCATTTGAACTGTTCGGCGCCGCGATCGAGCGCATCCTTTAAGAACGCGCTCGTCGCATAGGGCCTTTTGCCCTGCACCTCTGGACCGAACGGCGCCTTGCCCTCCGGACAATTAATCCGGCGGATGGCCACCTGGTCCAGGCCGAGTTTGCGTGCGGCTTTGGCGATGATCGGCTCGATGATGATGATTCCCTGCAAGCCGCCCGGTGAGCTTTGCGCGCTGCGCGGCGGCGTGTTCGTGAGTATCGTGGCGCCGCGCCAGCGCATGGCTTGTGGCTGGTACAGCAACGACACGATGCGGCCGGATGACGGCACATCGCCGTTCGCGTCATAGGGGCCGTTGTTAGAAATCACGAACATGTCGAGAGCGATGATGCGGCCTTCCTTTGAGAAGCCCACTTTCATCCGTCCCAGCAGGCTGGGGCGCGCGCGGCCGATAAATGTTTCCTCCTCGCGCGTGATGCGCATCATCACCGGGGCATTGGCCTTCTTCGACAACAGCGCCGGAATCACCAGCGATACGCCGCCGGTGATCTTGCTGCCGAAGCCGCCGCCGGTGTACTCGCTGACGAATACCACTTTGCTCGCGTCAATATTGAGCCAGCGCGCGATGGCTGGCACGGTTTGCGCGGTGCTCTGCGTGCCCGTGTAAACATGCACTTTGCCGTTCTGCCAGTAGGCCATCGCGCTGCGCGTCTCGAGCGTCTGATGGCTGGTATCCGGAGTGACGAACGTTTCATCGAGTACCAGCGCCGCGTTGCGGAAGCCTGCTTCGACGTCACCGTACGACCAGTCGCCGGGAGTCTTCCCGGTGGGCAGTTGCCCCTCTTTTGCAGCGGCGAAGTCCGCGGCGGTCCACTTGAGCACTCCGATCGTGGGAGGTGGCGGCGATGGCGGTGGGGATCCCGGCGCCGCAGCGGGTGCTGGAGACTGGACCCAAATGTTCCCCTCGATTCTTGGATTGGGGCCGCCTTGCCGTAGAGTGTCGAGCGGATCGATGACGAAGGGCAGCGGCTCAAAATCGATGCGAATTTTTTCAATCGCTTCCGCGGCAGTGAGTTCGTCAACCGCGGCCACCGCGAGTATCGGTTCGCCTTGATAGAGCGGCTCCATTGTCAGCGCCAGCTCGCTCTTCGGATTGGCGTGAATCACCGTGCCATTGTCGGTGAGGCTGTCGGCGGGAGGTGGAAGTTCGTCGGCGGTGAGAATCGCTTTCACGCCGGGCATGGCCAGCGCCGCGCGTACGTCGAGGTGCTTCACGCGCGCGTGCGGCAAAGGGCTAATGAGCAGCTTGCAGAACAACATTCCGTCGGCGTGATAATCCTCGGCATATTTTGCCTGGCCGGTGACCTTGGCATATAGATCGGCGGTCTGATAATCCTTGCCGATTAATTTGTGCCCGGCGCCGTACACGCGCGCAGGTGTTTCGGGAGTTGCCGCTGGCGATTGCGGATCTTTGTTAGGCACGGCTCGACCTCCGCAAGTTTTCTGCGCCGCGCATCATCGCGGTGAGAATCTTGTCGTAGTCCTGGCAACGGCACAGGTTTCCCGAAAGGCCGTAAGCCATTTCGCTTCGAGTGGGATTGGGATTCGTCTGCAGGAAGGCCACCGCCGACATGATGAAGCCGGGCATGCAGAAGGCGCACTGGAAGCCTTGTTCGTCGATCACGCCTTGCTGGACGGGGTGCAGTGTTCCATCGGGATTTGCCAGGCCTTCGATGGTCAGAACTTTGCGATCGCGCACCGTGTGTGTGAGCACCGAACAAGCGTAGTGAGGAACGCCATCGATGAGCACGGTGCAAGAGCCACATTCGGCGCGGTCGCAGCCGATCTTTGTGCCGGTTAGCCCAAGTTTGTGGCGCAGGGTCCAAGACAGCGTTTCTTGCTTCATTACGTCGGCTCGGCGCTGCTGACCGTTGATGTTGAGGGTGAGGAGCCGTTCACCTGCGGCGCCGCCAGTTTGGGCCAGCAGAGTGGACGCGCGGAACAGATAGCTCGCCGAGGAAACCGCGGCGCCGCCGACAATCACGCCCTTTATCAGGTCGCGTCTGGAGATCACCTTTGGCTGGGGTTCATTCCCTTTTGCGTCGTCAATGTCGCTCATCGCCCATCCCCCTCACGACATCGGAGCTAGATTTCCTGAGTTTTTTTCCGTCATCGTAGCCCCCTCAGATCGGCAAAGAAGGAGACTAATAAAAGAATACGCCCGATACAGCAATTCTGAAAATATCCGCTTGGGAGTCCGCGGCTCGCGATTCATCGTGTTTCCTCGTCCCGTGTTTGCCGCTTTTTCCAGACTAGCATTCGCGCTTTATGGCGACTCGAGAAACAGGCCCTCAGCGGCTAAAGCCATAGTCATTTTCTGGCACTTGCGGCATGACTAAAGTCATGCCCTGACAAAGCAACGTAATCGTCATAAAGACTTTTCACTCCGTCCTCGGCTTTTCTCGCGTGGGCGCTAGTTGGCCGCGGCGGTTAGCAGGGCTTCGACTTTGGAGTCGAGATCCTGCGCGACTTTCATGGCCTGGGGATTTCCGTACGAGCTTAGGAAACTGGACATGGTGTCGTAGGAGAGATGCACGCCGTCGGGGCGCTCGTCGATGAGAATCGTCACGGGCGCATACGAGCCCGCATCGGGTACATGCTCCACCATTTGTTTCATGATCAGCGGATTGCCGACTACTAGCCTTAAGACTTCTGGCGCTCCCGCTCCGTGTGCCTTGCGCAGGAATTGACCGTGGTCGAAACGCGTAAACTCCATCAGGCCGGACGGCCCGATCGCTTTGTTAATGATCTGCTCCACTTCCGGATACGTTTTTGCGGCGGCGACGTCCCTCCAAATGGAGCTCATATCGGGATGGCCGACGAGTGCTTCGAGCCGGGATACGACTGCCTGAAGCGGCTTGGATGAAGTGACACTAAAACGCCGTACAGTAATTTGTTTAGTCGTCATTTGGTCTGTAGTTCCTCACTTGGGTCCAGACTTTAGCGCGGCTTGCTCGATCAAGTGCGCCACTTTCTTTGGATGTGCGAGTGTGGCCAGGCGACTCGAAGGAAGCGTGATGGAAGTGGTTTTGTTCCTCGCCGCTTCGGCTTCAAGAGGCGTTTAGCTCTCCTTTCAACGCGGTGGCGAGTTCCTGGATGCCGCGCCGGATTTCACGTGCGTCCACGGCAGCAAAACCCAATTGTAGGCCCTCTCGCGCGACCCTGCCGTGGCTGTATCGGCTTAGCGGAAATACTTCTACACCGCGGGCCGAGGCCGCCTTGGTGGCTGATTCGCCGTCGATCCCTTCGCGCAGCCAGCCGACGGTCTGCAGGCCGGCTTCGATTTCGGAAATTTCCAGCAAGCCGGCTAATTTTTCTCGAGCGGATTCCAGCAGGACCGATAATCGCTCGGCGTACACTTCCCTCATTCGGCGCAGGTGGCGGCCGAAATGGCCCTCGGTGATGAAATCACACAGCACCGCCTGTTCGAGCACTGGCGCGTGCCGCGTGGTGAGAGAAATCGCTGCCGCGAAAAATTCAGTCAGGTCCGGCGAAATTACCAGGTATCCCAGCCGAAGCGATGGGAACAATACTTTGCTGAAACTCCCTGCAAAGATCACCAAGCCATTGCGATCGAATCCCTGTAACGCTGGAATGGGTGGCCCGGAATAGCGGTATTCGCTGTCATAGTCATCTTCAAAGATCAGTGTGCCGGACTTCCGCGCCGACTCCAATAACTGCAACCTCCGCGACAGGCTCATCGTGGTTCCGACAGGAAATTGGTGGCCAGGGGTGATGTAGATCAGCCGCGAACCACGCAGGAGATCGCCGCGCACTTTCATTCCTTCGCCGTCGAGACGCACGGCAGAAACTCGCGCACCAACCGCATCGAAGACCATGCGTGCGCCGGTGTATCCCGGGTTTTCCATGCAGACGCGGTCTCCGGGATTCAGAAGCACCCTGGCGCTGAGATCGAGGGCTTCCTGCACTCCGGAAACAATTGCAATCTGTCCGCCGGTGCATTTCACGCCGCGCGACGTGCTGAGGTAGTTGGCAATGGCGTCGCGCAGCGGGGCGTATCCCAGCGGATCGCAGCCCAGCAGAAGATGCATCGACGCGCGCCGCAATCGGCGAGTGGTGATCTGCGTCCATAAGGCCGTGGGGAATAGATTTAGAGCGGGGACATTGGCGCGAAAAGCGCGGCTGGGCCGAATTTCGAAGCCGGTGAACAATTTCGCACGTCTGGCGTAATCCGAGACGCTGGGCTTTTTTTTCCGCTGCGGCGATCGCCGCGGGCCAGGCGCGCGGGTCGCCTGGAGAAATGCGTCAGGCAAGATGCTGCTTACATATGTGCCCGATCCGCTGGTGCCCCGCAAGTAGCCCTCCGATTTCAAGAGCTCAAAGGCGCTCACGATGGTTCCCCGTGACAATCGGTATTGCCGGGCGAGATCGCGCGTGGCAGGAAGCCTCGCGCCGGACCGCAGACGGCCCTCGAGAATCTCGGCCCGCAAGGACGTATACAGCCAGCGGTAAGCGGAAGTTTCCGAAGCGCGCGGTGGCAGCGCCAAATCGAAGGGAGTCGCTCGTTTCATCTCAAAAGTGGTACATCTCAAGTCCCGTAAGTGGACCTTTACGGTAGGCCCACTCTAATCTAACTTGGCTTCAGAGGGAAGCCAACCATGAAAGCGATGCGAATCCGGATGTGGGTCAGCCGGGCAATGTTGTTAATCATTTTCCCGGCCGCAGTGGCCGGCGGCTGCCTGGATATAGCGCGGGCCGCGTCTGAACGATCGAAGGAGAAAATCGAGCGGGCTCGAGTCGCTTTCGCCCATGACTTGCCGCGGCTGATTGGCGACAAGCTCAGCGTCACGATCGTGGAGGTCAACTACGGGCCCGGCGAGTCCTCCGCGCCTCACAGTCACCCGTGCCCGGTGATTGGTTACGTGCTTGAGGGAACGCTTCGTACGCAGGTGAAGGGAGAACCCGAAGCCATCTACAAGGCTGGCGAGAGTTTCTATGAAGCGCCCAACGGCGTTCATGTGGTATCGGCTAACGCCAGCGATAAAGGACGAGCCAAGCTGCTTGCCTATTTTGTTTGCGACCAGCACGGACCGCTCAGCGTTGCTGTGCCGGAAAGTAAATCGATGGAGGAGAAATAATCGTGAACAACGCTCCGCTCATTGCATCACAGGTCGTGCCGGATCATGCAGCGCCGTTGAGACGCGCCTGGACTTTGGATCGCATGGGAATTCTTTACGCGCGCTTCACACTCGGCGCTGCATTCCTTTCCGGCATCGCCGATCGTTTCGGCCTCTATCGCGGGAGAAACATCGGCTACGGGAACTTCGATGGCTTCATGCAGTATACCGCCAAAGTAAATTCCTTCATGCCTCCGGTCACGATTCCCTTTCTCGCTTGGGCCGCCACCGCGGCCGAATTATTCCTTGGAATCGCGCTGATTCTTGGCATATGGCCGCGCTGGGTGGCGATTGGCAGTGCCATCTTGCTCTTCCTGTTCGGCATCGCCATGGCCATTTCTTTTGGAATCAAGTCGCCGATGGACTATTCAGTCTTTTCCGCGTCTGCGGGAGCGGTGCTGCTGGCTTTGTATGGGAATCGCAAATCTGGAGCAAATTCGTGAACAACCTATTAGGAGGCAATATGAAACGCGCAATGCAAATTAGCACGGCAATTGCTGGTGCGCTGGCGATGTTGTTCGTCTCGGGTTTGGCGGCGCGTGCGGACGATCGAGCGGAACTGCTCAAGGCGCGCGAAGCGGTTTGGCGAGCTTGGTTTGTCAACGACGCGAAGACTCTCGAAGCGATGGTACCGCCGGATACCATTGTCATCGGTTCCGGCCAGGAAATGTGGAGACATCAGGCGGACATCCTGCAATCCGCGGCTCGATTTCAGGCGAACGGCGGAAAACTGATCCGCCTGGAATTCCCGCACACCGAAATTCAGCGCTTTGGCGATGTGGCCATCTTCTACAGCCGATATTTGTATGAAACCGAAGAAGGCGGCAAGCGAGAGGTGACCACCGGGCGCGTCACGGAGATTTTCGTTTTACGAAATGGGAAGTGGACCAATCCTGGCTGGCACACCGACACTGAAAAATGACGACTCGCCGTTCCTTCGAGCGCGAATCAGTTCTGCGGCGCTGGAAGATTGCCGGCCGGCGCCGCATATACTTTGATCCAGTGATTGCGAATTCTCATTTTTACTTGCTTGCCGGCCACGTTTGAAACGATCACATCCGAGTCCTGCACTTGCATGTGGCAATCCACGCAATTCTTGGCGATGTCCGGCCCAAGTTTGGCATACTCACCGCAACTCTCTGGTTTATGGCAGCCGAGGCAGCGGTCCGAATACGCCGCAGCCGGGCGCTCGGGCGCGTGAACGTCGTGGCAGGTGGTGCAACTCATTTTGGCGGAGCTTTGATAACAGTGGCTGCGTTCCAGCAGCGCGACTTGGTTTCCGTGGACATCTAACTTGGCATCCGCGGGCGGAATCACGAGCTGCACATAATCTGCGAGCGCGCGGCCAGGAACAAACGAGAAAGCGGGGGCGCGTGGTTCGCCCAAGCCTCCGTGGCATTGCGAGCAAACGTCCACTTGACGCTCACGCGAAAGATTCTTCGGATTCACGACGGCAAAATCTACGGCGATCGTCGCGTCCGGCGACGACTTTGGCGGCGAAACTTGCGCAGGGGCCGCGCGAGCCTGTTCGATTGCCACATGTTGGCGGCCCGGGCCGTGGCAGCGCTCACACGTAAGACCCAGGACGAGCCCCGTTTTCTGGTAGCGATTCTCGGGAGGGCCGGATGGGATCGACGCAATGTACCCGGCATGGCACTCGAGGCACCGCGGATCAATCGGTCGAGTGAAATCGGCCGTGCCATCTGTGTAGCCGGGACTGTTCACCCACTCGCCCAGCGGAGTCCAGTACGACACCGGCAGCTGAAACAGCCGATCGCCTTTCCAATATAAATACGACTGGCCTCTTTCACCTGAACCGACCACCACGTCCATTCGTTCGGTGTGAGTGAGCTGTTCGGGAGGGTGACCGAATACCGCCGATTGAAAGAAACTGCCGTCGCGGATCGTCATTGCGAAGTGCAGATTGGGATCAGCGGTAGGCAGAATATTCGATGGCGCCGTGAACTTTCCGGTGATCGAACTCTCGCTGGGCAGTTGCGAGGTGAGATGGTGGCCCGTGCGGAGATAAGTTTGGTCGATGGCCTGGTGGCAGGAGCGGCATGCGGCGTCGCCAACATAGTTGTCGCGATTGGCTTGATTCTCAGTGAGCGGAGCCGCATCTTGATCGCGAGTTGAAGCCGCTGGTTGTGCAGACAGCCGGTTAGGGGCGTGATGAAGATTAAATGGTGAAGCGCTGAAGATCAGCAGCAGTGCCAGCAAAAATGCTCCATTGAAAATCCGGCCGGCTGGCACGCAACTTTCTCCCGAAGCGCGCACCTTAGCAGATTTATGCGAGGCGTTCAATCCGGCGAGCGAGCTGCCAGTGGTGTCCATTTGGCGTTTCTAGTAAGCTCCTGTTTTGCAAACTACCGTGATTGCCTATTCAAAGAACGGCGCGGGGAGAAACGGCCTGAAGGCCAAGCCTGCGAAACGGCACGTCACCATTCGCGAAGTGGCGAAGGCTGCGGGCGCATCTGTCTCTACGGTTTCCGCGGCGCTGAATAATTCCGACTATGTCAGCGCGGACATGCGCCAGCGCATCGAAGACGCGGTCAAGAACCTGCGTTATTTCCCGAACGACCTGGCGCGCGGCCTGCGGCTGCAGAAAACGCGCTCGATTGCCATCGTGGTCCCGGATCTCTCGAACAATTTCTACATTGAGCTGGTGCGCGGAGTGAAAGATTATGCGGCGTCCGCGAGTTACACGGTCTTGATCGGCGATTCGCGGGAAAGTTGGGAGGAAGAGCGCAATTATCTGGAGTCGTTTCACCGCCGGCGCGTGGATGGCGTGGTGCGCGTGCCTGCCATCAATGCCGGCGGGGGAAAAGCCAAGGCCGTCCTGGGGAATCTTCCCGTGGTTTATGCTGACCGTCATCCGCACCAGCAGGACGCCTATATCGGACGAGTGGAAGTGGATAACGCGCGGGCGGCGGAAAGCGCGACTTGCTACTTGCTTAGTCTGGGGCACCGCGATATCGGAATCATTGCGGGTGATGCGTCCAGCGGCACTTCGCAGGACAGAGTACAGGGATTCATGTCCGCGATGCGCGGGGCGAAACTGCGTCCGGACCGCTCGATGATTCGTAGTGGGCACAATGACATGGAGAGCGGCCATTTTCACGCGATGCAGCTTTTGACGCGGCGGCAGAGGCCGACGGCGATTTTCTGCACAAATAACATGATGGCATTGGGCGCGTTGGCGGCTATTCAAGAAATCGGACTCATGTGCCCTGAGGAGATCAGCCTGCTTGGGTTTGACGATTTTTATTGGGCCACGCTTCTGCGCCCGAGGCTTACGGTGGTGCGCCAGCCAGCGAGAGAGATCGGAATGATTGCCGCGAGGATCCTGATCGACCACATCGAAGGCCGCGTCAATACCCCCACGCCGGCGATGCTTGGCACGCAACTGATCGTCAGAGACTCCTGTTGCCCTCCCAAGAAGGTGTAGACGCTCTCCGAGGTCCGCCGGCCTCGTAGCGAAGCCGGGGCTGGCAAAATTCGGGGACTAGCTCCTGCTGGATTGTCCGAACGGCCAGATTTTTACGGCTCTGGCGCGAAGGTAATACGCGCCCAATCCCAAAATTAAGAGAATTAGGGCGGTGCCGATATTCTGGCGCTGTTCCGGAGCGGATGCGACATAAATCCAGCCGATGAGCGCGACGATTGCTGGAACGGGATAGAGCCACATATGGAAGGGACGCTGAATTTCGCGGCGATATTTGCGGATGGCGAAGACGGCGAATATCTGCGGGATGAATTGAAAGATGATTTGGATGATCATTAGTGCAGAGAGCAGCCGCTCGAGCGAGAGCCAGCAGAGTGGAATGGCCATGGCATTGATGGCCACGAGGGAAACGGTCGGGAAGCGGCCCGTTGGGTGGACGCGGCCGAACACTTTGAAAAAGCTGCCGTCGGCGCCTGCGGCGTAGAGGATGCGCGATAGGCCCAGGCTCATGGTGAAAATGCCGCCGAGCGTTGCGACCAGAATGAGGCAGGTCATCACGGAGGCGGCGTGCGATCCGTAGAGCTTACCGATAAACTCGGAGACCACAGCGTTAGAGACGGCGGCGTCGCGCCACGGGATCGTGCCGATGATCACTACGCTCATCAATAGATAAAGAACGGCTACGATCAGGACTGAGAACACGATTGCTCGAGGAATATTTTTCGACGGATTCTTGACCTCGGCTCCCAGGTAGGTGATGTTGTTGTAGCCGCCGTAGTTATACATCGCGATCAAGGTGGCTCCCGCCAGGCCATAAAAAAACGACTTGGAAAGATGAAATGCGCCCGGCGGAAAATCGAAGGCCATCTTAGTGTTGATGTGAATCAGGCCGGAGACGATCACCCAAAGCATGGCGACCAACACCACTCCCAACATGATCACCGAGTAGCGGCCTACGGATTTCACGGGACGATACAGCAGGAAAGTGATGAGCACGCAGACGGACGCTGCCACGGCGCCGACACCAGCGTGGCCCAATGCCGGGAAAAAGTAATGGCAATAGTCGGCGAAGCCGACGGACGCGGCCGAGATACCCAGTGGCGCAACAAAAATTATTTCCCACAGAAATAGGAAAGAGAACAGACGCCCCCAGGTGCGGGGGTTGAAAGCTTCGCGGAAATAAATGAATGCGCCGCCGGCGCCGGGCATCGCGGCGCCGAGTTCGGCGTAAACCATGCCATCACAGACGGAAAATAGTGCGCCGAGAAGCCAGCCGAGAATCGCCTGCGGGCCGCCCATCGCGGAAAGGATCACTCCGATGGTGATGAAGGGGCCGATGCCGATCATCTCGAGCATGTTTACGGCGGTGGATTGCAAAAGACCCATACCGCGAACGAGTTTTTCGGAGGCTACCGAGATCTCGGGGGGAAGATGTGGTGCAGAGTTTTCGGCCAAGTCAGATGCCCTGGACAATCGGTGAATCGTCTACCGAGCGGGGACTATAGCAGCGTGAGCGGGCAGCGGCAACGGAAGAACTGGGAAAACATTGAAACGTTTCGGCATGCCATGACATTGGCTAAATTTGAGGATTTCGGGTTTCCATGGCGAGCTCGCAGGGAGATGTGGCGTGGACAAGCCGCTGGAGCGTACGCTAACCTGCGAGCGGTTTTGCGGTTGAGGAAATGAC
>Ga0209038_10000119_pt1 | contig 24964 bp, 21 predicted proteins | sample BogFormECP03_OM3_FD_188237 | JGI IMG/M metagenome (GOLD analysis project Ga0209038, IMG submission 188237) | Bog forest soil microbial communities from Calvert Island, British Columbia, Canada - ECP03_OM3 (SPAdes) (version 2) | ecosystem: Environmental > Aquatic > Freshwater > Wetlands > Bog ...
GGCGGTTGCCGCGCTGACACGGTCATGGGCCGCCGAGTACAGCGCGTCGGGCGTCCGCGTGAACACGGTCGCCCCGGGCCCGGTGTACACGCGCACCGAGGGACGGGACCTGTTCGACACCCTCGGCGCCACGACCGCCGCCAAGCGCGCCGCCGAGCCCGCGGAGATCGCCGAGTTCGTCGCGTTCCTCGCCTCGGACAAGGCGAGCTACGTCACGGGCGCCACCCTGGCCGTCGACGGCGGCCGTACTGCCATCTAGACCTTGCACGAGGAACTCCAGTGAGCACCCTGACCTCCCCCGCAGCGACCCGTCGAGTGCTCCCGGCGCGCGTTGCGTTCGCCCTGCTGACGTCGATCCTCGTGACGCTGCTCGCCAGTTCGAGCGCGCCCACGCCGCTGTACGCGACCTACCAGGCGCGCTGGGGCTTCTCGCCCGTCACGATCACGGTGATCTTCGGCGTGTACGCCGTCGCCGTGCTGGCCTCGCTGCTCGTCGCCGGCTCGCTGTCGGACCACGTCGGGCGCCGCCCGGTGCTGATCGGCGCGCTCTGCGCCCAGGCGTTCGTGATGCTGCTGTTCGCCTTCGCCGGTGGAGTCGACGTGCTGCTCCTGGCCCGGGTGCTCCAGGGCCTGGCCACCGGCGCCGCCGTCGGCGCCGTCGGCGCGGGGCTCGTTGACCTCCATCCCGGACGGGGGCCTGTCGCCAACGCAGCCGGGGCGATGAGCGGCACCGCGGCCGGAGCGCTCGGTTCAGCGCTGCTCGTCCAGTTGCTGCCGGCACCGACGAAGCTCATCTACCTGGTGCTGCTGGCTCTGTTCCTGCTGCAGGCGGCCGGCGTGAGGGCGATCGCCGAGACCTCGCCACGCGCCCCGGGGATCCGGCGGGCGTTGCGCCCCACGATCGCAGTCCCGGCGCGGGTGCGCGAGGCGCTCCTGATCGCCGCGCCGTCGCTGATAGCGGTCTGGGCACTTGCGGGCTTCTACGGCTCGCTCGGCCCGTCACTCGCCGCCCAGGTGGGCCGGTCCGGTTCGACGATCCTCGGCGGCGCGGCGCTGTTCGCGCTCGCCGCCAGCGGCGCGCTGACAGTCCTGCTGTTCCACCGGACCGAGCCGCGCCGCTTCGCGCTCGCCGGCAACGCGCTGGTCATCACCGGCGTCGCGATCGTGCTGTGGTCGGTGACGGGCACGTCGGTCGCCGGGTTCTTCGTGGGAACGGTCATCGCCGGCGCTGGATTCGGCGCCGGCTTTCAGGGCGGCCTGCGCGCGATCGTGACCCTCGCCGACCCAGCCGAGCGCGCCGGTGTGATCTCGGTCGCCTACATCATCTGCTACCTGGCGATGGGCCTGCCGGCGATCCTCGCCGGATTCCTCGTCGTCCACAGCACGGTGACCCGGACCGCCCAGGAGTTCGGTATCACCGTGATCGCGCTTGCGGCCATGACGACAGTCGGCACGATCCTCAACGCGCGCCGCACCGCGCGGCAGCGCTGCCTATCCCCCAGCCCCGCCAAATAAACGAAGGAGCCCAGCATGTCACCTGACATCAAAATCCCGGGTCCCGACCACCCGATCACGGTCACCGCAAGCGCCGACCACGTCGTCGTTCGCAGCGGCGAGGCGATGATCGCCGACAGCCACTCGACGCTCGTCCTGCGCGAGGCCAACTACCCGCCGGTTCGCTACATCCCGATCGCCGACGTCGACCGATCACAGCTCGCGGCGAGTGACCTGAGCACCTACTGCCCGTACAAGGGCGACGCGTCCTACTACTCGATCACTCCTGACGCGGAGGGAGGTATCGACGCGGTCTGGTTCTACGATGATCCCTACCCAGCGGTCGCTGAGATCAAGGACCATGTCGCGTTCTACCCCGACCGCGTTGAGCTCTCGGTCGAGGCGGCGGACGGCGCAGAGGACTGAGCGCAGGATGCCCGGGCGAACCACCCAATCGACACAGCCCAAGCCGGTCAAGCGCTCGGCGCGGGAGCGACTGCTCCAGGCGGCAAGCGAACTGTTCTACGCCGAGGGCGTCCAATCCGTCGGCATCGACCGCGTGATCGAGCGCGCCGGCGTGGCCAAGGCGTCGCTCTACAGCACGTTCGGCAGCAAGGAGCAGCTCGTCTGCGCCTACCTCGACGCCCGGCACGCCCAGACGCTGGGCCGGCTGCGGGCGGCGGTGGACGCCGTTGAGGATCCCGTCGAGCGGCTCCTCGCCGTGTTCGACGCCCAGGCTCAACTGTTCCGCGCGCCCGACTTCCACGGCTGCGCTTTCACAGCGGCGGCCACCGAGGCGCCGGCCGGCGGGCGCGTCGATGAGGCCGCCGAGTCCTACCGCCATGACATCCGCGCCCTGTTCACCGAACTCGCCGCTGCCGCGGGTGCCCCGGACCCGGCGCTCCTCGCCAGCCAACTGCAACTCGTCTACGACGGCGGCGGGCTCGCCGCCAAGATGGACCGGGACCCCGCCATCGCCGCCCCCGCGCGCGCGGCCGCCACCGCCCTCATCGTCGCCGCCACGCCCGGCTCGACGCCCGTCGCATAAACCCAACGGTCGTCACTGGGTCGAGCTGGACAAGCTGGACTCGCGCGCCACGCTCTCGATAGTCAGCGTTGGTTTGCGCCCGGCGCTACTGCTGTGAGCGGTGGCGGAGCCCGTCGAGGGCGATGTGCACCAGGTGCCTGGTCTGCTCAGGGTCGCTCGCGGGGGCCTTGGTGATCGCCATCACCATCTGGATGACCTGCTCGATCGTCACGTCGGAGCGCACGGCGCCCTCCTCCTGGGCGCGCTGCAGGAGCGGCTCGCCGGCGGCGAACAGGGCCGCGCGGCAACTCTGGAACAGTGCGGCGTCGCGTTCGAGATAGTTGAGCAGCTCGTGCGACAGCGCCAGCTTGGTCGCCATGTAGGCAATGACGCGGTCAAACCAGCTGTTCAGCGCCTCCCACGGATCGCTGCCGTCGAGCTGCTCCGCCGTGTGGCAGACCTCGGTCACCTCGTCGACGTAGACCGCCTCGAGCAGCGCCTGGCGCGTGGGGAAGTGCCGGTAGAGCGTGCCGATGCCGACCCCGGCGCGGCGCGCGATCTGCTCCAGCGAGGTGCTCTCGCCGCCCTCGGCGAAGGCCTCACGCGCGGCCGCGAGCACCTTCTCGTAGTTGCGGCGCGCGTCGGCGCGCCTGGGGCGGGTGAGGAGGGTCTCGGGAAGTGTCTCGGTGCTGCTCATAGGAATTGCCCTTGACAAACGGAGGATGCCTCCGTATAGTTCTGGAGGATCCCTCCGGTTAGTTCTGGAGGCGCCCTCCATTTTAGCTCGACATCGATCCGATTGCAAGACACGAATCTCACATCCGCCTCACCACCTTCGTTGGAGCTCACATGAACCTCACATCCGCCTCCTCCCTCTCGCCCGCGCGCCAGCGCTGGGCAACGCTGCTCGTGGTGTGCCTCGCGCAGCTGATGATCGTCCTCGACGTGACGATCGTGAACGTCGCGCTGCCCTCGATCCAGCACGACCTGCATTTCAGTCAGGCCAACCTCACCTGGGTCGTCAGCGCGTTCCTGATCACCTTCGGCAGCCTGCTGCTGCTGGCTGGACGGCTCGGCGATCTGCTCGGACGCAAGCGCGTGTTCCTCGCCGGCGTGGTGCTGTTCACCGGCGCCTCGATGCTGTGTGGCGTGGCCTCGAGCCAGGGCTTGCTGATCGGCGCCCGCTTCCTGCAGGGCGTCGGCGCCGCCGCGCAGGCCTCGGTGATTCTCGCGATCATCGTGACCGAGTTCCCGGAGCCGGCTGAGCGCGCACGCGCCATGGGTGCCTACGTATTCGTATCGGTCGCGGGCGGCTCGCTGGGCCTGCTCGCGGGCGGGCTTCTCACCGAGGCGCTCAACTGGCACTGGGTCTTCTTCGTCAACGTCCCGATCGGCCTCGCGACGCTCGCGCTCGGCCGGCTCATCATTCCCGCGGACCGCGGGCTCGGGCTGGGGCACAGCGTCGACTGGCTGGGCTCGGTGCTCGTCACGTCCTCACTGATGAGCGCCATCTACGCGATCATCGGCGCCACTTCGCACGGCTGGATCTCGCCGCAGGTGCTCGGCTTCGGCGGCCTCGCGATCGTGTTGATGGCTGCGTTCGTCGTGCTCGAGTCACGGATCTCGAACCCGATCATGCCGCTGCGCATCCTTGCGGTCCGCGGCATGGTGCCGGCCAACCTGATCAGGGGCTTCCTGGTGACGGGCATGTACTCGACCTTCTTCCTCGGCACGCTGTACCTCGAGCACGTCCGCCACTACAGCGCCATACAGACGGGCGCGGCCTTCCTGCCGTGGACGATCACGGTCGCGATCCTCTCGCGCGGCATCACGACCAGGTTCGTCAACCGCTTCGGGGCACTACCGGTGCTCGTCGCCGGGATGGGCAGCGCGATCGTCGGCCTGCTGCTGTTCAGCACGTCCGGCCCGAACACGGCCTTCTTCCCGACGATCTTCTTCGCCTGCTTCGCGATCGGGTTCGGGATCGGCAACGCCTTCATGCCGCTGCTCACGATCGCGATGGCGGACGTGCCGCCCGCCGACGCCGGCCTCGGCTCGGGAATCACGAACGTCTCACAGCAGGTCAGCGGCGCGCTCGGCCTCACGCTTCTCGGCGCCCTTGCGACCGACCACACGAAGGCGCTGCTGAACGAACACCACCCGGTCACGAGCTCGCTGCTCAGCGGCTATCACCTGGCCTTCGTGACCGGGGCGGCTGTGATCGCCATCGGCCTGCTGCTGGCGCTGGCGCTGCTGCGCCCCAGCAATTCCCGCCCGTCGCTGCAGCTCGCCGATGCCAACCGGCGCGACGGGACCACCCCACTCAACGACCTCGAAATGGAGCGACAAGCCGCATGACCCAGACCAAAAACACCTGCCGCGGCGGGCGCCCGAGCGGCGCCCGCCGTCCCGGAACCGCCCGCCTGGCCACGCGCCGCACGCGCGTGTCCTCGGATGCGGTGGTCTCCGCCTACATCCGCGACATCGCACGGCCTCACGGCAGCGACCAGCAACAGCACACCACCCCGTCATCATTCCCGCCACCGTCCCCGAGCATGCGACCGCCGCTGTGACAGGATTGGCCACATGCACCCGCTTATCCCCGAGTTCGATGGGAAGGCCCAGGGGAGTCAGCGGTCATTCCAGCCGGCGCCGGTCGCCGCGTACTCCTCGATCCGCGCTTGCATCAGCGCCTTTAGAACCTCGGTCGGCAGCACGCGACTGTAGGGGAGCTTGATGAAGCCCTCACCGGCGTCGTAACCAGCGGCCTCAACCGCGGCCTTCTGGGTGGCGAAGAATGGTGGTGGGAATCGTAGCGAGCAGTGGTTCTTGAAGTTCTGAAGCATCCATAGGGTCGTCTTCTCGCCGCGGACGTACACCGGCAGATTCCACTTCAGTTCCTCTCGTGCCTCTGGGTCGGCATCGCGGCTCAGCTCCCTGAGTGCCTCGAGGTGCGGTCGCTGGACGTCACCGAGTTGCGCGAAGAAGTCATCGACGCTGGACCGCTTGGGCATCGGCATGGCGTCAGCGTATCCGCGGGCGGATCGCGCTGCTGGTGGAGAGCCCGGAGAAGCGGCGTTCCGCTCAGCCGGTCGGCGGCCGGCACATTGCCGCCCGAGATGTCGACTACCGCAGCGGCCGGAACGCCGCTCGCAGCTCGGCCGAGAAGATTTCCGGCACCTCCCAGGCCGCGAAGTGACCGCCCTTGTCGACCTCGTTGAAGTAGGTGACGTTGGGGTAGGCTTTTTCGACCCAGCTGCGCGGGGCCCGGAAGATCTCACCGGGGAAGGTGGTGAAGCCGACCGGGAGTGAGACCTGTGCAGGAGCATGCCCGGCCGCGTGAGCCGCGGCCTGGGCACCCTCCCAGTAGGAGCGGGCGGCTGATGCGCCGGTGCCGGTCAGCCAGTACAGCGTGATGTTGTCGAGGATCCGCTCCGGAGTGAGATCGCCGGCGGGCTTGCCGTCGAGGAACGCGCGCGAGATCTTGTAGTAGCTGTCGGTGTCGTGGTCGAGCATCCAGGACGCCAGCGCTACCGGCGAATCCAGGAGGGCGTACCCGATCGTCTGCGGCCGCGTGGCCTGCTCGATGAAATAGCCCTTGCCGCTCGTGTTGAACGTGTTGATCGCGTCGAGCGCCGCACGCTCCTCCTCTGAGGGTTCCGCCTCGTGGTAGCCGCCGGCGAGCCCCGCCAGCAGCAGGTTCATGTGGATTCCGAGCAGCCCGCGGGGTGCCTCTTTGCCCATCGCGTCGGTGATGGACGCGCCCTGGTCGCCGCCCTGCGCGACGTAGCGGCTGTATCCGAGTCGGCGCATCAGCTCGGCCCAGGCGCGCGCGACGCGGCCGGGGTTCCAGCCGACCTCGGTCGGCTCGCTCGAGAACCCGTAGCCTGGCAGCGACGGCAGCACGACGTCAAATGCGTCCTCGCTGCTTCCGCCGTGGGCGGTCGGGTCGGTGAGGGGGCCGATGGTCTCCAAAAGCTCGATCACCGAGCCCGGCCAGCCATGCGTCATGATCAGCGGCAGCGCACCCTCGTGCGGCGAGCGTACGTGGATGAAGTGGATGTTCAGCCCGTCGATCTCGGTCGTGAACTGCCCCAGCGCATTCAGTCGCGCCTCGCACGCACGCCAGTCGTAGTCTGAGGTCCAGTAGCGGGCTAGCGCCTGGATCGTGGCCAGTTGCACACCCTGCGAGCGATCGTCGACGAGCTCCGTGGAAGGCTGGCGCGTTGCGGCGATACGCCGGCGGAGGTCGTCCAGGTCCTCTTGTGGAATGCCTATCTCAAAGGGGCGGATTGCGCCGTTATCGGACTTCGCCTGATCGACGGCGGCCGCTGGGGTCGGGGTTGAGGCTTGCATCTGCGGCTCCTGACTCGCGATTTCGGGGGGCCGGTGAAGGCCCTCACTCGATTACTGGGCGCAGACGGTGCCAAGACATTCGGCGCCATCGCGCCGGAGCTAAATCTATACGTCCGGCGGGGAACACGTCGAGCCGCAACGGCGCTCGATAGCAGCGGCTTCTGCTGCGCTGAGAGAAGTCTCCTCGACGCCCTGCACCACGTCCACCACTATCGGGCCATCGCTCATCATGCCGCCCGGTTGGACGCCGCGGTGGCCGGCAGGGGGTTGTGCCAGCGACCGTCGGGGGCGATGAGCTTGTTGGCCTGAGTGGTGGGCCCCCAAGTGCCCGGCTTGTAGGGGTGCGCTCGGTGGTGGGTCACGAGGATGGGATCTACGACCTCCCACGCAGCCTCGACCGCGTCCTCCCGCGTGAAGAGCGCGCCGTCACCGGCCATGGCATCGCCGAGCAACCGCTCGTAGGGCGTCTCCTCGCGTGGCTGGCTATCGACCAGCAGCAGCTCGCGCTGTTCGCCGACGAACTCCTCGCCCGGGCGCTTGACACGTGCGGCGAAGGCGATGGCAGTGCCGGGGGAGACCCGGAAGCGCAGATAGTTCGACGCGCCGCGTGCCGGCGAGGAGTCGGCGAAGAGCTGCTGCGGCGGCGGCTTGAGCTCGACGAAGATCTCGGTCGCCGTGTCGGGCAGGCACTTGCCGGAGCGCAGGTACCAGGGTACCCCCGCCCAGCGCCACGAGTCGACGAACAGCCGCAGCGCGCTGAAGGTCTCCACGTCGGAGTCCGGCGCCACGCTGGTCTCGCTTCGGTAGCCGACGTACTGGCCGCGCACGAGATCGGAAGCTTTCAGCGGCCGCATCGCCTTGAAGACGTCGAGCTTCTCGCTTTGCATGGCTCCGAAGTCCCTGGAGGTTGGCGGCTCCATGGCGAGCAGCGCGACCACCTGAAAGAGGTGATTCTCGATCACGTCGCGCACGCATCCGGCGGTCTCATAGAACGCGCCGCGGCTCCCCACGCCGAAGCTCTCTGCGAGCGTGATCTGGACGCTGGCCACGTAGTTGCGGTTCCAGATCGGCTCCAGGAAGGAGTTGGCGAAGCGAAGGTAGAGGAGGTTCAGGATCGCTTCCTTGCCCAGGAAGTGATCGATGCGGAAGATCGAATCTTCGGGAAACACAGATCGCGCGACACGGTTTAGGTCTCTCGCCGAGGCGAGGTCGCGTCCGAACGGCTTCTCGACGATCACGCGTGCGCCTTCTGCCAGGCCCGCGGAGCCGAGCCGCTCGATGACGGTCTCAAATAGCTCGGGCGGGATGGCGAGGTAGTGCGCGGGGCGCACTGCGTCGCCGAGCGCTCGCTTGAGTGCCGCGAACGTGCGAGGGTCGTCGTAGTCGCCGTCGACGTACCGAAGCAGGGCATTCAGCCGGTCAAGGACGGCCTCGTCGTCGATGCCGCCGGCGGCCTGCGCGACGCTGTCGCGAGCGCGCGCCTGAAGCTGATGGAGGTCCCACCCCGAGCGGGCGACGCCGATCACCGGGACGGCCAGGATGCCTCGCTTGACCATCGCATAGAGCGCGGGAAAGATCATTTTGTGGGCGAGATCGCCGGTCGCGCCGAACAGCACGAGCGCATCGGCCGGCTCTAGGCCACTGCGGGTTTCGGCCAACTCAGAGCCTCGGTTTGTCCCGCCGAAGATCAAATCGCCGATGCCGCCTGCCTAGGCGCCTGACGCGAGGCTCCCGGCCACACGCGCCCGGGCGCGTGGAAGTACTCGCCGTCGCGGCCATCGCTTTGCTCTTGAGCGGCATGCTGCTCGAACCTACCCCGTTCCGATGCTCAGCGTCGGCATCGCGCATCGAGCAGACCTAGGGGCACCGAAGGCAGGTCCCGCGGCCGCTCACCTCGCAGAGCCCTTGCCGTATCATCGATTGCCGCTCTGGGTGACGTGCGGGACGAGCGTTCTTCAACTCTCAGCTTGCGCGATCGCCGAGCGACCGGCGACCCCGAGGTAGAACGGAGCAGCATCGATGGCGAAAACCACCACGACCGCCACCGAGGCCATCGCGCCGCTTTCGATGCGCCCAGCATGGCGCGCGCTCCAGGGGCATCACGAGCGCGTGGGCGAGGTTCACCTGCGGGACCTCTTTGCCAGGGATCGCACGCGCGGAGAGCGGCTGACCGCCGACGGTGCGGGGCTGTTCCTCGACTATTCCAAGAATCGCATCACCGCCGAGACGCTCGCGCTGCTGGTCGCACTGGCCGAGGAGTCAGGCCTAAAGGAACACACCGAGGCGATGTTCCGCGGCGACCGCATTAACGTGTCCGAGAACCGCTCTGTCCTCCATGTCGCACTGCGGATGCCGAAGGACGAATCGCTGATCGTGGACGGAGTGGACGTGGTCAAGGAGGTCCACGATGTGCTCGACCGGATGGCCCAGTTCACCGAGCGCGTCCGCTCGGGTGACTGGAAGGGCCACAGCGGCAAGCCGATTCGCAACATCATCAACATCGGCATCGGCGGCTCGGACCTCGGTCCGGTGATGGCATACGAGGCGTTGCGCCATTATTCGCGCAGGGACTTGACGTTCCGCTTCGTCTCGAACGTGGACTCGACGGACTTCGCCGAGGCAACGCGCGACATAACGGCCGACGAGACGCTGTTCATCATCTCCTCCAAGACGTTCACGACGCTCGAGACGATGACAAACGCGCACACGGCGCGCGAATGGACGCTTGCCGGGCTCGGCGACGAGTCTGCGATCTCTAGGCACTTCGTCGCTGTCTCGACTAACGCCGAGGAGGTGTCGAAGTTCGGGATCGACACCACCAACATGTTCGGCTTCTGGGACTGGGTCGGCGGCCGCTACTCGATGGACTCGGCGATCGGCCTTTCGACGATGCTCGCCATCGGAGCCGATGCGTTCGGCGAGATGCTCGCCGGCTTCCACGCGATGGACGTGCACTTCCGCACGACGCCGTTCGAGCGCAATCTGCCGGTGCTCCTTGGCCTGCTTGCGGTCTGGTACGGAGATTTTTTCGACGCCCAGACGATCGGCGTGATGCCATACGAGCAGTACCTGAAGCGCTTCCCCGCCTACCTGCAGCAGCTGACGATGGAGTCCAACGGCAAGCACGTCACGCTCGATGGACGGCCGGTGGAAGCCCAGACGGGGGCGGTCTTCTGGGGTGAGCCGGGCACCAACGGGCAGCACAGCTTCTATCAGCTGATTCACCAGGGCACCAAGCTAATCCCCGTCGACCTCATCGGCTTCGGCAAGACGCTGAACCCGATTGGCGATCACCACGACCTGCTGATGTCGAACGTCTTCGCGCAGGCCGAGGCCCTCGCGTTCGGCAAGACCGAGGCGGAGGTGAGGGCCGAAGGGACCCCCGACGCGATCGTCCCGCACCGCGTGTTCGAGGGCAACCGCCCCACGAACGTCCTCCTGGCGGAGAAGCTCACGCCGCGCACGCTCGGGACGCTCGTGGCGCTCTACGAGCACAGCGTGTTCACGCAGGGGACGGTATGGAGCATCGACTCCTTCGACCAGTGGGGCGTCGAGCTAGGCAAGGTGCTTGCGAAGAGGATCGTTCCCGAGCTCGAGTCGGAGACCGAGCCCGAGCTGCGCCACGACAGCTCGACCAACGCACTCATCCGTCGCTATAGGAGCATGCGATGACGGTTGACGACGCACCGCGCTCGCGACGCAGTGGCGCGGGGCGATTGTGGTCCGTGCCCGTTTAGGCACAGGCAGCTCGATGGCGGTATCTACGAGGGGGTGTTCTAATGCGTTTTTCACACGTCGAGGATTCCACGGGCAGAGGAGGCCTTGTGGTGGATACCGGCGACGGCTTCTGCGGCCGATGGTCTGATGAACCTCAATACCCGGGCGATCTCCTGGCGCTGTTGCGGGAAGGCGCCGATGCGATGTCGCGCGCCGCTTCAGCGCTTTCGGCCGGCGAACCCGTGGATCTCGAGAAAGTCATGCTCAAGCCTCCCGTCAGCCGGCCTGAGAAGATTCTCTGCGCCGGCCTGAACTTCAGGGAGCACATCACAGAGAGCGGCTTCGAGGCGCCGAAGGTGGCCGAGTTCTTCGGTCGTTTTGGCTCGAGCCTGATTGGGCACGGTGAGCCGCTCCTTCGCCCTCGCGAGTCCGACCAGCTCGACTTCGAGGGTGAGCTGGCTGTCATCATCGGCAAGCGTGGTCGCCGGGTCGCGCGTGAGGTGGCCCTGGAGCACGTCGCCGGATATTCGGTCTTCAACGACGGGTCCATACGCGACGTCCAATTCGCGACGTCGCAGTGGACGCTCGGAAAGAACTTCGACGGCACGGGCGCGTTCGGGCCGGCGATGGTCACGGCAGACGCGATCCCACCCGGTGCGCAGGGCCTGCGACTGACGACTCGGCTCAACGGCGACATCGTTCAGGACGCGTCGCTGGACGACATGATCTTCGGCGTTTCGGATTTGATCGCGACCCTGACCGAGGCGATGACGCTCGAGCCAGGCGATGTGATCGTGTGCGGCACCCCTTCCGGCGTCGGCTTCGCGCGCAAGCCGCCACTCTTCATGGCTCCCGGAGACGTCTGCGAGGTCGAGATCGAGCAGATCGGCCTCCTACGCAACCCAATCACCCAAGATTAGACGCGACCAAGGGTCTATCACCAGGCCGTTCCTGAGAGTGCCCCCGCCGGGAGTCGAACCTGGATCTACCGCTTAGGAGGCGGTCGTCTTATCCATTGGACTACGAGGGCGTGGCCCGCGGGACCTCAGGGCCTCGCGCGAAGGCTACCGGCGCTCACGTGTGGGACGCCCTCGATGGAGGCGTCCCACACGATAGCCCTCGTACTTGCCGTGCGGCTTACTTCTTCTTGACCGCGGCCACGGTCGCCCGGCTGGGCCCGCCGGGCAGGCTCACGGTGACCACGAACTTGCCGCGTCCGAGGCCCTGCCTGTCTTTGAATCTCGCCGACACGATGTTGTTGCGGAGCACGCCGCTGCCATGGGCGAGCGTCTTCTTACCGCGGGTCAGGCGCACCTCCACCTTCGAGGCATGGTCCACCGAGGCGGCTGTCGCTGCTGTCGACGCCGTCGCGGTCATGTGACACGTGACGACGATTTCGCCATGCACCAGGGTCACCGTGCAGGTGATCGGACCGACCGGCCCGGCAGGACCTGTCGGGCCTGTCGCACCCGTGGAGCCCTTGGCGCCCGTGCCACCTGTGGAGCCGGTCGCGCCCGTGGAGCCCTTAGCACCCGCGGAACCCGTAGCGCCGGTGACCCCCTGGGGCCCTGTCGGGCCCGGGGTGCCTGTCGGGCCGGTGGAGCCCTTGGCGCCCGTAGTGCCCGCGGCACCCGTCGAGCCGCTGGCACCCGTGGCACCGGTAGCCCCTGTGGAACCCTCGGGCCCGGTGGCGCCCGTTACACCCGTCGAGCCCGTGGAACCGGTGGCACCCGTCGAGCCCTGCGGGCCGGTCGCACCCGTGAGGCCGGTGGCACCTGTCGACCCCTGCGGCCCGGAGGGACCGGTTGGGCCTGTCGCACCTGTGGAGCCGGAGGCTCCCGTGGAGCCCTGCGGCCCGGAGGGACCGGTAGCGCCTGTTGCACCTGTCAGGCCGGTAGCGCCCTCGGGTCCGGAGGCACCTGTTTCACCGGTAGGGCCTTGCGGACCCGTGGGGCCGGTGGCACCCGTTTCACCGGTAACGCCCTGTGAACCAGTCGCGCCCGTCGACCCGCTTGCGCCGGTGGGGCCGGTGGGGCCTGTTTCACCGGTAGCTCCCTGGGGACCTGTGGGGCCGGTGGCACCCGTTTCACCGGTAACCCCCTGTGAACCAGTCGCGCCCGTCGATCCGCTTGCGCCGGTGGGGCCGGTGGCACCCGTTTCACCGGTCGAGCCCTGGGGACCTGTGGGGCCGGTGGCACCCGTTTCACCGGTAACGCCCTGTGAACCAGTCGCGCCCGTCGACCCGCTTGGACCGGTGGCGCCGGTAGGCCCTGTGGCTCCCGTAGCGCCCGTGGCTCCTGTGGCTCCTGCTGGGCCCGTTTCGTTCACGCTGATGGGCACCGTGAGGATGTTCCTGTACAGCGCGGGATCGGCCGCGGCGGGTGTGTATCGGAAGCTCGAGTTGGTTCCGATTGCTTTTGCTTCGGCGCCCGTCGTGGGCACCGGCTTGCCGGTCCGATATCCCGAGAACACCATCGTCAGGCCGCCGCCCTGGTTGGCGATCACGTTCGGGTCATAGTCACGCCCCGAGTAGTAGGCCGAGATGCCGAGCGAGATGTCGACCCCTTCGCCGGCGAGGGCGTCCTGCAGGGCCGACGCCGAGAAGGTCTGATCGGTCGTGATCAGCGGCACCGGGGTGGTCCAGTTGATCCCGTCTGTGGAGTTCGAGTAGAAGATCTGCTGGAAGGCGTCGCTGTCACCATCCTGGCAGTCGGCGCCGGACATGAACATCGTCTCGCCCTGGGCCGTGGGGACGATCGTTCCACGCGAGGCGACCCACCTGAGCTCGTCCGTTCCGGTCTGCCCGACCGGTGTCGTGTCTCCCGCGTTGCCGGTGTAGCCGGGGCTGTTGAGGTTGTTGACGATGCCCAGATCGTGGTAGGTGAGACCGTCGGTCGTGTATGCGGCACGGACGACCGTGTAGTCCTCATTGTTCTTGAACAGCGTTTTCGGCTTCGTGCTGCCCTCGCCGGTCTCGGCAAGGATCGCGGAGGGAGTGACACACGCTTCAGGGGCGCCGACATCGCTTTCGTTTTTCGCGCCCACGCTGGCCGTTCCCGCCGGCAGGCCTGCGCTGCTGGCCGTGCAACCGGTCAGCTCGTCGGTTCCAGATTTGATTTCGGCGCCCGTGCAGGTGACCGACGCAATCCCTTCTTCTTCCGCTGCGGTTTTCTGCGCCGGTTTGGTCGAGGTGTACCCCACGCTGATGGTCTCCGGCGTGGTGAATTTGATCGACGTCACCACCGGGGTGTTCTCGGTGAGGCTGGCGCTCGCCTGCGCGCCGGTTCCCGTGTAGCCGAAGCTCGATACCGCGATCTTTTCGGTACCCGAGGTCGGGATCGTGACTTTCCCCGCCAGGATCGCCGGCTCGTAGTAGTTCAGGAGCTTCTCCCCATAGATGACGACCGTCGCGCCACCGGGGATTTCGCTGCGTTTGCTGCCGTTGGGCAGGGTTTCGGGCAAGCTCGACTCGGGCACGGTGCCGATGATGCCATCGGGAGCCTGCAGTCCGGTCTCCGCCGGATTGCCCTCTTCCGTTGCGTTGGTGACTTTCGCGGTGTCGGGCACCTCCGGCGGGGCGACCAGATGATCGCCCACGGCAACGGAGACGGACTGATTACCCGTCTGGCCCGCTGCGTCGACCGCCACGCAGTCCACGAAGGTCGTGGTATCACCTTCGGGAGGTTCGTGGCAGTGGATGATCGGCGTCGCTGAGTCTTCTTTGGAGCTGTAGAACGTGGCGCTCCCGACGTCAACAATCTGACCACCCGGTCCGCCGGCCAGGTTACTGAAGGCCGCGGTGCTTTCGACTTTGATGGTCACGCCGACCTGGTTCGCCTGGTAGTTGGGGACTGTCACTTCTTCTGTGGCCTTGGTGACCCCTTCCTTGGTGACACCGTTGGCATAACCTGGGGTCGCGCCGCTGAGCTGGGCGTTGGGGGGATTGGGTCCGCCGTCGACCGGCTCCTCGACCGGCAATGACTGGATCGGGTCACCCAGCGGATATTTGCTGGAGGTCGCCCAGTTCAGTTCGTAGGCCAGCAGCCCCTGTCCGAGCGCGTCGCCGCTGACACGGTTGAGCGTGTACAGGTAGTACTTGCCGGCGACCTCGGTGACCCACGGGTGACCCTGGCCGTTGTCGTTCTGGATTCCGTCGGGGCAGACGTTCGTGTTGAGCTCGAGCTTCTCGTCGACGTAATGCCAGCTGTTGCCGTTGTCAAACGAGTTGGCAACCACGATCGCCTCTTCGGAGTCCTTCGGCCGGTAGTCGAAGAAGCCGGTGAGCACGCTCGGATCGTTGGGGTTGCGCATCACGAACGGGAAGTAGTAGGGCGACAGCGGCAGCACGCTGCCGGGAGGCTGGCGCAGGACTTCGCCTGTCTCGGGGTTGGGGCCGCCTTTTCCGCAGTAGCCCGCGACCGGACCCGGGGTTCCGGCGTAGCCGGTCGCGTAGGGGAAGGTCCCCGAGCGGTTTTCCGTCGTGGCGCTACCCGGGTAGACGGAGAGGTTGGGTGTCGAGACCGTGATCGAGCCCTCGGTGTAGGTCGTGACAGGGGTACCGCCGAAGGCGAAGGTCGGAAGCGAGGGGCTGTAGGGAGCAAGCGTTGGGTCCCCCTGCGAGAGCGTCCACGGAGCCGGGTTGGCCGCTGTGCCGGTGACCGTGTCGAGCACGGGAGTACCTGCCGAGTAGGCGGGGCCGGCGCTCGCCAGCGCGGCTGGGGCACCCAGACAGAGTGCGAGTGAAACGGCGGTCGCGGCAAGGATCGTGTAGAGCGGGCTTCTGGGCATGGGAACGTCCCTTCCTTCCTCGTGCGCTGGACAGTTTTGGAGGCAGCTCCTCTCTACGGCCCGGCTCTACCTTGCGCGGGGCCTCCTAATACGCGCGGGCGGAAGCTACGTTCGCCGGCTAGGCGCTCATGTGAACGAATTGGGAAAAAATTGTTACGATCGAGTGTCTAGCTGGGCCACCCGCTCGAGCGCATCGCCGTGCAGGCGGTGGGTGATCCATTCGCCCATCGTGCGCGCACCCAGGCCGCGGTAGAAACCGAGCGCGAGCTCGTTCCAGTCGAGCGCAGCCCATTCCATGCGCGAGCCACCACGCTCGCGCGTGCGGGCGGCGACCGCCGCGAGCAGCGCCCTGCCGACGCCTGCGCCGCGGTGGGCGGGGCGGACGAAGAGATCCTCGAGCCACACTCCCTGGGTCGCGAGGAAGCTCGAGAAGGTGGGGAAGTACAGCGCGTAGCCCGCCGTCTCTGAGCCAACCTCAGCGATCAGCGCCTCCGCGGCGGGGTGCTCTCCGAACAGGGCCTCGCTCAGCTGCTCCGCGGTGGCGCGCATCTCGTGCTCGAGGTGCTCGTACTCCGCGAGGGCGCCGAACAGCTCGAGCAGCACTCCGACATCCTCGGGCCGGGCCGGACGTATCAGTGCCGGCGTGGGCTGCTCGATGCTCATGGCGGCGGTCAGCCGGCCGCGCGGTCGGGACGATCGGGGTAGATGTCGTCGATCGTGCTCAGCGGCACGTAGGGTGCCGAGGCGGCCGCTTCGATCGCCTCATCACCCCCGGCGAGTCGGTCGAGCACGCTGATCACGCCGCGGATGTCGTGGCCGGCCTCCTGCAGCGCCGCGATCGCCGCGAGCGTTGAGGAGCCGGTGGTGACGACATCCTCGACCACGACGCAGCGGTCCTCCGGGTCGAGCAGCGGACCCTCGATGCGCCGCTGCAGACCGTGGGCCTTGGCCTCCTTGCGCACGAAGAAGGCCTTCGCATCGGTTCCGCCCGCGAGCGCCGCGCAGGCGACCGGGTCGGCGCCCATCGTCATGCCGCCCACCGCGGTGCCCTCCCATTCGGAGATCTGCGCCGCCAGCAACGCGCCCAGGGCAGCGAAGCCGGGGGGACGCAGGATCGCCCGCTTGGCGTCGACGTAGTACTCGGCGCTCGCCCCACTCGTGAGCGTCACTCGCCCGATCACGAGGGCATGCCGGCGGAGCTCCTCGATCAGCTGCTCGCGGGCCCGCGCGAGCTCACTCATACGTATGTCCAGATGTCCATGGGCGGATCCAATGTAGCGGTAGATGTCTGTGTAATATGTCCTCGTTCGCAGGGTTGCTTAGGTTCGCCTCGGTGGTGATCTGCGTGATCGTGATCGCGGCCTTCGCGATCTTCGTGTTCGATCAGGCCAAGGGCGCGTCCGTCCACCAGCAGCAGGCGGTCGCGGCGGGGGGTGCCTCGAACACCACCGGAGAATCCTCGAGCGGGCATACGACCTCTCCCGCGCAGGAGAGCGCGCTGCACAGGGTGATCGACGAAGTCTCCAACGGCCTCACCTCGCCGTTCTCGGGCATCACCGCGGGGTCGAACCACGCTTGGGCCGTGCACGGCGTGAACCTGGTGCTCGCGCTGCTCATCTACGGCTTCGGCTTCGGGTATCTCGCGCGCGTGCTCACGACTCACCTGTAGGAGCTCCGCGCGCTCGCCCGGCCGCCGTCACGGACCGGCGTTGCTACGGACGTGCTGGCTGCCGCCGCCGCCTTCGTTGTAGACGTCGACCGCGGTGCCCAACTGCACCCACCCGTAGATCGCGGGCGCGTCCGGGATCGGCACCCGCAGGCAGCCGTGGCTGGCGGCGTAGGTCGGCACTTCGTGATAGCCGTGGATGGCGTAGCCGCGGATGAAGTAGTTGGAGTCGACCATTCCCTCGGAGTTTTCTCCGGGCGTCTTTGAATACACGTTGAAGTGGCCGATCACGGTGGGCGTCGAGGGCTTGCCCGAGCTCATCGTGTAGATCGCCCGCACGCGCCCGCCCGGTTCGATCTCGGCGAGCACCTGCTTGGTCAGGTCGGCCTCGACGTGGCGGCCGTCCTGGGGGTAGCGCACGTGGAAGCTGCCCGCGCCGCGCTGGAGCAGTTCGAACACGCGCAGGTTGGTCGAGGCCACCCGCTCGAGGCCGGTCATCTTGCGATAGGCGATGACCGCGTGCCCCGTCGCTTCGTCGAACACCCCGTTCAGCGGCACCACGTAGTGCAGCGCGTTCAGCTCGGACTGCAGCAGGCGCACCGATGGGCTCTGCGCACCCGGCCCGAGGTCGGCCGAGACGAAGCTCACGGCCTTCGAGCGCCCACTGAAGGCTGCCTGTTCGGGCGTCGCGTAGTGCGCTGCGTGGACCTGCACGACCCCCGCGGTGGCACTGGAGTAGTTGAGGTGGAACTGCCCCGCGCCATTGCCCACGGGCAGCACGCTGACCGTATTGACCTGCACCTTGCGGCCATCGCGGTAGAAGCTGAGCTTCACCGTCTGCCCGGCGACGTAGGGCACGACGATTCCCCGCACGACCATCCGGCCACCGGCGATCTCGAAGGGGGGATTGCCGAAGGCGTGCTGGATCACCAGGCTGATCGTCGGGGGAACGGGCGCGGTTGCAGGCGCGGGCGGCGCAGCCGGCAGAGGAGCGGCGGCCGGTGCGGGCTGGGCGGCTCCCTGCGCTGAGGCCGCGCCGGCGAACAGGGCCCCCGTCGAGATCGCGGCGAGGACGCAGAGAAGGGCCGAGCGTCTCATAGGCACGATCCTATCCTCAGGGGGCGATGCCGAAGCCGTTCGGCCCACCGCCGGGCGTCTCGGCGGTGATCACGCCAACGCGTATCAGCACGAGCGCGAGCAGCCCCATCACCACGAGGGCGGCGGGGATCAGCACGAGCACCTGCTGCCAGTCCCACCCCTCCAGGCTGCCGAACGCCACGCAGTTGTTCAGGGAATGCGCCGCGATGCAGGGATACAGCGATCCCGTGTAGCGATAGAGCAGACACAAGCCGAAGCCCAGCCCGGCGAGCGGTACGAGGTCCACGACCGGCGCGGAGCCCGCGTGGACTCCCCCGAACACGAGGCCCGTGATGATTGCCGCGGGCCACGTTCCACGCCAGCTGCGCAGGGCCGTGAAGATGAAGCCGCGAAACAGGAACTCCTCGCAGATCGGCGCGATCACGCACGTGAGGGCCGCGCTCAGCACGAGCAGGGTCGTGCTTTCGCCGGCGCCCAGCTGTTCGAGCAGCTTCTCCTTTTCGGCATGGAGCGCCGACGTCCAGATCACGCTGAAGAGCAGAAACCCGATCAGCGTGAGCGCCAGCAGACCCACAGCCCGCCACACCGGGGTCGGGCGCAGACCGAACTGCCAGGCCTTCACCGTGCGACCGCCCAAGTGGGCGCAGTACACCGCCGCGAATACGAACGCGCCGTCCTGCACGATCGTGTCGGCGATCTCGACGCCGCCGGGCACGTGCGAGGAGGTGATGTTCACCCCCAGCGCCAGCGCGGGAATGTCCACGACAAGGCCTGCAATCAGCGCGAGCGCGAGCGCTCCAAAGAGCGCCGCCGGCGCCATCCACCACGGCCAGCCAGGTTCTGGGGAGCGCCGGGCCTGTCGGCGCCGCCCCACCGGACGTTGCCAGTCCTGCGGCGGCTCGGGCGAGCGCCAGGAGGCGCTCCGAACCGGTGGTCCCTGCGCGGGGCCCAGCTCGTCCATCGGGCTCACGCCACCCAGTGCCAGGTGGCGAACTGGGCGACGAAGAAGGCCATCAGCACGGCCGAGGCGAGCAGCACCGGCCGCTGCGCACGCGGGTGCGCGGCAAGCCAGGCCGCGAGCCATATGCCCAAAGGAAACAGCACCACGAGAAAGCGCGGGAGCGACATCAGCGGCTGGGCGGTCACCGGGTAGGACAGCGGCAGGCCGAGCGCGGCGATCACGTAGACGCCATAGGCGAGCGGGAGCGTGCGCAGCACGCCCACCACGGCGGGCACGGCCAGGATCAGGAAGGCGAGCAGCATCAGGTTGTGTCCGGCGGCCACGAACGGGCTGCCGGAGGGACTGGGGAAGTAGAGGTGATGGCGCTGGAAGGACAGCAGCTGGCGCGCGCCCTCAAAGCCGGCCTTGACCCCATCCCACATGCCGAGGTAGGGGCCGGCGAAGTGCCTGGCCCAGACGTCCTGAGCGTGAAACGGCATCAGCGCGTCGCCTCCGGACAGGGCCAGGTAGGCCATGTACAGGCCGAGGCCTACCGGCACGAGTCCCAGCCACAGCATGTCCGGGCGGGGGCGGTAGCGGGGACGCAACCAGGGGCCCCGCGGGAAATCGGGCGCCCTGTCCTCGCGCGGTCCGTACAGGTAGAGCATCAGCGCGGGCAGCAACAGCACCACGCCCGCGCTGCGCGTCGCCGCGGCCAGCGCGCCGAGCGCCCCCACCAGGGCCCAGCGGCCCTGGCGCGCGCACCAGAACAGCCCGACCGACAGTGCGAGGTAGAGCGACTCGGAGTAGACCGCCGAGAAGAAGAAGGCCATCGGGGCGAACGCCATCACGAGCACGGCCAGGCGCGCGACCTCGGCTGCTCGCGGGCGGCCGATTGCCGACGGGCCCGTGCGGCTCAGCTCGAGCGTTGTCAGGCGATGGATGCCATACAGCGAGAGCGCAAGGGCTCCCACCGACAGCAGTACGCCCGCGAGCACCGGCGCGAAGCCGAGCGCGGCGATCGCGCGCAGGCCAAGCGGATAGAGGGGAAAGAAGGCGGTGCGCGAGTAGGTGAACGAGCCCAGGTCGGGGCGGTAGCCGTAGTGGGCGATCACCAGATACCAGGCGGCGTCCCAGCGCGCGGCGGGAGCGGCGAGCAGATTGCCGAGCCAGCCGAATCCTCTGGTCACGCCGGGTGGGTTGAAGGCATGGCGCACGGGGCCAAAGCCGAAGGCCAGCACCGCTCCCACCCCGGCGCTCCACACGAGCAGGCGCGAGCCCCACAGCGCGCGCCAACTGTCGCGCATCGCGGCCATCCGCGCCGGGTCGGCGCGCAGGCGCGCGAGCCATCGCCCCGGATATCCCGGCCGCTGAAGAGCGTCCGCCGGCGCTCCGAGGGGAGCGGCCAGTTCGCCTGAGTTCTCGAGGATGGCCAGCTCGGCGGTATCGGGGTTCATCGCGTGTGGCGCTGGGCGTGCACAGCCGCCGCAGCGCACATGGCAGGAAATCACACTCCGGCCGGTAATCTCGGCACTACTGCGAGATGTCAAGGCAAGCACGACAGCGTCGGCAGCGACACAGCCGCAGCGGACCCAAGCGATTCCTGCTGGTGGGCGGCGGCGTGCTCGTCGCGTCGCTGATCGTGGGCGCGATTGCGGCTGCCGGGTACGTTCTGCACGTCGCGCGCTCAGCCCCGACGGTCACGACCCTGCAACCGCTCCTGCCCGGCGGCCCCTCGCAGGTGTTCGCGGCAAACGGGACGCGTCTGGGGTTCATCCAGTCCGATGAGCTGCGCAGCCCGATCTCCTGGGGAGAAATCCCCGAACAGCTGAAGAATGCCACCGTCGCGATCGAGGATCAGCGCTTCTACAAGAACGACGGTGTCGATCTGACCGGCATCTTCCGCGCCGCCGTGAAGGACGTTCTCCACGGCTCCGCGCTGCAGGGCGGATCGACGATCACGATGCAGCTCATGCGCAACCTCTATCTGGGGGGCGACGAGCGCACGTTCAGGCAGAAGATCATCGAGGCGGCGATGGCGATCGAATACAACGAACACCACAGCAAGCGCTCGATTCTCACCGACTACCTGAACAGCGTCCCCTACGGCACGGTGGGCGGGCAGACCGCGCTCGGCGTGCAGGCCGCCGCGCGCATCTTCTTCGACAAGCCCGCGTCCCAGCTCGACCTCGCGCAGTCCGCGCTCCTGGCGGGCCTGCCGCAGGCGCCCTCGGAATACAACCCCTTCTCAGACGCCTCCGCCGCACGGCAGAGGCGCAACGAGGTGCTCGCGAAGATGGCCCAGCTGCACTACATCTCAGACGCCCAGGCCAGTACCGCCGAGGCGGAACCACTGGGCGTGAAGTACGGGAACTTCTACTCGCAGAAAAAAGAGGACTTCTTCTTCGAATACGTCCACGGGCTGCTCGTCCAGCGCTATGGCGCAAAGACGGTCGAGCAGGGGGGGCTGAAGGTCTACACGACGATCGACCTGAACAAGCAGCGTCTCGCGCGCAAAGCGATCGCGCAGGTGCTCGACGAGCCCGGCGACCCGGCCTCGGCGATAGTCACGATCGACCCCGCCAACGGCGACATCGAAGCGATGGCGGAGTCCGAGAGCTACGAGCAGTCCCAGTACAACCTCGCCGCCGACGGGCACCGCCAACCGGGCTCCACGTTCAAGGCGATCGACCTCGCCGATGCGCTCTCGCGGGGAGTCGACCCGAACAGCACCTACTACCTCTCTCACACCCTGGAGCCGGGATGGCTCGCGATCGAACCGAACTACAAAGTGCAGACGTTCGAGGGCACCTCGCTGAACGAGTCGATGAACCTGGTCACGGCGACGCTCAAATCCGACAACACCGTCTACGCCCAGCTCGCCGCCGATCTCGGCGAGTCGACGATTACCGAAATGGCCTACAAGATGGGGGTCAAGACCCACCTCTCGAGCTATCCGGCCGAAGCGCTCGGCGGGCTCACGCTGGGCGTGACGCCCCTGGAAATGGCCGACGTGTACGCGACGCTCGCCGACGGTGGCTGGCGCAACAGCCCGATCGCCATCACCAAGGTCGTGTTTCCCGACGGCAAGGTGGACACCAACTGGGGCAGGCCGCACCGCGTGAAGGTGCTGAGCGAAGCCGTGACCGCCGAGGAGACGAGCATCCTCGAGCAGAACGTGCAGAGCGGCACCGCGACGCGCTCGGCGATCAACTGCCCGACCGCCGCGAAGACCGGCACGACCGAAGAACTGATCGACGCCTGGCTCGACGGCTACACGCCCAGGTACTCCACCGTCGTGTGGATGGGCTACCCCAACAAGCGCGTCCCGATGACAGACGTGCATGGCGAGCCCCAACAGGGCGGCTACCTGCCGGCGGAAATCTGGCATGCATACATGTCGGCGGTGACCGAAGGCAAGCCGTGCGTACCGTTTCCCGTTGCCAAGGAATCGATCTCCTACCGGCCCTTCTACGGCAAATTCGCCACCACGGGCTTCTCGGAGGCACCCGGAGAAGGCGGGTCGAGCGGTCCCAGCGGATTCCACGTGGGCAAGGGGGGCGCCAACCACCGCGCGAGCGCTCCCACCCAGCACGAGCACACGGGTTCCGGCCAGCACGCAGGAGCCGGCGAACCCGAACCGAGTCCGCTCAGCGGAGGCGCAAACCAGCCACCACCGCCCCCACAGGCCGTGCCGGGCAGCGAACCGAGCGGTGGCGCGGCGCCCGGATGAGAGGCTCACCGATTCGGCTCCGAGCCGCTCGACACAGCGCGCTGCTGGTAGTTTGAGTCTCAATAAGCGAAACAACGGGCCCGCTACCGGAGCGGCGGAGGGCCCAGATGGGATGCGCAGTGGCGAAGGAGGACAAGGTCGAATTCGAGGGCGAGGTGATCGAGGCCCTGCCGAACGCGATGTTCCGCGTGAAGCTCGACAACGAACACATCGTGCTCGGTCACGTCGCGGGCAAGATGCGCCGCTTCCGGATCCGCATACTTCCCGGGGATCGCGTCCGCTGCGAGCTCTCCCCCTACGACCTGGATCGCGCGCGGATCGTCTACCGGCATCGCTGAGCGCTCCCTGATCGAATCCATCGCCGCCGAGCTTCACAGCACGAGCGGCTCGAGGGTCCTGCGGAGAATGGGAGACGACGCGGCGGTGGTGCGCGCACGCCCAATATGTGTGACCTCGGTGGATGCGATGGTCGAGGGCGTCCACTTCCGCCTGGCGGACGGTTGGGCGACGCCGGCGGAGGTGGGGCGCCGCGCGCTGGCAGGTGCGCTGTCTGACCTGGCAGCGATGGGCGCCGATACGGGCGAGGCCTACCTCGCACTGGGGCTACCGGCGGGGTTCGGCGAGGACGGGGCACTCGAGCTCGTGCGCGGCGCGGAGACGCTCGCGGCACGCACCGGCACCACGATCCTGGGCGGAGACGTTGTCAGCGCGCCAGCCGTGACCGTCTGCTTCACGGTCGTCGGCTGGGCCGACAGCGCGGATCAGCTCGTCGGGCGCGATGGGGCCCTGGCGGGAGACATCGTGGGCGTTACGGGCCGGCTGGGCGGCGCGGGCGCCGGCCTGGCGGTGATGGAGGGCCGTGCCTCACGCTCGCCGGCCGCGGAGGCGGTGCTCGCGCGCATCTCAGACCCGATGCCGCGACTGGCCGAGGGCCGCGCGCTGGCAGCCGCGGGCGTGCACGCCTTGATCGACCTCTCCGACGGGGTCGCTGCCGACGCCGGGCATATCGGGCGCGCAAGCGGTGTGCGCCTGGAGGTTGACCTCTCCGCCCTGCCGCTCGAAGATGGCGTGGCCGAGGTCTCTGCCGAGCTGGGAATCGGAGCCTTCAGGCTGGCGGCGGGCGCAGGGGAAGACTACGAGCTGTGCTTCTGCGCGGCGCCCGAGCAGCGCGCGCGCATAGAGGACGCGGTCGCGGCGGTGAGCGACGCCGCGGTGAGCTGGATCGGTCGGGTGCTCGAGGGCCCGCCGGGTGTCTCGCTACTGGGCGACCACGGAGAGGACGTGCGGCTGGAGGGATTCGAGCACCGTTGGTGATGAAGGGCGTGCCGGCGCCCGCCGGCGTGCGAGCCCGGCGAGCGAGGGTGCTTCGATCGGCAGGGCCACCCCGCCGCCCGGAAGCCTGCGCGCGGCGCCCACGGGTTCCGTGCGCGTGAGGTGCGCGAACACGAGCAGGCGTTTGGCCGCGCTGAACAGCGGCGTGCACGCCGACAGCACGAGCCTCGAGTAGCCGACGTCGGCGACCGCTGCCCGGAAGTCGCTGGGCGCGACCACCCGCTGGCCGATGACCGTGTAGGTGAAATGCGCGTAGGGCATGTTCACGAGGATGCGGTTGCCGTCGTGGAGCGAGTTGATGTCGCGGAAGGGTGCGAGGTAGGTCGTGCGGTGGCCCGCGATCGCGGTCGTGCCGGCCACGCCCGGGAAGCTCGTCTGCGGGTAGATGCCGGGGCCGCTCTTCAGTTCTTCGGTGCCCGTGCCCTTGACGATCACGTAGCTGGCGTCGATACGGGGGATCACGATGCGCCCCACGGCGCCGCCGCTGGGAGCGTGACGTTCGAGCTCGTGGGCGAGGAACGCGATCCGCCTGCGCTCGTCGGGCAGGGTCGCGAGCGTCCGTCGCTCAAGCGGCGTGGGGGCGGCGCGTTCGATCGCGTGCAGCGAGCCGCTGAGGTGGTCCTGGCGCAGGGTCGCGTACAGCGCGCTGAACGGCTCCTGCCACAGCAGCGTGACGCCGGCGTCGATCAACGTGAGCGCGCCGAGACCGACCAGCGCCAGCGCCAGCAGACGCCACGCGCGCCGCGTCGAGCGCGAACCGCGGCGGCGGGGTGAGTTAGATGGACGAGGGGACGCCGAGCGGGGCGGGGAGGG
>Ga0209038_10000120_pt1 | contig 24816 bp, 27 predicted proteins | sample BogFormECP03_OM3_FD_188237 | JGI IMG/M metagenome (GOLD analysis project Ga0209038, IMG submission 188237) | Bog forest soil microbial communities from Calvert Island, British Columbia, Canada - ECP03_OM3 (SPAdes) (version 2) | ecosystem: Environmental > Aquatic > Freshwater > Wetlands > Bog ...
AACACGAGCAGCAAGAGGATCAGCAGGAAGGCGATATGAATTGGATTGTCAAGACCCATTTGAAGCATCTCCTGAGGTTGGGTGCCATGCCCGTCGTGACGGGCTGATGTTGGAACTACGCCATCGGACCGTCGACGGATCATCGGCGCGGTGATTCCCCTCGAAGCCCTAGGAGGTCTTGATCAGGGGACCGGCCTTTGCCAGCACTTCGGTCTTGGTCAGCGGGCGGTCGAAGCCCTGATTGGGAGTCGGGCTCATGCCGATCAGCAGATCGATCGCCGCCGCGTGCCTTGCCTCGGTCTGAACGATCGAGCCGGCCGAGGCGAGCACGGCCTTTGACTGCAGCGACGGGGCGGCGCCGTTGTAGGCTCCGACACCCGTGTTCTCGAGCACCGAGGCCAGCGCGAGAAAGGAGCTCTCGTTGGTCACGGGGAAGGCGAACGTGGGTTTCGCGACGGGCGTTCCGCCCAGCTGCTTGATCGCGGCGGTGAGCGCGGAGACGTGTGCCTCCTCCTCGGCGCCGAATTCCCGGGCGTAGGCCTTGGCCTGGCCCGAGAGCCCGACCTGCTTGCCCTTGACCGTGTAGAAGGCCGACTCCAGGTACTCGAGGGTGAGGGCGAAGTTGAGGATTTCCGCGTCCCCTCCCCCGCTCTGGGCGAAGGCGGCCGACACGAACGGCGCCACCGCTCCCGCACCGTAGAGGGCTCCCGTGGCGAGTGCGCCGCGCAGGATGAAGCTCGAGCGGGTCATGCCGTGGACCTCACAGGCGGCCAGCTCGGGGCTTGGTATCTCATGGTTGATCATCTTGGTTTCTCGCTTTCAGAGGGTTTGAGGGCTCAGGCCAGGAACGGCTTGACGGCCTGAAGGACCGTTTCCATGTCGGCCGGCACGGCAAATGCGCCATCCGGGGTGACGGGCTTCTTTACGAGCGTGCCGAGCGTCGCCGCGTGGCGGGCCTCGACGGTGTGGATCGCGAGCGCGGACGCCAGCACTTCCGGGTTCTGGATGTGTGGTGCCTGGCCGAGGTAGGCCGAGGCGCCGAGGTTCTCGACGGTGTAGGCCAGTCCCGCGACCTGGCTGGCAGTGTTGATCGGGAACTTCCCTTCGGGTTTTGCCGCCGGGGTTCCACCCAGCTTTTCAACAGCGCCCTTGAGCGCTTCGACGTGGGTCATCTCCTGCTGGCCGAAGTCCTTGATCAGGCTTCCCACCTTGCCGGTGAACAGTCCCGCCTTGACGACCTTGTTGTAGAACTCCGTCTCCAGGTACTCGAGCGTGAGCGCGTAGTTGAGGATCGCGAGGTCACTCGTCGAGCTGGTTGACGCTGTGCTCGAGGTGCTCGCTGGAGCCGCCGCCGTGGTGGCCGCCTTTTTGCTCGAACCGCACGCGGCCAGAACGAACGCGCCGAAGCTCGCCGCACCTGCGGTGCCGGCCATCTTCAGGAAGCGCTTGCGGTCGAGGTCGTCGCGCACGAGTCGCTCGACGAGCCCGGTCGGCTGGGGTGGTGATTCGTCAGTTGCTGGACTGGGCATGTTGTGAACCTCCGGTTGATGACTTGGTGAAGGCCACCAAGTGGTGGCTGCGTTTCAGATCTGCGAGGACTGCTGGTGGGTGTCACACCTTTATTCGCACCAGTGGGCTGTCCGGATCACTCAGACGCGCTCATGGCACAGTGGCCGAGGACGGGCGCCGCCGGGCAGAGCTCATCCGCCCGGCGGCGCAAAACCTTCAGCTCTCAGCCGACGATGAAGCCCGTGCCTTTGACGGCGGTGAGCACCTGGCTGGCGGTGAGCGGTGTGTCAAACGGCCCATTCGGCGCGATGTCTTCACCGGCCGGTTCGTTCAGGAGTCCGATCACGCTCGCGTGACGCGCCTCGATCGTGAGAATCGAGAGAGCGGCCTTGACGTACTTCGGGTGGGTGATGTTGAGGGCCTGTCCGGAGTAGGCGTGAACGCCCGTGTTCTCGAGCACCTGTGCGGTCTTCATGAACATTTCCGCGTTCGTGTTCGTGCCTTTGAAGTTGAACGTCGGTTCCGCTGCGGCCTTCGAGCCGAGCGCGGTCTTCAGGAAGGCCACATGTGCGTTCTCATCGCGCGTTACTACCTTCAGGAAGGCCGAGCCCTGTGAGCTCAGCGGCAGGTTCGCGGCGGTCGCGCCGTTGTAGAACGCGGCCTCCAGGTACTCCAGCGTGAGTGCATAGTTGAGGATGCCGATGTCGCCCTTACCGAACGACGCCGGGGGGCGCCCGCCGCCGGCCGCCAGGGCGGTGGGAGCGAGCGCTGACAGCACTGCGCCGCCGCTCACGACTGCGCCTCCGGCGATTCCCGCCTTCTTCAGAAAGCTCAGGCGTGTGTCGCCGGATACCTCGTGGGCCGCTTCACGGATCGCGCCGTCGACGTCGATCTCGTCAAGATTGATCTCATAGCTCATGTGCTTCTCCTTAGTGGTTACCGAATTGCGGCCGGGAGAGAGTCCCTGGTCAGGCCGTCGACCTCTAAACGCACACAAGGAAGATTTGGATCAGTGAGATATGAAAGCTGCTCGCAAGTGGGCTTGCGCGTTCACGCGGTTGAGCCAACCACGCCGTGGTCAGGCGACCCGGCCGACGTGCATCGGCGTGGCGTTAATCCGAGCCCCTCGGCGTTAACCCGGCGGGTGCATCAGGGTGAGGCCGCCGTCCCCTGACAGGAGCACGCCCTCGTGCGTCCGTGACACCGCCTCCATGCGTTCGCGCGCCGTCGCGCCACTGAGTGTCCCGACTATGTAAGGACAGAGCGTGACCACGGGCTGCCCGGCGAAGCACTGACCCCACGCGCGCTCAAATGGAAGCACGTTGCTGTACTCCTCCTCATCTGGCCCGATCGCAAAGCGTGAATACCAGAGTGCACTGTACCCGTTGGACAGCGACCGCTCGAGCACCTGCTGCCAGGGCTGCGTCGAGCTCTCAGGGGACTCCTCGGGGTCGAACTCCACGATCTCAAGCTGCTCACTGGCCTGCAGTCCGTCTACATCCAGACCGGCCGACGCGAGCTGCTCGCGATCGGCGGGGCTGTCACCCTGAACCGAGCGGTGTACCAGAAAGCCCCTGCGCTTTGCCCCGAGCGCATAGAAGGACGCGAGCACCGGAAACAGCTCGGACTCGGTCCGCAGCAGGACCGCGAGGTGCGGGCAGGCACCGTCTTCGATGGATGGGGAGAGCTCGAGGTCGATGGCCACTTGGTAGGCAGCTGAAGGATGGATGACGCGAGCCCTAGGCTACCTGGTGGGTAGCTGGAGACGGACCACGGTACCCGTGCCCGGTTGTGAGGTCAGGAACAGCGCGCCCCCGGCCTGCAGTGCGCGCTCGTGCATGAGCATGAGACCGAGACGACCGGACGCGGGTCCCCCCGCGTCATCGACGATGAAGCCGGCGCCGTCGTCTGCGACGGTGATCGTGAGCCGCTCATCCTCGACGGTCAATTCGACCTGCACGAGGCCTGCATCGGCGTGCTTCTCGACGTTCGTGAGCGCCTCGGTGAGGACGCGCACGACCGCGGCGTGGGCATGCGGCGAGAGTTGGATGTGGCGCGCGTCCTGCCGCAGCCGCAGGCCCATTCCGCGGCCTTCGAAACGGTCGCAGATCTCCCGCGTGGCCTCGCGAACGCCCCCCAGTGGTCCGGGCTCGACGAGATCCTTCAGCCGTTCACGCACCGTCGCATGGGCGGAGGCGACTGCGTCGTGGAGCCGCTCCAAGCCCGCCGCGGCGACCTCGGGCGCGGGTCCTGTCTGTAGCAGGGCAACTTCGCGCATGGCGAGCGAGAGATCCTGAGCCAAGCCATCATGGACGAGGGCCGCCAGACGAGCGCGCTCGCGCTCGAGCTCGGTCTGCTTGAGAACCTGGCGCAGGCTCGCGGTCGTTATGCCGGCGGTGAGCAGATCGCCGATCAGCGCGAGCACCGCCGCCTCCGTGGGCTCCAGCGCGATTTGCCGGGCGGAGGCCGCCAGCACGACGCCCACCACGCTCCGATTGGAGTGCAACGGAAGCACCAGCCAGGAGCTGGCCGCCGGCTGGAAGGGATTGGCGACGAGCCAGCTCCCCTCCTCGTGGAAGATCAGCGGTACGCCGCCGGCGACCGCAAGACGCCAGGCCTCCTCGTCGAAGACGACCTCACGGGCAACCTGTACCTCAGAGTCACCGCCCGCGGCGGTGACCTGCAGATGCAGGAGCGGGCGGCCCTGGGCGTCCGGAAGATAGAGCGTCACGACCTCCAGGTCGAGCGCGTCGCGCATCTCCGCGAGGCCCTGTTCGGCGAGCTCCTGAAGCGAGGACGCCGATACCAGCGCGCCGGCCACACGACCGATCGCGCCGAGCCCCGCGAACACGTCGGGCGCCACGCGCCCGCTCGAGCCCTCGTCGCCGGGGCCAGACGGGCTCACGCTCATGATCGCCTGCCAGCATACTGGCGGACCATGTCAAGCGACGCTCGCCCCGTGACCGTCCTGATCGCAGATGACCACCGCCTGATGCGCGAGGGGACGGCGGCGCTGCTCCGCGCCGACGCGCGCATCGAGGTCGTCGGCATGGCCTCAGACGGTCGGGAGGCGCTGGCGCTCGCGGACAGCCGCGCTCCCGATGTGGTCCTGCTCGACCTCGAGATGCCCGTGCTCGGCGGGATCGAGGCCTGCGCCACGATCCGCGGACGCCACCCGGATGTTGAGGTTCTGATCCTCACGGTCTCAGAGAACGAACCCGACGTGTGGGCAGCTCTCCGCATGGGCGCGGCGGGCTACCTGCTCAAGGACATGCCCCCGACGGAGCTCATAGAGGCGGTCCTGGACGCCGGGCACGGCGAGCCGACAATCGCCCAGCGCATGGCCGGGCGGATGCTGCGCGAGTTTGCGGGCGGCGCGCACTCGCCGAAGGATCCGCTGGTGGAGCTCAGCCCCCGCGAGCGCGAGGTCCTCGCGCTCCTGGCGGAGGGAATGCGCAATCGCGAGATCGCCGAGCGCCTGATCGTCTCTGAGACGACCGTCAAGACCCATGTCCGGCACATCCTCGAGAAGCTTCGCCTGCGCAACCGCTCGGAGGCCGCGGCGTTCGCCGCCCGCCACCTGACCTAGCAGCGTCAGACTCCGCGCCGAAACTGCGCGAACACGCTTCACAACGGCGCACCGGCGAGCCCGGCGAGATCCCGGCGCAGCCTTGCATGACCAAGCCGGATCCGGCCCTTCACCGTGCCGAGCGGGCGTCCCAGAGCCGCGGCGGTCTCGTGGTTGGTCATGCCGCGAAAGTGCGACAGGACGACGGCCTCGCGCTGGGGCGCCGGCAATCGATGAAGCGCTGCGCGGATCGCCCGCCGACGCTCGCGTCGCTGCGCCTCGACATCTGTGAGCGCCGGCGCAACGAGACGGTCCTCGAGGCCCTCGAGGATCGTCTCGGCGCCCTCGATGCGCCCTCGGCGACGGCCGGCGTCGATCGCGCGGTTGCGCACGATCGTGAAGATCCAGCCACGAGCGCTCCCGCGGGCTTGGGCATAGCTACCGGCGCAGCGCCAGACCGCGAGGAATGCCTCCTGCACAACCTCCTCGGCGATGCAGTGGCGCCCGCAGACGCGGTAGGCGAGCATGTGCGCCGCGCGGCGGTAGCGCTCGTGGATCAGCTCGTAGGCGTGCACATCACCGCGACCGGCGCGTTCGAGCAGAAAGGCGTCTGAGGGCTCGGGGGAGATCGGGACGGTCGTCATGCTCGACAGCGTCGCGCCGCGCCAGACGTTGCACATCCTCAAAAAGGATGATTCGGACACGCCGAAGGGAGGATCAGGTGCTGAGAGTGGGTCGCATCTAAGAGCTCCACTGATCCGCAGTTGAGAGTTCCACGTATACGGGATTCAGCGGCACGATCAGTGGCCGTGTCAGCGATCACCGGCGATGGAGGATTACCAGTGAGCACGCGGGATGTGGACTATTCAGTGCAACATCGAGGAACACCGGCGCCCGACGCGCAGGCCGAGGCGCCCGCGCTGGCCCTGGGCGATCTGAACTCGGCGTTGGCGGTGCTGCGTGAGCATGGTCTGCGCGTCTCGGCCGCGCGCCGGCTGGTGCTCGAGGCGCTTCTCGCCGCCGACGGACCGATGTCGGCGGAGCAGATCGCCGAAGGGATAGGTGGTCGCGTGCCATCTTCAGACATCGGGTCGGTCTACCGCAACCTGCAGTCGCTCGAGGACATCGGCGTCGTTCGCCATGTGCACCTCGGCCACGGCCCGGGACTCCACGCGCTGGCCGTGACCGGGGACCGGGAGTACCTCACATGTGAGCGCTGCGCGGACTATCGAGCTGTCCGACCCGAGGAGCTCGACGGGGTACGCGAGCTGATCGAGCTTCAATTCGGCTACCGCGCGAGCTTTATTCACTTTCCGATCGTCGGCCTGTGTCCCAATTGCGCCGCGGCAGTGCGCGGCCCGCAACGAGCCTCGGGTGGGCAATCGTGAACGCTCGAGCTTTTGCCAGAGCTGCTGGCCGGCGTCCCAACAGTCCCTCTCAATCAATTCACGCACAAGGAGACAGTCAATGAAGCCCGTGTCCGCAAGCTCGGGAGCCGGCTCTGTGAACGCGGGAAGTAAGACCCGGTTCGGAATCCTCGGGTATCTTGTCCAGGTGGCAGGAGCACTCACTCCTGGTGAGCGCCGCCGGGCCGGCTTGATGTTCGCGGCCATCACCGCCCTGCACATCATCGGCTTCGGCATCTTCATCGCGTTCGTCGTTCCGTCGCACTACAAGGGCCTCGGCATCGGCGTCGCGGGGCTTGCCTATACCCTGGGCCTTCGCCACGCCTTCGACGCGGACCACATCTCCGCGATCGACAACACCACGCGCAAGCTTATGAGCGAAGGCAAACGGCCTCTCAGCATTGGGTTCTGGTTCTCGCTCGGGCACTCGACGATCGTGGTCGCGATCGGCGTCGGGATCGTGATCGCTGAGAAGGCGGTCTACGGCGCGGTCTCGCACAGCAGCTCCCACCTCGAGCAATTCGGTGGGATCTTCGGGACGATCGTGTCTGCCTCGTTCCTGTACCTGATCGCCCTGCTCAACGTCGTCATCCTCGCGGGTATCTTCCGCGTGTTCCGATCGATGCGTGAGGGCAACTACGACGAGGCCGAGCTCGAGCGCCAGCTGAACAACCGCGGGCTGATGGCCCGGTTCTTCGGCCGGTGGATGAAGACGATCGACAGAGAGTGGAAGATGTACCCAGTGGGAGTGGTCTTCGGCCTGGGCTTCGACACCGCGACCGAGGTGGCACTGCTCGCGACGACCGCCCTGCTCGCGTCCCAGCACCTGCCCTTCTACGCGATCTTGTGCCTGCCGATCCTGTTCACCGCCGGCATGACGCTGATGGACACGATCGATGCGATCTTCATGAACTTCGCCTACTCCTGGGCGTTCTTCAACCCGGTACGCAAGGTCTACTACAACCTCGCCATCACCGGACTGTCGGTGGCGATCTGCTTTTTCATCGGCACGATCGAGGTGCTCGGCCTGCTGCCGGTGGAGCTCGGCGGCCTGCACGGCTCCTTCTGGAGCTTCATGGCCAACTTCGATATCAACAAGGCGGGCTTTGTGATCGTCGGCATGTTCGTTATCTGCTGGGCCGGCGCCCTCGCGTTCTGGAAGTTGGGCCGCGTCGAGGAGAAGTGGAGCGCGAGGCTCCGGCAGGGAAGCGTCGTCACCGAGGGCGCCGACGCGTGACGTCTAGCCGCGTAGCGCTCGCCACGAGCGCCAGGTGATACGCAGGATCACGAGCGTGATCGCGAGACCGATGAGCGGATCGGCGCGCGGGGCTCCGAGCGCGACGACGATCGCCGAGACGATCACCGCGAGGCTCACGTACGCATCGGCCCGAGCGTGGTGGCCATCGGCGATCAGCGCTGCGCTGTGAAGGCGCTGTCCCGCACTCAGTCGGATGCGCGCAGCGGCATAGTTTCCCCCGAACCCGATCGCACCGGCAAGCGCGAGCACTGCGAGATGGCTCGGGGTCGAGGGGTGAATCAGGCGCTCGACGGCCTCCACACCGGCGACACACGCGCTGATGAAGACCGCAGCAACGACGACCAGGCCGGCCCTCCGCTCCGCGACCTGCGAGCGCAGGGCGAACGCGATTCCCAGGGGCACGGCGGTGAGGGCATCGCCGAAGTTGTGGATCAGGTCGGCCAGCAGCGCGATGCTGCCACTGATCAGGAAGACGCCCGTCTGCGCGATCGCCGCGAGCCCGAGGACCGCCAGCGATAGCGAGACGGCGCGGATGCCCGCGTGCGAGCGCTTGATGCTGTCGTCGATGAGCCCGTGGGAATGGCCGTCTCCTGCTTGGTGGGCGTGGTCGTGGCCCGCGTGGCTGCGGTGTTCCTGCGAGGGCGCGTGCGACACGATCCTATGATCTCTCAAGCCCCGGAGACCAGAGTGTTGACCGACCGCGGTCGGTCTACCCCCTGCTGACGAGGAGTCTCACCTTTGCGCCCGCCGGCAGCGACCCGCCCGCCCTGCGGCTCTGCCAGATCACATGCCCCCTCCTGACATGTCTCGAGCGAATCCTCCTGATCCTGCCGACCTTGCAATGGGCCCGCCGGATCGCCTTCTCAGCTGAAGCGAGCCTCTTGCCCCTGAGGCGTGGGACGAGGCACCTTCTCACGGCGCGTGGGGCGACGCTCGGTGGTGGCGCGCCGGTGAGGGCGGGAAGCACCGTGAACGTCGCCGACGCCGTTGCGACCAGTCCTTCTTCTTCTTCTGAGGGTTCGCCGACTTCGGATTCTGCAGCGGCTTCCATGAACACGCACACGGTGTACACGCCGGGGCTGCTGACGACCTGGCCGATTCCCTGGGCGCGGACCGTGAACGGGCCGTCAAGGCCGAACGCCGGCAGTTCACCGGCTTCGGGGTTCACGAGAAACTCCTCAGGACTGGCCTGCAGCTGCGCTTCGACGCTCGCGGCGCAGGGCGCCGGGCCGTAGATGGGATAGAGCGCCGCGTTAGATGTGTCGCCGGTCGAGCCGCTGAGGGTCAGCGTGAAGCTGCCGGGGATCGTCAGCGTCGCCGGCACGCCGCCCAGTGCGAGCGAGGGACCCGCTTCCTGCGCGTTCGCGCTCGCGGCGCCGAGGAGCCAGAGCGCGCTGATACTCAGCACCACTCGAGCGGCGCTGAGTATCAGCCTGGCCATCAGTCGTGCAGGAGCGGCTCGAAGTCCCGCAAGAGCGGCTTGGCGGACCAGTCGAGTTCCGAGATGGCGCCCCCGGTGACGACGACGTCGCGCTCCCGCGCGACGTCGTCGACCCACAGGGTGTAGGAGCCCTCGCGGATGTTGTCGAACACCGCCGTGTACGCCGGACGCCCGTTGATCTCGCGCTCGAGCACGTCCTTGTGGCTGCGGTGATCGTCCTGCCCGGTGGCGCTGATCTCCACCTCCACGCCATGCATCTCGGCGTGGGTGTGAAGGATCAGCGCACCGATGTCGTCACCGATGTCCAGCACGACGTGCTCGGGGTGCCGCCGAGCGGCATAGTTCTCCGCGCCCGCCTCATGGTTATGACTGTGGCTGTGACCATGGCTGTGCATCTGTTTCGCCCTCCCTATTTCGTCGTCGACGGGAAGTCGAAGCCGTCGTGCGGGGGGCCGATGTATGGGAACGTCGACTGGAAGCGGAACGGCAGAGGCGGGGTGTCGTCGGTGATGGCGCTCGCCGCTGAGTCCGGTTCGAAGCCTTTGTTCACCAGCGGCACCGTCACACCGGCGATCGCGCGCAGCTCGACCGTCGTGGTGTCGTCGGTCACGCGCCTGCCGTTCGGGAAGCCGGCGAGATCTCCGCCGACGACCCCGAGCGGGTTCGGGCTCGCTGCCGGTGGGACCGCGACGTTCAGCCGCAGCATGTCGGCGAGCACTTTGCCCGTGTTGTTCTGAAAGCCCGGGACGACGCCCGCGGGCAGCCCGGTCAGCAGAATCGCAACGAGATCTTCGCGCGGTGCTTTTTTGGCTTCGAGCGCTTCGAGTTTCGGAAACACGCCAGGGTACAATCCCGGCAGCAGCCTCGCGAGCTCCGGGTGCTGCACGAACGACAGGAAGGTCTTTTCGTCGACCGGCTTGCTCGCGTTCCACGTGTCCTTGAGGGCCATCGGAATCAGGACCTCGTTGAACAGCGGACTGCCCAGGCGTGAGACCTGTACCCAGGGACCGGCCTCGGAGTGTTCTGAGGCGGCACCGTCGGCGATCCGCACCTTGCGGCGCGACGCCGAGCCCCACACGCCCAACACCGCCTTTGAGCTCATCACGTTCGTGGGCACCGATCCGTCGACGGTCAGGCTCGAGATCGGAACCCGCACCGCGATCGTGTGGACGTTGACCGTCGACAGCGTGTCCACACCGGCGGTGGCCGGCAGCGGCAGCACGTGCGCTTCCTGGAACGGACGCAGATCCGCGAGGTCGAAGATCGACCCGATGTCGACGAAGAACGGATCGTTGCGCTGGCCCGCGAACACGGTCACGCCGCCCGACAGCGAGTGCACCGCTTCTTCGCCGAGTTTCGAGTAGTTCGGGGTGGAGTGCGGGCCGATGTTGCACGGAGGACACTGAAGCCCCTCGGCGAGCACCGTCTCCTTCCGCTTCCCATTGCCGTGGTCGACGCGGGTCAGGTTGTAGAACTGGCGTTTGCTCCAGTTCGGGTCGTTCAGCGAGCCGATCGTCCCCGTGTTGTAGAGGAACGTGTTGGGGTTTTCGATCTTCGAGTCGAAGCTGAACTCGTAGGTGATGTCGGCTACGCCGTCGCCGTTGTTGTCGACGTGGATCTTGTAGAGGACATCGTTGCCGAACTCATAGAAGGTCGGTCCGCCGGCCGGCACCTCGGCCGGAAGGTAGTTGGTGATGAGCGTGACCGTCCCTGGGTCGTCGGGGCTGACGAACGCGTAGGTGTCCGTGTTGTCCGCGACCGGGTCCTTGCTGATCTCTGGGGCCTCGCGATGCGATGACATTGATTCGGTCTCTCTTTCGGTATCGAATTTGTGTGAGTCAGTCGATGTGTCAGTGGGCGGCGTCGAGCAGCCGCTTCACCAGCACCGGGTCCTTGTAGGTGGTCTCCTGCTTGCCGGACATCACGGTCACCTCGCCGCGCTCGGCGTCACGCACGTATGCCGTAACGGGCTCCGCCGGTGCGGGACCCGAGGCCTTTGTGACAACGGCCTTTGGGTCGGTGGGGACGCTCGACCCGGCGTTGTCGACCGCAATTGCAGCGACCTTCGGGGTCGCGAGGATCACGGCTGCGCCGGCCGCGGCTCCGGCGGTTCCCTGCAGAAACGCGCGTCGGCTGGTGCCCTCACCCGCGTCCCCATCGCCGATTCCACTCACTGCCGGAATTGCACTGGGCATGCCGATCTGGCTTTTCAGAAATGAGCGGCGGTTCATCTTTGTCATGGTGGTGCTCCTCTCGCTTTTGACTTTTGAAGCGGGTCAATTTCGAGTGAATGTAACAGGGCAGAATCCAGATTTGGCCTGATTTTGTGCGAGCTTCTCGCACCTACGATGGCGGTGCAAATTGCGTGAATCGGTGATCCATGGGCTCGGGCGGTGCGTACCTCGCGCGCCCCCGAGCGACGCATGCCGCGCGCTCTGCAAAGCCGCGCTTGCGCGAGGAGGCCCGGGGCCGCGGCCGCCGTCCCATGGTGCTCTCCGGACACGCGCACCCCTACCCGCGCTTCACCCGCGCGAGCGGGGGCCACGAGATCCCCTAGTAGGTGGTTGCCGGTAGCGACGGCTACGCGGCCACAGCTCGCCGCGAAGAACTCAAGCCGGCTCCCCCAGCCGGTGGCGAAGTCGCCGCAGATCACCTTCGCCCAGTCCGTTCGCGATGAGCCAGGCGACAGACCCGCCGTGGTGCTCGTCGATGAGCTCAAAGACGCGCTCCATCGTGCCCTGGAGCGGCGCGTGCTGCTGGGGGTCGCGGCTCTCGAGCTGATCGCGATACAGAGGAGAGCCGAGCAGGCGCGCGACGATCGCGTCAATGCGCTCCGCGGTCGCGAGGTAGTCGGCAACGATCATGCCTCGGTCGACACCGGCCGCGTCGAGCGCGAGCGCGACGACCACTCCGGTACGGTCCTTGCCGGCCGCACAGTGCACCAGAACGGCGCCCTGCGCGGTTGCGATTGTGCGCACGGCGCCCACGACGGAGTCGGGCCGGAGTCGCAGGTAGCTCATGTAGGCGCGTACCACGGGCGTCTCGCCCGGCGACTCATCCTCGTCGTGCGCATCCCAGGGCTTGACCGTGCCGGCGTTGAGATCGACGACGCTGCCAGAGTCTGGATGCAGCGAACGCAGCTCGATGCGCACGCCGGGTTCGCCGGTCATCGGGCCCGAACCTTCGAGCTTGGCCTCGACCTCAGTGCGCAGGTCGACCACCACTTCGAGCGCATCCTCGTCCACGAGCCGGCGGACGTCACGCGTGCTCAGCGACTGCAGGTTGTCGGCTCGGAGCAGCACGCGGGGTACGACGGCTCGGGCGTTGACCGCTCCGTCGAGCTCGATCCAATGTGGGGTGTGGTTGCTGACGCCCACGCTTTGCCCCACTCCGTTGCAGGGCTGCCTCATCAATCGGGGCGGCCGGATTTGAACCGGCGACCCCCTGCTCCCAAAGCAGGTGCGCTACCAAGCTGCGCCACGCCCCGTTGTATCTAAGGGTAGAGATCGCACCGGTGCTTGCGCGGTGGACGCGCGCTGCTAGGCTCCGCCACCGCCATGGCCGACGTGCAACCGCTGCGTGCGCTTCATTACGACCCGTCGGTGGCGGGCCCGCTGGAGGACGTCGTCGCGCCGCCATATGACGTGATCGACGACGACCAGCGCGCGGCGCTGATCGCGCGCTCGCCGTTCAACGTCGCGGCCGTCGATCTGCCGCGTGGCGAGCCCGACCCGTATGCGGCAGCGGGCGAACTGTTCGACAGCTGGCAGCTGCAGGGCGCGCTCACCCGCGACCGCCAGCCGGCGGTATGGGCCCACACGCAGGACTACACGGGGCCCGACGGACGCACGCTCACCCGGCACGGCTTCTTCTGTCGCGTTCGCATCGAGCAGTACGGCTCCGGGCGGGTGCGGCCGCACGAGCGTACGCACCCCGGCCCCAAGGAGGACAGGCTGCGCCTGACGCGCGCCACGCGCGCAAACATCTCGCCGATCTTCTCGCTCTACTCAGACCCCTCCCACGCGGCGTGGGACGCACTTTCGCCCGCCACCGAGGAGGCGCCGTGGGGCGAGGTCACCGATTCGGACGGGACCGTCCATCGTCTCTGGCGCGTCGCTGACCCCGCCGCGATCGCGGCTGTGCAGGCCGCCACCGCCGACGCCGAGCTCTTGATCGCCGACGGCCACCATCGCTACGAGACGATGCAGGCGTATGCCGATGAGGTCGGCGGTGAGGGCGAGCACCGCTACATCCTCATGTGCCTGGTCGCGCTGGAGGACCCCGGACTGACCGTGTTCCCCACCCACCGCATGGTCTCAGGACTGGACGAGGAGCGCCGCCGCGCCCTCGAGCTGGCGCTCGAGCGCGACTTCCACATCTCAGAGGTTCCGATCGAGCAGATCGCACCCCCCGCCGGGGAGGGACTGCTGCAGCTGGGCTACTTCAACGGGCGCGAGCAGCGGGCACTGCGCCTGATTCTGAAGGACCAGGCGATCGCTGACGCGGCGCTGCCCGGGCGCTCTGAGCCCTACCGCCATCTGGACACCGGGGTGCTCGAGGCGCTGATCCTCAAGGGTGCACTCGGGCTCAGCGACGAGGACATCTCGCACTTCAACGGCCTGTTCTATGCGCGGGACACCGCGGAGGCACTGGCGATGGTCCGATCGGGGGAGTACGATGCCGCCTTCCTGATGCGCCCCACCCCCGTCGCCCAGGTCCGCGAGGTCGCCGCGGCGGGCGAGAACATGCCACCGAAGTCGACCTACTTCTTCCCCAAGCTGCTCACCGGACTGCTCTTCAGCCCACTTCAATAGGAGGGGCCGTCCGAGGGGTATCATGTAAACGGAGGTACATAATGAGGGAATCGACATGAACGCACCTGGAGGCCTGACAAGGATGAGAGCGACGGCACGACGTGACGACGGCACCTTCAGGCATACGGTGGCGGTGCGCGACCACCAGCTGACGGTCGACGAGCCGCTTGAGATCGGCGGGCAGGACACGGGCCCGGACCCGCAGGAGCTGCTCGCAGTGAGCCTCGCGTCCTGCACGGCCATCACGATGGAGATGTACGCCGCTCGCAAGGGTTGGGACATCGGCCATGTCGAGGTCTCAGTCGAGTACACCCCCGCCGAGCGCGGTTGCCCGACCAAGTTCGAGCTGGTGATGCAGCTGGCGGACGATGTTCCGGAGGAGCAGGTGGAGCGTCTGCGGGTGATCGCCGCGAAGTGCCCGGTCCACCGCGTGCTGGACGGCGAGGTCATGTTCCAGGAGCGCGTCGATCGCGTCCACATGGCCGCCTGAGCAGCCCGCCTCGCGCGCCGTCGATGAGAGCAGGCGAGCCGAGGAGGTCCCTGCGGCGGTGCTCGTCCCGCTGTTCCTGGACCCATCCGGCGAGCCGCATGTCGTCCTGACAAGGCGCCGCGCCGACCTGCGCCGCCACGCTGGTGAGATCTCCTTCCCGGGCGGCCGCCGAGATCCCGAGGACGCGAGCCTCAAGGACACCGCCCTGCGCGAGGCCGAGGAGGAGATCGGCCTTCCGCGCGCCGAGGTCACGCTGCTCGGGGAGCTCCCGCCCACGTCGACGTTCGCGACAAACTACGTGATCCACCCATTCGTCGGTGAGATACCCTCCGGTTTGCGTTTCAAGCCCTCACCGCGCGAGGTGGACGCGGTTCTCGAGCTCCCGCTGCCCGCGCTGGCGCGGAGCAGGACTCAGACGCGCCTGGAGCGCCGCGGCATCTCCTTCCAGACCGACGCCTACATCCTCGATGAGCATCTCATCTGGGGGGCCACCGCGCGCATCCTCGAGCATCTGCTGGAGCGACTGGACTCGCTCATAGCCCCCTCTCGACGGCCACCCCCACGAGGCTCAGCCACCTCCTAAGGTGAGGATGGCGAGCCGGCCGAACCGCCAAGCAGCAGACCATCCACGGCGCCGCGAGCGCTCGCCAGCCAGCCGGCGGGGTCGCCGGGATCGGCCGTGAGAACGGCGATCGGAATCGCGTTGCGCCGCCCGAGCGCCCGCACGATCCGCTCGCCCTGCTTTAGAACCTCCGGCGCCACCGTGGCAGAGGCGGCGTCATAGACGACTCCGCGGACCGTCGTGTCGATCGCCTGTGAGAGGAACAGCTCAAGGCGGGAGCCGTGCAGAGCGCGTACCTGCGCCTGCGCTCCGGTCACCCCCGCGAGCAGCCAGCACGCGATCGTGACGTTCTCGAGCGCTCCCCTCAGGGTGGCGAGGCGATCGGGCGTACCGATCCAGCACTCCGCTCCGCTGCCCTCGATCGCTCCGCGGCGAGCCTCGGTGCGGGTGGTCGCGCGCACCGCGTGCCCAGACTGGATCAACTCGGCTGTGAGCCGCCGGCCCAGGCAGCCGCCGCCGACGATCAGGATCCGCGCCACGGCACCCAATCCTATGTGTCAGGGCAGCGCGCGCCGCCGGCCTCTCCCGCGGGGACCGAAAGCCTCGACTACCATCCGGCGGCCCGCTATGAGCGAACCCACCGACATCGGCCCACCGATTCCTGACGCCCCCTCCCCCGGCGACCCGTCCCTGAACGGCGGCGAGGGCGATGTGGTCACGATGGAGAAGATCGTGGCGCTGTGCAAGCGGCGCGGCTTCGTGTTCCCGTCCTCTGAGATCTACGGCGGCGTCGGCTCGACCTACGACTTCGGGCACTACGGCGTGCTGTTGAAGACCAACGTCAAGAACGAGTGGTGGCGCGCGATGCTGCAGGAACGCGACGACATCGTGGCGATCGACTCGGCGATCCTTCAGCACCCCCGCGTGTGGGAGGCCTCCGGCCACCTCGCCGGCTTCACCGACCCACTCGTGGACTGCCGCGCCTGCGGCCAGCGCTTCCGCGCCGACCACCTCGCTGATCTCGCCTGCGGGCGCAAACCCTCCAAGCACCCGGGCGAGACCGAGGAGTGCGATCTGACCGAGGCGCGGGACTTCAATCTGATGTTCGAAACCACGATCGGCCCGGTGAAGGAGTCGGGGGCAACCGCCTACCTGCGCCCGGAGACCGCGCAGGGCATCTTCATCAACTTCAAGAACGTGCTGCAGTTCTCCCGCAAGAAGCCCCCGTTCGGGATCGCGCAGGTCGGGAAGTCGTTCCGCAACGAGATAACCCCCGGCAACTTCATCTTCAGGACACGCGAGTTCGAGCAGATGGAGATGGAGTTCTTCGTGCCGCCCGCCGACGCTGAGAAATGGTTCGAGCATTGGCTCGAGGAGCGCGAGCGGTGGTATGTGCAGCTGGGCATCCGTCCCGACCACCTGCGCCTTCGTGCGCATGACCCGGAGGAGCTCTCGCACTACTCATCGGGGACCAGCGACGTCGAATACCTGTTCCCCATCGGCTGGTCAGAGCTCGAGGGGATCGCCAACCGCGGCGACTTCGACCTGTCCCAGCATGCGAAGTTCTCCGGCGAGAAGCTCGAGTACTTCGACCAGGCCTCAGGCGTTCGCTACGTGCCCCACGTGATCGAGCCCGCCGCCGGCGCCGACCGTGCGACGCTCGCCTTCCTCGTCGACTCCTACGATGAGGAACTGGTTGAGCGCGAGGGGACGGGCGCGGGCGAGAGCCGAACCGTGCTGCGCCTGCATCCGCGCCTGGCCCCGGTCAAGGCCGCGGTGCTGCCGCTCGTGGCCAAGGATCAACAGCCGGAGCTCGCGCGTGAGGTCCATCGGCTGCTGCGCGGGCGCGTTCAGGCCGAGTACGATGCCGGGGGAGCGATCGGCAGGCGCTACCGCCGGCAGGATGAGATCGGTACGCCGTTCTGCTTGACGATCGACCATCAGAGCATCGAGGACCGCACCGTCACGTTGCGGGATCGGGACTCGCTGGCGCAGGAGCGCCTGGCGATCGATGGCATCGCCGAGGAGATCGAGAGGCGCGTGAGCGCGCCTTGGAAGACACCAAAGCTAGGCTGAGAGGAACAGACATGGACTTCGACCTGACCGACGAGCAGCGCCTGATCAAGGAGACCGCGCGCGAGTTCACCGACAACGAGATCGTGCTCCAGTCGCGCGAAAACGCGCGCAACCACAACTTCGACCTGGACATGATCAAGAAGGTCGCCGCCCAGGGATATCTCGGCGCGATCGTGCCGCAGGAGTACGGCGGCGCGGGCCTTGACTATTTCAGCTATGGCTTGGTCGTCGAGGAGATCGGCCGCGGAGACTCGGCGATCCGGACGGTGATCTCGGTTCAGACCTCGCTCGTGTGCTCGGGCATTGTCAAATTCGGCACCGAGGAGCAGAAGCAGAAGTACCTGCCCAAGCTCTGCTCGGGCGAGTGGCTGGGCTGCTTCGGGTTGACCGAGCCGGATACCGGCTCGGACGCCGCCAACCAGAAGACGCGCGCAAGGAAGACCGACTCCGGCTGGGTGCTGAACGGGTCGAAGATGTGGATCTCGATGGCCAATTACGCGAAGCTGGCGCTGATCTTCGCCCAGACCGACCCGGCGCTCGGACACAAGGGGATCGCCTGCTTCCTCGTCGACACCGACCAGCCCGGGTACACCGCGCAGACGATCGAGCACAAGATGGGCCTGCACGCCTCCGACACCGGGTCGATCTCGCTCGAAGACGTGGAGGTCTCAGACGACGACGTGCTCGGCGAGGTCGGCGACGGCTTCAAAATCGCAATGTCCAATCTGGACTCCGGGCGCTACTCGGTGGCGGCCGGGTGCGTGGGGATCTGCCAGGGCTGTTTGGAGGAGTCGGTGAACTACGCCAAGGAGCGCGAGCAGTTCGGGAGACCGATCGCGAGCTTCCAGCTCGTGCAGGCGATGATCGCCGACATGGTGCTGAAGACGGACGCCTCGCGCTTGCTCGTGTGGCGTGCGGGGTGGTTGAAGGACCAGGGCCGCCCGAACACCCTGGAGACCTCGATCGCCAAGCTCCACGCGACCGAAGCCTCACTCGAGTGCGCGAACCTCGCGATCCAGGTGCATGGCGGCGCCGGCTACGTCGATGACCATCCGGTCGAGCGCTACTTCCGCGACGCGCGCGTGACGACTCTGTATGAGGGAACCTCACAGATCCAGAAACTGATCATCGGACGCGCGATGACCGGCGTCAACGCGCTCGTTCCCGCCTGAGCGGTCGGGGCGCGGAAGCGATCCATGCCCGAGCCGCAGCGCGTGACGGAGGATGAGCAGGCCGTCACGTCCGGCCCCGCGCGCGACGCCGCCGCCGTCATCGGGGTGCTGGGCGCGGGCACGATGGGCGCGGGGATCGCGCAGCTGGCATGCCGCTCGGGAGCGGTGGCACTGCTGCACGACCCCATCCCCGAGGCGCTTGAGCGGGGGATCGAGAGCGCACGCGCGGGCCTTCAGAAAGAAGCCGCGCGCGGCCGCCTGACCGAGGCGGAGGCGCAGGCCGCCGCCGGGCGGCTGCAGCCGGTGGACGGGCTGGACGCGTTCGCCCCCTGCGAGCTCGTGATCGAGGCGGTGCCGGAGCGCATCGATTTGAAGCACGAGCTCTACCGGGCGCTGTCGGAGATCGTCGGCGAGCGGTGCGTGCTCGCGACGAACACCTCCTCGCTGCTCGTGACCGCGATCGCCGCCGCCGCCAGCCACCCCGGGCGCGTGGTTGGCATGCACTTCTTCAATCCCGCGCCCGTGATGCGCCTGCTGGAGGTGATTGCGGGTGTCGAGTCCTCCGAGGATGCGCTCGCGCTGGCCCGGGCGACCGGCGAAGCGATGGGCAAGACGGTGATCGACGCGAAAGACGGGCCCGGCTTCATCGTGAACCGCTGCAACCGGCCGTTCGGGCTCGAGGCGCTGCGCCTGCTGCAGGAGCGGATCGCGGATATCGAGACGATCGATCGCATCTGCCGGATGGAGGGCGGCTTTCGCATGGGCCCGTTCGAGCTGATGGATCTGGTCGGCGTCGACACCGGGCTTGAGATCTCGAAGAGCTTCTACGAGCAGAGCTTCGGCGAGCCGCGCTGGCGCCCATCGCTGATCGCCGCGCGCTATGTCGCCGCGGGGCTGTACGGTCGCAAGAGCGGGCGCGGCTACTACGACTACTCGGGAGGGGCATCCCGTCACCGGCCCGAGGATCCGGCGCCGCTCGACGCCGGGCCCCCGGGACATGGCGAGGGCGTGGTGGTGATCTCCGGAGACGGCGTGATCGCGGAGGAGCTCCGCGGCGCCGCGGGGCAGGCCGGCTACGAGGTCCGCTCGCCGCACGCGCCCACCGGCGGCGTGCTGCCGGCGCTGGTGATCGACTGTGACGCAAGGCCCCCCTCCGACGCTAGAGTGAGTGCTGCATCGGTAGTTCAGCCCGATCGCCGCGGAGCGATGCAGCCCCAGGGCGGAGCCCGTCTGATGCTGTGCGCAAGAGGCTCCTTGGGAGCCCTGGATCCGGCCGGCAGCGCGGTCGGCTTTCATGTCCTTCCGCCACTGCAGCGGACCGAGCTGGTCGAGTTGACCCGCAGCGAGAGCTCCTCGCCGGTCGCGGCGGCGCGCGCCGAGCGCTTCTTTCGGGCGCTGGGTAAGCACGTGGCATGGGTGGGCGATGCGCCCGGCCTCGTGCTCGGCAGGATCGTCTGCCAGGTGATCAACGAGTCGGCCTTCGCACTCGGCGAAGGCGTGGGCGGCGCGGCGGACATCGACACCGGGATGGTGCTCGGGCTGAGCCACCCGCGCGGCCCGCTCGAGTGGGCGGACGCGATCGGCCTCGATCACGTGCTGACGGTACTCACGGCGCTGTCGGAGGAGTATCGCGAGGAGCGCTACCGTCCGGCCCCGGCGCTGCGCCAGCTCGTGAACGCAGGGCGGCTGGGGAGCACGGCGGGGGCGGGCTTCTTCGACTACGACGCGGACAGCTGAGAGCGTCCCGGGAGAACCTCACATCCTCGAGCCGCCGGGCGTTCTATCAGTGTGAGCCACGGACTGCCACCGTTCCAGCGGTTCCTCGACTGCCATCGCGAAGTCGTGTGGCGCTTTCTGCTCTCCACGGTGGGGCCCGTCGAGGCCGAGGACTGCTTCCAGGAGACGTTCGTGAGCGCGCTGCGGGCCTATCCGCGCCTGCGAGAGGACTCCAACCTGCGTGCCTGGGTGCTCACGATCGCCCATCGCAAGGCGCTCGATGTTCATCGCGGGCGCGCCCGGCGTGCGATTCCGGTCGCGGAGGTGGCCGCGGTGGACGAACGCGCGGCGCCTTCGCCGCCGGATCGCGACCAGGCGCTGTGGGACGCCGTGGGCGAGCTGCCTGCGCGCCAGCGCTCCGCGGTGGTGCTGCGGTTCGTGGGCGACCTTCCCCACAGCGACATCGCGGCCGCAATCGGATGTTCAGAGGATGCCGCCCGTCGCTCCCTGCATGAGGGACTGAGTAAGTTGAGAAAGGTGGTGCCAGCATGAGGACGGACGCACTGAACGAGACCGGGTCAGTCGAGGACGCGCTGCGACGCAGCCTGCGGCCGGGGCGAGAGGACTCGGCCCGCGCTGAACCGACCGCGCGGCGCGAGGGCGATCATGCCGCGGCCGCCGCCGCCAGGCGCCTCAGCGCCCGCGTGGCCGCCGAAGGGCTGGCCGACGTGAGCTACACCTCCGCGGATTCACCGTTCGGCACGCTCCTGCTCGCGAGCACCAGGCGGGGCCTCGTGCGGCTCGCGTTTCCCGAGGAGGACGTCGACTCGGTGCTCGACGGGCTCGCAGGGCGGATCTCGCCCCGGATCGTGGAGACGCCGGCGCCGCTTGACCCGGTGCGTCGCGAGCTCGATGAGTACTTCAGCGGCGGCCGCCACGAATTCGCTCTGAAGCTCGACTGGGCGCTGATCGCGGGATTCGGGCGCCGGGTGCTGCGCGTGACCTCCGAGATCCCCTACGGCGGCGTGCTCAGCTACGGCGAGGTGGCCGCCGAGGCAGGCAGCCCGCGCGGCTCACGCGCGGCCGGCAACGCCCTGGGCTCCAATCCGATCCCGATCGTGATCCCCTGCCATCGGGTGCTCCGCAGCGGCGGCACGCTCGGGGGCTACGGTGGAGGCGTGGAGCGAAAGCGGTGGCTGCTCGAGCTGGAGGGGGCGGTCGCCCCCGAGCGCCGGCTCTAGCCGGTGGCCGGCTGAGGCGCCGATGCGGGCGGCGCCCACTGGGCCTCGGCCAGGTCGCCCACCGGCATCTCCTTCGGCGTCGGCACCTCGGGCGTGTCGCGCAGGTACCACTCGGCGTCAAGCGCCGCCTCACAGCCGGACCCCGCGGCGGTGATCGCCTGGCGGTAGGTGCGGTCCACGAGGTCGCCCGCGGCGAATACGCCGGGGAGCTTCGTGCGCGTGGACTTGTCCTGCGTGAGGACGTAGCCGTCCTCATCGATCTCGAGCTGTCCCTCCACGAGCCCCGACTGCGGCTCGTGGCCGATCGCGATGAACGCGCCCGAGACGGGGATCTCGCGCTCCTCGCCGGTCTCGGTGTTCCTCAGCACCGCGTGGCCCAGCGCGCCGTTCGCGCCGGCGACGAACTGCTTCACGGTGTAGGGCGTCAGCAGCTCGATGTTCTTCTGCGCGCGGGCGCGATCGAGCATGATCTTCGACGCCCGGAAGTCGGCGCGGCGGTGCACGATCGTCACCTTGTCGGCGAACTTCGACAGGAAGATCGCCTCCTCCATCGCCGAGTCCCCGCCGCCCACGATGATCGTTTGCGACTGGCGAAAGAAAGCCGCATCGCAGGTCGCGCAGTAGCTGACCCCGCGGCCAGCGAGCTCCACCTCGCCGGGGACGCACAGCTTCTTGTGCTCGGCGCCCATCGCGAGGATCACGGTCCGGGCTTTGTGCTCGGTATCTCCGACCCACACGCTGTGCAGGCCGCCCGGCTCGTTCGCCAGCTCCACCCGCTCGGCCTGCTCGGTGAGCAGACGCGCGCCGAAGTGCTCAGCCTGGTCGCGGAACTTCTGCATCATCTCGGGGCCCATCACGCCATCGGGGAAGCCTGGGTAGTTCTCGACATCGGTCGTCTGCTGCAGCAGCCCGCCCCAGGCGAAGCCCTCGATCACGAGCGGGTGGAGGTTGGCCCGCGCCGCGTACAGCGCGGCCGTATAACCCGCCGGGCCACTGCCGACCACGATCACGTTCTCGATGTCGTCCATCTCAGCTCCAATCTTGCGCCTTTTACCTGGCTGCAACAGCGCCGCTTTACTTTGTAAAGTATAGCGTCTGCGCCTTGCTTCGTATAGCAGCTGAGGCCGCTCTCAGCTCATGAGCCCTGGAGCGCCCCCGCCGCGCCGGCCGCGCCCGGCGCCTCCATCTGTCCCCCGAGCGCGGCGGCTCCGGGCCGTGCGATCTGCTCATCGCGCCAGCGAGCCACGGTCCGGCGCAGCTGCAGGTAGGCGAAGGCGCCGAAGGGGGTGGGCATCCAGAAGGAGATCGCACGATAGGACAGCACGGCGAGCACGGCGAGATCGGAGTCGACGCCGAACGCGACGAACGCGCCGATCATGCCCCCCTCGACTCCCCCCAGCCCACCGGGCAGCGGCAGCAGGTTGCCGAGCGTACCCAGGAAGTAGGCCATCCAGATCACGGTGAACGGGGGCGGCGAGCCGAACGCGTGAAACATCGCCCACAGCACCGAGATGTCAAAACCCCACCATGCGACAGCACCCAGCAGGCGCAGATCGCGCGAGCGGATCAGCGTGATCGCGGTGCGCACTCCGCTCGCCGCCAGCGCCGGCACGGTCACGCCGCTTGCCAGCAGCTGGGCGACCCGGCCCGAGCCGGACGCCCACCGGCCCAGGCGCCGCTCGACGTCGCCCGGAAGCAGCGACACCGCCCCGACGATCGCGAACAGCACCGCAGCCACGATCGCCGGGACGATCGTGATCGCGAACGAGCCACCCCCCGGGAACAGGCCCGTCCCGAGGCCGATACCGTCGATCAGCACCGAGCCCGCGTAGACCACGTACAGCAACACGATGAAGGCGACCATTCGCGTCGCCACCAGCCGGGGCTCCATGCCCGAGCGCCGCAGCGCCCAGGCGGTCAGCGCGATCCCCCCCGCGCCGGCCGTCGCGAACAGGCGCGTCGCAGCCAGTCCCGCCATCGTGATCTGGTAGCTCTCCGGCCATCCGATGCGGCTGTCGCTGGATACGAACACCGCACGGAACAGCACGATGTAGCCGGCGAACGAGAGCGCCTCAAGCAGCACCCCGACCGCGATCCACCATTTGTCCCCGTGCTCAATGTGATGGACTGCGGTGCTCACCCCGGCGAGCTTCGGCAGCACGAAATAAAGGAACGCGATTCCCGCGAGGATGAACAAGGCAAAGGCCACCGCCCGCTTGCCCGTGATCGACACGCGCGGCATCTCCTCCTCGTGATGCCCGAGCCCCCCATCGACCGGCTCGGGCGCAGGCGGCGAGGGCAGCGCCTCCTCCTCGGCATCCCCCCCCATCACTTCGTGCCGGTCCTCAGGCGCCATCTCCCACTTGGTCCTTGCTCAGGACGCCTCGTGTGCAATCGCCTCCAGTGCCGCCACAGCACGTCCCGCGCGCACGAGGGACGGTCCGGCGTACGGCTCCAGCCTGCGCACCGCTCCCGTGAGCGCCGCGCCGGCGAGCAGGTCCACAAGGTAGTGCTCGCCCAGGTACACCAGCGCGAACCCGAGCGTTGCGGTGTAGAGGAGCCCGAGCGCACCCGCCACGGGACCCACCTCGAATAGGAGGAGAGCGGCCATCACGGATGTGGCGAAGTGCAGCGAGGGCATCGCAGCCAGGGGGTTGCCTCCGAACACACTGTAGAGAGAGCCCCAGCCGTCTCTCCAGAAGTGCTCGCCGTACTCGACCATCATGCGGCGCACCGGCGGCTCGCCGTCAGCCCCCCGTCGCGCAACCGACGACGCGTACCAGGGCGGCGCGGTGGGAAGGAGCCAGTAGAAGCTCGCGCCGCTGTCGAACACCGCGTAGGTCATCACGGCCGCGCGCGAAAAGCGCGCGGGGTGACGCACGAGTATGTACAGGAGGGTGCCGTGGGGCACCATGAACCACATCCAGTGCGCCCACACGAGCACGCGATCGAGGGCGCGCCATTCCGCGCCCTGCGGGCCCTCGCGAGCGAGCGCGCGCTGCAGGCGCAGCGATGGCAACTCGCCGAGTCCGAACACGCGGTCGGCGATGATCGGATAGTCGACGTGCACGCGCCGCTCCTGAGCGGCGGGGTCATCGTGCGGCGACTTGTAAGCGGCCAGGTATGCCCACATCTGCAGGACGCAGACGCTGACATCGCGCGTGCGCGAGCGGCGCACCGCGACACACAGGCCGATCGGCGCGGTGAAGGCAACCGCCTGGACGACGATCGGCGGAGCGCAGACCCGCTTGCGCAGGAGCGGCGCGCTCGCTCCGGCGGCAACCACCCCCCAGGCCACCGCCCTGAGGGTCCGCCTCCTCACGCTCGACCACTGCACCCGGCGGAAGTATATGTCCGCCCCTCGCGGGCACCGGGAAGGCAGACGTGGCTCAGGAGGCAATCCCTCCTGACAGCGCGTACTCGCCGGCCGCCTGCACGAGGGCGCCGAGCACGGGGCTCCCCGCATCGGCCTCGGGGTGCCACTGCACGCCCAGCACGAAGCGCCTGCCGGGCAGCTCGATCGCCTCCGGCAGTCCGTCCACCACCGCCGTGGCGCTGACGAT
>Ga0209038_10000122_pt1 | contig 24799 bp, 19 predicted proteins | sample BogFormECP03_OM3_FD_188237 | JGI IMG/M metagenome (GOLD analysis project Ga0209038, IMG submission 188237) | Bog forest soil microbial communities from Calvert Island, British Columbia, Canada - ECP03_OM3 (SPAdes) (version 2) | ecosystem: Environmental > Aquatic > Freshwater > Wetlands > Bog ...
CCCTGCGAGCCGGCATCCGCGCCCGGCCCGGAGCCGTTGACAGCACCCGTCCTGCGGGGCGAGGAGGCCGCTACGTCAACCGGGGCCGCGGCGAGGGCGGCCGCGCGCTCGTCGCGGATGCGCACGTACTCGGCCCAGCCGCCCTCGTAGCTGTGCAGCGCGCCGTCCTCCACGGCGACCGTACGCGTACCCACCGCGTCGAGCAGCGCGCGGTCGTGGGACACGAGCAGGATCGCCCCCTGAAACGAGCGCAGTGCGTCCTCGAGCGCCTCGCGGCTCTCGATGTCAAGATGGTTGGTGGGCTCGTCGAGGATCAGCACGTTGGGTGGGTGGCTCGCCGAACCCACGAGCAGCGCCAGCGACAGGCGCCGGCGCTCACCGCCTGACAGCCCGTCCAGCGGTTTCTCGGCGTCCTCGCCGGAGAACAGGAAGCGCCCCAGCAGCGCCCGCGCGCGACCGGGGTTCAGCCCGCTCGCGCGCTGCGCCGCCTCCAGCACGCTCTGGCCGGGGGGCCCGCCGGCGCCGAGCTCATCGGCGTGCTGGGAGAGGTAGCCGATGCGCACGTTGTGCCCCGTGCTCAGTCTCCCCGCGGCCAGCTCCCGCCGACGGGCGAGGGCCTCGATCAGGGTCGTCTTGCCGGTGCCGTTGGGGCCCACGAGCGACACGTGCTCGCCGCGCTCGAGCCACAGTTCGGCGTGCTCGAGCAGCACGATCGCAGGCTCGCCGATCTCGATGCGCCCGTCCTGCAGCTCGAAGATCACCCGCCCGGAGCGCTCGGGCGAGGAGAAGGAGAACTCAAGACCCCTGCCGTCCTTGGGATCGCGTTCGATGCGCTCGATCTTGGCGAGCTTCTTTACCCGCGACTGCGCCTGACGTGCCTTGGTGGCCTTGTAGCGGAAGCGCTCGATGAACCGTTCCATGCGCTCGATCTCGGCCCGCTGTGAGTCGATCGCCTTGCCCAGCGCGATCTCGCGCGCCGCCTGCTCCCGGCGCCAGTTGTGCCAGGTTCCCGCGAAGAAGCGCGAGCGGGCGGGTGCGCTTCCGTACAGCTCCAGCACCGCCGTGCCGACCGCCTCCAGAAACCAGCGATCGTGCGCCACGAGCACGATCGCCGCGTCCAGCTCGACGAGCGTCTGCTCGAGCCACTCGAGCGATCCGATGTCGAGATGGTTGGTGGGCTCGTCGAGCAGCAGAACGTCCGCGCCGGTGGCAAGCGCTCGGGCCAACGACGCGCGCGTGAGCTGCCCGCCGGAGAAGGTGTCCAAGGCGCGATCGAGGTCCTCCTCGACGAACCCGAGGCCGCGCGCCATCGCGGTCGCGCGATCACGCCACAGATAGCCGCCGCGGGCCTCGAGCTGGGCCTGGGCGCGCGCGTAGCGGCCGAGCAGCCCCTCGTCGCTTGCGCCGCCGGCCATCTTCTGCTCGAGCTCGCCGAGCTCAGCCTCGATCCGAAGCTCCTCCGCACAACCGGACAGCAGGTACTCGCGCAGCGGAATGGCCCGTTCGCGCGGTGGACGCTGGTCGTGCAGCGCGACCCGCACCCCCTTTGCGACCGTCAGCTCGCCCCGGTCGATCGTGCTCTCGCCGGCGAGCATGCGCAGCAGCGTCGTCTTGCCCGCGCCGTTGCGCCCGGCGAGCGTCAGCCGTTCGCGGCGCTCGAGCTTGAACGACACTCCCCGCAGGAGCGGTCGCCCGCCCATGTCCTTGTGCAGATCCGATGCGATCAGTAGGGCCATCGGTTCGTGATACTAGGACGCTCGCTCGCCATCGAGGCAACGATGCCGGTCACTCGGCGAAGCGGCTCCGGGCTTCGCTAGGATCCCCGCCACGATGCGCCGTCTGCCGATCAGCATCCTGTCGCTGGCAGTATTCCTGACGCTCGTGCTGGCCCCGGCCGCGCAGGCAATGAACGACGGCCGCGGCATCATCAAAGGGAGCGACAAGATCTCGACCGACGTTGGCTTCATCCTGATCGTGGGCTTCACGCTGTTCGTGGCCTTGATGAGCGCGCTGCAACGGGGGCTTGAGAAGCGAAAGCAAGCGCGCAAAGCGGCACAGAAGGCTCTGGGCAACGTCGAGTGGCGCGGCGGCTGGTAGGCCGGCTGGCCGCGTTCGCGGGCGCGACGGGCGAGCAATGAGCGACCCCGACCCCGGCGCCGTCCACTATCAGCGCACCGGCGCGGCGGCGCTCGTGACGATCGATCGCCAGCACCGGCGCAATGCCGTCGATGGCATCACCGCGGCCGCGCTGCACGAGGCCTATCTCCGCTTCGAGGCCGACGAGACGGCACGCGTGCTGGTGCTCACAGGCGCCGGGGGGGTGTCGTTCTGCGCGGGCGCCGACCTGAAGGCGACCGACACCTTCCGCGAGCGGCTGATGGTGGCCGAGGGCCCGATGGGCTTCACCAGGCTGACGGCGTCCAAGCCGACGATCGCCGCGATCTCGGGCTTCTGCCTGGCGGGAGGCCTCGAGCTGGCGCTGTGGTGTGATCTGCGGATCGCGACCGAGACCTCGACGTTCGGCTGCCCCGAGCGCCGCTGGGGCGTGCCGCTGATCGATGGCGGCACCCAGCGCCTGCCCCGCATCGTCGGCCTCGGGCGCGCGCTCGACCTGATCCTCACCGGTCGCATGATCGGCGCCGCGGAGGCGTTCTCGATGGGGCTTCTGACCGAGGTCGTCGCACCCGGCGCCCACCTCGAGCGCGCGCTGGCGCTCGCGGAGGGGCTCGCCCGCTTCCCGCAGCGCACGATGCTCGCGGACCGGCGCGCCGCGATCGAGGGACTGGGTCTGCCGCTGGCCGAGGGCCTCGCGCTGGAGGCCGCGGCCGGACCGGAGGTGTTCGAGGAGGGCGCGCGTGGCGCCGCCCGCTTCGCCGCCGGCGAGGGTCGCGCGGGAGCGGGAGCCGGAGCGTGACCGCCGGGGCTCATCCCGATATGCTCGCCTGACAGTGGCCTATTTCGTGACAGGAGCGACCGGCTTCATCGGGCGACGCCTGATCGAGCGGCTGCTCAACCAGCGCCAGGGCAAGGTGTACGTGCTCGTCCGCAAGAACTCGATGGGTCGGCTGGACGATTTGGTTGAGCGATGGAGCGCACTCGCGGGAGCGTCTGGGGCGAAGCGAATCCAGCCCGTCGTCGGCGACCTCCGCAGCCCGCTTCTGGGGGTCGAGCAGGAGCAGGTGACCGAGCTGCGCGGGAAGATCACCCACTTCTTCCACCTCGCCGCGGTGTACGACATGACCGCGCCGGCGGAACTCAACACGGCCGTCAACGTTGGCGGTACGACGCACGCGGTCGAGCTCGCGCGGGCGCTCGAGGTCGAGCACCTGCACCACGTCTCCTCGATCGCAGTGGCCGGCGAGTACAGGGGGCTGTTCGAGGAGGACTTCTTCGACGAGGGCCAGAAGCTCCCGTCGCCCTACCACCGAACCAAGTACGAGTCCGAGCGGATCGTGCGCGAGCAGCCGTACGTGCCCTGGCGGATATACCGCCCCGGGGTGGTCGTGGGCGATTCGCAGACCGGCGAGATGGACAAGATCGACGGGCCCTACTACTTCTTCAAGGCGATCCAGCGGATGCGCTCGCTGGTCCCCGAGTGGGTGCCCCTGGTCGGCCTCGACCTGGGGCGGACCAACATCGTGCCCGTCGACTGGGTGGCCGGAGCGCTCGACCACATCGCGCATCAGCCCGACCTCGACGGCGGCGCCTTCCACCTGACCGATCCGCGGCCCCAGCGCGTGGACGAGGTGTTCAACGAGTTCGCCGCGGCCGCGCACGCACCGCGCTTCGCGGTGAGGGTCGACAAACGGCTGACGGACGCGGTGCCGACGTGGCCGCTGTCGCTGTTGCTGCGCGTCCCCCCGCTGCACCAGGCGCGCGGGCTCGCGCTGCGCGAGCTGGACATCCCTCCGGAGGTGCTTTCGCACATGGAGCTCAAGCCCAGGTTCGACACGCGCCGGGCCGAGCGGGCGCTGAAGGGGTCGGCGCTCGAGCAGCCGCCGGTCCTGCACGACTACGCGGCGCGGCTGTGGGACTACTGGGAGCGCGAGATGGACGATCTCGCCAAAGGGAGCTCGATGAAGGAGGCGCTCGGCGGCAAGCACGTCCTGATCACGGGCGCCTCCTCGGGGATCGGCAGGGCGACCGCGCTCAAACTCGCCGCCGCCGGCGGTGTACCACTGCTCGTGGCTCGTAACGTCGAGAAGCTCGAGGAGGTCCGCGCGGAGATCGTCGCCGCCGGCGGCACCGCGTACGTATACGCGGCCGACCTCTCCGACATGGAGTCCGTGGACCGGCTCCTGGAGCGGGTGCTCGCGGACCATCGCAACGTCGACATGCTCGTCAACAACGCCGGGCGCTCGATCCGGCGTTCAATCGCGCTCAGCTACGACCGTTTCCACGACTTCGAACGGACGATGCAGCTCAACTACTTCGGCGCGGTCAAGCTGATTATCGGGCTGCTCCCGCACATGCGCGAGCGGGGCTCGGGGCACATCGTGAACATCTCCTCGATCGGCGTGCAGACCAACCCACCGCGGTTCTCCGCCTATGTCGCCTCGAAGGCGGCGCTCGATGCCTTCACGCGGGTCGTCGCCTCGGAGGTGGTCGGCGACGGAGTGACATTCACCACCATCCACATGCCGCTCGTGCGCACGCCGATGATCGCCCCCACGAAGATGTATGACGCCTTTCCCGCGATCACTCCGGAGCAGGCCGGCGAGATGATCACCGAGGCGCTGCGCTCGCGACCCAAGCACATGGGCACGCGCCTCGGCACCTTCGGCGAGGTCGCCTACACGCTGGCGCCCAAGGCGGTCGACCAGTTGCTGCACCTGGCCTATCGCGTGTTCCCTGATTCCGCCGCCTCCAAAGGTGAGCAGAGCATCGACGAGCGCGCATCGTTCGAGCAGATCGCGATGGCCACCCTGACGAGAGGCGTGCACTGGTAGGAGGGCACGCCGGGCTTGGGATGATGGAGCCGTGAGCGACACGGCCCCGGCGATCGAGGTACGCGACCTGAGCAAGCGCTACGGCTCCTATGAGGCGGTGCGCGGCATCGACATCACCGTGCGGCGCGGTGAGGTGTTCGGCCTGCTTGGCCCGAACGGCGCCGGCAAGACGACCACCGTTGAGATTCTCGAGGGCTACCGCGAGCGCTCGGGCGGCGAGGTCTCGGTGCTCGGGCACGATCCGGCGAGAAGGTCGATCGAGCTGCGCCGCCGGATCGGCATCGTGCTGCAGTCGGGCGGCATCTACAGCCACCTGACTCCGCGCGAGGTGCTCGCACACTGGGCCGGCTTCTACGCGCACCCGCGCCCGGTCGAGGAAGTGCTGACGCTGGCGGGCCTGCAGGAGAAGGCGGACGTGCGCAGCCGCAGGCTGTCAGGCGGACAGCTCAGGCGGCTGGACTTCGCGCTGGCCTTGGTGGGCGATCCGGAGCTGATCTTCCTGGACGAGCCCACGACCGGGTTCGACCCGGCCGCGCGCCATGCCGCCTGGGAGACGGTGCGCAGCCTGCGCGAGCTGGGCAAGACGATCCTGCTGACGACCCACTACCTCGATGAGGCGCAGGAGCTGGCCGACCGGGTGGCCATCGTCAAGGACGGGCGCGTGCTCGCGATCGGACCGCCGCGCGAGCTGGGGGTGGGAGGCTCGCACTACCGCGTCGCCTACCGCGATCGCGACGGCGAGCTGGTCGAGCTACAGACCGAAGACCCCACGGGCCTGTTGAACGAGCTCACCGCCGCGGCGCTGGCTCGCGGTGAGCGGCTGGAGGAGCTGAGCGTGGGCCGGCCGACGCTCGAGGACGTCTACCTGGAGCTGACCGCCGATGCCTAACGCGCTCGCCCTCACCTGGCGGCAGTATCGCCTCGAGCGCCGGATGTTCTGGCGCAACCCGAGCGCGGCCTTCTTCAACTTCGTGCTGCCGCTGCTGTTCCTCGTGGGTGGCGGAGTGATCCTGCACGGAAACCAGCACGACCTCAACCTGCTCGTCCCCGCGATCGCGGGCATGAGCGTGATGTCCACGACGTTCACCGCGCTGGCCTATAACATCGTGTTCCTGCGCGAGCGCGGGGTGCTGAAGCGGATCCGCGGCGCGCCCCTGCCCACGAGCTCCTACTTCGGCGGTATCGCCGGCAACGCGGTCACCAACACGGCGCTGCAGATCGCGATCATCGTGCTCGCCGGACGGCTGTTCTTCGGGATCGGCTGGCCGGCGCACTGGGATGAGCTGATCGTGTTCGTGATCGTGGGCGTCGTGTCCCTGGCCGCGCTGGGAGTCGCCTTCGCGCACGTGATCCCCAACTTCGAGTCGACCGCCGCCTACGTCAACGCCGTGTTCCTGCCGGTGGTGTTCGTCTCCTTCTTCGTGTTCGAAAACAAGAGCGCCCCCACATTCCTCCTGACAATCGCCGAAGCGCTCCCGCTGAAGCCCCTGATCGACGGGCTCTACGGGGCGATGGTGACCGGGTCGGACCTCGCCAGCAATCTCGACGCGCTGGCCGTGATCGCCTTGTGGGGGGTGTTCGGGCTGTACTTCGCCGTGCGCGGGTTCTCCTGGGAGCAGTCCCGCACATGACCGCGGCCGAGGAGGGCGCGGCATGAGGCAGCTGGCCGACGGCGTCCACCAGCTGCAAGGACGCCCGGCGAACGTGATCAACGTGTATCTCGTGGGTGACGTGCTGATCGACGCCGGCACCAGACAGGCAGAGAAGCGGATCATGCGCCAGGTCTCCGGGCGGGCCGTGACCGCGCACGCGCTGACCCACGCCCACCCCGACCACCAGGGCTCAAGCCACGCGATCTGCCAGCGACTCGAGATCCCGCTGTGGTGCGGGCAGGGCGACATCCCGGCGATGGAGACACCTGGAGGGCTCAGCAGCAGCCAGGCCCCGCGTCTGCTCAATCTGCTGCGTGAGCACTACTGGACGGGGCCGCCGCACCCCGTCGCCCGGGCGCTTACCGAGGGGGATCAGGTGGCCGGATTCACCGTGCTTGAGACCCCGGGGCACTCGCGCGGACACGTCGCCTTCTGGCGCGAGTCCGACAGGGTGCTGATCGCCGGCGACGTGCTGTTCAACGTCAACCCCTTCACGGGCGTGCCCGGCCTGCATGAGCCCCCCGAGCTGTTCACGCCCGACCCGGCACGCAACCGCTCCTCAGCGCGCAGGCTCGCGGCGCTCGAGCCCGCGCTGGCATGCTTCGGCCATGGCCCCCCGCTGCGCGACCCGGGCCGGCTCGCCGACTTCGTCGCGCGCCTGGCGACTTGACATGGCCACGGCCGCGAGCGTGTTCCTCGCAGAGGGCGATCACTTCATGCCAACCGAGCACGCACGCGGACCGTGGGATCCGCAGGCGCTCCACGGGGGGGCGCCGGCGGCGCTCCTGACCGCCGCATTCGAGCGCATGGAGCCGGGCGCGGAGCTGTCGATCGCCCGCCTGGGCTTCGAGTTCCTACGACCCGTTCCGCTGACCCCGCTGAGACTGTCAACGCGCATCGTGCGCGCCGGCAGGCGCGTGCAGGAGCTTGCGGGTGAGCTGTGGAGCGCCTCCGGCGGCGCCGACGGCGATGAGCTCGTCTGCCGTGCCACCGCGCTGCGCGTGCAGGCGGTTCCGGCGGGAATTCCGGCGAGCGCCTCACCCTCCGAGCAGGCCTCCGGCGGGGATATCTCCGCGCCGCTGCCTCCGCCCGAGGCCGGCACGGCGGTGCGCTTCACGCTCGACGGTTCCGACGGCGCGAGCTTCGCCTCGAGCGCGATGGAGATGCGCTGGCTGAGCGAGCCTCGCGCGCTCGGACCTGGACGGGTGTGGATGCGGCTGGGCTGCCCGCTCGTGCCCGGCGAGCCGCTCACGCCGCTCGCGCGCCTGGCGGCGACCGCGGACTTCGGCAATGGCGTCAGCGCGGCGCTCCCGTTCGAGCGCTTCCTGTTCATCAACGCCGACCTCACGATCCATCTGCACCGCCCGCCGGGCGGCGAGTGGATCGGCCTCGATGCACGCACGCTGCTTCACCCCGGCGGTACGGGAGTCGCCGAAAGCATCGTGCACGACACGGCCGGACCGGTGGGCCGCGCGTTTCAGACGCTCGTCGTCCAAGCTCGCTAGACGAACATTAGTTGCATGCGCAAGTAAACGGCTATGCTGTTGCCGTCACGACAATCCCGCCCGGCTGCCCCCAGCCGGCTGCCCACAAAAGGAGCTCCCACCGATGTCCGACGAGTCCGCAGTAGCCACCTCCGCCGCAACAGTCCTGCCGACCGGCACATGGAAGGTCGACCCGGTCCATTCGAGCGTCGAGTTCCAGGTCAAGCACCTCGGCATCGCCAACGTGAAAGGCCAGTTCACGGAGTTCGAGGGCACGCTCGAGTCCGGCCCAGACGGCGTCAAGGCCTACGGGACCGTGAAGGTGGCGAGCGTCGATACGCGCGAGCCCCAGCGCGACGAGCACCTGCGCTCGGCGGACTTCTTCGAGGCGGAGACCTACCCCGAGATCACCTTTCAGTCGACGGCCGTGCGCCCGGTCGACGAGGACACATTCGAGATCGAGGGCGACCTCACCATCCACGGCATCACCCAGCAGGTGTCGCTGAAAGCGGTGGTCGACGGCACCGAGACCGACCCTCAGGGCAACGACCGTGTCGGCCTGGAGGTGCTCGGCGACATCAACCGCTCAGACCACGACATGAAGTTCAACGCCGCGCTCGGCTCGGGCAACATGCTCGTCAGCGACAAGGTCAAGATCCTGATCGACATCTCGGCGGTCAAGGCCGCCTGAACGCCGCGCGAGGCTACGGTGACGGTGACGTCGTCGAGATGACGACGTCACCGAGTGCCGCCGCGGGCGAGGTGGGCGGCGACGGTCGCGCAGCTTGCCGGCCGATCGGACTACCCTCAAGGGGGATGGATCCAATCGATCCGGAGTTGCGCATCGGCTCGGTGGCACTCGCGGTCAGCGACGTGCCGCGCAGTGCCGACTTCTACGAGCGCGTGCTCGGGCTGCCGCTGATCGCCCAGGACGAGCGCGGCGCGCAGCTCGGCAGCGACCCCCAGCACCCGGCGCTCGTGCTCGCGGGCATTGACGCTCCCACTCCACTGCCGCCGGGCGCCACCGGCCTCTACCACGTGGCCTGGCTGCACGGGAGCCGCGCCGCGCTCGCCGACAGCGTGCGACGGGTAGCGCAGGCGGGCTGGCCGTTCGAGGGCGCGTCCGACCACGGCGTCTCGGAGGCCCTGTACCTGAGCGATCCCGACGGCCTGGGGATCGAGCTGTACGCAGACCGCCCGCGCGAGCAATGGCAGCGGCCCGCGGACGGCCGCGGCGTGAACATGGGCACGCTGCCGCTGGACCTGGAGGACCTGCTGGCGCAGTCCTCGGCCGAGCCCACCCCCGCGGTGCCCGCAGACACGGCTGTCGGGCATGTGCACCTGAAGGTCTCGCGGGTGCCCGGCGCCGCCGCCTTCTACCGCGACGCGCTGGGGTTCGAGCAGCAGGCGGAGATGCCCTCGGCGGCGTTCCTGTCGGCCGGCGGCTACCACCACCATGTGGGGCTCAACTCCTGGCAGAGCGAGGGCGCCGCCCCCGCTCCCGACAGCGCTCCGGGCCTGCGCCTGATCGACTTCGAGCTCGTGAGCCCCGAGGCCATCGACGCGCTCGAGCGCAGGCTGGGCGAGCTGCCCTCAGGGCCTCCCGGCGCGCGCGCGCAGGACGGAAGCCTCGCGCTCCACGACTCCGACGGCCAGCTGCTCGCGTTTCACCCTCGCTGAGGCCCCCGCGTGAGCGCGTCCCCGACGATCGCCGCGTGGTCGAAGGCGAGCTTCGGCAGGCCGTCGATCGGAAACCAGCGCGCGTCGCGCGCGTCGTCGGCGCCGCTGACGGGGTCCTGAGCCTGCACCCTCGCGAGGTACACCACCGACACGGTCCACCCTCGCGGATCGCGACCCGGTGTGTCATACACGCCCAGCAGGCGCAGCGACCCCACATGCAGGCCGGTCTCCTCGGCCAGCTCCCGTGGCGCGGCGTCGATCACCCGCTCGCCCTCCTCGACAAAGCCGCCTGGGAGGGCCCACTCACCCGCAAACGGTGGGTGCCCGCGCTGAACGAGAAGCAGGCTCGGCAGCGAAGCCTCGGTCAGCACGACCATGTCTACCGTCAACATCGGCCGCGGCCATGAATCGGCGCCCATGCGCGACCGATTCTATGGCTACCGCCGCCGCCCTGTCCCGAAGCTCTGCATCGGCGGCAGCACCGCGCGCATGCTCGATCCCACCTCGGCACCCCCCCGCGAGGGCTGGCGCTCGGGTAGGTGGTGCACGCGCGCCTGCGCGGCGCGCTCCGCTGCGTCGGTGACCTCCTCGGACAGGAAGCGCTCGAGCGCCTGGAGTTCCGTCACGACCACGTTGACGACCCCTTCCGCGGACTCCAGGCGGCCCCTGGCCAAGAGCAGCGGCTCCGCTCGCGCCAACAGCCGGTGGCGCTCATACACGGCCTCAGACACGATCAGGTTGATCGTCCCCCACTCGTCCTCGAACAGCAGGAACATCGTTCCCTTGGCCGTGCCCGGGCGCTGGCGGGCGATGACCAGTCCCGCGACCGTCACCGCGCAACCCGTTGGCAGGCGCTGGAGCTGGGCGCTCGTGGCGAGCATCGGAACCTCGATCCGCTTGCGCAGGACTGCGATCGCGTGATCGCCGACCGTGACCCCACTGGTGGCGTAGTCGGCGATCAGCCGCTGCCAGCGAGTGAGCGAACGCAGGCGTGGCGCCTGCGGCAGATCCACGGGCAGAGCGAGCTGGGTGCCCTCGTGCGCCCGGAGCCCAGGAGCGGCCACACCCAGCCGCCAGAGAGCAGATCGCCTGTCCCCCTCGCCGATCAGGCCGTCACAGGCGCCTGACCAGGCGAGCTGCTCGAGTGCCCTGTGCCCGGCGCCGATACGCGCGACGAGCTCGCCGAGGCTTCGGAAGGGCCCGTTCCGCTCACGCTCGGCCACGAGCTCTGAAACGTCATCCGCCTGCACATCCTTGATGTAGGCCAACCCGAGACGCACGCCCAGCCCGCCCCCGTCAGCGGATCCTCCCTGCACGGATGAGACCTCCACCGTGCACTGCACGTGCGAGGCGTTGACGTCGAGGCCGAGCACCTCGATTCCCCGATTCTCAGCCTCGTGCACGAGGCTGTCGGGCGCGTAGAAGCCCATCGGCTGCTCGTTCAGCAGCGCGCACAGAAACTCCGGCCCGTAGTGGACGCGCAGCCAGGTCGACTGGTAGGCGAGCAGTCCGAAGGCGGCGCCGTGAGCCTTGGGAAAGCCGAAGCCCGCGAAGCCCTCGACCATCTTCCAGACGCGCTCGGCCGTCTGTAGATCAGCACCGGCGTGTGCCAGCGCGCCGGCGATGAAGGCCTCGCGGTGGCGGTCGAGCATCTCGTGTGAGCGCTTGCGGCTGATCGCCCGCCGCAGCCCGCCCGCCTCTCCGGGGGTGAAGCCGGCGAAGGCTTCGGCCACCTGCATCACCTGGTCCTGGAAGATGATCGTGCCGAGCGTCTCCCTCAGGACGGGCTCGAGGGTCGGGTGGTCGTAGGGCACCTCATAGGCCGGGTCTTCGCGCAGGCGCCGTCGGCGCTTGATGTAGGGGTTGATGGCCCCGCCCTGGATCGGCCCGGGCCGCACGATCGCGACCTGGATGGTCAGGTCCTCGAGGTTCTCAGGCCGCGTGCGCTTCAGCGACTGCATCTGAGCGCGGCTCTCGATCTGAAAGACCCCGACCGTGTCGGCGGTGCGGATCGCCTCGAACGTGCGCTGATCGTCGAACGGGATACGGGAGAGGTCGATGCGTTCGCCGCGCACGCGCGCGATGTCCTCCACGCAGCGCTCCACCGCCGAGAGCATGCCCAGGCCCAGCAGGTCGATCTTCAAGAAGCCCGCATCCGCGCAGGAGTCCTTGTCCCACTGGGCTATCTGCCTGCCCTCCATCGCGGCGGGCAGGACCGGGCAGCAGTCGATCAGGGGCCTCGTCGCGACGATCATCCCGCCCGAGTGCTGGGAGAGGTGGCGGGGCAGCCCGTATGCCTGTTCGACCAGACGCCCCAGCCAGCGCCAGCGCTCCGATGCTCCGGACGTCGCGTTCGTAGGGCCGTCCGGCCCTGAGAGCTTCCTCGATGAGGGACCCGCGAGCGTCGAGGAGGTGTCGTGCTCACCGGCCGGCGCATACGGGTCCGCGCCCCGGGCGAGGCGCTCGATCTCACCGGCGGGCAGGCCGAGGACCTTCCCCAGCTCGCGGATGGCCCCGCGTGAGCGGAAGGTCGGAAAGGCCGCGACCAGCGCGGAGTGTTCGCGCCCGTAGCGCTCGTGCACGCGCGGGATCAGCATCTCGCGGATGTCCCGCGGGAAATCAAGGTCGATGTCGGGCAGCCCGTCCAGGTCCTCGTTGAGGAAGCGTCCCAGCGCCAGCCTGTTGGCGATCGGGTCGATATGGGAGAGCCCCGTCAGGTAACACACGAGCGAGGAGACCGATGACCCGCGCCCGCGCCCGGGCGCCAAGAGCGCACGCACCGAATCCGGGCCGCGCACCTGGATGGCGACCTCCCTGGCGAGCTCGAGCATGTCGTGGTGCAAAAGGAAGAAGCCGGCCAGCCCCAGATCTCCGATCACCCGCAGCTCCTCCTCCAGGCGCGCCCTCGCCTCCACGCAGTGGGCCCCCTCTGCGAAGCGATCCTCAAGGCGCGAAGAGCACAGCTCTGCCAGACGGCTCTCGGCGGCCTGATCCTCTGAGCCGGGATAGCGGTAGCCGAGATCTTCGTCGAGATTGAACGTCAATCGCTCGGCCAGGAGCAGTGTCTCTGAGACCGCCCGCGGGTGATCGGTGAAGCGGCTGGCCATCGCCTGCGGCGCGCACATGACATGGCTGTGGTTTCCCCGGCGCAGCGGCTCTGAGGCGTCGAGCGTTGCGTGATTGTGCAGCGCCACGAACGCATCCTGCAGCTCGGCTCTGGAGCGCGCGTGTGCGTGCACATCGCCCGTGGCCACGCATCTGATGCCCAGCCGCCGGGCGAGCGCGGCGAGCGCGTTGTTGCGAGCGCGGTCGTGGCGGGCGTAGGGGCGCTGCAGCTCCACATACAGACCCTCCGGCCCGAACGCATCTCGCAGCCGCCGGGCCGTCAGCTCGTCGTGGACGCCTGAGCCGATGACGGATCGATCCGCACAGCCGGTCAGGCAGACGAGACCCTCGGCATGATCGAGCACGACCTGCAACTCCACAGACGGGTCGGCGAGCTCACGCCGACCGGCTCCATCGCGGGTGTGCGCGTGCGCGCGCGTGATGATCCGGCAGAGGTTGCTCCAGCCCCCTCCGTCGCGCACGAGCAGGGTGATATGGCGAGGATTGGCCTCGCCCTGTCCGATCCGCCCATCCCCCTGTGTCTCGGTGGCCAGGTCGATCTCGGCGCCGTGGATCGCCCTCACCTTGTGCGCCTTTGCCGACTGGGCCAGCTCCATGGAGCCTGACAGCGAGTTGTGGTCGGTGAGGGCGATCGCCCCATAGCCCAGCTCACTCGCGCGCTGGGCCAGCTCCTCCGGCAACGAGACTCCATCCAGGAATGAGTAGGCCGAGTGGCAGTGCAGCTCTGCATAGGGAGGGGTGGGCGGCTCCACTCGCAAGCCCCTCACGGACCCTGGAGGAACCAGCCACCGGAGCGCAGATCGTGAAACACGACCATGTTGCGCCCGCGCTCGCTCACAAGCTCCCAGTAGCGCCGGCGCACGGGCTCGGCCGTCCACCAGCGATCCTCCACCAGCCAGGACTCACGCAGCTGCTCAACCGCTTCACCGTTGACCTCCTTCGGCATGCCATCACCCCAGCGAACGAGCGCGGGCCGGGGAAGGTTGAGCGGGCGGACCATCAGCCCGCGAATGGCGCCAGCACGACCCGTCGCTCGGGCACACGCGAATCGGGGTCGACGCACACGGCCCGCAACGCTGCATCCGGACCGGCCACAGCACGGACCTGGGCGATGCCCTCGCGCAGACGAGCGGCGCGGGCGTCGCTGTGGGCGGGATCCTTGTCGAACAACGCCCCCTGCTCGCCGGCGGGAGGGCCGAAACGCTCAACCGTCAAGCGCAGCGAGGCGGCCGGGGCCGGTAACAGCTGAAGGCGCACCCCCAGCGCCAGCCCAATGCGCTCGGGATCCGAGAGCGCCTGGCGGAAGACCACGCGCTCGCGCCAGGCACCGCCTGAGAGCAGGCGCGCGGACAGCACGAGCACTCGCAGTGTGCGTCCACGGCGATCGCCCCGGGCCAGCAACCGGTCCACGAGCACGCCGAGCACCCGCTCAAGCGCCTCACCGGAGCTCGCATCGCCGACCTCGAGCGTCTCCTGCAGGCGCTCCTCGACAGAGCGTGCCCGCGGCGATGTGTCTTCGCCGCAGGCGAGCCGGTGCGCGAACACGCCTGCCGCCCCGAAGCGGTCGGCGAGCTGGGGTCGTCCGAGCTTCGCCAGCTCACCGAGCGTGCGCACGCCGAGACGGTCAAGCGGCTCAACCAGCGCTTCGGTCTCTGTCCGGAAGCCGAGCAGGCTCACCGGCCGACCGGCGATCCAGCGCTGAGCGTCCTTTCCATCGAGCATCAGCGGACGGCGCGAGCGCACCGCGAGGGCGGCCGCCAGCGCACAGAAGCGGGTCGGCCCGGCACCTACGCGCGCGGGGCGATCAAGCGCACGCTGGGCGGCGGCGATCGTAGCGGCGTCCGTGCCGTGGAGCGAGCGCAACCCATCGGTCTCGAAGTAGGCGAGTCCCGGGCGTGCCTCTTCGACGCCCGCGCCGATCGACTCCAGCGCGCGCATCACGGTCTCCCAGGTCTCGCCGGCCGCCACGGGGTCCGCGGGCACGAGCAGCAGATCGGGGCAGCGGGCGAGCGCCTCGGAGAGGATCATCCCGCGGACCACGCCCCGGGCCTCGGCAGCGCCCGAGACCTCTCCCACGCGCTGCTGAGAGCCGGGGATGGGCGCCACCGCGACGGCGCGGCCGGTCAGCGCCCCCGGCCCTCCGGCGGCGACCACCAGCTCGAAGCGGGGCAGATGGATACATACGACCATACGAACATATGTTCGCATACGGAGAGGCGAGCTGCAGGATCACGACCCGCCCACGCCGCCGATTTTGAAACAAGACCTCGACCGAGTAGATTATGAGTTGGAGGGAGTGGACAAATGGAGAGCGCAGTCACGGGATTGAGGGTCGGCAAGAGCAGGGCGGTGGGTGCCGCCACGCTCGCCGAGGCGTTCCGTATCACGGCCGTCGATCGCTGCGACGACGTCGCGATCCGCACGAAGGGCGACGCCTTCAGCATCACCTGGGGAGAGTTGCGCGAGCGTGTCGACGCGCTCGCCGGCGGCCTCGCGAAGCTGGGGGTCTCCCGCGGCGACACTATCGCCCTGATGCTCTCCAACCGCCCCGAGTTCCACCTCTGCGATCTCGCGGGGATGATGCTGGGCGCGACGCCGTTCTCGATCTACAACACCTACTCGCCCCCCCAGATCCAGCACCTCGTTGCCGATGCACAGGCGAACGTGCTGATCTGCGAGCAGCAGTTCCTCGCACAGGTGCTCGAGGCGCGCTCGGAGCTGCCGGGCCTCCAGAACGTGATCGTCGTGGACGGTGAGGCGCCGGAGGGAGTGATGGCGCTGTCCGAGGTCGAGGGCGCAAACCCCGGCTTCGACGTCGAGGCCTCGGTCGCGCAGATCAAGCCCGACGATGTCCTCACCCTGATCTACACCTCGGGGACGACCGGTCCGCCCAAGGGCGTGCAGCTGGCCCACCGCAACCTGTTGACGGCCGTCGAGGCGCTCGAGATCCTCGTCGACATGCCGCGCGACGGCCGCGTGGTCTCGTGGCTGCCGAATGCCCACATCGCCGAGCGCAATGCCCACCACTACTTCCCGATCGTCTACGGCCTGCAGATCACCTGCTGCGAGGATCCGCGCCAGGTCCTCTCCTACCTGCCGGAAGTCAGACCGAGCTGGTTCTTCGCGGTGCCGCGCATCTGGGAGAAGCTCAAGGCGGGCCTTGAGACGATGGTCGCCGCCCTCCCCGACGAGCAGAGCGAGAGCATGAAGGTGGCGCTCGCCGCCGGCCTCCAGAAGGTGCGGCTCGAGCAGCGCGGACAGGAGGTCCCCGCCGAGCTGGCCGAGCAGGTGGCGAAGGCCGACACGGAGATCTTCGCCGGACTGCGTGAGACGCTGGGGCTCGATCAGGTGGAGGCGATCAACGTCGGCGCGGCGCCCACGCCGGTTGAGGTGCTCGAGTTCTTCCACGCGATCGGCCTGCCCCTGGCGGAGCTCTGGGGGATGAGCGAGACCTGTGGCGCCGGCAGCGTCAACCCGCCCGAGAGGATCAAGATCGGGACCGTCGGGCCGGCCACCCCGGGCGTGCATCTGAAGCTCGCCGCCGACGGCGAGGTGCTTGTGAAGTCCGAAGTGGTGATGCTGGGCTACCGCAACCTGCCGGACACCACCGAGCAGTCCTTCACCGAGGACGGATGGCTCAAGACCGGTGACATCGGCTCACTCGACGAGGACGGCTACCTGACGATCGTCGACCGCAAGAAGGAGCTGATCATCAGCGCGGGTGGCAAGAACATGTCGCCGGCGAACATCGAGGCGACGCTGAAGTCCTCCTCGCCGCTGATCGCCCAGGCGTGCTGCATCGGCGACCGGCGCCCATACAACACGGCGCTGATCGTCCTCGACGTCGACTTCGCGCCGCCGTGGGCGGCCAAGCAGGGCATCGAGGACACCTCGCTTGAGAGCCTGGCGCACGAGCAGCGCGTTCGCGCCGCCCTACAGGAGGGCGTCGACGCGGCCAACGAGGAGCTCGCCCGCCCCGAACAGATCAAGAAGTTCACGATCGTCGAGGGCGACTGGCTCCCGAGCGGCGATGAGCTGACGCCGACGATGAAGCTCAGGCGCAAGCCGATTGAGGAGAAGTACGCCGCTCAGATCGACGCGATGTACGGCTGAGGGACGCGGCTCAATCCATCGTCAGCGGACCCTCGGCGGCGCCGCTGAGGAACTGGTGCACGAATGGGTTGTCCGAGGAGAACATCCTCTCCGCGTCGCCCGCGTCCACGATCCGCCCCCTCCACAGCAGCGCGATGTATTCGCCGATCCTGCGCGCGGAGGCAATATCGTGGGTGACGACGATGTAGGTCCCTCCGTGGAGCGAGTGCATCTCCTGGATCAGCTCGCAAAGGAGCGCGGTGCGCACCGGGTCCAGGCCCGAGTCGGGCTCGTCGAAGATGACGATGTCGGGCGACATCACGAGCGCGCGCGCAAACCCTGCGCGCTTGCGCATCCCTCCCGACAGCTGCGAGGGCAAATCGTCGATCGCCTCGGTCAGCCCGACGTCGGCCAGGCGTTCTTTGACGAGCTTTGAGATCTGCGCCTCCGAGGAGCCGGTGTGCTGGCGCAGTGGGAAGGCGACGTTGTCGAATACCGACATCGACCCGAACAGGGCGCCGTCCTGGAACAGCACGCCGACTTTTCGGCGCAGGGCAAGGAGCTGCGGCATCGTCAGCGTGGGGACCGACTGGCCCTGCACGATCACGTCGCCCGAGTCCGGGAACATCAGCCCGATGATGTGCTTGATCAGCACGCTCTTGCCCGTCCCCGAAGGACCGAGCACAACGGTGATCGTTTCGTCCGGGAACGCCACGTTCAGACCGTTCAGGACGGGCACCCCGCCCAGCCGCTTGTACACGTCCAGGCAGCGGATCGACCAGTTGCGCCCCTCCGTGTCGCCGGTCAGATCCAGGCCACCGGAGTGGTATTGAAACTCGTCGGTCAAGCCCGACTCCTCCGTCATCATTTGCCTCCGTAGGTGACGTGCGGGAACTGGCTGGTGGCGCCGTTGAACGTGAACGGGCCCTGCTGGTTGCACGCGGGAGCCGCCACATCGTTGGCGCTTTCCGGTGGGTTGGCGATTTTGAACTGGAGGATCAGTTCGATCAAGCTCTGGGAGACCGTTTCGTTGGGCGGTCCGGTGACCGCGGGAGCCGAGTTCGCGCACGCTTCGTTGCTGAACACGTCCAGGCCACCGTTACCGAGAGCTTTGAAGGCGCCGGGCTGAGGATACGCATTGGAGCGGTCCGTGCCGACCCGCGAGGGATAGACCGCGAGGCTCTCGGGGCTGAACACGAGCATCGTGCGCAGGTAGTGCTCGCTCGGACCCTGACCGTCGGTGCTGCCGTTGCCGCCGTGAGCCTCGGTGGCGGCGGTGAGGTTCGCGAAGAACGCCTGCAGCTCGGGCACGTAATCGCCGAGCTCCTCCAGGAACGGATCGAGGTTATGCAGCACCGGCCGCAGGTTTTCGAGCACCGGGACGGTCAGGTTGAACACCTTCGCGCTTTCCGGCAGGCCCTTCTTGGCCGCCGTGGTCAGGGGTCCCACGGCCGTGAGGAAGCTGTTGAACTGGGGCGCGAACGGCTTGGCGGCCTGAAGCAGGCTCGTGAGCTGGCGCTCGACCGGCTTGACTTCGTCCAGATACGGGTTCGACACGACGGCGAACTTGTCGAGCGCCTTCAGCGCGACCGTCGAGTTGTGCTCGAATTCGGGCAGCGCCTGGAAGGCTTCAGCGAACGCCTGGCTCTCATCGGCGGCCGCGTGGAAGGTGTGTTCGCCGTTGACGATCAGTCCTTCCATCTGATGGTCGCGCCCGGCGAGCGCGTTGAACACCACCCCGGTGTTGTGCACCAGCAACCGCACGGCCCCTTCCTGGGTTGCGAGGACGCCGACCAGCTTGTTTGCGCTTTCGACGAACGGTTCGAATTCGGCGAGCGAAGCATTGAGCTGTTCCCCGCGCCCGGCGATCGCGGCAGCCTGATATTGCAGCCATGTCTGGAAATTGTGTCGCGTGGTGGGGGTAAACAGCGACAGGATGTCGTCGAGCGTGACGAACGGTTCGACCTGGCTCTCGGGAAGCTGCTTGCCGTCGCCGAGGACCGGACCCGTCCTGCCCTGCGGGATCAGCTGCACGTAGGTCTCGCCCAGCAACGTCTTCTGGCGCAGGATCGCCCGCGTGTTCGCGCGGATCGGCGCGTACTGACTGTCGAGTTCGAGCGTCGCGTGCGTGTCGCCTTCGCTGCCGAGCTTCAGCGAGACGACGTGGCCGACATCAACGCCACTGATCTTCACGTCAGACTGTTCCGCGAGTGAGAGCGTGCGCGGGAAGGCCACCGTGAAGCGGTAGCCCTGCGGCTTGAACGGCAGGGGACCGCCGAAGGAACTCCACAGGAACAAGAGCAACCCGAAGCAGCTCAGCGCGAACACGACGATCACCAGCAGGTTGCCGAGCGTGGGCGCGCGCTTCTGCATGGCTCAGCCGTCCCCCCTCGAAACGCTCGCCAGCGGCACGTGCCCGAGCGCGTCGGAGCCGAGACCCGAGAACAGGCCCCCGGGCGCCTTCGGTTGCAGGGACGCGCTGGCAGCCGCCGCTTTGGCTTTGATGATGCCCTCGCTCACGCACTCCGCTTCGCCGGGCGGGTTGAGCAGGCCGACCAGCAGGTTGACGGTGGGGTTGATTTCCGCCGCGCCCTTGAGGATCGGCGCGACGTTGCAGTTGAGGTAGGTCAGGCTGCGGCCGAGCGCCCCGTGGGCGGCGGCGGTGCTGAGCACGCTGTTGAGGTTGTGGTTGTCCCAATCCAGGAAGAACAGGAAGCCGGCCTGTTTGGCACCGGGGTTGAAGGCGAGCTCGTTGAAGAATTCGTTGAGCACGGCGAAGCTGCTGGCGAGCTTCGGGAACGAGTTCGACAGCTGAATGGTGCTGGGCGCGAGTTCCTTGACGACCGGCTCGATTTCCCGCGCGAACGGCCGAATCTGGTTCTTGAAGATCGGCGTCGTCTTCAGCGACAGCTGCCGTGTGGCTTCGTTGGCCGGGGCGAGCGCGCGCGCGAACGGCTGGAGCTTGTGGAGCGTCGGACCGAGCACGTTGGCGGCGATCGCGAGCTTGCCCAGGCCCTTCCTGGTCTGCGCCAGGGCACCCGGCAGCAGACGCAGCAGGCTCTCGACGTTCTTTTCCTGCCTGGCGAACACGGCGAACACGGCGTTGGAGGCGTCCACCAGCTGCGCCAGCTGTGTGTCCTTTTCGCCCAGGGCTTCGGTCACGAGCCGGAAGTTGTGGATCGAGCGCGCGACGTTCGCGTGCCGGATTTCCAGCTGTTCGGCGATCTCCGTGATGTCACGTGCCGTTGGGTCAAAACGCTTGAGCGTCGCCGAGAACGCCTTGCCGTTGTTGTCGAAGCCTTCACCCGCGCCCGCCAGCAGCTCCTGCAGATAGGCGCGCGTTTCCGCGTCAAGGGCCGCCAGGAACTGATCGAAGTCGATGTTCGGGGAGGTCTGGGAGATCGGCACGGTGGAGCCGCTGGGCAGTCGCCCGGTCGCGGGTGTGCCCGGGTCGATCTCAACGGTCAGGTCCTGCAGGTTGGTCTTGGGACGCATCAACAGCGTCGCGTCGTGGTAGATGCGCGCGTACTTCGGGGTCAGGCGCATCGTCACCCGCGCCACCCCTTCACGCAGGTCAACGCTCGCTATTTCCCCGATCTTCGCACCGGCGATCGTCACCGCCTGGCCCTGGCCCGGCGTCAGCGCCTGGGCCGTCTGGAAGTCGGCGTTCAGCATGTAATAGCTTTTTCCCAGGACCGGAACCCAGCTCGGCACGATCACGTTCTCGTGCGCGAGGATGTAGCCGCCGACGACGGCTGCGATCACGATCATCGTGACGACCGCGATGAACGCCGAGCGGTAGCGCTCGATCTGGTCGCGGACGCCCAGCCCGCCTTCGTGGCTGTCGGCGGGGTTCATCCGGTCCCGTCCGCGGGCCCCTGGGACAGCGGGCCGTTGAAGTTGGGTAGCGCCTGCTTGTAGCAGGGTTCGCTCGGCTTATACGGCGGCTCCACGGAGGGATACGCCGGGCGGGTGCCGAGCGGGGGCAGCGTCGCTTTGGCGAGCAGCCGCAGCCCCTGCAGTTTGGTGTTGAGGATCGACACCGGCGCCGAGCGCACCGTCTGGCCGGAGCTCGACAGCAGGAAGTGAGCGAACGAGCCATTGCCGTCGAAGCCCTGACCGATCGAGTTCAGGCCCACGAGCGAGTACCAGAATTCCTTGTAATCTTCGACCCCGGTCGTGCTCGTGCCATCCTGCAGCTTGGCGTTGCCCGCCGGGAAGATCACGTTCGTCTGGCATTTGTTGAGCAGGTTCGCCTGGTTATAGAGCGGGGTCTGTTCGGCGTTTATCTTGGCCAGCACGGGAGCGGCTTCGACGAGGCCTTCGGCCACGCCTCCGAGTTCGCTCGGAGCGAGCGAGCCCTTGACCTGTTCGAGCCAGGGCAGCGTGGCGGCGATCATCGCATTCGTGTTTTTGACGCCGGGCAGGATGTCCAGTGCGAACGTCCGCGTGGGTGGCAGCGCGGCTTCAAGCGCGGCGAAGCCACGATCGATCGCGAACAGCGAGCTCGGCAGCTCCGCGACGGTCGTGCGCAGCGCGGCGGATTCGGTTGCGAACGAGCGGAAGAACGCGTTGAAGTTGCCGATCAGTTCGCCGAGCTGCTGCTCGTGGACGTTCAGCGCCGCGGTCACCTTGCCGATGCTGGCGACCAGTTTCGAGAGGTCGTGGGGCACGGTTCCCGTGATCGCCTGGTTGAGCACCGCGGTGGCGCGCAGTGCCGCCGGGCCGCGCTGGTAGGCCCTGTTGAGCGCCTGCGCCCCGTTCAGGCCATAGACTTCCGGGTCCTGTTCGGCGTTTTCGGCGGCGTCCGGTTTGCGCGTGAAGCCGTCGCCGAAGCCGATCAGGAAGTTCTGCAGGTCGGTGCGCGTGTCGGTGTTCAGCGCGTCCAGCACCTGGTCGAGCTGGACCGGGTCTGAGGTCTGCGTGATCGGCAGCGTGTAGCCCGAGGAGACGACCTTCGCCGAGGGGCTGCCCGGCTGCAGTTCGACGAACCAGTTGCCTTCCAGAAACGTGCGCGGGCGGATCTTGACGGTCGCATCGGAATGGATCGGCAGGCCGCTCGACTGGATTTCCATCGTGACCACGCCCGCATTGCCCTCGCGGGAGATCCCGCTGACCTTGCCAACGTCGACGCCCGCGATCCGCACCGGCGAGGAGCGGCGGATGTTCACGGCGCTCGAGAACACGGCCTTCAGGCGGTAGCCGTGCGTGAACGGGATGTGCTTGGTGAAGCCGAAGTACACGACGATCGCCGTGAGCACGAGCACCACCACCCCGATACGGGTGGGGTTTGAGTGCCCCAGGTCCCTCACGGGCGTGCGGTCGTAGCGGCGCCAGAAGCGGGGAGCCTTCATTAGCTCTTCCCCTTGGCCGGCGGTTTGTACAGGCCGAGATCCTTGAGCGTTTCTTCGGGGTACTTTTCGCTGAACAGGTTCTGTTCGCGGGTCGTCACTTCGTGAGTGGTGCCGGTGACGCCCGGGACGTTGCCGATCACCTGCTTCCCTGCGATGTAGTTCTCGTTGCCGGCTTCGCAGTTCTGGGGCGGTTGTCCGGGGCCGGTGACGTTGGGGTAGGGGTTCACGTGGACGAAGTTGTTGTTGACGATCGCCGTGCTGCCGAATTTGTGTTCGATCGACGGGCCGTTGGCCGGCGCGCTGGAGGGGAAGCCCTCGTTGTTGAAGCCGTTCGGGGACAGCACGAGCGCGGCGCGGGAGAGGGTGCCCACGCCGATGTTCTCGGAGGTCAGGCTCGCGAGGTTGCGGAACGCCAGCGTGAAGTAGTTGCAGTTGGTCTGCTCAGGCGCGAGCCCGGCGAGGACCGGGTTACCGAACTGCAGTGTCTGGGTGAAGTCTTCAAGTGCGAGCGGAACGACGGGGTTCTCACCGAAGTTCTTGAGCGCTTCCGAGGCGGAGGCGAGCTGCTGGTTCAGAGCGGTGGCGGCACTGAGGTTGACGGCGCCCACGGTGATCGCGTGGGCCAACGGCGGGCCGACGTTGGTCAGCAGTTCCGCGCTCGGGCGCAGCAGGCGCATGAACTCGGTCGCCTTGATCTGGTTTGACGCCTGGAAGGGGAGTGAGAAGATCGCCTGTTCGAGTGCCGGCGGCCCGCCCACGGTGGCCGCTTCCAGCGAGGGCGCGACCGAGGCGAAGGCTTTGAAGAACGTGTCCAGATCCTGATACCACCGAGCGTTGGCATCCGCCACGGGGGCGGTCTGGGAGGCGACCCGGTCGAGTGCGATGAACAGCTCGCGCAGGCCGGTCGCGGGCGCCGCGAGGTTGTGCAGAACGGGGATCGCGTTCGTGACGAGCGGGCGCAGCGTGGCGATCGTGTTGTTCAGCCCCAACCCGCGAGCGGCCAGGCCGTTGCCGGCACTGATCGTGTTGACCTGAGCGGCGGTCCTCGTCTTCGCGTCGAACATGTTGAAGAGTTCTTCGATGTTCACCGGTTCGCGCACCTGGTCGAGCGGGATCGTCCCCCCCGCCTTGATCGTCCTGCGAGACGTCCCCTTTTCAAGGTCCAGGTACTTGAGCCCGATCGTCGAGACCGACTGCACGGCCGCGGTGGTGTTGGCGGGCAGCGGTTCCACTTTCTTTTCGAGCTTCAGGTTCGCGATCGCGGTGACCTGGCCCGTAGCGGGGTTCTGGTGGGCCTCCAGTTTTTCGACGATGCCCACCCGCTGACCGCCGATGCGCACCTCGTTGGAGGACTCGAGCCCCGAGGTCTGGGGCAGTTCCACTTTGATCTTGTAGGTGGGGACGAACGGCAGCCCGTTGTTGGCGTTGTAGGACAGGTAAACGGCCACCACCACGATCAGCGTCGTGACCGCGCCGATCAACAGCGGACTGCTGGCCAGGGAACCACTGCGGCGCCGGTTCATGGCGTCTCCGAGGGGACGCAGCTCAACAGTTCGCCATCGGTGAACGGCGAGGAGCCGTCGGCCGCGGGCTGCGTGGCCGCGCCCGGGCAGCGCTGCAGCTGACCGCTCTTGAGGGCCTGCAGGGCCTGCTGCGAGCTGGTCGCCGGCGTCAGCGTGTTGTTGGCGCCGAGCGTGAAGTCCGGGAACACCGGGGCGATGCGCGCGTAGTGGCCGTTGGCGTCGTAGTAGGCGGTGGCCTGCCCGAACGTGCGCAGCGTGCCGTCCAGATCGGGTGTGTAGGGACCGAAGACGGCGGTGATCGGAACCGATTCCTTCAGCGCCGTGACCGTGCTCGGCGAGGCCGTCGTCAGCGCCTTGGCGAGCGCGGGCAGCGCGTTGGCCCAGTCGGTGAGGTCGTTGTTCGGCCCGGGCTTTGAGAACGCCACGCTGAAGTTGTGGACGACCGGCGTCGCCGGGACGAGCACCGAGCGGAGGCTGGGGAAGAACTTCTCAAGCGGCTTGGTCGTGGGACGTGACGCTTCGACTAGCTGTTCGAGCGCCGCGAACGTCGACGGGATCTGGGCGAACGTGCGGTTCCCCTGGCGCAGGGTGATGGGCAAGAGCTTGAGGCCCCGGGCGAGTTGTTCCTGCTGGGAGCCAACCGCCTGGAAGGTCGTATCCGCGTTGCCGATCAGGTCGGTGAGGTCTTCCGCGCGCGCGCCGATCGTGGTGACGGCCTTCTCGGTTTCCACGATGAAGTTCGTGAACACCGGCTGTTCGCGGTCCAGTTCCGACAGGAAATGCGTGGTCGCAGCCAGCGCTGCGGGCGTGTATTCGGCCGAGATCCCGTATGCGCGGCTCGCGCCCGCGATCTGTTCGGCGAACCCCTGGATCACCTGTTGCAGGCCTCTGCGCGTCTTCGGGTTGAGCGTGTTGAACAGCTGGTCTAGATCGGTGACT
>Ga0209038_10000125_pt1 | contig 24231 bp, 14 predicted proteins | sample BogFormECP03_OM3_FD_188237 | JGI IMG/M metagenome (GOLD analysis project Ga0209038, IMG submission 188237) | Bog forest soil microbial communities from Calvert Island, British Columbia, Canada - ECP03_OM3 (SPAdes) (version 2) | ecosystem: Environmental > Aquatic > Freshwater > Wetlands > Bog ...
ATTCCTTTCGGAGCCCCGATGGAGCTGATGGGCTTTGAAGGAATGCACGGCGGAAAGCTCGTGAAAGGCGCGCCGTTCTCGGCGACGGCTACAGCCGAAACGACGGAAACTCTCCAGGATGGATCTCTGATCCACCGGACGTCGCAGGTGACCATGTACCGCGACAGCCAGGGAAGGTCGCGTCACGAAGTGACGCTCACCGGCGTCGGGCCGCTTACGGCTTCGGGAACGCCGAAGAAGATGATCTCGATTTCCGATCCGGTGGCCGGCGTGCACATCATGCTGGATAACGACCAAAAGGTGGCGCACAAGTCGGCGATCCGCACGCATGAAGGAAATGGCTCGAACGCGGACTCTGCCGCGAACTTTGAGTCCAGAATGCAGGAGCGGGAGCAGAAGGAAATCGCTGCGGGCTTGCTGAAGAAAGAGTCGCTGGGAACGCAGACGATCAGCGGCATTATGGCGGAAGGAACGCGAACGACGCGAACCATCCCGGCGGGCGAGATTGGAAACGAAAAGGCGCTCCAGATTGTTTCCGAACGGTGGGTTTCGACCGACCTGCAAATCCTGCTGAAGAGCACGCGGACCGACCCGCGGTCGGGAACCACGACCTATGCCGTGACCAACGTTCAGCGGACGGAGCCGGCGGCCACGTTGTTTACAGTGCCGGCCGATTTCACGGTGCAGGCTGGCGGCGGCCCTGGGCCAGGAGGCCACGGGCCCGGCGGTCATCCGCCAATCGACTAACTAATGACACAGCGGGCTGGGAGTTGTTGCCGGCTCGAACCTAATCGGCTGCAAAAAACCAAAAACGATCTTCTCTCCTGAAGACGGTGCGCCCTTTCCGCGTCTGCCCCCATCAACGCGGAAGGGGCGTTCCCGTCTTTGGTTTGCACGAATAGTGTCAGGAATGCGCTCGGTCTGCTTTGTCAGGGATGCTCCCGGTCCGTACCGGAGGGAGGGGCAAGCCCCTCCCCTACTGTCAGCGTCGATGGCTGATCGTAGTTAACAATAACCGTCCCCCTCCCCCTGGTTTTGCATAAGTGTTCATTCTAAAGGGAGTTAAAGTCCTTTGTTTTGATACACCTTTGCAAGTGTTGATTCTAAACGACCTGCGAATTCATTCAAATTGAATGTCTGTTCGGGCTTGGGCTGTTGGCCCGTCTTCTTCACCTTGCCACACAACGCCCTCCTCTCGAGGGAGAGCCCAGCCAAAGGCAGCCCCGCGGAGTAACCCAAGACCCACCCTTGCATAAACCAAACCCGCAAGGATGGGGCACCCAAGAGGTCTTGACGGATCGAGGGTGGCCACCCGCCAGCTATCTGGACTTCGACTGCGCTACGTTGACCACGATTCCAAGAAGGTAGAGAGCCGCCGCCAACACGACTCCGCGAAACGGTGCAGTGAAAAAATAGAACTTGGCGATGACTGCATAGCCAAGCAGAAGTGCGAAGCCAAGTGCAAGCAAGAACCAGGATTGAAAGAGCGATGCACTGTGGCGAATCGCGAGGTACCCGTACACCGCGCCAAAGAGAATAAGGCCGAAACTGTGAGTCGCGTTGAAGCCAACCCAAGCCCGCCACATTGTGGTTTCTCCCGTGATGACAGGCGAAACGGCCATCATTCTGGCGGTTAGGTCTGCGTCACGAGGATGCAACATAGGGCCGCGAAAGGTGTAAAGCAAGTGCATGAGGCCGAGTAGCAAGATGACGGCCGCACTCGCTGCAATGAACACTGAAGGTTTCATGATTGGCACTCCCGCAGCCCTGACTGCCTAACGTGTGGATTATCTCATCTTCTAGATCGATCCTGGCGCGGGACGGTTGGCGAAAAGCTGGGATCATAAGCAGTCCACCCTTGCAAAACCCGCAAGGATGGGCCACCCAAGAAGTTTTAGCGGATCGAGGGTCGGCCGCGCGCCAAAGCCAGTGGTGGACCCGGAGATCGCGAGGCTGAGTCGTCAGTTCATGGCTGTGGATTGGATGGACTTGAGGCGCTGCTCTACCTTTGTGGCTTCGTCGGCGCGGCCCAGAGAGCGGAGGGATTGGGCTTCTTTGGTGAGAACGGGGACCAGAATTTGGTTGTCAGGGCCGTACTGCCTTTCGACGATGCCGATGATTTCGCGTTCGCGCGGTTCGGCTTTGTCGGGCTTTCCCCAGACTTCGTAGAGGTTGCAGAGCATGGTGAGAGGCCCGAGCAGGGCGGAATCGTTCTGGATGGAGGCGGATTCGTCGATTTTGACGGCGCGTAGGAGGTAGGGTTCGGCGCGGCCGTACTGCTTCTGGAGGACGAAGACGCGGGCGAGGATGCGAAGGCTGTCGGCGACGGCGGGACTGTTGACGCCGAGGCCTTTCTCGTTGGCTTCGAGGGCGCGGGTGTAAAACTTCTGGGCTGAGGCGTAGTCTTTTTGCAGCAAGGCGCTGGTGCCGAGCGATTGCAGTGGCTGGGCGACGTTGGGATTTTGCAGGCCGAAGAGTTCCTCGACTACTTTTAGCTCGCGGCTGTAGGCAGCGTCGGCAGCGGGAAAATCCCGGCCCAGGTAGCGGTTGCCGAGATGGTCGAGAGCCGCGGCGAGGCGCTGATCGCGAGGACGGAGCTGTTCGGCGAGAGCGACGGCCTCTTTGTAGCTCTTTATCGCTTCGTCGTGGCGGCTCTGGGAATCGGCTACGAGGCCTGCATGCATGGCGGCGTTCAGTTTCTCGGAAGTGCGCAATTCGCTGTCGCGGAGGGCAGCGTTTGTTTGCTGAGGTTGCTGAGGGCGGGCGACGGCGGCCCAGAAAAGAAAGGCGAGGCCGACGGGCAGGCAGCGGCGAATGGCGGGACGCATGGTTCTCCTTCAGAACGCAATTAAAGTCTAGGGATTGGGCTGGTCGCGGAATACGGCGTGTGGGAGCGAGGTTTCGGCTGAGGTAACTGTACGGATGGGCAGTGGCGCGAGAGACGAGCGGAGAAGAGAGGCTGGGTGGCCTCAAGCGGACCGATGAAAGGCGTTTTAGGTGAGCGCGGCGTGACGGCTTGCAATGGTTGGGACGGAAATGCAGCGTGGTATTATGGGCGGCCTATGAGCAAACAGCACTTTTTTATGAAGTTGATCCCACCGCGGGCTACGTTTCCAGCGGACATCACCGCAGAAGAGCGAAGCTTGATGCAGGAGCACGCGCGGTATACGAAAGAACTGTTTAACGACGGAAAAATACTGGTTTACGGGCCTGTGCTTGCGGCGGATGGGGCTTTCGGTATCGGCGTGTTTGAGGCGGAGGGCGAGGCGGAAGTGCGGCAGCTTATGGAAGGCGACCCTTCCGTGCAGGCCAGGTTGAACCGGTACGAGGTGCATCCGATGCGCGTCGCGGGGGCACAGGGGAGTAGAGAGGAGGGAAAAGCATAAGCGAGGAGCTCGAAGAGTGGCTGTGGATCGTGTTAGGTTAGCTGTCCCAATTCAGCAGGGAGCGAGCGAGGAGAACGATGGCGAAACCCAAAGTGCTGGCGACGCGGCCGCTGTTTCCGGCGGCGCAGGCGATTTTAAACGCGAGCTGCGACGTGGAGTATTGGAAGGAAGCGGAGAGCATCTCGAAGGATGAGATGTTGCGGAAGTTGAAGGACAAAGAAGGACTGGTGTGTTTACTGACGGAAAAAGTAAACCAGGAATTGCTGAACGCGGCGCCGAAATTGCGGATTGCGTCGAATGTGGCGGTGGGGTTCGACAATATCGACGTGGAGGCTTGCACGAAGCGCGGCGTGGTGGCGACGAACACGCCTGGAGTGCTGGATGAGACGACCGCGGATTTTGCGTGGACTTTGATGATGGCGGTGGCGCGGCGAGTGGGCGAGGGCGAGGCGCTGGCGCGGTCGGGAAATTGGAAGGGTTGGGACTTGGATCAGCTTGTGGGGACGGATGTTTGGGGGAAGACGCTGGGGATTGTGGGATTTGGGCGAATTGGGCGGGCGATGGCGCGGCGGGCGCTCGGTTTTCAAATGAAGGTGGTTTATTCGGATGCGGTGCAGGCGCCGGAAGCGGTGGAGAAGGAGTTGAAGGCGACGTACCGCGGGATCACAGATTTGCTGGCGGAGTCGGACTTCGTGAGTTTGCATGTGCCGCTGCTGCCGGAGACACGCGGGATGTTTGATGGAGCGCGATTTTACCGGATGAAGCCGACGGCGTTTTTGATTAATACGGCGCGCGGGCCGGTGGTGGACGAAGCGGCGCTGGTGCATGCGCTGGAAAGCGGGAAGATTGCGGGGGCGGCGCTGGACGTTTATGAGAATGAGCCGTTCATTCATCCGGGATTGAAGCGGGCGAATGTGGTGCTGGCGCCGCACCTGGCTTCGGCTTCGATTGAAACGCGGACGAAGATGGCGTGCATGGCGGCGGAGAGTGTGGTGGCGCTATTCAAAGGGCAGAAGCCCGCGAATATGTTGAATCCTCAAGCGTTCAAGGTGAGCTGAGTTTTTCTCGGCGACCTATCTATGGCGGAACTGAAGCAACTTGCCCGCCGGATTTTCCAGGAAACTATTTCGGCGATTGATATTCCGGAAGCGATGCAGAGGAAACTGCGGCGCGAGGGGATGATTTTGTGCCTGCCGGATGCTGAGGTGGATTTGCGGGCGTTTGAGCGCGTGCGCGTGGTGGCGATTGGTAAGGCGGCGCATGCGATGGTCGAAGGGCTGGCGGGACTGCTGGCGGGGGGATTTTCGTTTGAGGGGATTGTTGCTGCGCCCACCGGGCCAGCGCCCGCTGTGGCTGGCATGAAGTATTTTCTCGGCGGGCATCCGACGCCGGATGAGCAAAGTTGGAAGGCGGCGGAGGCGATTCTTGGGCTTTTGAAAGAGTGTGACGAGAAGACGATTGTGTTTTTTCTTTTGTCGGGCGGCGGATCGGCGTTGGTGGAGTTGCCGCTGGATTCGCGGCAGACTCTGGAGGATGTGCGGCAGTTGCATCGGGCGCTGGTGACTTGTGGAGCGCCGATTGATGCGATGAATACGGTGCGGAAGCATGTTTCGGCGGTGAAAGGGGGGAGGCTGGCTGTGGCGGCGAGGCGCGCGACGAAAATTACTTTGGCGGTGAGCGATGTGCCGGTTGGGAAGGAATCGGCTTTGGCTTCCGGGCCGACTCTGCCTAATCCGACAACTGTTGCGGATGTGCAGCGCGTGATTGCGGAGTTTTCTTTGCGGGAGAAATTGCCGGCGGGGCTCTTGCGGTGGATGGACGAAGGGGAAATGCCGGAAACACCCAAGGCGGGTGACTCGGCGTTTGCCAACGCGCATTTTTCGTTGTTGCTTGGCCTGGATGATCTGTTTCATCCGGCGCATCATGCGACCGAAGCCAACGGATTTGTGACTTGCTGCGACAATACTACCGACGATTGGCCGGTGCAGAAGGCTGCGGATTATCTGTTGGCGCAGCTTGCGGAGCAGCGGAAGGCGAATCCGGGGCAGCGCGTGGCAGTGATTGCGGATGGAGAGGTGAGTTCGCCGGTGCGGGGTCGTGGGATTGGCGGAAGGAATGCGGCGTTTGTTTTGGCTTGCGTGAAGAAAATTGCGGGGAAGAAGATTGCGGTGTTGAGCGCGGGGACGGATGGACTGGATGGGAATAGTCCCGCGGCGGGGGCCGTGGCGGATGGGGAGACGTTTGAGCGCGGGCAGGCGATTGGGTTGAATGCGCGGTTTATGTTTCGGGAAAGCGATTCGTATTCGTACTTTGCGCGCTTGGGGGACACGATTGTTACCGGACCTACGGGGAATAATATGCGGGATTTGAGGATTTTGTTGGCGGAGCCGTAGGATAGTAAGGAAAAAGAAAAGAAAGAAAAACATTACGCGGAGGCCACAGAGATTCAGAGGACACTGAGAATTCAAGAGGGCGGGGCCCTTCGAAGCTCAGGGTAAACAAGCCCGGCCCCTACGAATTGGCAGAATTATTGTTTTGGTGACGGGAGGCGGGTTTCGATTGTTTTCAGGCGGTCGAGCGTTTCTTGCATTAGGTGCTCGAGGCGGTCGAGGCGTTTTGTGACGGTGCCGTCGCCTTCATTGCCCGCGGTGGCGGATGGAGCGGAGTCCGGGCCTTCTTCGTCGTCGGACATATCATCGTGGCCATGGCCTTTGCCGGCTGATGGGGATTTCAGGCGGGCGATTTGGCCTTTGATCATGGGGACCATTTCGATGCTGAGGTCGTCGGTCTTCAGGAGGGCTTCGAGGGCGGGGATGGCGGAGGCGTCGCCGCGCGTACCGAGAGCGTAGATGCTGGCCATGCGAACTGGGAAGTGAGGCTCGCTCAGGAACGATGAGATTTGCGTGGTGATGTCTTTATTGTCTTTTTGCAGGCGCGCCAGGCTTGCGATGGCGGCGGTGCGCGATTCGATGGGTTTGCCTGGGGCGGACCATTCGCGCAGGAGCGGGACTGCTTTGTCATCGCCGAGAGTGCCCATGGAACGGAGAGCGGCGTCGCGGAGGAATCCGTCGGGAGAATCGGCCGCGACAGCGGCTTCGAGAGTCGCGAGAGCGCCGGGCGCTTTGAGGCGGCCAAGCGCCAGGAGAGCAGAGCCGCGAGCGCGATAGGAGACGTCATCGGTGGCGATGGAATTCAGTTTGGCGACGATGGCGGGATCGTCTTTGAAATTGCCGAGGGCGCCGACGATGTGATTGCGCACCCAGGGTTCTTTTGTGGTGTTGAGGGCTTCGAGGAGTTGCTTGGCGGAAGAGGGACTGGCCAGCTGGCCGAGAGCATCGGCGGCGTTGTCGCGAGCGCCTGACGATTTGTCGTTGCGGAGCGCGTCGCCGAGAGCGGCGACGACGTCGTCATCGTTTTTGAGTTTGCCGAGAGCGGAAATGGCATCGAGGCGGCCGGCAACTTCGGTGGCACTCTTCAACTCGTAGAGCCATTCCTTTTTCTCTTTGTGAAATTCGGCGGATTTCAGGATGTGGCCGCCTTTGTCGAAGAGGACCATGAGCGGCGCGGAATCTGCGGGAAAAGAAACAATCTGAGTTTCTTTGTAAACGGTAATGGGGAAAAGTTTTGGCCCGGAGGCTGTGGTGATTTCGACTTCGGTGGGAATGCGGAAAAGGCCGACGCGGCCTTCGACTTTTTGCGTTTGCTTTACGGTGAGCGCGAGCTCGTGTTTCGCGTCGTCGTATTTGTAGCTGAGATCGAATTTCGGAGCGCCCGCGCCGTAGAGCCATTGGTCGAAGAATTGATCGACGCTGGTGTGCGTGGCTTCTTCGATGGCTTTTGAAAGATCGGCGGTGACGACATTCTTGCCGCGATTTACTTCGAGGTAGTGCTTGAGGCCGCGGTAGAAGGCGTCTTCGCCGAGCTGGTGGCGAAGCATGTAGAGAACCCAGCCGCCTTTGGTGTAGGCGTTGCCGTCGAATTCGCTGGAATCGTTGAAATCGTGGCGAACGATGGGTTTGCCGTAAAGATTAGTCTGCGCGAACCATTCGCGCGCGGCTTGCCATCGTTCGTAGTCGGCCTCGTCTTTGCCGAAGTGGGCTTCGGCCCAGACGGTTTCCATGAACGTCGCGAAGCCTTCGTTGAGCCAGATGTCGCCCCAGTCTTTGCAGGTGACGAGGTCGCCGAACCATTGGTGGCCAAGCTCGTGAGAAATGAGGTCGTCCTGGCCCGTTAAATATTCGGAAGCGAGCTTGGGATGCTGGAGTGAGGAACTGGTGTTGGTGGTGGCGCTGGAGTTTTCCATGCCGCCGGCTACGAAATCGTCCACCATGGATTGCGCGTATTTTTCCCACGGATAATCGACGCCCAGTTTTCTGCTGAAGAGATCGATCATCTGGGGAGTGCGGCCGTAATTGATGGGGAGGCGGTCGCCGCGGCCCTTGGGGGCGTAGTAGGTGACTGGCAGGCCGCGCCAGGTGTCTTTCACTTCTTCAAATTCGCCAGCGACTACCGTGATCAGGTAGGTGGAGCTGAGGACGGACTCTTTCCAGGTCCATGTTTTCATGCCGTTGGGAGCGTCAACCACGCCGATAAGTTTGCCGTTGGCGACGGTGGTCCAACTGGCGGGAACGGTGAGGATTGTTTCCGTGGTGAGGCGGTCGTTTGGGTAGTCGTAGGTCGGAAGGTAATAGCGCGTGTCCTCGGATTCGCCTTGCGTCCAGACTTGTTTGGGGCGATCGGGGTAGTCCTTGTCGGGGAGGATGAAGTAGAGGCCTTTTGTGGGCTTGGCTTCGTAGCGGATGTTGACGTCGAATTTTTCACCGGCGTGGGCCGCGGTCGTGAGAGGAATGATGAGCTTGTCGTCTTTGGTCTCGAACTTGGCGGCCGATTTGTTTACCGTGACGCTCTGGATGGTGAGACCCGCGGAATCGAAAATGATTTTCGAAGTGGAGTCGCGGAGGATGGTCAGCGTGTGGGTGACGTCGCCGATTACTTTTTTGTGTTCGAGATCGAAACGCAGAGCGATTCTGGAGTGTTGCAAGTCGTAGTCGCGGCTGCGGGCGTAGGGCTCGTCGGCGCAAAGGTACAGCGAGAGGAGCGCGAAGAGAAGAATCGCCAGCGAGCTGGCCAAGGCGAAGCTGGCCGGCCGACGGCGGCGCAGTGGCGTCACAAACGGTGGGATGTTCATCAGGGTTGGTTCCTTTGGAAAGAGTGTCCTGCGCGTTCGAGCGTGGACATAGCGGCGGCGAGATTTTCCGAAGCCACGAGAATGTAATCGGTGTCAAAAGTGGAAATCACGAACGAGCTGACCTTGGCTGCGGCGAGCGGTCCTGCCAGGGAGGCGAGAACCCCGACCTCAGTCAAAACAAAGGGGCCGTGGACTTTGATGACGCGCCAGCCGTCCTGGGATTGAACGCCGGGTGGGACGAGGGATTCTTCGACGACAATGGAGAGCTCATCGCTGCTGCGGGTGACGGAGAAAAAGGGGCCCTGCGTGGCCCACGCGGGGATGTCGGAGTTTGGACTGAGGCCGACAATGGCGAAGCTCTCAGGTAGTAACGATAATTGAAACCGGCGCAGAGAAAGACTCATCAGCTTAAGCGAGACTCCTGGAGATGCCGCCATTTTACGAGATCGGCGGCGATGACACAGTTACAACGGTCCGAAACGAGAAAAGGGGCGACGGCTGCGACTTCCTGAAGCGTGCCGGCGGCGTACTGCAGAACCATAGACATTTTAGCACCCTATCCAAAACTTCAATCATCTCGCGAAATGAGAGGCGCGTCAAATTGAGCCGTGCGATACATCCGATGTGCGCCGGCCAAAACTAAGCTGTCTTTGTGCGGTGGTTTGGGAATCGGCTAGACTCGTGGCATGTTGTTCCTGGTGATTGAAAAATTCAGGAATCGCGATGCTGTGCCTATCGGCGAGCGGTTTCGGCGCGAAGGACGGATGATGCCGGCCGACGTTGCTTATGTCGCTAGCTGGGTGGACGCCGCAGAGGCGCGGTGTTTTCAAATTATGGAGGCGCCGCGTGCGGAGTCGCTGGCGCCTTGGATTCGCTGCTGGGAAGATCTGGTGGAGTTTGAGATTGTGCCCGTGGAAACTTCTGCTGAGTTCTGGGCCAGAATCCAATCCTAAGAATCCCAAGGAGATTTAACTACTTGCTCGCTGAGACGCTGGCGTAGGAAGCGATGAAGGCGCGCGCGTGTTCGATTTGGGGAAGAGTGGCGTCGGCGGTCTTCCAAGCGGCGAGAAAATCCGCGTAGGCGGAGGCGGCGGATTTCGCGTCGCCGGACTGCTCGCTGGCCATAGCGATGCCGTAGAGCGGATAGCCGGAGCGGGGCCGGTCGACGAGAGCTTCCTGATAGGCGGCTTTTGCGTCGGCCCAGTTTGCAGCGGCCATGAACGTTGCGGCTTCGGTTTCGCCGACGGGACGGATGTAGGCGGGAGGCTCGTGATAACCGAGTGCTTTTTCTTCCCGCGCGGCTTGTGCGAAAAGCTTTTTAGCTTCCTCGGGCTGCCTTTTTTGGACAAGGATCCCCGCGCGCAGCTCGAGCGACATGATGGAGAGATTGCTTAGCAGAGGTTTGGGATACGCGTCCGGCATTATCGGGAGTTTTGGCGGGGAGGCGTTGTCGTCCTTTTTGTTCTTCTCTTTTTCCTTGGACTTGGCGTCTTCGTCTTTCAAATGGTCGGAAATTCGCCAGAGTTCAGCGTCGAAAGCCGTGGAAACCGCTTCTGCCGCGGACAGAGAATGTTGATCGAGCGCTTGCATGCCTGCCGCGAAGCTTTTCAGTTCACGCTGAAGAAGCTGGAGATTGGGGAGCGTGTCGGGCGGAGCGCTGGACTGCAAAAGCTCGATGGCGGTGCTCCAATCTGCGGAGCGCAGGGCTACCGGTAGACGCGGAGCGAGACGCGAAATGGAGTCGCGCGTGGACCAGGGATAGAGAGAATTTTCGAGCTGGCCGTGGGCCTGCTTCAGTTTTTCGGAGAGCGTGGTGGCCTCAGCGAGTTGGCCTGCTTCGAGGAGATTCGCGATGGAGTACATGAGATTGTGGACGTAGTTCCAATCGTCATCCACCTGGACGTGTTGCGACTGCATGTAGTGCTCATCGGCTCGCGTGGAAGCGGCGAAGGATTCCTGGGCGTGGGCGTAGTCGCCGGTGCGATAAAAAATGTGGCCCGGCATGTGAACCATGTGGCCGGAGGTTGGAGCGAGGCGTCCGAGGATTTCGGCGCTGTGCAGAGCTTGCTCCGGGTGCGGGCTGGCTTCGACGGCATGAATCCAATAGTGATTTGCGGCTGAGTTGTCCGGATCTTCTTTTAGGACGCCTTGCAAAAGGGAGAGTTGTTCTTTTTTGCCTGCGTTGGGGTTGCCATCATCGTCGTAGCCGTCGTTGAGCGCGCCGGCCAGGAAAATTCGCGCTTGCAGGTCGTGAGGGGAGTGTTTGACGAGCTTGCGATAAATTTGAATCTCTTTCGATTCGCCCTTGTCTTCTTTACCGGATTTGTCGGCAGCTTCGGCGGCTTCGGTTGCTTCGATGTACAGGCGTTCGGCTTTGCTGACGTGGCCTTTAAGCGCGATTGCTTTTGCGAGGGCTTGCTTGGCGTAGTACTTGGCGTTGCTGTGGGTGAACAGTTCGGCGTGATAGATGCCCCAGTAGCACATGGCGCATTGCGGATCGACGCGGACGCCTTGTTCGAAGGCGCGAACGGATTCGTAATCCCAAAAATCGTGAAGCAAATTGAGGCCCTGGTCGAACCACGCCTGGGCTTCGGGACCGGCTGTAATTTGGATATGGGCGTTGCCGATGCCGGTGAGTTTTTCGGGCGGGAGTAGTTTATCGGGTGGGAGTTCTTCGCGGGTTTCCATGGGGTGGCAGGCCATGGGATTTTGCGCGGAGAGTTGAGTCGGGGAGCCGAGGAGATTGAGGCAAGTCGTCGCGAATAGAAGAGCAGCGAGTTTTTGCACTGAGAAATTGCTGCGACGCGGTTCCAGTTGGGCCACAACTTCCTCCACGAACATCCATTTATACCCGCAGAATGCGACCTTCCCATTCTAGACGAAAACGTGGAACCGGGTTGTTTGGCAAAGTTCAAGAGTTCAAGGTTCAAGAGTTGAAGAAGAGAGTCACAGGCGGCAGCTCACAGCCAACAGATGGGAAGAAGGCGGAGCGGTCATCCTCAGAAGGATGACCCTACATGAGAAGTTTGTTTGCATGGGGCGAGTGGTGGCGCTAAGATGCAAGCAATTTCCTGCCTGTGGAGGTATCCATGAAATGCCTTATTCGACTCATTGGCTTACTCGCGCTGCTGGGCTTCGGGGCGTGTCGGGCAAACGGACAGCAGATCGGCAAGTTCGTGCCGATCGCCGCGGGCTCCGACGAGGACCGCGCGCTTACGGAAATCAACGCGACTGCCGACCCGGCGCAAAAGCTGGCGCTGATTGATAAATTTGCGGCGACCCTTGGCAAGGGTGACATGGAAATTGTGGCCGATGAGCAGTATGTGAACTACTACCTCGCGCAGAAGAATTACGACAAGTCATTCGAGTATGGCGACAGACTCTTCGCGCTCGACCCCGACAATTTTACAAACGCGGTGAACATGGTGCGCGCGGCCAACGAAAAGAGCGATGCCGATAAGCTGATGGCCTACGGCGAGAAGGCTGGAGGAATTCTGCAACGATACAAAGCCGCGCCCGCGCCTGCCGGAGTGGAAGCGGCGGTGTGGCAAAAGCAACGGGCCGATACGCTTTCGAACAATAAGGACAACATCACTTACATCGAGCAATCCATTTACCTGACGGCTTATCACAACCCGAATGCGGCGAAACGGGCTGCGTTGATGGCGCACTTCGCGCAGCTTTATCCGGATTCGCAATACGCCACGCAGGCTCTCGGCGTGGCCGCGACTTCTTATCAGCAGGCACAAAACGTTCCGAAAATGCTGGAAGTAGCCAGCGGGCTGCTGACCAAAGATCCCAACAACATCGGCATGTTGCTGCTGCTTTCCGATTATTACAGCGAAAAAGGAGAGCAACTGGATAAGACGGAAGTGTGGGCCAAGAAGGCGATCGCGCTGCTGGGGACGGCTCAGAAGCCGGACGCCGTGACGGATGAACAACAGTGGCAGCAGCAGGTTTCGCTGCAGAAAGGATTGGCGCTCGGCGCGCTGGGAGAGACATATATCCAGAAAAAGGACAATGCGCAGGCGGCCGACAATTTCAAGGCGGCGGCGCCGCTGCTGAAACAGGATGAAGGCAGCTACGGGCGTAACCAGTACAGGCTGGGATTTGCGCTGCTGAACCTGAAGAAAAATGCCGAGGCCAAGGAAGCGTTTACGCAAGCGGCTTCAGTGAATAGCCCATACAAGGCGCTGGCACAGGCGAAATTGAAGTCATTCGACGCCGCGGCTGCCAAGCAAAAGTCTTGAGATTTGGCCTGGAGCCGGGAAACCGAGGCGTTTGCAGATCAAGTTTGCGGACGGAAAACGCGAGCCTTGGCTTTTGACACTTTCAGAAACTTTTGCGGTCAAATTCGCATCTAATGCCTGGGAAATGATGATGGGGTGGAGCTGCGAACCTATCAGGGTTCGCCGAGGAGAAAGAAATGCAAGAGATCGCGACGTTTGGCGCCGGATGCTTCTGGGGAATCGAGGCGGCTTTTCAGAAAGTGCCGGGTGTAATTGATACAGCAGTGGGATACGCCGGCGGGGAAACGACGAATCCCACGTATAAAGACGTTTGCACGGACGAGACGGGCCACGCGGAAGTCGTGCAGGTGACGTTCGATCCAGCCAAAGTGAGCTATGAGCAACTGCTCGATGTATTTTGGAAGGTACACGACCCGACGCAGGTGAACCGGCAGGGGCCGGACTTCGGCACGCAATACCGGACAGCGATATTTATTCACTCGCCCGAGCAGGAAGCCACCGCAAAAAAATCGCGCGAGGCAATGGAAGCCGGCGGCAAATTCAAGAGGCCAATTGCGACTGAAATCACGCCGGCTGGGACGTTTTACCGCGCGGAGGAATACCACCAGAAGTATCTGCAAAAGCGCGGCGTAGCCTCCTGCCATTTCTAATTCGCGCGAGAATCCCGAAAAAGCAAAAAGCCGGGCAGTCTTGCCCGGCTTTTTGCTTTTGGAGATCACTTCGGTGCCGCTCTGTCACTGCCGTAGGCGAGCGCAGCGACTCGCTGACAAACACAGCTAAGTCGTCCTCCGGATTGGCTCTGAGTCAACGCGTGGCAGGCATTCGAATTACATTTGCCAGCTCGTCTGTCTCGACGGAAACACCATCGCGGAACGAGACAAGTTTGCCGGAATTGGCGGGGACGCGTTTGCCGGGCACGACAGTGCCCACAAGATTCAGCGGATCGGCCGCAGAGATAGTGACGACCTCGCCGGTTGGTTGCTGACTTCGCAGGGCGCGCAGAGACTCCACGGCGAGGGGCAAAGCGAATTGTTCCCCCAAAAAGCCGCTAACGAAACGGCCGCCTCGAACTTCTCCGCGATCTTCCAGTCGCCTAAGAGTGATGAGCAATTCACGCCATTTGGGAAGTATGGTCTCGCTGCTAAGAAGCTCGCGGAAGACAATTCCATAGCGATGTAGCAGCATCCAACAGGTAGCCTCAAGTGCTCGAGACCGGTCCTGCATTTCGCCGGAATAAAGAAGCGACCACCGGCCTGCGCTGTGCCGTGGACGCGAAGTGCGTCCGCTGCCCTGGCCGGAGCGGCGCTTGGGATCGATGAGCGCGCGCAGATTATCGAAACCGTCCGCGGTAAGAACGCCGGCGGCCACGAGTTCCCATAACGCCGTTTCCACTTCGGCTTTCAGTTTGCCGGTCCCGCGCACGATATCCGCGAAGAAAGAGGCTCCGCGTTGACGCAAAAACTGTAAGACCGCGGCGGCATCGGGGCTAAGGCCGATCGTTTCTGCTTCGCCCTCTTCACGCTGCGAAATCATCCACTCCGCATCTTCGCGCACGAAGAAAGTAATCGGAGCGACGCTAGTCGGAATGACGCGGCGTTTTTCTTTGGTGAGCGCTTCGAGAGTGGCAGGATGCGGAGAGAGGCGGCCCCATCCAACAGCTCCCGTCAAGCAAAGTTGGTCGAGTGTCTTGGGATCGAAATCGGCGACGCGCCGTTTAAGAATTTGGCTTTCCCAGGAATTCGCGGGCGCCTCGAAACCTTGCACCTGCCGAATCGCCTCCAGCATGCCGCGTTCGCCGAGAAGCTGCGCGCCCGGTGCGACGTGCTGCCAGCGAAGCAGCCAGTTCATGAATTGCGCAGGGGTAACGGATTGAATCTGCTTGCGGAGTTGCCCGAGCGTCAGACGATGGATGCGCGCAAGCAAGCGGCGCTCGCACCATTCCGTTTCGCCCAAAGCGGGATCGGTGAATTTGCCGCGCAGCACAACGCCGCTGGACTCCAGGCGCAGCAAGGGTTTTTCCAGATCGGAGACAGTGACCGCAAACACTTCGCTTAGTTGCTTCGCGGTGACCGGCCCGCTGTGAGAGATCCATCCTGTTACAAAGGCCAGCAGCGCATCTTCTCGCGAAGCGGCCGGCGATCCGATGTTTGCAAGCGGAGCATCGAGGACAGCGGAGGGAAATATTTGGGTGAACACCGGCATGCGTTCCGCGGCAACCCAATGCGCTTCGCTGCCCACCCGAACGCGGCCGGCTCTTCCCTGTTCCACCAGCTGATCAAAAAACGAGTTCCATCCAACCAGCGATTCCTGCAGATTAGCGAGCAAACGATTGTTGCCGTTGCCATGCGCATCTGCTTCGATGCGCCACGGCAGAGCGATCAGCACCTGCAACGCATCGTGCAGCTCTTCGGCATCGCGTACATCAGGCCACGCATCATCGCGTACTTCGGCGATGGCATCAGGACTCAGCCGCCCAATTTCTCCCAGCACTGCATCGGGCAGCATACGGCGCATTTCGACGGCACGAGCGCGGCGCTCCTCGATCGGAGCGTCATCGAGATATGCGTAGGGATTCGCATTCAGTATCTCGTGCGAAAATTGCGACGGCATCGGCGTATCCACCGCGAGGCAAGTAATGCGGCCCTCCGCGATATCACCAAGCAGGCGCTCGAGCCCTTCGAGGTCCAGCGCTTCGGTGAGCACGTCTTTCATCACCTCGCGGATCAACGGGTGATTGGAGATCGTGATATCCCCTGGAATATTCTCCTGGCAAGCGAGCGCCTCCGGGAAGACGCCTGCCAGTAAATCGTCGGCGCGCATGCGCTGAATCGGCGGCGGAACTTTTTTCCCACCGCGAAAACGCGGCAAGGCGAGCGCACGGCCGGCGTCCCAGCGCCAGCGCGTGGTGAAGAACGGCGAAGCCAACACCGCCTGCTCCAGAACGGAGCGGACGGAATTCGCATGAAGGAAATGAAACACATCCGCAAGCGGAAAACTGTGTTGTTCGCTGAGCGAAATATTCAGTCCGTTGTCCGTTGCGGCGGCTTGCAGCTCGAAATTGAACGACCGGCAGAAGCGCTTGCGTAAAGCAAGACCCCACGCCTTGTTGATGCGCGCACCGAACGGCGCATGGATCACCAGTTGCATTCCGCCGCTTTCGTCGAAGAAGCGCTCGGCAATCACGGTCGTTTGCGACGGAACCGCATGAAGTAGCGCGCGCCCAGTCAGCACGTACTCTACGGATTGTTCGGCGCCTGCGTCGTCGAGACCGCATTCCAGTTTGAGCCAGCTCACCGCGGGACCAGATCCAGTGCTGGCGCCAGTTTGCCCACTCGAGTCGGGCCCCGTCATTTCTATCGGAACGAAGTTGCTGATTTTCTCGCGCAACTCCGAAACGTGCGCGGAAAGCTCGTCGGTTCGCGATGGCGCTTCGCCACGCCAGAATGGCACGTTGGGCGCGGCTCCTTGTGCGTCTTCCACCTGCACGGTCCCCGACGATGTCACCCGCCGAATGCGCCAGGAAGTGTTTCCCAGCAGCATGATGTCGCCCGCAAGGCTTTCCACCGCGAAGTCTTCGTCCACGGTGCCGATGACCGCGCCTTCAGGCTGCGCCACCACGCTGTACAACGAATTTTCTGGAATCGCGCCGCCGCCGGTGATTGCCGCCAGGCGCGCGCCGCGCCGCCCACGTACCATGCCGTTCACACGGTCGCGATGCAGGTATGCGCCGTAATGTCCGCGCGCACTGGCGATGCCTTCGGAAAGCATTTCGACAATCTCGTCGAAATCTGCGCGCGAAAGATTGCGATAGGGATAAGCCCGGCGTACCGACTGGAACAATTCCTCCTCATTCCAATCTTCTGCGGCGCACATGGCCACGATCTGTTGAGCCAGAATGTCCAGCGGCGCTTCGGGAACGGCGATGCGGTCGAGGTCACCTTGGCGAATCGCGCGGACCAGCGCAGCGCACTCCAGCAAATCGTCTCGCGTCGTTGCGAAAATGCGCCCTTTAGGCACCGCACCGCGCCAGTGGCCTGCACGGCCGATACGCTGCAAGGCCACCGAAATGGATCGCGGCGACCCAATCTGGCAAACCAGATCGACGCTGCCGATATCAATCCCCAACTCCAGAGATGCCGTCGCCACGAGCGCGCGGATTTCTCCCGCCTTCAATTTTTTCTCGGCGACCAACCGCAGTTTGCGCGACAGACTGCCGTGATGCGCGGCAACGGCGTCTTTTCCCAGGCGTTCGCCAAGATGATGCGCCATGCGCTCCGCCAGCCGCCGCGTATTAACAAAAATAAGCGTCGACCGGTGCTGCGTAGCCAGATCGGCGATGCGGTCGTAAATTTCATCCCACATTTCGTTGGACGCCACCGGGCCAAGCTCACTTCGGGGAACTTCGATCGCCAGGTCGAGTTCACGGCGATGTCCTATTTGCACGATGACCGGCTCGGGTCGCTCGGTTCCTGTCAAAAAATGCGCCACGAGTTCGATCGGCTTCTGCGTTGCGGAAAGCCCAATGCGCGTAAGGCGCCTGCCGGTCAAAAGGTCGAGCCGTTCCAGAGAGAGCGCCAGGTGCGCGCCACGCTTGTCGTCCGCCACGGCGTGAATTTCGTCCACAATGACAGTTTCAACGCTTCTCAGGACCTCCCGGCTCTTCCCGGCAGTCAACAGGATGTAAAGCGATTCCGGTGTTGTGACAAGAATGTGCGGCGGACGCCTCAACATGGCCCGCCGTTCGTTCGCGAGCGTGTCGCCCGTGCGTACGGCGGTGCGAATCTCCTGCATAGCCAACCCGCGCTCTGCGGCGAGATGCAAAATCTCCGCGAGGGGAATCTCTAAATTTTTCTGAATATCGTTGCTCAGCGCCTTGAGCGGCGACACGTAGAGAACTTCGGTGGAGTCAGTCAACTCTCCGCACAGCGCTTTTCGCACCAGTCTGTCAATACAGATAAGAAATGCCGCCAGCGTTTTTCCCGAACCGGTTGGAGCCGAAATCAGCGTGGTCTTCCGCGTCAGAATGTAAGGCCAGCCCTCTTCCTGCGGTTCCGTGGGTGAGCCAAAGCGGCCGACAAACCAATCGCGAACGAGCGGGTGCGCCCATTCTAAAAATGAGGGAATCGGCGGCGAGGTCTCGGCGTTCATGGATTCAGATTAAGACAAGGAAAGTGGCGTAGAGGCTGGCATATACTCACCCTGCTCGCTTTCCTATCCTACCGTATATTCTGCAGCTTGCATGAAAATGGCATAAATACTGGCGATTTCAGCGGTTTCGCCTGTTTCAACTATCTCCACTGTTGCAACTGTTTGTGTCAAATTTCGGGCCCAAACAGGCACCAAGACACCATGAAGATGGTCAAGCATGCGGCCACGCAATCTATGCCGCGGTTCTACTCGTTCCCGTGACGCCCCTTCAGCTTTTGGCGCGGACAAGGCATCCTTGTGCCCGTCTAAATTCCGCGAAAGGGAGGCAAACTCCTATCGTCTCATCGGCGTCTCTTCAATTAATTGACACATTTCCCCCGTTTTGGGACTATGCTGCTGGTTAAGAAGGACTTAACCGGTGCATCCCCTGCTGGATGATCACCGAAGGCCGCGTGAGCCACTGGGTGTGATTGTGCGGGCAATATGGAGCCTCAAGGCAAGGTTATACAGGTCAACACCTGTCCGCTGCTCTGCGGACAAATTCGGCACAATATATTGGATGATAGACCGTAGATTGGTGAGAAACGGCTTCCCTGGAGTTGTGAGGTCCTGCCGCAACCTCTGAATCTCTCTGCAAGTCGGAAAAGCGCGGAGCGACGTGATCCGGCTGGGTCCTTGTAAAAGGGGTGTGAGTTGGAGAAGTTGGGCAAGTACTTGATTCAGAGGGAGCTTGGGCGCGGAGCCGGCGGCGTCGTTTACCGTGCCCGAGACCCGATCATCAATCGTCTTGTTGCCCTCAAGACGATCACCACAGGTTTGGCCGAATATCCCGACTTGCTGCAAAGATTTTACCAGGAGGCTCAGTCGGCTGGAGGCTTGCAGCATCCCAATATTGTCACGATTTACGATTTAGGAGACGCAGATGGCATTCCTTATATCGCCATGGAGCTGTTGGAAGGCGAGAGCTTAGACCAGCTGATCGGCCGGCGGGCGGCCCTGCCTGTTCCACTGAAACTTACTTATGCACTGCAAGCGTGCCGCGCTCTGGACTATGCCCACAAACGCGGAATTATCCATCGCGACATCAAGCCCGACAACGTGATGCTCACCAAAGACGGCACGGTGAAGGTAGTGGATTTCGGCATCGCGCGCGTGCTGGAAACCTCCAAGACGCAGACAGGCATGCTGCTCGGTACCTTTGCCTACATGTCTCCCGAGCAGTATCACGGCGAACACGCGGATGCTCGCTCCGATATCTGGTCGTTCGGCGTCCTCTTATACGAACTGCTCGCGTATCAAAGACCGTTTACTGGGCATACTCCGGCGAGCCTCATGCATAGCATTTGCTCGCAGGAACCGCGTTCCTTGGCCGAGGTGGCTCCCCAATGTCCTCCAGCACTTGAAACGGTAATCCAAAAGATTTTGAAGAAATCGCCCGACGAGCGCTATCAGTCGATGGAGGAAGTGCTGCTTGATCTGGATCCGATTTGCAAGAGCATGCAAGCGGATTCTGTCGGCGCCTTGGTAACGCAAGCTCGGGAACTGTGCGAGCAGGGCGACTATGAGCAATCCCGCGACTTCCTCCGCCAGGCGCTGCAAATCGATTCAACGAATACACAAGCGCGAAACCTTCTGGAAAAAGTCAACACCGAGCTGAAGCGCATTCTCATACGGCCGAAGTTGCAGCAGCAGATTGACAAGGGCAATGAACTGCTTGCCGAAGGAAAAACGCATGGAGCGCGAGTCGAAGCAGAGGCTGTGTTGCAGTTGGATCCCACGTTTGGGCCGGGCCAAGAGCTCCTGAAGCGAGTCCAGGAAGAGATAAACCGCGCCCGGCAGATCGCGGAATGGATGGACGCTGCCAAACAACGCCTGGCGCAGGGCATTCTAGAAGAAGCCGGAGAGCTGGTGGCTAAAGTTCTGGAAACGGACCCCTCAAACCAGCAGGCAACCGCGCTTCAACTCCAGGTGAGTAACGAGAAGGCGGAGCGCCAGAGACGCTTGCAGCTATCCGAGAAAATGCAGCAAGCGCGCGGCTTGTGGACCCAACAGAATTATGTGGAATGCATCCAGCTTCTGGTCGAACTGCGGAAGGAATTTCCGGATGAGGATGAGATTCCCCGGCTGCTTGAGACTGCCAAGGAAGATCAGGCGAACCAGCAGAGGTCGCAGGGGCTGGCGGATGCCCGCAGCATGTTGGCAAATCGGCGTTATGACGAGTGCAAGGTGGTGCTGGTTGAGCTGCTAAAGCAATTTCCGGGAGACGATGAAATCCTCAGGCTTCAGGACAAGGTGGCCGAGGATCAAAGAAAACAAAGGAGAGCGCAATCTGTTGAGGAGGTTCGAAGCCTCCTGGCTGCGGGGCGCCATGGCGATTCGTTAGCCCTGCTGAGCTCTCTCTTGAAAGAGTTTCCCGGCGACGATGAGATTCTACAACTCCAGAAAAACACCCTCGAGGATCAAAGAAAACAGCGAAGGGCGCAATCCATCGCCGAAGCTCGAAACTTATTTGCGGCCAGACGCCACAACGCGAGCACAACTCTGCTGAACTCCATCCTAACGGAGTTCCCGGGCGACGAAGAAGTCCTGCGGCTCCAGGAAAATGTTCTTGACGATCAACGAAAACAGCGGATGTTGGAGTCGCTGAGTGAAGCGCGAAATCTTCTGACAGCAAAACGGTATGACGACTCGATTTCGCGGCTGACTTCTCTTCAAAAGGAATTTCCTGACGAAGAGGATGTGTCGAGACTGCTGGAGACCGCGCAGGCGGAGAAAGCGGAGCACCAGCGGCAGCAAGGCGTCGCAAAGGTCCGGAAATTGCTTGCCGGGCGGCGCTACGACGAATGCAACGCGTTGCTTTTGGAACTCCAGAAACAGTTTCCCGCGGACGAAGAAATTCCCAAGCTTCTGGACGGCATCCGCAAGGACCAGGCCGAGGAACGCAAGCTGAAAGGTTTGACCGAGGCCCGAAGCCTGCTGCATTCCCGGAAATATGAGGAGTGCATCGCCCTGCTGGCAAAGCTTCAAACCGAGAACCTGAATGACCATGACGTTGTTAAGCTCCTGGATGCGGCGCGTGGCGAGCAGGCCGAGCAGCAGAAACTAAAGAGTATCGCCGAAGCTCGCGGGCTGCTGACCTCCCGGCGTTATGAAGACTGTCTGGCACTGCTCGCCAAACTGGAGACTCAGTATCCAAAAGACAATGACATTTCCAAGCTGATCGAAATAGTTCGCGAAGATCGCGCGGAACAGCAGAAACAGCGGCAACTTGCGGAAGCCAGAAACCATCTGGCAGCGCGGCGTTTTGCGGAGGCCATGTCCGTGCTGGACACGCTTCGCGATGCGCACCCGAAGGATTCAGGCGTCTTCAAGCTGAGAACGCTGGCAGTACAGGAAAAAGAAAAACAAGATAGCCTCGAACGCATCCAGGGAGAACTAAAGGCTCTTAAGAAACTGGTCAACGATAAGAAATACACCGAAGTTCTCGCGCAATCAGAAAGGATTCAGAGAGATTTTCCCGGCAACAGCGACCTGGCCCGGCTCGTCGAATTTTCGCGCGCCCAGCAGGCGCAGATCGAGCGCGAAGCCCAACAGCAGACAATTCTTCAGGAGACCAGGAAGCTTTTCGAATTGTCTCGTTTTGAGGAAGCGTACCAGGCGGCTTTGGCGGGTCTCAAAAAGTTTCCAGACAACAAGGATCTTCAGTTGCTGAAAGAGCAGGCAGATAACCAGCAAAGGAAGATCGAGACGCGGCAGCACATCGAGCAGAGAATCCGCGAAATAAAAGTCAGGATCAATCGCGGAAACCTTAGCGATGCCATCGACCTGGCGAAAGAGACCCTGATGACGCTGGGGCCGGACACCGATGTGAATCAGTTGCTTAGTTCCGCCCGCGTGGAATACCAGGCTCGCGAGAAAAAGAAAGACCAGGAAGAAAGCCTGCAGGCAGTCCGCGCGCTGATTGGCGCCGGGAAATTGGTTGAGGCAACCAGCGCGCTGGATAAAGCCGTCGAAGAGAAGATCCTGGAGGTCTTCGATCCCCGCGTGCAGCGCATTTGTAGTGAGTTGGAAGCAGCAAAAGCTGCTTCCGTGGCCGCAGCGACAACCGTGATCTTGCCGCAGCCGCCCGTTACTCTGTCCAAGGAGTATGCCTGGCTGCAGGGACCGCCGGAACCAGAGCCCGCCGCTCCAGAAAAAACGCGCCCGCCAACACAAATTCCGGAGGCGAAGGCGTCCACAACCGAAATGGTTTCGCAGCCTGCCGCGCCGGCAGTTCCTCCTGCTTTTCCGGAAAGTCGCTCTCCTTTCGCGCCCACTCAACGGATAAACATGCCTGCCGTTACACCGCCTGTCGTTTCGCCGCCCGCCGTTACGTCGCCAGTCGGTGCGCCGCCTGTCACACCCGTTAACAAGCCAGCAGCTCCGTCTCCTTCTTCGACATCTTCATCGGTCCCGCCAGCCAAGCGGACCGATGCCGCCCTGGAAATCCCGAAAGTCGCGGCCCCTGAACCACAGCCTCTTCCCATTCCGGTTCCACCCATGGATTGGAAGAAGCCTGCGAGATTTGCCGCGGTGATTTTTGCTGCTATAGCATTGGTTTGGGGCGCCGTCCGCGTAATTCCGCTAATGCGCCCACATGAAACACCTGCTCCAGTTGAAAAAAAGCCGCCTGTTACACCGGCGCCAAATCCCCTGGAAGTGCAGCAGCGTAGTGCTTTAAACGCCTCGGACAAACTGGTTGCGGCAAATGACCTGGAAGGCGCGCTGCGAATCCTCGGGCCGGCAGCGGACTTGAATGGCCCGTTAACCGCCGAAATCAAGAAAAAGCAGGCCGGCATTCAGGAGTCGATGCAAGATCAGAGCCTGCGCAAACTCCGGCAGAGAGAAGAACAGCTGTGGCAGCAGGCAAACGAAGATGTTGCCGGCAGACGCTTTAGCGAAGCACAGAAAAAGCTGCGCCAAATACTTGCGCTGGGCGACGGAGGTCTGCGCAAGAACGACGCGCAGCAGTACCTTACCTCTACAATTCCTGCCCAACAAGAAATAGAAAGACAATATTCGCAGGCGAAGCAGGCCGCTCAAAAAGGCGATGTGAATAGTCTCCAGAGCGCGTCCGATCTCCTGAAGCGTATGGTTGCCCAGGAAGGCCCTCGGAAACAGGACGCGGAGCAATTGCTGCAGGACGTCCGAGGGCGACTAGCCAGCAGTTACGCCGGCGCAGCGCGCCAGGATCTACAGCGCGGTGATTTTCGTTCGGCACGCCAAAGAGTGGGCCTTATCCAGCAGAACGGCGGCGATCCCGGCGCAGTCTCCACGGAGATCGACCAGGCTGAACAGAGCCGCCTCACTCAGTTGGAGGGCCAGTTCAATCAGCTAAAGCAAAGCGACGATGAAGCAGCAGCCCAGCAACTCACAAACCTCCAGCGCGGTTTCCAGGCGCTTGTGGATAGCTCGGGCCCGCGGTCTGAAGAAGCCAAAACCTTTATCAATAATCTGCCTGCGGCGATCCGCCAAGTGCACGATCGCGCGGCGAGCAAGCAAGCTCAGTTGGGCCAGGCGCAGCAGCAACAAAGGCTATACCAGCAAGCCGTGCAGACCTACAACGGGATCGACAGCCGGGACAAGAATGCTCTCGAGAAATCGCGCAATGATTTTCAGGCGGTCGTGAATGGAAATGGTCCTCGCGCCAGCGACGCGCAACAATATCTGTCCGAGATTAGTAAGAAATTGGATGCTCTAAACACGCCGCCCCAGCCGCCTCCAATCGCTCCGGCGACGGACGTGCCAGGCACAACGGTTGCGGATGAAGCGGCGATTCGCATTGTTATCCAGGGATTCTTCCAGTCCTGGGAACAGAGGAGTCTGGACGGACTGAGAAAGTCCTGGCCCAGCATTCCACAAAAGCGATATGACGCCTACAAGGGTTCCTTCGACAATGTAAGCGTAATAACTGTCGCGATTGTCAGTGAAAGCGTGAAAGTAAATCCGGATGGCGCGACAGCAACGGTTTCAGTTCAATCGCAGCAGGAACAAACGCCGAAAGGTGAAAAAAAACCCCGGAAATTTGCGTCTCCATGGACTTTCAAACTCGCCAAAAGTAACGGTACTTGGCTCATCACCGACGTTCTCTGAGTTAGCACTCCGCGGAAGCAGTTGGTAGTGGGTCATCTCTAACGACGCCGGCCGTGTCAAGCGTGTTTTGATTTTGTTTTTACCTGATAGGGTCTTTGGTTTTTCCTCGTTGAGCACACCCGTGCGA
>Ga0209038_10000126_pt1 | contig 24228 bp, 21 predicted proteins | sample BogFormECP03_OM3_FD_188237 | JGI IMG/M metagenome (GOLD analysis project Ga0209038, IMG submission 188237) | Bog forest soil microbial communities from Calvert Island, British Columbia, Canada - ECP03_OM3 (SPAdes) (version 2) | ecosystem: Environmental > Aquatic > Freshwater > Wetlands > Bog ...
TGCGCGTGATCGAGCGGCTGGCGCTCGAGCTGACGCCGGACCAGCGACTGGTGCTGGCGTGCCAGCTGCACCCGATGAGCCGAGCCGAGACGTGCCGCAGGCTGGGCTGGTCGGCGGAGAAGTATCGAAAGGTCGCGCAACGCGCCCGTGCACGACTGCGGGGGCTGATCGAAAGCGAGGAACAGCCGCAGGGGGAACCCTCGATTTGAGCTCGATTTGAGTAGCCCGCTCGTGCGAAGTGTGCGAAAGTCGAAGGCGCCAAAATCGAGGAGAGGACGGTTGTGATGAGTGACGGGGTTTACCGCGTTACCGAGGTGATAGGCGTGAGCAGCGAGTCCTGGGAGGCGGCCGCGCGCGGCGCGGTTGAGACCGCGGCAAAAACGGTACGAGACCTGCGCATCGCCGAGGTCCTCAGGCAGGATGTGGCGATCGAGAATGGCAAGATCAAGAACTACCGCGTGCGGCTCGCGATCTCGTTCAAGTACGAGGCCGGCGACTGAGACGGACCTGACGTAGTCCCGGTCGGATCAGGGCTCGCTGGAAGTCACGTCTTGCGCGGCCGGTGAAGACCCAGCCGATCAAGCGAACTCGCGGCGGATCTCCTCGGCGGAGACCACGTCACCAGGGCTGCTTGATCGCGCGCCTCGACTAGCCCCGCCTTGGCAAGCAAATCGCCCAGTGCGTTGCTGCCGCACTCGGCGAGTAAGCACCACCTCGCCACCCTGACGGACCCGCTTGAGGAGCCGGCTGGGGTGGGTCTTCACCTCGGCTCCGGTTCTCAGGTGTCCCCCTCCGCCGCATGGGTCGGAATAGGGAGCAGGGACGCTTATGGACTATTTCCCCCACATCCATAGGCCGATCCCGCTGGGCGTCGACAGCCGGTTCAACGGACCAGATGGCGATGCCCTCCTGCGCGCAGTCGGCCGGAAGGCGGGTGCTTCCCTTCCCCGGCTTCCGGCCGCTCGCGTGTCTGCCTTCGCCGTCGACTGGCCGCCGGAGCCGTGATGGCAATTCTGCGCAGGGCACCCCGGCAGATGTATCGCGTGTACAGCGCCGAGGAGTTCGCTGACGCCGGCATGGTGACCGACTGGGACGGGCGGCCGGCGCAGAGGGTCTCGCGGGAGCGTCGGTTCCGCCGGCTCGCCGGAGCGGCCGCCCTGACCGGAGCCGTGGGAACTGTCGGCGGAGCGATCGCCTTCGCAAGCTTGGGCTCACGCTCGACGGGTCTGCAGATCGCGGCGAGCGCCACGCCGCGTGTGCGAGCGGCAGGACCCTCGGTCATCCCCGCGCCTCCTCCGGATGCTGTCCAGCGAGCTGGGGCTGGCCGTCTGCCGTTGACGCGTCAGGACGCCCGCGCGCGACCGTCGGCAGCCGGCAATGGGTCGGCCGCACGCCCGCGTGGGCGCCCACCGACGTCGAGGCGTTCGAGATGGCCGAGCCAGGGCGCAGTGGGTTCGCGCGCAGCGGTGCTGCAATCCGCAGAGCGCTCGCCGTCGCCCGCGGTCCCGGTCGTGCAAACCGCCTCCGCGGTGGTGGTGGTGCCCGCGACGGGTGCCCCCGCGGAGACTCCCAAACAAGCCCCCACGCAGGGCGAGTTCGGGTTCGAGCGCTGAGGTGGCCGCGACCGAGACAGCACGACCGCGAGCGAGCGTGAGCGTGACCACGAGGGCGCTGTGGCGGATCAGGCTTGCCCGGGAGCTTCCGAGATACCTGCTCTGCGCAATGTCGATCACGGGGGTGGCGGCCAGTGCCCGCTTCGTGATCGCCCCGCCGCGACCAGCCCCATCCCGGAGCTCTGCGCGGACGCCACCACCGCCCGACCGTGCGGCGGAAGGCTACGCATCACTGTTCGCGCGCGCCTACCTGACCTGGAACGCTGCCGAACCGCAGGCCAGTCAGCGGGCGCTTGCGGCGTTCGCGGGGCCGGGCATGGAACCCGATACGGGGCTCGAGCTCCCGCCGAGCGGGGAGCAGCGGGTCGAGTGGGTCGAAGTCGTGCAGGAGCGCGAACCTGCATCGGGCGAGCACGTGTACACGCTCGCCGCACAGACCGACACAGCGGGCCTGCTGTACCTGACGGTGACCGTGCTCCGCCGAGCTGACGGCAGCCTCGCGCTGGGGGGCTACCCGGCCTTCGTGGGCGCACCGGCGTCGGGCTCCGCGGAAGCTCCCGCGCACCTGCGCGAAGTGGCGAATCCCGCACTGGCCACGGTGGTGGAGCGCGCGCTGCGCAACTACCTCGCCGCCTCGGCCGGCGAGCTGGCGGCGGACCTGACGAGCGGCGCGCGCGTCTCGCTCCCCCAGATGACGCTGAGCTTGGACTCCATGCAGCGCCTGGACTGGTCGCCGGGCGGAGGTGCGGTGATCGCAGTTGTGCAGGCGCAAGACGCGCGCGGCGCCCAATACACGCTCGCCTACGAACTGGATGTGGCGCGCGATCAGGGCCGGTGGGAGGTGTCCGCCGTGCAGACGGACCCCGACGCATGAGTGCGTGTCCCCGTCGAGCTGAGGAGACGTGAAGACGCATGGCCGCAAGTGATAGCCCTCGAGTGAAGGAGCCCGGAATGAATCTCCGCACCTGCCCCGGAGTCACACAGCCGACGGCGGATCGTCTCTGGCAAAGAGTGGTGGGCTCCTGCGCGAGCGTGATCGCCGTGCTGGCGGCGGCGAGCGCCATCGTCGCGCCAGCCGTCGCGAGCGCGGCGGTCGACGGCTCGTCCCCGCAGGCGACACAACAGGCGCCCGCGTCCGAACCATCGGGAAGCTCGCTGGAATCGGCGGCCGCGAAGGCGGGCGAGACAGGACGGGCTGTGGCGATGAGCCTGATCGGGCTGGCGTTCGCGGTGGCGGCGACCGTGCTTGCGTTTCGGCGAGACTTCAAGGAGGCGGCGGGCGTGTTCGCGGTGGGGATCGTCTCGGTGCTGCTGGCCACGCCTGCGGGGGTGGGCCTGCTGCGCGACACGGTCACGTCTCTGTTCGGGTCGAGCTGATGCAGATTCGCTCCTATCGCAGGGTGTTCGACCTCGAGCGGCGGATCTATCGCGTCGACCGGATCAGGCTGAACCCAGGCGGGATACCCGTGCGGGGAGTCGTCTACTTCCTGGCGATCCTGGCGGCGGCGCTGATCGCCGGGCGGCTTCCGCTGCTGGCGAGCCTCGTGGGGGTTCTGCCCTGGTACCTGTCGGACCTCGCGTTGCCGGTCGCGAGCGCCGCCGTTCTGACGATGATCCGCGTCGAGGGCCGCCCGTTCCATCTCGCCGCAGCGGCGCTGTTGCGCTACAGCAGCGGACCTCGCTGCCTCGTGGGGGCTCGCCGTTGCGCGGCTCGGGGGGCGCGCTGGTACCCGGAGGAGATCGTGCTTCTGCCCGATGGCTCGGACAGCAGGATGCGGGGCATGCGCTACACGGGACCTGGTGCCGTGCTCGTGTCGGTCGAGCACGAGCCTGTGGGCGGGGAGAGCGAACCCAGGCGGCTTAGCTCGGCGCTCGGCGGGCACCGTGCGGCGCTCACGCTGCGAGCGCTACCGGGTGGGCGAGCGTTGAGTGCTGGAGAAGTGATTGCACTCGCGCCGGGCGCACGACTGCTGGTGCGGTCAGATTCACGTTTGAAGGGGTGAGGTCGTGAGAGCACCGCTCGCGTGCGTGTACGGCAACTGCGTGTTCGCGAACGGACTCGACGACGGCTGGGCGGCTTTCAGGGTGGAGATGTCCTCCTACCAATGGCTCGGCGAGGAGGGCAAGCGTGCTCGCTTCGTCGCGCTGCTCGGCGGATTGGAGGCGATCGAAGCGGATGTGCAGATCCTCCGAGTCGGCCGGCGCTGGCAGCTCGAGCGATACGCCTCAGAGGCCGAGGGGGAGAGCGGCGGAGCTGAGAGCCACAACGTCTCCGCGCGTGTACACGAGTGCGCACGAGGACGCTACCTGCAGGAGCACAGGAACCGCCTCAAGCAGATCGGCACGGCGAGACCTGCGATGTTCCTGATGGTCAGCCTGCGCGACCCGGAGCGGGACGTCGCCTCCTATGTCTCGCGGGCCGCCGAGCAGCATCCCCGCGAGTGGTGGGAGGGCCTGAGGCGAGCCTTTTCACCACGGGACAGGCGCCTGTTGAAGGTATCCGAGCTCGAGCGCGCACGGGTACGCGCCGACCAGGTACACGCGCGCCTGGCGGACTTTGTGCCCGTGCGCCAGACGCGTGGGGTGGAGCTGCAGTGGCTCGTGCGACGGGCGTTCTGCCGGGGCCTGGGCGAGCCGCTCGTGGACGGGCTGCATCAACCGGGGGCGCTCGTGTTCGAGCGCAACGGCGAGGCGATGCTCGCGCCTCTGGAGGGCGACGTGATGCGCTGGATGGACGGCTATGTCGAAAATCGAGGCAGGGCGCTGCGGGTCGAATCCGAGCTCGGTACGAGCTGGCAGGCGCAGCTCGTTGTGGGGGCCCTGCCCGAGCAGACGCCGTTCCCGGGCGCTCGCGCGGAGTTGATGTTCGCGCCACCGGAGAGCCTCCCGTTCGGGATAGATCTGTCTCTGAACGCGCGCTTTCTGCCGAACGAGCTGGCGCTGCGGATCGCGCGACGGCGGATTCAGGACGCCGACCAGATCATGCGGGCGGAGTCCGAGGGTGAGCAGGGCGTCTCAGACCTCGCCTACGAGCGCACGCAGGAGGCGCGCGACTTGCTCACCCACCTGCAGGCCTCGAGCCGGCCCCCACTCCTGCGCGCGACGCTTGCGATCGCGGTCGGGGCGCAGGGCGAGGAGGAGCTCGAGGAGCGCGTGGAGATGTGCAGGAGGGCATACGGGGAAATCCGGCTGCACCGGCCGCTGGGTGATCAGCTACAGCTGTTCCTTCAGCACCTGCCCGCACAGCGCACGCGCGTGGCGGGCTACGACGACACGATGACGACCGAGCAGGTGGCGGCGATGATGCCGACCGCCACGCACACGGCCGGATCGCGGAGCGGCTTCTACCTCGGGCATACGCTGACCGGCTCCCGCCAGCCGGTGAGGTTCAACCTGCGCGAGGGCTCGGACGGCGACCGCAACACGACGATCCTCAGCGTGGGGGCGCTCGGCTCGGGCAAGACGACGCTTGACCAGAAGCTCAAGTACGAGGGGTTTCTGCTGGGCGCGCGGGTGATCGACTGCGACCCCAAGGGCGACCATCGCTTTCACCTGCTCGAGGAGGTGGCACCGCACGCGGAGTGCGTGACCCTGCGGCCCGACCCGTCCCTGCGGGGCGTGCTCGATCCCCTGCGGGTGGCACCCGAGCATCTGCGCCAGGACACGGCCGTGTCATTCCTGCGCGACCTGTTGCCGGGCAGGGCCGAGCCGGCGTGGGAGACCGCGGTGGTGGGGGCGGTGGACCGCGTGGTGAGACGCTCGCGCGAGCCGACCTGCCTTGAGGTCGTGCGGGCGCTGTGCGACGGGGACGAGACCGATGCGCAGGTGGGCCGGACGCTCGAGGTGTATGCGCGCTCGGGGCTAACGCAGCTCGGGTTCGCCGACCCGGAGGTGCGGCTCGCGTCGGTCGGGCACAGTCAGGTCACCTATCTGCCGATCCGCGATCTCCCCGGGCCGGAGCCGGGGATGCGGCGCTCGGAGTACTCCCAGGCCGAGCGCGTGGGGGAGCAGATCGTGCGGCTGATCGCGATGTTCGCGATGCACCTGATGAGCGCCGAGCGTGAGCGGTTGAAGCTGTTCTCCTTCGATGAGGGTTGGCGGCTGCTGGGCGACCCGGCCGGCCGCGCGCTGTTGGCCTCGCTACAGCGCATGGGCCGCTCGGAGCTCGCCGTGCCGATCATCAGCACCCAGCTGGTCACGGACACGCTGATCGGTGAGCGCGAGTCGCTCGAGAACCTGATCGGTGCGACGTTCGTGTTCGGGATGCGCTCGGAGACGGAGGCGGCGCGGGCGTTGACGCTGCTGGGGCTCGATCCGGACAGCACGAGGATGCGCCAGACGCTGTTGGAGCTGGAGGCCGGTCGCTGCCTGTTCCGCGACCACCGGGGACGAGTGGAGGCGATCCAGGTCGACGTCGTGGTGCCGTCGCTGCTGCGGGCCTTCTCGACGACGCCGACGCCCGTGTGAAGGCGGGAGCGCTCCCTGCGCTGCTCGTGATCGTCTGCGCCGCGTACGCGTGTGCGAGCCCGGGCGCGGCGCTCGCAGCTCGGCCGCCGGCGGCGCACGCATCCGCCGCCAATTTGGCCCGGGCGGCCGACTCGCCGGCTCCGCGGGTCCCCGTGAGGGCCGGTGCAAGGAGGGCGCCGAGCAGCCCCCCTCTCACCTCGCAAGGTCCAGAAGCCGGCGTCGAAGGCGAAGCGGGCGCCTCGGTCGGAGCCTCGGCCTCGGCGATGTCGAGCGCGGGCGACCCGCTGATCAGCAACGGGCTGGGCAGTCCTCTGTGCCGCACCCCCGCCGGGGAAGCCGAACTTTCGCAGGCCAGCCTGAGCAACTGCCGAGCCTCCGGGTTTGAGGCCGCACCGGCGCCGACGGGCAACTACGCGTTCGACGTGCACATCAACACCGGGCTGACAAAGCTCGAAAACGACGAGGCCGCGCAGTTCCAGAATCTGCTCCAGCTGGGGTGGACGGTGCTCGTCGCTGCGGTGCACGGGATCGTGGTGATGCTCGAGTGGTGCTACACGCTCGACCTGGTCGACAGCCCGGCTATGGCCGGTGTGGCGCGGGGCCTGCGCGACACGCAGGCGACGTTCACCCAGCCATGGCTGGCGGTGGTTCTCACAGTGGCGGCGGTGCTCGCCGCCTACCACGGCCTCGTGCGTCGCCGGGTGGCCGAGACGGTCGGTCAGGCGCTGTTGATGTTGGCGATGATGGCGGGGGGGCTGTGGGTGATCGTCAACCCCACCGGTACCGTGGGGTCGCTGGGCCAATGGGCCAATCAGGCAGGCCTCGGGACGCTCGGCGCGGTCGCGGGTGGGACCCCCGACCATCCGGACCGCACGCTCGCCGACAGCATGGGCGCGGTCTTCAGCGGCGTGGTCGGCGGGCCCTGGTGTTACATGGAGTTCGGCAACGTGGGGTGGTGCAGCGACCCCGCCCGGCTCGATTCACGGTTGCGGGCGGCGGGTCTGGCGGCAGCGGCGGTCGAGCGCGACGAGGTCGGCTGTCGGGCGAGCACCGAATCGCTTGCTGTGTGCGCTCAGCCCGGCAGCGCGCAGGCACGGGCGTTGAGCGGGAGCGCCGAACGGCTGCGCGGGGCCCGCACCAACGGAGACCTGTTTCTCGCGCTCCCGGCCAACCAGGCGCTGCGCAACTCGATCAACGACCGCGGCTCGCTCTTCAACGTGCTCTGCGGCGGCAGCGAAATGCCGTGCAAGGGACCCACGGCGGCGCAGGCGGAATTTCGCACGCAGCATGGGACGGCATGGCGATTCATGGGGCTGGTCTTCATCTGGGTCGGTGTGCTGGGCATGCTCCTGCTGCTCGGGTTCATCGCCATGCACCTGCTGGGAGCGGCGATCGCGAGCCTCGTCTATTTGTTGCTCGCGCCGGCGGCGGTCCTTGCACCTGCGCTCGGGGACGGTGGACGGACGGCCTTTCGTGGGTGGGCGACGCGCCTGTTGGGCGCGGTGATGGCGAAGCTCATCTACTCGTTCGTGCTGGGCGTGATGCTGGCGATGGAGCGGATCCTGACGGTCGATCTGACGGCGCTCGGCTGGTTTACGCAATGGCTGCTGATGTCGACGATGTGGTGGGGTGCATTCTGCCGGCGCCACCAGCTGCTCGGCTTCGCGCAGCCGGGTCGCACCCCGGGAGGTGAGTCACGGTCGCTCGCCCGGCGGGTGGGGGGCGCAATCGAAGGACGGGTGGTCCGCGGAGGCGAAGCCTGGGTCAAATCCAAGATCTCCAAGCCGGCACCGGGCCTGCGCAGCCAGCGCAAGACGGCCGAGTCCGCCCGCGGACGGGCGAGAGCGGATGCCGAGGAGCAGGTGGGCCGTACGTTCGAGCACGAGCACCGTGGCGCGCTCGCCCGACTGCAGGAGGCGTCCGGGTTCCAGGAGCAGCTGTCGGGGAAGCGCGCGCAGCTCGAGCGTGTTCGAAGTGAGCGCGGCAGGGCGCTCGCATCGGGGGAAGGACGCAGGGCGATCGAACTGGGGCAGCGGGCGCAGCGCATCGAGGGGGCAATCGGGCGCGCGCAGGAGGGGCTGAACACGGCACGGCGCTTGGCGAGCGACGGCGATCATGCACGCCGCCCAGGCGGCAGCCTGTTCACCACCGAGCAGGCGGAAGAGCGGGAGCGCTTCCTGGACGCTCAGGCCGCGCTGCCGGCGAGTGCACGGGCTCGTGGCTCGAGGGCAGGCGAACGGCGCGACTACCCGGCGCTCGCGGGCCTCGCGGGGCACGAGCGCGGGGAGTACGAAGCGCTTGGTCCTCGTGAGCAGAGGGCCGCGCGCCTACAGGTCGACCGCGAGCTGGCGCTCCGCAAGGAGCTGAGGGCGACGGCCGGAGATCTCGCGGTTGAGGCCTCGGCGTCGTCGCTGGGCCGTCGCGAGCAGCGCAGGGCGGACCGGGCATTCGACAGCGCGCTCGAGCAGCGAATGCGCGACGGCGGCCACCGCATGCCGGCCTCGCGGGCGGAGCGCTCGGCGATCGAGCAGTGGCGCAGAGAAGGCCGGAGCGCTCCTGGGTCGGCGAGGGGGAGCGAGTCCAGCGTGATGCGCGACGCGCACGAGGTGGCCGCCCGCCGCAAACGCCAGCTCGGACGGGACTCCGGGCATTGACGGCGTTGCAGAGCGCGGTCGACGCCGTCGCCGGCAGCACATTCAGACCGGGACGGCTGGCGCTGGTCGGCGGACTGCTCGCCGGTGCTGCAGTAATTGCGGTCGCACTGCTGATGGTCCTCTCCACAGTGCAGCTCTCCACGAGCGCGGAGGGTCAGGTGGAAGCGGGGGTCTCCGGCGATGGCGTGTCAGCCCTCGCCCAGAAAGAAATCCCGCCGCGGTATCTGGAGCTCTACGAGCAGGCGGCGCGACGGTACGGTCTGGATTGGGCAATCCTCGCGGGAATCGGCAAGGTCGAGTGTGACCACGGGCGCGACCCCGATCCATCGTGCACCAGGGAGGGCGCCGTCAACTCGGCCGGCGCGGGCGGGCCGATGCAGTTCATCGCCTCGACCTGGGCGCGCTACGGCGTGGACGGCGACGGCGATGGGCGGATAGATCGGTGGGACCCCGCGGACGCGATCTACTCGGCCGCGAACTATCTTCGGGCTGCGGGCGCCCCGGGCGATTACCGAGCGGCGCTGCTCGCCTACAACGACGCCGGCTGGTATGTGGCAGAGGTCGAGCTCTGGGCGGCGCGTTACCGGTTCCCGGCGGCCTCGCAGACGCCGATCGCCACCGGCGAATCCGGCGAAGCGGAAGGCGCGGATCGAGCGCTCGAAGGCCAGAGCCCGACGCCGGTGCGGTTCATTGCGGGCGAACGGGCCGAACTCGCCCCCGGGGACGGCCATCTCGCGCTGGTCCCAGCGGGCGTGCCGGACACGGTGCAGGCGATGGTCGTGGCGGGCAACGAGCTGCAGGAACTCCCATACGGGCCGGGCGGTCACCCGGATCCGCGGGGGGCGCTGGAAGAGGACTGCTCGAGCACGGTCAATTACGTGCTCTATCGCTCGGGCGTAAGACCCATTTCAGAAATTGTCAGAGACAACCCGCTGGCCCAGGACTACGTTGACTGGGGCGCCCCGGGTCCGGGGCGGTGGGTGACGATCTATGCCACCACCGAGCCGACCGACCACGTTTTCATCGTCGTCGCCGGCCTACGCCTGGACACCAGCCACGACGGCACCGATGTCGGTCCCAACCGCGACGAAGATGGCCCTCGCTGGCGGATCCTCAACCACATCCCCACCTGGGCGCACTGGTCGGTCCGCCACCCGCAGGGGTTGTAAGGTGGCGTGCAATGGCGGCTCGCAAGGTCGACTATCTGTTGATCGGGGGAGGCTTGGCCTCTGGAAACTGTGCCCGCTGGCTGCGCGAGGAAGGCGCTGACGGAGACGCGCTGGTGGTCGGCCGCGAGCCCGACCCGCCCTACAACCGTCCCGAGTGCTCGAAGGGCTATCTGCAGGGCAAAGAGACGCGCGAGGAGACGTTCTTTCGCCCGGACGAGTGGTGGGGAGAGCAGAACGTCGAGCTGCTCACACGCACGAGCGTGACTGGCCTGGACATCGAGTCACGCACGGCCAAGCTCTCCAACAAGGAGGAGATCGAGTTCAGGAGTGCGCTGATCGCGACCGGTGCGAACGTGCGTAGGCTGAATGTCGACGGGTGCCATCTCGAGCAGATTCACTACCTGCGTACATTGGGCAACTCCGACGCGATCCGCGCGGGCACGGCCGATGCCGAGGAGGTGGTGCTGATCGGTGGCTCCTACATCGGCTGCGAGGTCGCAGCTTCACTGACGCTCTTGGGCAAACACTGCACGATCGTCATGCAGGAGACCGCCACGCTCGAACGTACCTTCGGTGCGCATGCAGGGCGCTTCTTTCAGGACCTGCTCGAATCGCACGGGGTGACCGTGCACGGGAACGACGAGCTGGAGCGCTTCGAGGGCGACGACCGGGTCGCCAAGGTGCTGACAAGGGGCGGCCTTGAGCTCCCGACCGACGCCGTGGTGATCGGCGCCGGGGTCACTCCCGACGTGCAGCTGGCGCAGAGGGCCGGTCTTGACATCGGCGAGCTCGGCGGCGTGCACTGCTCGTCGCGTCTTCAGAGCTCCGCCCCCGGAGTGTTCGCCGCCGGCGACATCTGCGAATACGACTCGGTCATCCGCGGCGGCGCGCCGGTGCGGGTCGAGCACTGGGACGTGGCCTTCAACCAGGGCAAGACGGCAGCCCTGAACATGCTGGGCAGAGACGTTCCCCACGAGGTGGTCCCCTACTTCTACTCCGTGTTCGCCGACTGGGGGGAACTGGAGTACGTCGGCCCGGCGTATGAGTGGGATCAGGAGATCCTGCGCGGATCGTTCGACAGCGGAGCCTTCACCAACTGGTATCTGATGGAGGGTGTGGTGAAGGCGGCGCTCACGTTCGGACGCTCTGACGACCTCGAGACCGCGCGCCGCCTGTTGGTGGACGGGGTCGTCCTGGATCAGGATCAGCGAGCCGCGCTCGGCGATCTGGATACCGATCTCGAAACACTCGCGCGCTAAGTAACCGGTCGGGTGGGTCGGTAGCCGGCGGGAGGTACCGCCACCCGGCGTCCAGTAGGATGCGTTCGTTCAACGGTCGGTGGTGAAGGGAAGCCGGTGAGAATCCGGCGCGGACCCGCCACTGTGACCGGGGATGCCCATCGCGGCGCGTCGCTACAGCGCGCAGCCACCGATCCGCCTCCGGCGGGCCGGGAAGGCGCGGAGGGGTAGGCCCGGGAGCCAGGAGACCTGCCTCCGACCGCAAGCCCACAAACCCTCGTGGAAAGGGGTTGGCTCAATGCTCATCTTTCGTCGTGTCTCTCTGGAGCTGTCCGATGTGGCGCCGGCTGTCTGCGCACTGCTCGCATTCGCTGTGTTGCTGATCCTCATGAACGCCTCCGTGGCGCTTGCCGGTCCAACGGTGACGGTGAGGGTCGAGGGCGAAACCTCAACGCTCCTGCCGTTGACGTCAGTCACGCTTGAAAAGCCCGAACCAGTGAGTGGATGTCCCGCGAACAGTGCCACCGCTGCGATCAACCTCGCTGTCGACGGCAACTGGGATCACGGCGACGAGGAAGGCAGCACGGGCGATTTCACCGAGACGATCCTCGGCGATACTCTCCTGTTCAGCAACGAATCCGCCACCTGGGCCGTCTGGATTGATGACAAGTGGGGTGGTGGGATCTGCGAAGACCTGCTCAGCGAAGGCGACGAAGTGCTGCTGATCGCCGATCACGAGCCCTCACCCTTCGAACCGCAAAGGCTTCCGCTCGTTCTGAGCGGGGCGCCGCAAAGCGTTGTAGCGGGGACCCCGTTCAATGTAGATGTCGATGCGATTCACACGCGGCCGGGAACGTTTCCCGAAGTTGGCGAAGGAACTCCTGAGCCGCAGTCGGGCGTTACCGTCTCGGGCGGCGGCGTCAGCGCCACCAGCGATGGGGCCGGGGTCGCAACGCTCACGCTCTCTGCACCTGGAACGTACTCGCTGATCGCGCGCAATTCCATGGATGCGCCGTCGGCTCCCGTCTCCGTGTGCGTGCGTAACAGTGGCGAACCGGCCTGCGGTGCCCAGTCCTCGACTAACCCGTCCGGAGGTGCCACCACCACCAGCACCGCGACCGCGCCCTACACTGGCCCGTTCGCGGTCGTGGCCAAGGCCACGGGGGTTCTCGAAGACCACGTTTACTCACGCAAAGACGCGCCGAGGGTGCTCGCCGGAAGCGTGGCCGCCCACACCGCGGTCGCCTCGGTGAGCCTCAGGCTGCGCCGCTCCTACAAGGGTCGCTGCTACGCCTATGACGGCGTCTCAACCCGGTTCGTGCGGACTCGCTGCGGCCAGGGCAGCTTCTTCAAAGTCTCCACGAGCGCGAGCTTCTCCTACCTGCTGCCCTCCGCGCTGGCACCCGGTCGCTACGTGCTGGACATCGAGGCGACCGACGCGGCCGGCAACCACACCGCGCTGGCGAGGGGCACATCGAGGGTCGTGTTCTATGTCCGCTAGCGCTCGGAGGGGACGCGCGGCAGGCGATGTCGCCCAGCGCCCGTAGGGGCATCCGATCGACACGCTCCCGCCGGGGCCTCGCGCCCCGGCGGGGTGTCGTGCTCGTGGCGTCGTGCCTGGCCACCGTCCTTGTCGCTCTGCTGCTCGCCGGCTGCGGCCTCGGCGCGGGTCCCGCGCCGCGCGCGGTCAGCCTGACCGTCACGAGCGACTTCGGCGCCAAGGTCCTGCGCTCGTTCAGCGCGCCGCAGGTTCAGGGCCAGGTGACCGTGATGAGTCTGCTGATGCGCAACGCCACCGTGAGCACCCGCTACGGCGGAGGCTTCGTGCAGAGCATCAACGGCCTCTCCGGTGGCCAGGAAGGGGGGGAGCCCGTGGATTGGTTCTACTACGTCAACGGCGTCCAGGCCCCCAAGGGCGCCGCCGCGACGAACGTGAATCCGGGGGATCACATCTGGTGGGACCGTCACGACTGGAGCCAGACCGAGGAAGTGCCTGCGGTCGTCGGGTCGTTTCCCGAGCCGTTCTTGAACGGGATCGAAGGCAAGCGGCTGCCGGTGCGGGTGGAATGCGCGGCCGTGTCCGGCTACGCCTGTCAGACGATCACCGCGCGACTGCGCGCCGTGGGCGTCCCTGCGGGGATCGCTGCGATCGGGGGCGGCGAGGGGGAGTCACAGACGCTGCGCGTCGCGGTGGCGCCCTGGATTGCGATAGCGGGCGACCCTTCCATCCAGGTCATCGAACGCGGCCCGCGCTCGAGCGGCGTGTACGCCCGCTTCGCCGCCGACGGAAAGACGCTCACGCTGCTCGACCAGGACGGTCAGGCGGCGCGCACGCTCGCCGCCGGTGCGGGGCTGATCGCCGCCACGCGCACCGGCGAACAGGCTCCCGTGTGGGTGGTTACCGGAACGAACGCCGAAGGTGTGAACAGCGCGGCGCGCGTGTTCGACAGCGCCACGCTCGACAATCGCTTTGCCGTGGCGGTCTCGCCGGCCGGAGTGTTCGCGCTACCGGAGGCCTCACCATGAGACCGATGGGCGGCATGCTGTTCTTCTACCGGCGCATCGCCAGCCCGCTGCACGCGACGCGTGCGACGGTGGGCGCGGCGTGGGCGCTGGCGTTGACCGGGGCCACGCTCGTGCTCTACCACCCGCTGGTCCTCTTCGCCCTGCTCCTGGCCGTTCTCGGCGCGGGCTTTGGGACCGGGGTGGGACCGCTGCTCGCGCGGGCGTTACGCACGGCTCTGATCGTGGCGATCCCGATCGTGGTGGTGAACGTGCTCGTCAGTCGTGATGGCCTCACGGTGTTCGCTCGCCTCGGCGATTTGGGTCCGTTCGGCCAGGGCGACCTGACGGTCGAGGCCGTCCTGTATGGGGCGGTGATCGCGCTGAAGGTGACGCTCCTGATCCTCATAACCACGCTCGCCGGGCTCGCCGTGGACCCCGACGAGCTGTTGAGGGTCTTCCGCCGGCTGTCGTTCCGCTCCGCCCTGACCGCGTCGCTCGCTACGCGCATGCTGCCCGTGCTCGCCGCCGACGCGCAGCGCTTGGGCGAGGCGCAGAGAACCCGCTCAGGCGGTCCCCCGAGCGGAGCGCGCGCCCGGGTGGCGCTGTTGGCCGCGGTCGTGGGTGGCTCGCTGGACCGCGCGATGGACGTCGCCGCCACGCTGGAGGTCCGCGGCTTCGCCACGGCTACTCGCGCACCCCGCCTGACGCGCCCGTTCTCGCGTCACGACATCGCGTTCGCGGCATCCGCCGCGGCCATCACTGCTCTCGCCGTCGTCGGGCGGCTTGCTGGGGCGGCTTCGTTCAGCGCCTATCCGAGGGTTCACATGCCGACGAGTGCGGACACGCTCGTGCTGTGCGCCGCGCTCATCGCCGCCGTGCTGCTGCCGTTCTGCGACCGCCGGGGGATCGATCGATGAGCGCGCCGATCCTGTCCTTCGAGCGTGTCAGCTACAGCTACCCGGGCCTGGACGCGCCCGCTCTGAACGACGTCAGCTTCGAGCTCCAGCCGGGGGAGTTCTGTCTGCTCGCCGGGCTCTCCGGGAGCGGAAAGTCGACGCTCTTGAACGCGGCCTGCGGCCTGGTGCCCCACTTTCACGGCGGTCGCTTCGCCGGTGTGGTTACGCTTGCCGGCCTTGACACCCGCGAGCACGGGCCGGCGCGGCTGGGGGGGTTCGCGGGGGCACTGTTCCAGGATCCCGAGACCCAGCTCGTCACCAGCTCGGTGCGCGCGGAGCTGTCGCTCGCGCTTGAAAGCCGCGGCCACGGTGCCGCGGCGGTGGCACGCGGGGTCGAGGAGGTGGCGCTCGCGCTTGGCATCGACGCGCTGCTTGACCGCGCCACCCACGATCTCTCCGGCGGTGAGAAGCAGCGAGTCGCGCTCGGCGCCGCGCTCGCGGGCAGGCCCCGGATCGTGTTGCTCGACGAGCCCACCTCTCAGCTGGATCCGGTGGCCGGCGATGAGTTGATCGGCCTGCTGCGCCGGCTCAACCAGGAGTGGGAGACGACGATCCTGCTCGCCGAGCACCGGCTCGAGCGTTGCCTGGCCGCCGCCGATCGGGTAATCGCGCTCGAACGTGGCCGGCTCGCGTGCGACGGCGATCCGGAGGCGTTCCTTGAGTGGGCCGCCCGGCGGGCGCCCGCGTTGCAGACGCCGGGTGCGAAGATGTTCGCACTCGCGGGGCTGCACCCGGCGCCGGCGGGCGTGAGACAGGCGCGCGCCACGCTGCGCTCCAATGGCCTGCTGCCCGAGCAGGACGGGCCGCCTTCGCCTGCATCGGCGGCCAAGAGGCGCCGTCGACGCAGGTCCGGGCTCGCGCTCGGGATGCGCGGTGTGTGGCACGAGCTGCGCGATGGACCGGCGATCCTGCGCGGGGTCTCCCTGAGCCTCGAGCCCGGCGAGAGCGTCGCCTTGATGGGGCGAAACGGCGCCGGGAAGTCGACCCTCTTGCGTCATGCCGCGGGTCTGTTGGAGCCCACGCGCGGGCGGGTCGAGCGTGCCGGGCGGGTGGCGCTGCTACTGCAGAACCCGGGCGACTACTTCATCCACGAGCGCGTCGGGCAGGAGGCCTCGGCGCAGGCGCTGGCCGCAGCGGGGCTGGCGGAGATGGCCGAGCGGAACCCGCGCGACCTGTCCGGGGGGGAGCGCCAGCGACTCGCGCTCGCGATCGTCACCGGCGCCGAGGAGGACTCGGAGGCCGGCCGTCCGGCCGTGCTTGCCCTCGACGAGCCCACCCGTGGCATGGACCGCGAAACCAAGGCGGAGCTGGCCGAGGAGCTCCGCCGCCGGGCGGCCGCGGGCCAGGCGGTGATCGTTGCCACGCATGACCCCGAGTTCGCCGCCGCCTGTGCCCGTCGCGCGATCCTGCTGGCCGACGGTCGCGTGATCGCCGACTGCCCGGCCTCGGAGCTGTTGGCCGGCGGCTGGTACTTCGCCACCGAGACCGCACGCATTCTCGGCGGCGCCGGCGGCGCGCTGCTGCCCGAGCAGGGCGCTGAACTGCTGCAGGCGCGTGCGCTTGAGGAGGTGACCGTGTGAGCTGGCCATTGGCCTCGTTCCTGCTCGTGTTCGGAGTGCTCCTGCTCGGGTGGCTCGCCTACGAGCGCGCGCGGCCGTCCGCGCGGATGGTCGCCGTCGTTGCGACCCTCGCGGCGGTGGCGGCGCTCGGGCGAGACGCCTTCGTGGCGCTGCCGGACGTCAAGCCGATCACCGCGATCGCCCTCGTCGTGGGCTACGCGCTCGGCCCACTGCCCGGCTTCACGGTCGGCGCGCTCGGAATGCTCGCCTCGAACATCCTGCTCGGACAGGGTCCCTACACGCCCTGGCAGATGGCGGCGTGGGGCATGGTTGGCCTCGCCGGCGCCGCGCTCGGAGCGCTGAGCGGTCGGCGTCTGGGGCGCGTCGGGCTCGGTGTGGCCTGTGCGCTGGCGGCGATCGCTGCCAAGGAGGTGATGAACGTGTATACGTGGACACTCGGCGCCAGCCACACTCCTGCCGCATTCCTGGCGATCGCCGCCACCGCGCTGCCCTTCGACGTGACCGATATGGTCGCGAGCCTGCTGTTCGGTCTCGCCTTCGGACCCGAGCTCGCAAGGCTGCTCGCGCGGATGCGCGCACGCATGAACGTGACCTGGGAGGCGGCTCCGACCCTCGAGGAGAGCGATGGGGAGCATCCGCCGCGGAACGTGCGATCGCTCGGCGTCGCCGGGTCACTGGCGGCCGTGCTGCTCTCCGGAGCGCTGCTTCTCGGCGGGCCCCGCGCTGCCTCCGCGCTCCCTGCCGGCGCTCGCAGTGCCAGCGCCTCCGCGGCGCGTGCCAACCTCGCTCCCGAGCTCTCATACCTGAGCGGCGCCCAGAACGCGGACGGAGGCTTCGGCGGCGCGCGCGGGCAGTCCAGCAGCGAGCTGTACACCGCCTGGGTGGCGATGGGCCTGGCCGCGGCGGGGCGCAACCCCGCCGACGTGCAGAGCGACGGGCACTCCGTGCTCTACTCACTGCGCCGGGAAGCCTCAACCCTCCAGGGTCTCGCTGACGCCGAGCGCACGATTCTCGCGGTGCGCGCGTGTTCCGCGTCCGCGTATTCGTTCGCCGGTCGCAATCTCGTCTCCGAAGTGCTCGCTGCGCGCGCCTCGGATGACTCGTTCGGTCAAGAGACCATCCTCACCGCCTTCGCCATCTTTGCGTTGCGCGCGGTCGGGCATTCGCCGGGCTTCACCGCGATCCGCGAAGCAGCGGGCTGGATAGAGCGCCAGCAGAACGGCGACGGCGGCTTCAGCTTCGCCACACACGGCTCGCCCAGCGACGTCGACGACACCGCCGCTGCGCTGCAGGCGCTGGTGGACGCGGGCGCCCACAACTCGCGCGTGCTCGCGGCCGCCGTCGGCTATCTGGTTCGCGCTCAGAACCTCGACGGCGGCTACCCCCAGCAGCCCGGGGGTGAATCGAACACGCAGTCAACGGCGTGGGCGGTGCAGGGTCTGATCGCCGCCGGGCGCGACCCCAGCTCGGTGCGCCGGCGTGGCAGCCGCTCTCCGCTCGGCTACCTCGAAAGCCTGGTGGCACCGGGGGGCAGTATCCGCTATTCGCGCACCGGCACCCAGACGCCGGTGTGGGTGACCGCCCAGGCGCTGATCGCGTTGGCCGGTAAGACCTTTCCGGTCGGCGGTTAAGCGGCAGCGACAGCCGGAAGACGGCTTCACCCTCGCTTTAACGATCGTCATACCCTGTGAGGAGATGTCAGGACAGGCATACACCGCCGGAGCGATCTCCCCGAGGCGTTTCACGGCTCCTCCCGGACGGCGGAGCCCGACAGCGGCGCTGGGCATCGCCGCGCTGTGCGCGATCGGACTGGCGCTGGTATGGATCGTGGCCGAGCTGACACCCGCAGGGCAGCTGCGCGACTCGATCCTCTTAAACCACTTCGTGCTGCTGAACCGTCCGCACGTTGCTGGCTTGGCGAACGCGCTGCTGGGCGTGCTCGCACCGGCGCCCTTCATCTGCTTCGGCGTCATCTTGGTGGTGATCGCGCTCGTCCGCAGACGCGCGCGCGTGGCGCTGGCGGTGGCGCTCGTGATGGCGCTGGCTCCGCTCACCGCAGAGACGCTCAAGCCGCTGCTCGCCCATCCCCACTTGCAGATCGGCGCCACCTACATCGCCCCGGCCTCCTGGCCAAGCGGGCATTCGACCGCTGCGCTGGCGCTCGTGCTGTGCGCCGCGCTCGTTGCACCCGTGCGCCTGCGGCCGCTGGTCCTGGGCGTGGGTATCGTTTTCGCGGCGGCAGTCGGCTGCTCGCTTTTGATCCTCGCCTGGCACATGCCCAGCGACGTCGTCGGCGGATACCTCGTGGCGTCGCTGTGGATGGCGCTGGCGGTGGCCGCCCTCCGCGCCACCGATCGGCGTCGCCCGGCGACACCTCGCATGTCCTGAAGTCTGAAGCGCTCCGGCAGACGCTCAGCCGGTTAGCGGCCGAGAGTCCGCGCCGTGCGCCCCCGGGTCCCACAGCGGCTCGGGCGCCTCGTTCGTGCCGGCTTGGGCGTTGACGGCACGGCTGAGGATGAACAGCAGGTCGCTTAGCCGGTTCAGGTAGCGGACCACCTCAGGGTTGCCCTCCTCGCCCACGGCGATCGTGCGGCGCTCGGCTCGGCGGCAGACGGTCCGGCAGACGTGCAGGTGGGCCGCCGCCGGGGTTCCGCCGGGAATCACGAATGAATGCAGCGGCTCCAGCTTGGCGTTCGCCTCGTCGCAGGCGTGCTCGAGCCACTCCGTGTATGCCGGGCCGATGCGCAGTCGCTCGTTGCCCTCGCCGGAGGAGGGCACCGAAAGGTCCGCGCCCACGTCGAGCAGATCGTTCTGCACGCGGCGAAGCCACGCGGCGAAGGCCTCCGGGAGTCCCGGCTGAAGCAGGGCCACCCCGATCGTGGCGTTGAGCTCGTCGACCGTGCCGTAGGCCTCGACCCGCGGGTGCAGCTTCGACACCCGGCTCATGTCGCCGAGGTGCGTCTCGCCGCCGTCGCCGAGCTTCGTGTAGATGCGGGTCAGGTTGACGGTCATCTCTGCATCGAGTTTCGCACACCGGACCGCCGCCGACGAGCGCGATGGGATACTTTCCCGGCGCACATGCGGATCGGTGTTCCGAAGGAGACCGCGGCGGGAGAGCACAGGGTTGCGCTCGTGCCGGAGGTCGTCAGCAAGCTGAAGGCCAAGGGCCTTGAGGTCGTCGTCCAGGAGGGCGCGGGCTCGGGCGCCCTCTTGCCCGACTCCGCCTACGTCGATGCGGGCGCATCGATCACCGCAGATCCCGCGGAGATCTGGGGCTCGGACGTGGTCGTCACGATCGCGCCACCCGATCCGCAGCAGATCCGCGCCCTCGGATCGGGCTCGATCCTGATCGGGTTCCTCGCGCCGCTCACGAGCCCTGAGACCACGCGTGCGCTGGCCGAGGCGAAGGCCACGGCCTTCGCGATGGAGGCGATCCCTCGCATCTCGCGGGCGCAGTCGATGGATGCGCTGTCCTCCCAGAGCAACGTCGCCGGCTACAAGGCAGCGCTGCTCGGCGCGGAGGAGATGGGGCGCTTCTACCCGATGCTGATGACCGCCGCCGGGACGATCCCGCCGGCGAAGGTGCTCGTCCTCGGTGTCGGTGTGGCGGGCCTCCAGGCGCTCGCGACCGCTAAACGCCTCGGTGCGCGCACCACCGGCTATGACGTGCGCCCGGAGGTGGCCGAGCAGGTCCAGTCGCTCGGCGCCCAGTGGCTCGACCTGGGACTCGAGGCAAGCGGCGAGGGCGGCTATGCGCGCGAGCTGACCGAGGAGGAGCGCGCCTCACAGCAGCAGGCGCTGACCGACGCGATCAAGGGCTTCGACGTGGTGATCACGACGGCGCTCGTGCCCGGACGTCCGGCCCCCAAGCTAGTCACCGCCGAGGCCGTCGAAGGGATGAAGGCGGGGTCCGTGATCGTCGACCTCGCGGGCGAGGCGGGCGGGAACTGCGAGCTGACGGTGCCCGGCGAGACCGTTGTTCGCCACGACGTGAAGATCATCTCGCCGCTGAACCTCCCCGCGACCATGGCCGAGCACTCATCGCAGCTGTTCGCGCGCAACGTGCTCGCACTGCTCGAACTGTTCGTCGGCGAGGATGGCGCCCTGCACCTCGATTTCGACGATGAGATCGTGAGCGGCGCCTGCATCGTGCGCGACGGCGAGATTGTCAACCCCGGCGCAAAAGCCGCGACGGAGGCCAGCCAATGATCCTTGCGAGCACCCTCACCACCAACCTGGCGATCCTCGTGCTGGCCGGCTTCGTCGGCTTCGTGGTGATCTCCAAGGTGCCCAACACCCTGCACACGCCGCTGATGTCGGGCACCAACGCGATCCACGGCATCGTCATCCTCGGCGGCCTGCTGGTGATCGGTCTGGCTGGCAACGACGCCTTCAACAAGGTCATCCTCGTGATCGCGATCGCCTTCGGCACGATCAACGTGATCGGCGGATTCCTTGTCACCGACCGCATGCTCGAGATGTTCAAGTCACGGCCCAAGCCACGCGACGGCGATGGCGACGGCGACGGCGGCTCCGAGGGGAAAGACGGGAAGGGCTCGTGATCGCCCCGCCGATGGCCACCTCGTTCCTGCAGAGCGAGAGCTTCCGCGACGTCCTCTACATCATCGCGTTCTCGCTGTTCATCCAGGGTCTGCGGGGACTCTCCGGCCCCACGACGGCCGTGCGCGGCAACCGCATCGCGGCGGTCGGCATGGCCATCGCGGTGATCGCCACGCTGCTCAATCCGCTCGAGGGCAACTGGGGGCTGATCGTGCTTGGCGTCGCGCTCGGCGCGGCTGTGGGCATCCCGGCGGCGCGCCAGGTCAAGATGACCGCGATGCCGCAGATGGTCGCGCTGTTCAACGGCGTCGGCGGCGGCGCGGTGTTCCTGATCTCCTGGTCTGAGTTTCGCCTCACCGACGGGTACTCGTTCACGCCGACCTACATCGCGATCTTCTCGTTGTTCGCCGCGATCGTCGGCTCGGTGTCCTTCTGGGGCTCGAACATCGCCTTCGGCAAGCTCCAGGAAATCATCCCCGGACGCCCCATCAGCTTCGGTTCGGCCCAGCAGATCGTCAACCTCGTGCTGCTCGTGCTGGCCGTCGCGGGTGCCGTCGACATCGTCCAGGGCAACCACTCCGAAGTCGTGTTCATCGGCGTGCTCGTGTGCGCTGCCCTGCTGGGCAATGCGGTCGTGCTGCCGATCGGCGGGGCGGACATGCCGGTGGTCATCTCGCTGCTGAACGCCTTCACCGGCCTGTCCGCGGCGGCCACGGGAATCGCGCTCGACAACACCGCGCTGATCGTGGCGGGCATGATCGTGGGCGCGTCGGGCTCGATTCTCACGAACCTGATGGCGACCGCCATGAACCGCTCGATCCCGGCGATCGTGGCCGGCGGGTTCGGCGGGAGCGGGGCTGTCGAGGGCGCGACCGGCGCCGGCGAGCACGCTGGCTCGGTGCGCTCGACCACAGCGGCCGACGCCGCGATTCAGCTTGCCTACGCCAGTCGCGTGATGATCGTGCCGGGCTACGGCATGGCCGTCGCGCAGGCGCAGCACGCGGTGCGCGAGCTGACCAAGGAGCTCGAAAAACGCGGAGTCGAGGTGGCCTACGCGATCCACCCCGTGGCCGGTCGCATGCCGGGCCACATGAACGTGCTGCTGGCCGAGGCCGACGTGCCCTACGACCAGCTCGAGGAGATGGACGAGGCCAACGGCGAGTTCGGGCGAACGGATGTCTCGCTGGTGATCGGCGCAAACGACGTGACCAACCCGGCGGCCAAGAACACACCCTCCTCGCCGATCTACGGCATGCCGATCCTCGAGGTCTCAGACAGTCATTCGGTGATCGTGATCAAGCGCTCGATGAACCCCGGGTTCGCAGGCATCGAAAACGAGCTCTACTACGAGCCGGAGACCACCATGCTGTTCGGGGACGCGAAGGCGGCGGTCACGGAGATAACGGCGGAGCTCGCGCACATCTGAAGTCGGCGCGGGGCCCGCGAGCGCCCGGCAAGCACATGCACCCTGTGACCCAGCGGCTGTGCGGTGAGCGTGCTCGCGCTTTGCGACACTGCTGGTCGTGATCGAGCGCAGTCAGGCGCTTGCGGCCCTGTCGCAGGACGAGTTTGATGTGGTGGTCGTCGGTGGCGGCATAACCGGCGCGGGCGTCGCCCTGGATGCCTCCACGCGCGGCTACAGCGTGGCGCTGCTCGAGCGGGCGGACTTCGCCTCGGGGACCTCCAGCCGCTCCAGCAAGCTCGTCCACGGCGGCCTGCGCTATCTGCAGAACTTCGACCTCGGACTAGTCCGCGAGGCACTGCTCGAGCGTCAGCTGATGGTGACGCTCGCACCACACCTCGTGCGGCCGCTGCCGATGGTGGTGCCGGCGTTCGACGGCGCGCGGCCGGACCGTCTGGTGGGGGTGGGGTTGAACCTCTACGACGTCATGTCCGTGGACCGCGACCGGCTGCGCTCGCGGCGCGTCCGGCGCTCGCGTTCCGGGCGCACAGCCGAGGAGGGGACGCAGGGAGGTGAGTCCTGGAGCCCTGAGCGCCATCGCGTGATCTCCGGCGAGGAGGTCGTCGAGCTGCTGCCGGCGCTCGCGGCGCGCGAGCCGACCAGTGGCTACCTGTTCTACGACTGCCAGACCGACGACGTGCGTCTGGTGTTGACGGTGCTCGGGGAGGCCGAGCGGTTCGGCGCGGTGTGCACAAACCGCGTCGACGTCACCGGCCTGCTCGAGCGCGACGGCCGCGCGCACGGCGTGCGGGCGGTCGACGGCGAGAGCGGCGAGGCGTTTGAGGTGAACGCGGCCAACGTGATCAACGCGACCGGCGTGTGGGCCGATGAGCTGCGTCCGCAGGAGCTCCACGATGAGGCCGAGCTGCCCCGCATCCGGCCCAGCCGTGGCACACACATCACCCTCCACCACGACGATCTGCCCCTCACCGGAGGGGCGATCGTCCCGGCGGGCTCCGGGCGGACGATCTTCGCGCTTCCCTGGCTGGGGCACACGCTGGTGGGCACTACCGATAACGACTACGAGGGGCCGCTCGACCACGTCAGGCCCTCGAGCGAGGATGTCGGCTATCTGCTCGAGGCGATCAACGGGTTCTTCGGACTGGCTCTCGGCCCCGCGCAGCTGACCGGGGCGTTCGCGGGCGTGCGTCCCCTGATCTCGACCGGGGACCCCAAGAAGTCGGTGGACATCTCGCGCAAGGCCGAGCTGTATGAGACCTCTTCGGGGATGATCACGATCACCGGGGGCAAGCTCACGACCTGGCGGCGGATGGCCAAGATGACCGTGGACCGCCTCGTCGAGCGCGATGCCCGGGAAGCGCCCTGCCGCACGCAGGAGATCCCGCTCGGCCAGGCGATCGACGTCGAGGAGCTGCCGCACGTCGAGGGCGTGCCCGCCGAGTCCTACCAGGCACTCGCCTCGCGCTATGGGTACGCCGCCCATCAGGTGCTCGCACTGGCGGCCGAGCGAGGCGAGCTGGCCCAGCCGATCGTCTCCGGCCTGCCGGACCTGCTTGCCGAGGTCGTGCTGGCGGCTCGCCGCGAGCAGGCCCGCAGCATCGGCGACGTGCTCCTGCGACGCACCCGTCTGGGCCTGCTCGCCGCGCGGGAGCTCGTGCCCGACGACGGCGGTGGCGACGCCCACGGTCCCGGCGGGGGAGGTCCTGTCGAGCGTGTCGCAGACATCCTCGCGCGCGAGCTGGGCTGGAGTCCCGAGCGACGCGTGCTCGAGCTGCGCCGCTTCGCCGAAGAGGCCGACGCCGAGGGGATCGTCGTCGCCCCCTCGGAGATCGTCGCGCAGGCGGGCCCCCCCTCCGCCGAGCCGGCACCGTGAGCGCCCCCGCGCGTCGTGTGCGAGCAGTCGATCGCGTGCTCGAGCTCGGCGCCCACCCCTGGCTGATGGGGATCGTCAACGCCTCGCCTGACTCCTTCAGCGACGGTGCTCGTCATGCGACGCTCGGGGCGCAGGTGGAGCTCGCGTCCGAGCTGCTCGCGGCGGGAGCGGACATCCTGGACATCGGCGG
>Ga0209038_10000130_pt1 | contig 23955 bp, 21 predicted proteins | sample BogFormECP03_OM3_FD_188237 | JGI IMG/M metagenome (GOLD analysis project Ga0209038, IMG submission 188237) | Bog forest soil microbial communities from Calvert Island, British Columbia, Canada - ECP03_OM3 (SPAdes) (version 2) | ecosystem: Environmental > Aquatic > Freshwater > Wetlands > Bog ...
TGGGACACGCACAGCGAGCGCATCGTCAACAACGAGTCGAGCGACATCATCCGCATGCTCTACGCGCCCGACTCGCTCGGGGCGCTCGGGCCGGCCGGCGGCCTGGACCTCTACCCGCAAGCGCTCAGCGCGGAGATCGATCAGATCAACGAACGGGTCTACAGCACGGTCAACAACGGCGTCTACCGGGCCGGCTTCGCGCGGCTGCAGGGGGCCTATGAGCTCGCGTTCGGCCTGCTGTTCGACAGCTTCGACTGGCTCGAGGAGTTGCTCGGCGAGCGTCGCTACCTCGCCGGTGAGCGCATCACCGAGGCCGACTGGCGGCTGTTCCCGACGCTGGCGCGCTTCGATGAGGTCTACAACCTGCACTTCCGCTGCAACCGCCGGCGCGTCGTCGATTATCAAAACCTGTGGGGCTATGCGCGCGAGCTCCACCAGTGGCCGGGGGTCGCGCGCACGGTGGCGATAGACCAGATCAAGGAGCACTACTACACGACCCACGATGAGCTCAACCCCAAGCGCATCATCCCCGTTGGCCCCGCCTACGACTGGTGGGAGCCCCACGGCCGCGGTTAGATCGCCCGACGCTCCACGGCCGCGCGCAGATCGCTACACTCGGCATCGTCGTCGCGACTGGCGCTGAGGTGGAGTCAACCACCGGGAAGCGGCGAGCATTAGAGCCGCGCGCCTGGGCACCTCCCGATCATCTAGAACCCCTCGCGTCCGACGGAGCGAGGAAGAAGAGCGAGGAAGCCCGACATGACGCCGACTCCCGTGACAGCAGAGACGCAACTGGTCCTTCCTGAGGAGCTGAGGCCCGGCGACGGGCGCTTCGGCTGCGGTCCATCGAAGGTTCCCCTCGAGGCGCTTGCGCGCCTGAGCAGTGACGGCGCCGCGGTGATGGGCACCTCACACCGCCAGAAGCCGGTCAAGGCGCTCGTCGGCGAGATCCGCTCCGGGCTCGCCGAGCTGTTCGCTTTGCCCGAGGGCTATGAGGTGGTGCTCGGCAACGGCGGTGCGACCGCCTTCTGGGATGCCGCCGCGTTCGGGCTGGTCCGGCGCCGGGCGCTGCATCTGGCCTACGGCGAGTTCTCCCAGAAGTTCGCCTCCGTGACCAGCGGCGCCCCGTTCCTCGAGGAATCGGTTGTGATCTCCGCCGAGCCCGGCGACGCCCCCGACCCGGCCGCCGCGGGCGCTGCCGCCGGCGAGGCCGGAGCCGACGTGGTGGCGTGGGCGCACAACGAGACCTCGACCGGCGTGATGGTCCCCGTCCTGCGCCCAGAGGGCCGGGGGGACCCGCTCGTCGTGATCGACGCGACTTCGGGCGCCGGCGGCCTGCCGGTCGACCTTTCAGACGCCGACGCCTACTACTTCGCGCCGCAGAAGGGCTTCGCGGCGGACGGCGGCCTGTGGGTTGCGCTGCTCAGCCCCGCCGCGCAGGAGCGGATCTCAGAGCTCGATCGCTCCGAGCGCTGGATCCCGCCGTTCCTGTCGCTGCAGACAGCGCTTGAGAACTCGGTCAAAGACCAGACCTACAACACCCCCGCGGTGGCCACGCTGTTCCTGCTCGCCCAGCAGGTCCGCTGGATGCTGGACGGCGGCGGCCTGGACTGGTGCGTGTCGCGCACGAGCGCCTCCTCCGAGCACCTGTATGGATGGGCGGAGCGCTCGGCCCACACGACGCCCTTCGTGAAGGACCCTGCGAAGCGCTCGCTGGTCGTGGGGACGATCGACTTCGACGAGCACGTGGACGCCGCCGCCGTGGCGGCGACGCTGCGCGCGAACGGGATCGTCGACGTCGAGCCCTACCGCAAGCTCGGCCGCAACCAGTTGCGGGTCGGAATGTTCCCTGCGATCGACCCCGCCGATGTGCAGGCGCTGACGGCGAGCATCGACTGGATCGTCGAGAGGATCGCCCAATGAGCGCCACCGCGCCGGACAGGCAGACCGCGCAGGAGTCCGCCGGAGAGCGCCCGAGGGTGCTCGTCAAGGAGAAGATCGGCGACTCGGGCGTGAACCTGCTGCGCGAGCACTTCGACGTCGAGCTCGGCGTCGACTGGAGCGATGAGGAGCTTTCCGAGCGGATCGGCGACTACGAGGGCATCGTGATCCGCTCGGCCACGAAGATGACCGGAGAGCTGATCGAGCGGGCCGGCAGGCTGCGCGTGATCGGCCGCGCGGGCGTGGGCGTCGACAACGTCGACGTGCCCGCGGCCACCAAACGGGGGATCGTCGTGGCCAACGCGCCGCAGTCGAATGTGGTCACCGCGGCCGAGCACACGATGGCGCTGCTGTTGGCGCTGGCTCGCAACATCCCCCAGGCGCACATGTCGCTGACCGCTGGCAAGTGGGAGCGCTCGAAGTTCTCGGGCGTGGAGCTGTATGAGAAGACGCTCGGAATCGTTGGCTTCGGTCGCATCGGCCAGCTGGTCGCGCAGCGGGCCAAGGGCTTCGGGATGCGGGTGCTGGCGTTCGACCCGTTCGTGAGCGCCGAGCGCTACCGCGAGCTCGGCGTGGAGAAGGCCGCCGACAGCGACGACCTGTACGCGCAGGCCGATTTCATCACCGTCCATCTGCCCAAGACCCCCGAGACAGAAGGCTGGCTGAACGCCGAGGCGTTCGCCAAGATGCGCGACGGCGTGCGCATCCTGAACGTGGCGCGCGGTGGGCTGATCGACGACGCGGCGCTGAAGGAGGCGCTCGACTCGGGCAAGGTCGGCGGCGCCGCGCTCGATGTGTTCCCGTCCGAGCCGATAACCGACTACCCGCTGTTTCAGGGCTATGAGAACGTCGTCGTCACGCCGCACCTGGGCGCCTCCACCGCGGAGGCGACCGACCGCGCCGGGTATCAGAGCGCCGAGCAGGTCGTCGCCGCGCTGACCGGCGGCGTGGTCTCGACCGCCGTCAACATCCCCTCGATCGCCGCCGAGGACATGCAGGTGCTGGGGCCGTTCCTGCCGCTCGCGACCCAGCTCGGTCGCCTCGCGATGGCGCTCGCCGAGGGCAGCTCGGTGGAGCGGATCGAGGCGGCGTTCATGGGACGGATCGCCGACTTTGACACGCGCCTGTTGACGCTGGCGGTGATCGGAGGCGCCCTGCAGGGCCGCACCGAGGAGCAGGTCAACCTGGTCAACGCGCCGAGCATGGCCGAGGAGCGCGGGATCATCGTGGAGGAGAAGTCGGTGTCCGAGGCGCAGGATTTCAACGAGCTGATCCGCGTCACGGTCGTCGCCGGCGACGAGCGGGTGGCGGTCGCCGGCACGGGCATCGGTCCGACCCAGGCGCCCCATCTCGTGGAGGTTCAGGGCAGGCGCCTGACGATCGAGCTCGAGCGGTTCGTGACCGTCTTCCGCTACGCCGATCTGCCGGGCATGATCGGGCGCGTGGGGACGATCTTCGGAGCGCACGGGATCAACATCTCCTCTGCAGCAGTGGGGCACACTCCCGATGGGGCGCCCTCCGCTGAGCGCGCGGGCGCCGACGGCGGCGACAGCGCCCAGCGCTCGGCGGCGATGGTCGTCACGACCGACACGTTCGTGCCGCAGGAGGTCGTGGAGGAGATCGTCGCCTCCGAGGGCTTCCTCGACGGGTGGGCCGTCGTTCTGTCCTGACCGGCTCGACCGGGCTCACGAGCGTCCACGCGGCTTCCGGTAGCGCGCACGCGCGCGCACATTGGCGTGCGAGGAGCGGGAAGGAGTGGGCTGACGGGGGAAGGAATCAGCTGACGGCGGAGTCGTGTCTGTAAGCGCGGGCTGAAATCCGCGGCTCTGATGTCTGTGGGGGGATCCCGCGGGCCGCGTGGCGCACGTGCGCAAACAACCCACCGGAGGACCAAGTGAACAGACGACTGATCCTGGCAGCCCCGCTCGCCGCGCTGGCGATCGCCGGATGCGGCAGCTCGAGCAGCGGCACCACCAGCTCGAGCCCCACCGCCACGACGGCCGCCGCGAGCAGCGCGTCCTCCACGCCCTTTCTCGCGTCGTTGACGACGGTCTCGCCGGTCGCCTCGACGGTCCCGGTGAACGGCGATGTGAACCCTTACGGCATCGTGTTCGTTCCCACCAGCGTGGGCAAGCTCCAGGCGGGCCAGATGCTGATCAGCAACTTCAACGCCAAGGAAGGCGCGAAGGAGAGCGGTCAGGGCACCGGCACGACGATCGTGGAGGTCTCGACCGCCGGCAAGGTCTCGCCGTTTGCGACGATCGATGCCAACACGCTCCCCGGCCCATGCCCAGGCGGGGTCGGGCTGACGACGGCGCTTGAGATCCTGCCGGGCGGCTACGTCGTCGTCGGCAGCCTGCCGACGAGCAACGGCAAGTCAGCGACCGCGAAGTACGGCTGCCTGATCGTGCTGGACAGCGAAGGCAAGGCTGTCGAGACGATCGCCGGCAACAACATCCAGGGTCCGTGGGACTCGACCGCCAAGAGCGAAGGCTCGAAGACCGCGCTGTTCGTCAGCAACGCGCTCAACGGCGGCGCGGCGAAGGCGATCCACACGATCGACAACTCGACCGTGCTGCGGATCGAACTGGAATCCGGCGAAGGCCAGATGCCGAAGGTGCTGAACGAAACGGTGATCGCCAACGGCATCCCCTGGGTCGATTCAGCAGAAGCCCTCGTGCTCGGCCCGACCGGACTCGCGCTCGGCTCCAACGGGACGCTGTACGTGGCCTCCACTGACGGCAGCAAGATCCTCGCGATCTCCGAAGCGACGACGCGAACGACGCCCGCCGCGAGAGGCGGCACCGTCCTCACCGAAGGCGGCCACCTCAAGGAACCGCTCGGCATGGTGCTCGCACCGAACGGCAACATCATCACGAGCAACGGTGGCGACGGCAACATGGTCGAAACGACACCGTCGGGCCAGCAGGTGGCCGTACAGACCGCCGACAAGAAGACCGGAGCTGGAGCCCTATTCGGCCTGGCCATAGCCCCGGATGGCAAAGGCATCTACTTCGTCGACGACGGCGAAAACACGCTCCAGCTCCTGCACTGAGCCGAACCGAGCCCCGGTGCGTGGCTGAGAGCGCCCGGCGGGATCCGGCCTCCCGTCGGGCGCTCTGAGCTACGCTCACGCGCATGCGCGCGGTGGTCATCACCAAGCACGGTGGGCCGGGTGTGCTTGCCGTCGAGGAGCGCCCCGACCCCGACCTCGGTCCCGGGGAGGTGCGCATCGCCGTGGCGGCGGCGGGAGTGAACTTCGCCGACGTGATGGCGAGGATGGGTCTCTACCCCGATGCGCCGAAGACGCCGTGCGTGGTCGGCTACGAGGTTGCGGGCACGATCCTCGAGCTGGGGGAGGGCGTGGAGGACCTATCCCACGGCCAGCGTGTCGTGGCGGGGACGCTGTTCGGCGGCTATGCCTCACAGGCGGTGGTGTCCGCCGGGAACGTCCTCGGGCTCGCCGACGGGCTGACCTTCGAGCAAGGTGCGGCGATCCCGGTCAACTACGCGACCGCGTGGGCAGGGCTGATCGGATATGGCAACCTCGGCGAGGGCGAGCGCGTGCTGATCCACTCCGCGGGCGGCGGCGTGGGCATCGCTGCGACGCAGATCGCCAAGCGCTTTGGGGCTGAGGTCTACGGCACGGCCTCACCCGGCAAGCACGAGCGCTGCACCGAGCTGGGCGTTGATCACGTGCTCGACTACACCCGGGCCGGCTGGGAGAGCGGCCTGCCGAAGTTCGACGTGATCCTCGACGCGATCGGCGGAAAGAGCTTTCGCCGCAGCTACTCGCTGCTGCGCCCCGGCGGGCGCCTCGTGGCGTTCGGCGCCTCTGCGCTGGTCTCGGGCCAGCGGCGCAACCTGCTCACGGCGTTGCGCACGCTCGCGCGCATGCCGCGCTTCAACCTGGTCAAGCAGATGTCCGAATCGAAGGCCGTGATCGGCCTGAACATGATCAGCCTGTGGAAGGAGCACCAAACACTCGAGCCGTGGATCGAGCCGCTGCGCGCGCTGCTGGAAGACGGCACGATCTCACCGGTCGTTGCGGGGGACTTCAGCTTCGAGGACGCGGGCGCCGCGCAGACGATGATCACCGAGCGTCGCAATGTCGGCAAGGTGGTGCTCGTTCCTTAGACCGGCGGCGCGGGCAGCTTCTGGATCAGCGAGAGCACCGGTGCGAACAGATCACCCCGCTCGGCAACCCGCTCGAGCAGCTGGCCGGCCTCGAAGGCGAGCGCGCCGGGGTCACGGGAATCGAGCGTGGCCCGCACCTCCTCCCAGCTGACGGGCGTTGAGACCGTGGGATGCTCGACGGCCCGCAGGGAGTAGACGCAGACGGTCGTCTTGCGGTGGTCGTTCTGGCTCCAGTCAATCAGCACCTTGCCCGTGCGGCGGGCCTTGCTCATGCTCGAGACCACGAGATCCGGGTCGGCGCGCTCGAGCAGCTCGGCCACTGCCTTGGCGAACGCCTTGGAGTCGTCGAACGTGACATCGCTGGAGTTGAGCGGCACGTAGAGCTGCAGGCCCTTTTTTCCCGAGGTCTTCGCGAAGCACTCGAGACCGAGCGTCTCGAACAGGCCGCGAAGTGCGAGTGCCACACCGCAGCACTCGACAATCGTGGCGGGCCGGCCGGGATCGAGATCGAACACGAGCGTGGTCGGCTGCTCCATCGCACCGGCGCGCGCCAGCGGCGTGTGCAGTTCAAGGGCCGCGAGGTTTGCGAGCCACACCACCGTTGGCAGGTCCTGGGCGAGCAGGTAGTCGATCGGCTTTCGCTCGGCCGGCACGGTCACGGTCTGAACCCAGTCCGGCCGGTGGGCGGGTGCCTGCTTCTGAAAGAACGCCTTGCCCTCGACGCCGTCGGGCCAGCGCTTGACCGTGAGAGGACGGTCTTGCAGGTGCGGGATCAGGACCGGGGCGATCGCGGCGTAGTAGTCGATCACGTCGCGCTTGGAGAAGCCGGTCTGCGGATACAGGACCTTCCCGAGGTTCGACAGCTTCAGCTCGCGTCCAGCGACCGTGACAGAGGCCGACTCACGAGCATCGTTGGGCACGAGCGGTGCGTCGTCGTTGTGTGCTGTCTCGTCGTCCGGCGGATCCTCGCGCACGACCTCATCGGCATCCTTATCCTCACGCAGGCCCTTGTAGGAGGGGTGGCGCAGGCTGCCGGCGGCGGTCCACTCTGTGAACTCGACCTCGGCCACCAGCTTCGGCTCGCAGTAGACGGCGTCCCGTGGAGGCCGCGTCCCGCCGCCCGCGAACGGGGAGCTCGGGCGCTCGAGCGCGCCGAGCAGCTTCGCGAGGCGATCGAGCTCCTGCTCGCTGAAGCCCGTGCCGACACGCCCGGCGTAGTGCAGCATTCCGTGGTCGTCGTGCACGCCCACGAGCAGCGCTCCGATCCGCGCGGCGCGGTTGCCCCTCCCGGGCGCCCACCCCCCGACCACGAACTCCTGACGATGGACGTTCTTGATCTTCACCCACGTTCCCGGCCGCTCGCCCGGCTGATAGCTCGAGTCCAGGCGCTTTGCAACGATGCCCTCGAGCCCCTGCTCGGAGGTGGCCGCGAGCACGGCCGAGCCGTCGCCGCGCAGATGCTCGGGCGTCTGCCAGCTGGACCCGTTCAGCTCGAGGGCGCTGAGCAGCTCGCGGCGCTCGGAGTAGGGGAGGCCCATGACCGAATGGCCGTCCAGCCAGAGTAGGTCGAAGATGAGGTATGTGGCGGGCGTGCTCTTGGCGAGTCGTTTCGCCTGTGCCTTGGAGGTCACCTGCATGCGGTGCTGGAGCGCGCCGAAGCTGGGCCGGCCGTCGCCGTCGAGCGCGACGATCTCCCCGTCGAGGACGGCGCTGTGCGAGCTCAGCGCCCGGTTCAGGCGGGCAAGCTCGGGATACTGCACGGTGATGTCTTTCAGGTTCCGGCTCTCCAGGCGGAGCTCGCCGGGCGTGGAGTAGGCGATCGCGCGCACGCCGTCCCACTTGATCTCGTATGCCCACCGCTGGTCGTCTGCGGGGAGGGTGCCGGCGCGCGCGAGCATCGGAGCGAGCCGCTCGGGCATGGCTTCGCGAGTCGCATCCGCGGGGGGGTCCATGCGGTGGATCATCCAGTCCTTCGTCTTGCCGCCATCGCTGATCGCGAACAGCGCATAGCGGGCGTCGAGCCGCCGGCCGTGTAACGCGACCTCTACCTTGCGGGGCTCCCACTTCAGGCAATCATAGGTGCCGCGATCCCAGATCTTCATCGTGCCTGCGCCGTACTGGCCCTTCGGTATTCGCCCCTCGAAGTCGGCGTACTCGAGCGGGTGGTCCTCGGTGCGCGCGGCGAAATGGTTCTCCTTGGGAACCTCGGGGAGGCCCTTGGGGATCGCCCATGAGGCGAGCACGCCGTCGCGTTCCAGGCGGAGGTCCCAGTGCAGGCTGCTCGCGTCGTGCTCCTGGATGACGAAGCGAGGCGCCTCACCGGTGCCGAGATCGCCGCCGGCAGGCTCGCCCGTTTGCGCGAAGTCGCGTTTGGCCCGATAGCCCTCGAGCGCGGCCTTGCTGGCCTTCGACGCTCCGGGCACTACCGCTTCGCTGCGGCTCGCGACGCTCCGGACTTTTTCGCGGCTGGTTTCTTCGCGGCCGGCTTCTTGGCGGCCGGCTTGCGCCGCTTGGGCGCCCCGTCGCCGTCGCTGCGCGCGCGCACCGCGTCGAGGCTGGCCTTCAGGGCGCTCATCAGGTCTGGGACCGGCGCGGCGAGCTCCTCCTCGGCGGGCTGCACCGCGATCTCCTCGCCCTGGGCCTTGCGCTCGATCAGCGCGAGCACCTCCTCGCGGTAGGTGTCGCGGTAGGCGTCGGGGTCAAAGGCGCCGGCGAGCGAGTCCACGAGCTGCTTGGCGACGTCCAGCTCGCGCTTGGTCGTCTTGATCTCGGACAGCTCGGAGATCTCGGGGAGCTGATCGGGCGCGAGGATTTCATCGCCGAACAGCATCGTCGCCATGCCCAGCACCTGGCCCATCGGGCGGATCGCCACGAGCTGCTCCTTGGAGCGCATCACCACCCGCGCGATCGCCACGCGCTCGGTCTCCCGCATCGCCTCGAGCAGCAGCCTGTAGGGCTTGGCGCCGCCGGTCGCCGGAGCGAGGTAGTAGGGGTGCTCGTAGAAGATCGGATCGATCTGGGAGAGCTCGACGAAGTCCTCGATCTCGATCGTCCTCGACTTCTTCGGCTGCAGCGACTCGAGCTCACCGGGCTCGATCACCACGTAGCGGTCGGGCGCGACCTCATAGCCCTTGACGATCTCCTCGTAGGGGACCTCATCGCCGGTCTGGGGATCGACGCGCTTCTGCACGACGCGCACGCCGCTGCGGCTCGACAGCTGGTGGAAGCGAACGGTCTTGCGGTTGAGCGCGCTGTAGAGCTTGACGGGCACGGCCACGAGGCCGAAACCGATCGCACCGGACCAGATTGCGCGGGGCATGGTGAGAACTATTACCACGTCCCCGGGCAGCGGCCTGCAAGATCGAAGGCTCGACTCAGTGGCCGCTCTGGCGGTGGCGCGGCAGACCGTCCTCGGGGATCGCCTCCCAGGGGGCGGCGTAGGCGACGAACTGGCGCATGCCGGGCCTGATCTGGGGATCCAGGTCGAAGGCGCCCAAGCGGACGCTCACCTCATCCGGATCATGCGGGCTGCGGCTGAACAGCGCTGAGCCGCATTCTCCGCAGAACCACTTCTCGTGGCCGTCCTCGGGTCTCCACGCGCGCAGCACGTCCTCGCCCATGAGAATGCGAAACGATCCCGGCTCGCAGCGGGCATTCGCGGAAGCGGCCGTCCCAGTGCGCCGCTGACAGCGCGTGCAGTGGCAGTAGTTGGCGGACCGCAGCGGCGCAGTGACCTCGAAGCGCACGGCGCCACAACCGCATCCGCCGAGCAGGGGGGTCTCGGGCTGAATCGCCATTCGCTGCCACGATACCGTCCGCAATCCGGCCCCGCCCACGGGTGCTAACCTGGGTTTCAGATGTCGTTGCAGATCTCGCCTCTCACGCTTCTCCTGCTCCCCCCTCGGGGGGAATAGCGCGTGGCGGCCGCGTAGCCGCATACCCAGCAGAGAGGAAAGTGTGAACGAGACCTAGAAGGAGTAAGAACGACATGAGCACTCACGAGGGAACCACTGACGACGCCGCGGCGGGCCCGGGCCGGGAGGACTCGAACCGGGTCCTGATCTTCGACACGACGCTGCGCGACGGCGAGCAGTCGCCGGGGATATCGCTGAACAAGCAGGAGAAGCTCGAGATCGCCCAGCAGCTGGCGCGGCTGGGGGTGGATGTGATCGAGGCCGGATTCCCGATCACCTCGCCCGGCGATTCGGAGTCGGTGCAGGCGATTGCCCGGGAGGTGCAGGGCCCGGTGATCTGCGGCCTGGCACGTACCTCAAAGCAGGACATCGACGCGGCCTGGCATGCGGTCAAGGACTCCGAGCGCCCGCGCATTCACACGTTCATCGCCACCAGCGATATTCACATCGAGCGCAAGCTGCAGACAACGCGTGAGGACGTCAAGGGCCAGGCGCGCGCCGCGGTGGCACAGGCGCGCGAATACACCGACGACGTGGAGTTCTCACCCGAGGACGGCTCGCGCTCTGACATCGAGTACATGGCGGAGGTGATCCAGATCGCGCTGGATGAGGGCGCCACCACGATCAACGTGCCCGACACGGTCGGCTACACGATGCCGCTGGAGTACGCGGCGATGTTCGCGGAGCTCTACCGGCTGGTGCCGGGTCTGCACGATGTGGTGGTGTCGGTGCACTGCCACGACGACCTGGGTCTCGCCGTCGCCAACTCGCTGGCGGGCGTGCAGGCGGGATGCCGCCAGGTGGAGTGCGCGATCAACGGCATCGGCGAGCGCGCAGGCAACGCCTCGCTGGAGGAGGTCGTGATGCTGCTGCACACACGCGAGCCGAGCCTCGGTCTGTGGACGGGCGTCGACACGACCGAGATCGCCCGCACGAGCAGGCTGACCACGCGCCTGACCGGCTACCAGGTGCAGCCCAACAAGGCGATCGTCGGGCGCAACGCTTTCGCGCACGAGGCGGGCATCCACCAGGACGGCGTGCTGAAGGAGCGCACCACCTACGAGATCATGGACGCCACGACGGTGGGCCTGCGGAGCAACTCGATCGTGCTGGGCAAGCACTCCGGCCGCCACGCGCTGCACAAAGCGCTGGAGGAGATGGGCTTCGAGCTGGATGGTCAGGCCCTGAACACGGCGTTCAAGCGCTTCAAGGAGATCGCCGACCGCAAGAAACACGTGACGGCGATGGACCTGGAGGCGCTGGTCACCGATGAGCTGCGCGAGGAGATCCCGGGCTATTCCCTGGAGTGGTTCGAGGTCGAGGCATCCTCGCGCCGACCGCCGCACGCGCGCGTGTCGGTGACGCTGCCGGACGGCTCCTCGGCGCAGGGCACGTTCATCGGCGACGGGCCGATCGACGCGGTCTTTCAGGCGATCGACGCGGCCGCGGGCGTGGGCGCCAAGCTCAACGACTTCACGATCGGCGCCGTGACCGAGGGCCAGGACGCGCTGGGCGAGGTCTCGGTCGTGGTGGAGGTCAACGGTTCCACCGGCGCCGGTCAGGGGGTCTCGACAGACATCATCGACGCGGCGGCGAGAGCATACGTGCGCGCGCTGTCGGTGGCCGTCGCCCGCTCCCAGGTGGGGGAGACGATCGGCCTGCCCGAGGCCGCCGCTCCCTGATTTTTTGATTGAGCCGCCTTGAATGTCGCTCGTCGTCCGGGAAATGACCGTCGATGAGGTCGATCTCGTGATCGACTACTTCCATCGCTCGACGCCCGAGCATCTGCAGATGCTGGGGGTGGATCCAGGGCGCCTGCCGGCTCGCGAGGATTGGCGCGCATCCTACGCCGCCGATTTCGACAGGCCGCCGCAGGAGCGCTCGTCGTTGCTCGTCATCTGGGAGCTCGACGGCGTCGCGATCGGATTCTCGACCGCCGACAAAATCATCCACGGCGAAGAGGCTTACATGCACCTGCACATCGCCGACCCCGAGCGTCGCCGGTCGGGCCTCGGGTCTGAGTGTGTGCGTGCGACGGCTGAGCTCTACTTCAAGGTGCTCGCACTGGAACGCCTCTTCTGCCAGCCCAACGCCTTCAACGTCGCGCCCAACCGGACCCTGCAGCGCGCCGGCTTCAGATATGTGAAGACCTACGAGACCGTCCCCGGCGCCCTCAACCACCACCAGGCGGTCACGCTGTGGGTGCTCGAGGGCCCTCGCGCGACCGACGCGCGCTGACCGTGCCCGGCCGCCCGGCCGCTCAGCCGCCGAAGACCACGGACATCTCAAGGCCAAGCCGTTCGAGCACCTCATTGCAGTCGCTGCCATGGGCCCGCAGCACGCGGTCGAAGTCCGCACCGTATACCTGGATCACGGCAACGAACACGTCGCCCGTGCCGATCTGCTCTGCGCCACGCTTCCCGGCAACGCCTACGGCGCTCTCGGTGACCGCCGCGAGGAGGTCGGGAGCGTCCGGCCTCGGGCGATCGGGTGGCTTGTCATCACCGTCCCGGCTGACGACTTCAAGCGGGGCCTCGCCGACCCCCAGCGCCTGCAGGACGTCCCCGACGTCGCCGTGCAGACGCAGGATCCGAAGCCAACGTTCAGCTTGGGCTTCGGCGGAGCGGGCGAACGGCATCGCCGTGGATGCCATGCCCAGCACGATCGCCGCGTCGGTGCTCAGAGTGGGAGGAGCGTTCATGGGCAGGTGGCGGGAGCGGCTCGCGGCGCTTGCCATCACGCCGGCGCCGTTGCGTCGTCGCGGGCGCCAACAAGCGCCTGCTCGAGCGTTGCGAACAGCTCGAACAGTGCAACCAGTCCGGTCAGCTCGATGATCTCCAGCACCTTGGCGTTCGTGCAGACGATCGCAAGTCGCGCTCCCGCGCTCAGCCTCCTCTGCACACCTATGAGCACGCTGAGCGCGGTCGAGTCGATGAAGGTGACCGGCGAGAGATCCACGATCATCTCGCTACAGCCGCCCGCGAGTACGTCGGTCAGCGCCCACTTCAGAGTCGGCGCGGAGCAGAGATCGAGCTCCCCCGCCACGGTCAGGACGCTCGTGCGTTCGTCCAGCTCGCGCAGGCTGATCGCAAATGCCGTCGAGCCTGTGGGCAAAGCGCTCGATGCATTGCTGGCGGCGTGCATCGTGATCCTCACCTCGATGGCTTTCGGTTGTCTCTGTCTTACACCCGAATGGACCGGATCAATCCGACCGTGGACAAGTGTTCGATGCAAATGTCACAAATACCGACGAATTTCCCAGCCGTTGTGACGATCTTCGTCGTGTGCGTATGGGCGTCTGTCTGTGATAGCGTACGCATGTATGGTGACTGTCGAGCAGCGATCCAAGGATGCGGCGCTGATCGCCGCGCGGCCTGATCCCCTTGACCCGGTAGTCATCGGGGCGCGGGTTAAGGCGCTGCGCGAGGCCTCCTCGCTGTCACTACGTGAGCTGGCCGTGCGCAGCGGCGTGAGCGCGCCGATGCTCTCACAGGTCGAGCGGGGCGAGACCAGCCCCACGCTCACGGTCGCCACGCGCATCGCCGCGGGCCTCGAGCTGCGGCTGTCGCAGCTCTTGCGCCTGGACGAGGAGGGGTCCGTGACGATCGTTCGCGCCGGCCAGCGCCAGCGCGGCGGCAACAAGCGCCGCGGGCACCAATTCGAGGTGATGACCTCCTCCCAGCCCGGCCAGCGCGCGGAGCTCTCGCGCCACACGCTCGCTCCCGGCGGCGCCACGGGCGCGGCCGACGATCCTCCGATGCACGAGCCCGGCAGCCGGGAGACCGCGCTCGTCGAGCGCGGCTCGGTCGTGCTCGTGTGCGACGCCGAGCGCCACGAGCTCTCACAGGGTGACTGCGTCACCTTCGACGCCGACCTGCCCCACCATTTCGAGAACCCCACCAGCGAGGAGGCCGCCTTTCTGGCGGTCGTCTCCGCGGGACTGAGGCGAAGCTAGATGCCCGCCGCCGACCGATCTCGCGCGACCCCGTCAGGGGTCCTCATCAGAACTCCACAACGCACCCACCACGACAGGGACCGATGACCATGCCAAAGACGCTGTTCGACAAGATCTGGGAGGCCCACGAGGTCGCGCCCGGCATTCTCTACATCGACCTGCACCTCGTCCACGAGGTGACGAGCCCGCAGGCCTTCGACGGGCTGCGCCTGGCCGGGCGCACGGTGCGACGGCCCGACCGCACGCTCGCCACGGCTGACCACAACACCCCCACCGACGGCACCCCGATCGCGGCGCGCATCAAGGACGAGCTCTCGCGCGTGCAGGTCGAAACGCTCGAGCGCAACTGCGCCGAGTTCGGAATCCCCATCTACTCGCTCGGCTCCGATCGCCAGGGGATCGTCCACGTGATCGGCCCGGAGCTGGGGGTCTCACAGCCCGGCATGACGATCGTCTGCGGGGACTCCCACACCTCCACCCACGGCGCCTTCGGCGCGCTCGCGTTCGGCATCGGCACCAGCGAGGTCGAGCACGTGCTCGCCACCCAGTGCATGGTCCAGCAGAAGCCCCGCTCGATGCGCATCCATTACGACGGCGCCCTCGGCTTCGGCGTCACTGCCAAGGATCTAATCCTCGGCACCCTCGGCCAGGAGGGCGTCGGCGGGCTGACCGGTCATGTCGTCGAGTACGCGGGCCCGGCCATCGAGGCGCTCAGCATGGAGGGCCGGATGACCGTCTGCAACATGACCATCGAGGGCGGCGGTCGCGCGGGCATGATCGCGCCCGACGAGACCACCTTTGCCTGGTTCACCGACGTCGAGCGTCCCGGCGCGCCCTGGGGTCCCGGGCTGGATGCCGCCATCGAGAGCTGGCGTGAGCTGCGCACCGACGAGGGCGCCGTCTTCGACCACGAGGTCGTCGTCGACGCCTCCGCGCTCTCGCCGCAGGTCACCTGGGGCACCAACCCGGGCATGGTGCGGGCCGTCACCGAGAAGGTTCCCTCACCTGAGGAGTTCGACAGCCCTGCCGATCGCGAGGCCACCGAACGGGCGCTCGCCTATATGGCGCTCGAGCCCGGCGTGCCCATCGAGGAGATCGCCCTCGACCGTGTGTTCATCGGCTCCTGCACCAACTCCCGCATCGGCGACCTCCGTGCCGCGGCGGAGGTCGTCGCGGGCAGGAAGGTCGCCTCGACCGTCAGCGCGATGGTCGTGCCCGGCTCACAACAGGTGAAGGCCCAGGCCGAGGCCGAGGGCCTCGATCGCGTGTTCCGCGACGCGGGCTTTGACTGGCGCGTGGCCGGCTGCTCGATGTGCCTGGGCATGAACCCCGACATCCTCCAGCCGGGCGAGCGTTGCGCGTCCACCTCCAACCGCAACTTCGAGGGCCGCCAGGGACGGGGCGGGCGTACCCATCTCGTCTCCCCCCAGATGGCTGCCGCGGCCGCCATCGAGGGTCACTTCACCGACATCAGGGACTGGCGATGAGCGCCTCTTCACCAGGAGCAATCTGGCAGCGGGAGGACCTCACCGAGGCGTACCTCTCAGAACGCCAGATCCTGATGCCACTGGTCGAGATCCAGGAAGACCTCATCAGGCGACTGCTCCAACGCCAGCAGCACCCCCTGCGGCGGTTCCTCGACATCGGATCGGGCGACGGCGCCATGAGCGAGCTCGTGCTCGAAGTCGAGCCACAGGCCGAACCGGTGCTGGTCGACTTCTCCGGGCCGATGCTCGAGCGCGCCGAGCGCAGGATGGCACGCACGTCGGTCCCCTGGCAGGGGGTCCGCGGCGACCTGTCGGACGCCGGCTGGCGCGACGGCCTGCCCGCCGGCGTCTACAGCGCAGCCATCTCGGCCTTTGCCATCCACCACCTGCCGGCCGCCCGCAAGCGCGCTCTGTTCGCCGAGCTGTTCGACCTGCTCGAGCCGGGCGCGATGTTCCTCAACATGGACTACGTGTCCGTCGTCGGGCCGCTTGTCGGGCTGTTCGACGAGCAGACGGATGCCAACGCCATCGCGGCCGAACGCGTGCGCGGCGGCGGACGCACCGACGAGCAGATCAAGTGCGAGCACGCCCAGGACGGTGACGAAGACCGGCCCGACAGCGTCGAGGACCAGCTGCAATGGTTGCGCGCGGCCGGCTTCACCGAGGGCGAAGTGCACTTCAAGTGGGCCGAGGCCGCCGTCTTCGGCGCCGTGAAGCCAATCGGAGGTAACCACTAGATGCAGCCAATAGAGACCATCAGCGGGCCGGTCAGCCACCTCGACCGCTCCGACGTCGACACCGACCAGATCATGCCCAAGCAGTTCCTGAAGAGAGTCGAGCGCACGGGCTACGGCGAGTTCCTCTTCTATGACTGGGCCAAGGAGCCCGACTGGGAGCTGCCGCCCAACCCGATCCTCGTCGCCGGTGAGAACTTCGGGTGTGGCTCATCGCGCGAGCATGCCCCCTGGGGCCTTCAGGACTACGGCTTCCAGGCGATCGTCGCGCCCTCCTTCGGCGACATCTTCTACTCCAACTGCACGAAGATCGGCCTGCTGCCGATCGTGCTCTCCGATGAGGACTGCCGCGCGCTCGCAGCCGCCGGGAATGGCCAGGTCGATCTGCGCGAACAGGAGGTCCGCTTCGCCGGCCGTCAAGTCGCCTTCGAGATCGACCACGAGATCCGCCATCGCCTGCTCGGGGGCCTCGACGACATCGCCCTCACCCTCCAGCAGTCTGATGAGATCGCTGACTATGAGAGCAATCGCGAACGCAGTGGTCCCGTGACCACCGCGCTATAGGGGCAGGTCATGGCAACGCATCTGATCGCAACGCTCCCCGGGGACGGGATCGGCCCCGAGATCATGGAGCCCACGCTCGAGCTCCTCGAAGCCCTCGGCGACTTCGAGTTCGAGGAGCACCTGTTCGGCGGCGCCTCGATCGACGTCTACGGGGTGGCACTCACCGACGAGGTCCTCGCCGACTGCCGGAAGTCAGACGCCGTGCTGCTGGCGGCCGTGGGCGGCCCGAAGTGGGACACCACCGATCCCGAGCAGCCCCGGCCCGAGCAGGGCCTGCTCGGCCTGCGTAAGGGCCTCGGGCTGTACGCCAACCTGCGCCCCGTCAAGCCTCTCCCCGCGCTCTATGACGCCTCGCCCCTGCGGCGCGAGCGGATCGAGGGGACCGACCTGCTCGTCGTGCGCGAGCTCACCGGTGGGATCTACTTCGGCGAGAAGACCCGCACCGCCACCTCCGCCTCGGACGTCTGCTCCTACACCACCGAGGAGATCGAGCGCATCGCCCGCACGGCGTTCACGTCCGCCGAGGCAAGATCATCGAGCCCGAAGGTCTCGAGCGTGGACAAGGCCAACGTCCTCGAGACCTCTCGGCTGTGGCGCCAGGTGGTCTCAGAGCTGCACTCCCGCGAGTTTCCCGGCGTGGAGCTCGAGCACGTGCTCGTGGACAACGCCGCCATGCAGCTCGTCTCATCGCCCCGCGACTTCGACACGATCCTCACCGAGAACATGTTCGGGGACATCCTCTCCGACGAGGCCGCCATGCTCACCGGCTCGATCGGGATGCTCCCGAGCGCATCACTCTCAGGCGACGGTCCCGGCATGTTCGAGCCCGTGCACGGCTCGGCGCCGGACATCGCCGGAAAGGGTGTCGCCAACCCGCTTGCCATGTTCCTCTCGGCGGCGATGATGCTCAGGCATGGCCTGGGCTTGGCAAGCGAGGCGGCGGCTGTAGAATCGGGGGTTGAACGTGCGCTCGCCCAGGGCCTGCGTACGCCCGACCTTGGAGGAGGGGCGGGGACGGAGCAGGCCACAAGGGCAGTGCTCGAAAACCTCGAATAGGAGTGCGATGAACGTGGAGCCCACCGACCTCATCTGGATGAACGGAGAATTCGTCGCCTGGGAGGACGCCAAGATCCACGTCCTGACGCACGGTCTGCACTACGGCACGGGCGTGTTCGACAGCATGCGCTGCTACGACACGGAGCTCGGCCCGGCGGTGTTCCGCAACGCCGACCACATCGATCGCCTGCTGCGCTCGGCGGAGCTCTACTACATGCCAGTGCCCCACTCCGCCGAGGAGCTCCGCGCGGTCACGCTCGAGCTCGTGGCGCGCAACGGGCTGCGCTCCTGCTACATCCGCCCGATCGTCAACCGCGGCTACGGGCAGATGGGGCTCAACCCGCTCGAGGCGCCCGTGGACGTGACGATCGCCTGCTGGGAGTGGGGCGCCTATCTCGGCGAGGAGGGCATGCGCAACGGCGTGCGCGCGAAGGTCTCCTCCTGGCGGCGGATCAGCCCCGACTCGCTGATCCCTCACGCGAAGGCCTCCGGGCAGTACCTCAACAGCGTGCTCGCCAAGGTCGAGTCGCTGAAGTGCGGCTACGACGAGGCGATCCTGCTCGACGACCACGGCCACGTATGCGAGGGCACCGGCGAGAACGTCTACATCGTGCGCGACGGCGAGATCGCCACCCCCGGCCAGCACAACTCGATCCTCGACGGCATCACCCGCCGCTCGGTCATGCAGATCGCGCAGGACCTCGGCTACAAGGTGCTCGAGCGCAACATCGCCCGCGCGGAGATGTACCTGGCCGAGGAGGTGTTCCTATCCGGCACCGCCGCCGAGCTCGTGCCCGTGCGCGAGGTCGACGATCACGTGATCGGCACGGGCAAGCCCGGCGAGATCACGCGCGTGCTGCAGGCCGCCTTCGACGACGCCGTCCACGGGCGCTCGGAGCGCTACCGCGAGTGGCTCGACGTGGTGCACGCGCCCGCGCTCCAGACGCCCACCGGCGAGGCAGCCGCGCCCGGCGCGCAGACCACCGCGGCAGGCTAGGCCCATGCCCGACATACAGCTATACGACGCCACCCTGCGCGACGGGATGGGCGGCGGCGGCCTCACGCTGACGGCCGCCGAGAAGGTGCGCGTGGTGCGCGCCCTGGATGCGCTCGGGGTGGACATGATCGAGGCGGGCTTCCCCGCGTCAAACCCCAAGGAGGGAGAGCTGTTCGAGCTGCTCGCCTCCGAGCGGCTGAGCGTCTCTGAGATCGTCGCCTTCGGCATGACCCGCCGGCGCGACGTCAGTGCGGATGCCGACCCGGGCCTGCGCATCCTCGCCGATCTGTTCGTACCCGCCTGCACGCTCGTGGGCAAGGCCTCCGTGCTGCACGTGGAGAAGGTCGTGCGCGTCTCGCGCGAGGAGAACCTCGCGATGATCGGCGATTCGGTCGCCTTCCTCGTCCGGGAGGGCAAGCGGGTGCTGCTCGACGCCGAGCACTTCTTCGACGGCTTCTCGCTTGACCCCGGCTACTCGCTCGACTGCCTGCGCGCCGCCGCCGATGCCGGCGCCGAGCGGGTCGTGCTGTGCGACACCAACGGAGGCTCGTTGCCCGCGCAGATTCGCACGGCGCTCGCGGTGGTCACCGAAGCGCTTCCCGGCGTCCCGCTCGGCATCCACACCCACGATGACTCCGGCTGCGCCGTCGCCAACACGCTCACCGCGGTCGAAGCGGGGGCCACTCAGGTGCAGGGCACGATCAACGGCATCGGCGAGCGCACCGGCAACGCCAACCTGATCACGATCATCGCCGACCTGCAGCTGAAGATGGGCGTCGATCTGCTTCCGCCCGAGCGGCTGGCCCGGCTGACCGAGACCGCGCATTTCATCGATGAGCTGCTCAACCGCGCACCCAATCCGGCGCAGCCCTACGTCGGCAAGCACGCCTTCGCGCACAAGGCCGGCCTGCACGCCGCCGGCGTCCGTGCGGACGCGCGCACGTTCGAGCACACCGACCCCGCGGCCGTGGGCAACCGGCGCGACGTGCTCATCTCAGAGCTCTCGGGCAAGGGCACGATCTCCGAGAAGGCCGCTGAAGCCGGGATCAAGCCCGCAGACGGCGAGGCCGCCGAGGCGTTCTCCCAGCGCGTCGTCGAGCGCGTCAAGGAGCTCGAGCACGAGGGCTTCCAGTTCGAGGCCGCCGACGGGTCCTTCGAGCTCTTGATGCGCAAGGAGGCCGGCTCTTACGAGCCGCTCTTCCGGCTTGAGTCCTGGCGCGTGCTCGTCGAGAAGCGCGCCGACGGCAAGGTCGCCACCGAGGCCACGATCAAGATCTGGCTCGGTGGGGAGCGCTACGTGCGCACGGCCGAGGGCAACGGCCCGGTGAACGCCCTGGACGCCGCGCTGCGCGACGCGATCGGCGAGATCCACCCCCATCTGCGCGACATCGAGCTGGTCAACTTCAAGGTGCGCATCCTCGATGAGACGAAGGGCACCGGCGCGGTCACCCGCGTCCTGATCGATGCCTCCGACGGCCAGGAGGTGTGGGGCTCGATCGGGGTCTCCGAGAACGTGATCGCCGCCTCCTGGGATGCGCTCGTGGATTCGCTGGAGTACGGCATGCAGCCCGGCAAGGTGCCCGCTCCCTCGGGCGGGGCAAGCGCGGTGCGGGGGGCTGGATCGGTAAGTGAGCGCTGAGCCGGTCCCGCTTGCTCGCCCTGTCCTGGGCGAGGCTGAGGAGCGGGCGGTCGTGGAGGTGCTGCGCTCGGGCCAGCTGTCGCTCGGCCCGCGCCTGCCGGCCTTCGAGAGCGCGTTCGCCGCGCGCGTGGGGGCTCCGTTCGGGTGCGCCGTCTCGAGTGGCACCGCCGGCCTCCACCTGGCGCTGCGCGCGGTCGGGGTGAGCGACGGAGACGAGGTGATCACCAGCCCCCTCTCGTTCGTGGCCTCGGCCAACGTGGTCCTGTATGAGCGGGCGCGGCCGGTGTTCGCCGACATCGATCCGGTGACCCTCGACCTCGATCCCGCTGCTGCCGCCGCCGCGGTCAGCGAACGCACGCGGGCGCTCCTGCCGGTGCACATCTTCGGCTATCCCGCCGAGATGCCCGCATTCGAGCGGCTCGCCGAGCAGCATGGACTCGGGATCGTCGAGGACGCATGCGAGGCGCTCGGAGCCACCTACGCCGATGGGACGCCCGTGGGAGGCCGCGGGCATCCGGCCGTGTTCGGCTTCTACGCCAACAAGCAGCTCACCACCGGCGAGGGCGGCATGATCACGCTCGCTGACCCCGCCCTCAAGGACAGGCTCGACTCCGAGCGAAACCAGGGCCGCGCGCCGGACATGGGCTGGCTCGACCACGATCGCCTGGGCTTCAACTACCGCCTCTCGGATGTCGCCTGTGCGCTCGGGATCGTGCAGCTGGAGCGGCTCTCCGAGATGCTCGCCGCGCGCGCCCTGCAGGCCGAGCGCTACCGCGCCGCGCTCGCGGGCATCGACGGCCTCGAGCTGCCCTGCCCTGACGCGGGGGGAACCACGCGCGGCTGGTTCGTGTTCGTCGTGCAGCTCCCCCGCGGGGCCGATCGCGACGAGACGGTCCGCGCGCTCGCGGCGGCGGGGATCCAGTCAAAGCCCTACCTGCCGGCGATCCACCTGATGAGCTTCTACCGCGAGCGCTTCGGCCACCGCCCCGGCGAATTTCCCGTCTGCGAGGACGTGGCCGCGCGTTCGCTGGCGCTGCCCTTCTTCCCGCAGATGAGCGAGGGGCAGGTGGCGCGCGTGGCCGAGAGCCTGAGCGCGGCGCTCGGGCAGTAGATTGGGCCGGTGTCCCGCTTCAACGAGCCCCAGCACCCCGACTTCCAGCGGCTGAACGCGTCGATCGGCTTCGATCAGCGCCTGTGGCCGCAGGACGTGGCCGCATCGCGCGCGCACGCGCGCATGCTGGGCGAGCAGGGAATCATCTCCGCCGAGGATCGGGACGCCCTGCTCGGTGGTCTCGATGCGGTCGAGCGCGAGCTCAGCGATGGCGGGTTTGCATTCCGCGACGACGACGAGGACATCCACATGGCGATCGAGCGGCGCCTGACCGAGATCGTGGGAGCGGTCGGGGGCAGGCTGCACACCGCGCGCTCGCGCAACGACCAGGTGGTCACCGACCTCGCGATCTACACCCGCGAGCGCGCCGTCGCCGGCGGGTCGGCGATCACGGGTCTGATGAGCGTCTTGCTCGCGCGCGCCGAGGAGCACCTGGACTGGCCGATGCCGGGTTACACCCACCTGCAGCGCGCGCAGCCCGTGTACCTCGGCCACCACCTGCTGGCCTACTTCTGGATGCTCGCCCGCGACCGCTCGCGGTTCGCCTTCACCGAGCGCCAGGCCGGGCGGCTGCCGCTGGGCTCAGGCGCCCTGGCGGGAGTGAACTTCGATATCGACCGCCCGATGGTGGCACGCGAGCTCGGCTTCGAGGGGGTGACCACGAACTCGATCGACGCCGTCTCCGGGCGGGACTTCATCCTCGACTACCTCAACGCGGCCGCCACCTGCTCGACCCACCTGTCCCGTCTCGGCGCCGAGCTCGTGCTGTGGTCGAGCACGGAGTTCGACTTCTGCGAGCTGCCCGACGCATGGAGCTCGGGCTCCTCGATCATGCCCCAGAAGAAGAACCCCGATGCGGCCGAGCTGCTGCGCGCGAAGGCGCCCCGGGTGGTGGGACACCTGGCGGCCTTCCATGGGGTGCTCCACGGGCTGCCCCTGACCTACAACAAGGACCTGCAGGAGGACAAGGAGCACCTGTTCGACGCGGTCGACACACTCGAGCTGACGCTCGCGGCGGCAACGGGGATGATCGCCGGTGTCAGCTTCAACCGCGAGCGCCTGGCCGAAGCCGCCTCTGACGAGCTGATCGCCGCCACCGACCTGGCCGACCTGCTCGTGCGTCTCGGCGTCCCCTTCCGCGAGGCCCACGGCGTGCTCGCGAGTCTCGTGCGCACCGCGCTCGAGACCGGCTCCTCGCTGGCCGGGCTCCCGCCGGCCGAGCTCGAAGCCCAATCGCCGTTGCTCGCCGCGCACGACAAAGAGTTCAGGGAGGTGCTCGCCCAGAGCTCCTGGCTCGAGTCCAAGCTGTCCGAGGGCGGAACCTCGCTGGCCCGCGTGCAGGAGCAGCTCGAGCTGGCCCGGGCGGTGCTCGATGAGGGCGCTCACAGCTGACTTCTACGCGCGCCCGGTGCTCGAGGTCGCCCCGGATCTGATCGGTTGCACGGTCGAGCACCGCGGCACCGCGGGCGTGATCGTCGAGACCGAGGCCTACCACGAAAGTGAGCCTGCCTCCCACGCCTTCGCCGGCCTCACCCCGCGCACCAAGACCCTGTTCGGCGAGCCCGCCCGCGCCTACGTGTACCGATCGTATGGAATCCACGCCCTGCTCAACGCCGTCTGTGAGCCGGTTGGCGTCGGCTCGGGGGTACTCATCCGCGCGCTCCTTCCCGTCTCGGGCATCGAGCGGATGCGGGCCCGCCGTGGCCTGATCGCGGGCCGCCCGGCGCTTGATGAGGACCTCTGCTCGGGGCCAGGCAAGCTCACGCAGGCGATGGGCATCACGCTCGCGGAGAACGCCACCAGCCTGATCACCGGACCGGTTCGCATCCGCCCCCGCGCCGGCGACTGGCGCGACCCCTCGGTGCTGCGGGGAACGCGCGTCGGCATCACCCGCGCGGTCGAGCTGCCCTGGCGCTTCTGCGCAGCCGGCAGCCGCCACGTGTCCCGACCCCGGCTCTAGACAGTGTTGCCGCGGCGTCCGTGCGGCTGGTGTGTTGAAATCGTCGAGGCTCCCGCGCATCGTATGGCGCGGGCTGGTTACCGCATCGATGGAAAGGGAGCGTCGACATGGCTGAAGGTATCTGTTTTGCGGGGCTTGATGTGGATGCCAGGAAGACGGCCGCTGCGGCCGTGCAGCTTGGGTCTGGTGAGGTGTGGAAGGCGCAGCTGGGTGGGTCCTCGGTGGCGGCGATCGAGTGGCTGAAGGCCTTGCCGGGGGAGGTGCGTGCGGTCTATGAGGCCGGGCCAACAGGGTTCGAGCTGGCAAGAGCCGCCCGGGCGGCTGGGGTCGGGGTGATGGTCTGCGCGCCTGGCGCGATCCCGCGTCAGCCCGGGGGCCGGGTCAAGACCGACACGCGTGATGCGTTGAAGCTCGCCCGGCTGCATGCCGCGGGGCAGCTGGCCCGGTGCTGGTTCCGGCG
>Ga0209038_10000132_pt1 | contig 23850 bp, 22 predicted proteins | sample BogFormECP03_OM3_FD_188237 | JGI IMG/M metagenome (GOLD analysis project Ga0209038, IMG submission 188237) | Bog forest soil microbial communities from Calvert Island, British Columbia, Canada - ECP03_OM3 (SPAdes) (version 2) | ecosystem: Environmental > Aquatic > Freshwater > Wetlands > Bog ...
TGCGCGGCAGCGTCCCGCCGTGATGGTCGCGCGCGTTCACGATCACCTCGTAGCTGCCCGGTGAGAGCGTGCCGTCCCGTGGCCAGTTCAGGACGACCGTGCGGCCGGTATGCACCCAGCCCATGACCACGGTGATGGCCGGCCTGTGCGTGGCGAGGTCGAGGACCGTCACCTGCACGCTGACCGTGCCAACGCCCGCCTCGTCGATCCTGAGCAGCAGACGAGGCGGCCTTCCGGACACCGCCGTGGCGGGTAGGGTCAGGCGGCTGGCCACGGGACGCTGCGCCTCGACGGTTTGGGCGGGGACGCCGTACTCGCTGCCGCCCGCCAACTGCTCCGACGGCGCCTGTACGCCCCCGGAGGCGTCTCCCTGGGCGGTTGCCGGGCTGACGCACCAGACGAATGCGACCATGATCAAGACGGACAGGACGGCCCGCGGGGCAGACCTCATGGGATTACTCTCGTCCCGCCAAGCCCGGAACCTAAGCGGTGCCGATCGAGTTGCAGGCTCTCGCAGGCCACACCCTCAGGGGGCGAAGCGCTACTCGCTGTCCTACTCGATGTCGGCGTGAGAGGTCACTCGCGGAAGCTACATTGACGGCACGGACACGGGAGCTGCGAGCAGCTCCTCGACGGCCTGCACCGACTCGTCGATGCGCTCGAGCACCCTCATCCCCGGTTCCTCACCGGGCAGGCCGCCACCGACCGCGGCGCCCCTGAGCATGATCGGGATGTCCGGGTGGGTCGCGCGCAGATCCTTGACCGCGCGCGTCACCGCCGCCACCGCTGAGCTGACCGTGCCGCCGAGGACGATCAGCTGGGGGGGTTGGCTGTCCACCTTGGCCAGCAGCTGCTCCACCGACAGGTCGGTGTCGAAGATCGTCCGGTATCCGGCCGCCGCCAGCTGATCGTGCACCATCTGCAGTCCAAGCGTGTGCGGGTCGCCCTCGAGGACCGCCAGCAGCACCCGCTCGCGTGTCGGCTCGGTGCCGCCGAGCATGTACCTATACAGGGTGGCGAGAACCCGCCTGGTGATGCTCAGCGCAATGCGCTCGCGTTCGGAGTCCATGTCGCCCGCCTCGGCGAGCTCGCCGATGTGATGCAGCGCGGGGGCGATCACTTCGGCGTGAAGCGTTGAGGGGGGGAGGCCGTCTTCGATCGCCGCCGCGATCACACCCTCGGCCTTCTCGGCATCGCCACGCTCGAGCGCCCTGGCGTATGTCTCAAGCGTGCGCTCCATCAGCACCACCGGGTCGGCCTTGCGCGGCTCGCGTGCGTCCGGGCCCGACCTGCCCAGCACTTCCATGAAGGCGTCCAGCACGATCGGGTCGAAGTGATGCCCGCGCTCCTCGCGCATCATTTTCACGGCCTCCTCGACCGAGAACGCCTTGCGGTAGACGCGGTCGCTTGTGAGCGCGTCGAACACGTCCGCCACCGCCACGATCCGGCCCTCGATCGGGATCTGCTCGCCCACCAGCCCGCGGGGGTAGCCGCTGCCGTCCCACTTCTCCTGGTGGCTCAGCGCGATCGTCGCAGCCATGTCGAGGATCGAGGAAGACGAGCCCCTCACCAGCCGGTAGCCCTCCTCTGCGTGGGTCTCCACGATCGCCCGCTCCGCGGGCGTCAAGGGACCGGGCTTCAGCAGGATCGAGTCGGGGATCGCCACCTTGCCCACGTCGTGAAGCGGAGCGGCGTGGCTGAGCCGCGCGCAGAAGTCAGGCTCCATGCCGAGCTGTTCGGCCAGCAACGTGGAGAAGCGCCCGATCCGCTCGATGTGCGCGCCCGTGTCCTCGTCTCTGAACTCGACCGCCATGGACAGACGCCGCACGGTCTCGGCCTGCGCGATCTCGAGCTCTGAGAGCGCGTCTTTCAGCTCGTGGGAGCGACCGTCGATCTCCTGTTCTAGCGCCGCGCGTGTGTCCTCGCCGAAGCGCCACCCAAGCAGCATCGCGGCGCAGGCCAGCACGGCCACGCAGGCCGTGATGACGGCTGAGGCCCCGACCACGATCGCGCCAACGGCCGCGCCCACCCCAAACGCTGCCCACAGGGCGTGGGAGACATAACCCAAAGCGGGGCTTTGATGCCGTCGATCGCTGCTGGGAGCCGGCCTCAGGGAGAGCGACGGTGCACTTGCCACCTGACCTGATCGGCTGCCCTCCAGGTCGAGTTTAGTCGTGTGCGCTGCGGCCCCGTGCACGCCAGAGCGAACAGCGGAACCGGTCCCACCTGGACCGCCCGTCCGGGCGCGGTCAGGGACCGTCCCGCCATTGGCGGGCCGCCGAAAGCTGGCTTGGGCTGCGCCGTTCACTCTGAGCTCTTCCCGTTTCCGTTCAGGTGTTGTCCGGAGTCCTGTTCACGCCCGCGATCGACTGCTAGAGGAGCGGCCTTTAGCCCACCTGAGTGCAGTAGACAGATATCGAACGGGGTCTCTAGTGCCTGGACTGCAGCCGGGTGATGTCGATCGGGTTCGGCGGTTTCGTGATCGACAAAGGCTGGTTCCAGCCCGAGAACACGATGCTGCCACCGCTGGCACCGCCCATAGTGATCTCCACCGGGTACGGCGGGCCCGTCGTGGCCACGTACAGGGTCCCCCCCGTCGAGGTATCGGTGACAGCGATCACCTTCTGTCCGACAACAGTCGTGGCGGCGCCCTTGGCCAGCGTTCCGTGCGCGGGCAGGGTCGTGTCCACGAGCTTGGCGAGATTCGTGAGCGAGGCGATCGAAGCAAGGCTGCCGGTACCCACCGGCGCCTGCAGCCACCTTCCCTGAAGCAGCTGCGCGGCTGAGGGCCCGGCGATATGGCTGTAGAACGCGGGGCTTCCTTTGATGTAGACGTTGCCGTGGATCTGGATCACTTCGAAGCTGCGCCCGTCCGCCGTCAGCTCGCCGCGCCCACCCTTGCTCGCGAGCAGGTACAGGTCGAAGCTGGTCGGTGAGCCCCCGCTCTGGAGCGTGCCGGAGACGTGCACGGAGTTGGCCGCGTCCGCCAGGATCTTGGCCCCGGCGACAATTTCGGCGGGCGTCTTGGAGGCGACCCCATTGCCCGCGGTGGAGCTCCCGCAGCCTGTCAGCGCGGCGCCGGTGAGCAGTAGCGCTGACAGCCGAGCGAGGAGCGGCGAGCGACGAGGACGCATGCCGCGCAACTCTAACCGGCAGCCCGGGCGCTCAGCCCCAGGTGATGAGCATTAGGCTACCGGTAGCAATGGATGCCAACGGCTCAGCGCTCGCGACCACCGAGCAGCCCCAACGCCCGTCCTCCCGGCCGGTTCGCGGGCGGGATTTGCGGGCGCTCTATCAGAAGCACTTCTGCGATCGTCGCAAGGAGCGCCAGCTGCTCTCGACGGGATCGTTCATCGTGACCTTTGCGGCGGTGCGCGGTATCACCCACGCGATCCGCGCCGAACGGGGGCCCTTCAAGAACATCACCCCCGGCGGGCGCCACATCCATCACATGACCTTCGGGATCACCGGCCTGCTCAGCGTCGGCTACCTGTGGCTGCTCGAGATCGGCACGAACGAACAGCGCCGGGCCTCGCGGGTGACCTCGCTCGTGTACGGCAGCGGCGCAGCGCTCACGCTGGACGAGTTCGCGCTGTGGCTGAACCTGGAAGACGACTACTGGAACAAACAGGGCCGGGAGAGCATCGACGCCGTGGTGCTGTTCGGATCACTGCTCAGCCTGAGCGTGCTCGGCAGGGGCTTTGTTGCCGACCTGCTGCACCCGGAGCACCGGCAACACCAAGAGGCGGTCACCTAGCCGCGATCTGTGCCTGTCGCGGTCCTACACGCGCGCGAGCTGGCCCCTCCTAGCAGACTTCCAGGGAACCCCACGCGCGACTTGGATCGCCGCGCCTCACACCCCCATCGCCACGTACTTCGTCTCCAGATACTCGGAGATCCCCTCAAACCCACCCTCGCGGCCGAAGCCCGACTGCTTGACGCCGCCGAAGGGGGCGGCGGGGTTTGAGACGACGCCCTGGTTCAAACCGATCATGCCCGCTTCGATGCCCTCACACACGCGGAATGCGCGGGACAGATCGCGGGTGTAGGCGTAGGCGACGAGCCCGTACTCGGTGCGGTTGGCCTCCGCGAGCGCCTGCTCCTCGGTCGAGAATGTGGAGATGGGCGCGACCGGCCCGAAGATCTCCTCGCTGAACGCGCGGGCGTCGTCGGGGACATCGGCAAGGACGGTGGGGGCGAAAAAGTAGCCTCGGTCGCCAATCGGCTCGCCGCCGATCAGCACACGCGCGCCGCGGGTGACGGCGTCGTCGACGAGCTCTGTGACCTTCTCACGCTGGGCTTCGTCGATCAGCGGTCCGACGTCCACATCCGGCTCGGTGCCGCGACCGACCTTCAGCGCGCCCATCCGCTCGGCCAGCCCGCGAGCGAACTGATCGGCCAGAGACTCGTGCACGTGGAAGCGGTTGGCGGCCGTGCAGGCCTCGCCGACGTTGCGCATCTTGGCGACGAACGCGCCCTCGATCGCCGCGTCGAGGTCGGCGTCCTCGAACACCAGGAAGGGCGCGTTGCCGCCGAGCTCCATCGACACGCGCAGGACCTGCTCGGCGGACTGTTCGATCAGCCTGCGGCCAACCTCGGTGGAGCCGGTGAAGGACAGCTTGCGCGTGCGCGGGTCGCGCAGCAGCGGCTCGATCACGGCGCCCGAATGCTTGGCGGTGATCACGTTGAGCACGCCTCCCGGCAGCCCCGCGTGCTCCAGGATCTTGGCCAGCGCGAGCATCGACAGGGGCGTCTGCTGGGCGGGCTTGACCACGATCGTGCAGCCCGCGGCGATCGCCGGGGCGAGCTTGCGGGTGCCCATCGCGGTAGGGAAGTTCCAGGGGGTCACAAACACGCAGGGACCGACCGGCTGGCGCATCGTGAGGATTCGCCCCTTGCCGGTGGTGTTGACCATGTAGCGACCGTGGATACGCACGGCTTCCTCTGAGAACCAGCGGAAGAACTCGGCGGCGTAGGCGATCTCCGCGCGGGACTCGGCGAGCGCCTTGCCCATCTCGAGGGTCATCAAAAGCGCCAGGTCATCGCTCTGGGCGACGATCGCCTCGTAGGCGCGCCGCAGGATCTCCCCCCGCTCGCGTGGCGCCGTCGCAGCCCACTCGGCCTGCGCCTCGGCGGCGGCCGCGAGCGCTGCCAGAGCATCCTCGACCTGGGCGTCGGCGACCTCCAAGAGCGGCTCCTGCGTGGAGGGGTCCTCGACCGCGAGCGTGCCGCCCGCGGCGGCCGCGCGCCAGTGCCCGGCGATGTAGAGATCCGTGGGTACTTGATCGAGGACCTCGCGTTCGCGCGCCGCGCCAGTCATCGTGCAGCGCTCATGCGCCGGCGCCGGGTGCCCGACCGCATGGATATGCGATGCGCCACTCGCGCGAGCTCCTGCCGCCGCCCGATTGGGTCGATGAGAGCGGTAATGCTCGCCATCGCCTCAACCTATCACCGCCGTCGCGCCTGCTCGCTGATCGCCGGCACGGTCGCCGCCCTCGTGCTGTACGCGGCCCCGGCGGCCGCCTCGACGCTCGTGATCACGGGCGCCGGAGACGGGCACGGCGTGGGCATGAGCCAGGACGGCGCGCTCGGCTACGCAGAGCACGGTCTCACCTACCAGGCGATCCTCGCCCACTACTACACCGGCACGGCGCTCGGCCAGGCGCCGGCGGGGACGAACGTCAAGGTGCTGGTGGGCTCGAAGGTGCAGACGGTCCCGCTCGAACGCTACGTCCGGGGCGTGGTGGCCGCGGAGATGCCATCCAGCTGGCCGCTCGCCGCGCTGGAGGCGCAGGCGGTCGCCAGCCGCACCTACGCGCTGACCGCGGACGCGGGCGGGTCCAAGTTCGACGTCTACTCCGACACACGCTCGCAGGTGTATCTCGGCCCGGCCGCCGAAACCGCGCAGACGAACACCGCGGTCACGGCGACAGCCGGTCAGATCGTCACATACGCCGGAAAGCCCGCGATCACGTACTTCTTCGCGAGCTCGGGGGGGATGACCGAGAACGTCGAGAACTCGTTCATCGGCTCGGCGCCCGAGCCGTGGCTGGTGGGCGTGGCGGACCCCTACGACAGCGGACCCGCTTACGAATGGAAGCTGAGCATCAGCTTCACCACCGCGGCGGCGCGTCTGAAGGGCCTTGTGAAGGGCAGCTTCCGGGGAATCGAGGTGCTCAAGCGCGGGGTCTCACCGCGAATCGTCTCCGCCGAGGTGCTCGGGTCAGGCGGCGCGGAGGCGGTGAGCGGTCCCACGCTGGCCGCCCGCCTGGGGCTTCAGAGCACGTGGGCGTACTTCAGCGTGAAGACGGGCAAGACCGTCACCCCCGAGCCCGACACGAGCTCACAGGCTCCGCCGGCCACGCCTTCGGGCACGAGCCCCGCCCCCGCCCCGGCCGGCCCGCAGGGCGGCGCCGCGGCGCCGGCCACCTCGTCGGGCAGCGCCGCGGCCTCCGCCCGCGAAGCGGCGCTCGCGGGCGGCGTAGCAGCAGGGTAGCGACGCGGCGCAGCTCGCCCGCCTAGAACATTCGTCCACCCCCGGCCGGCCTTCGCGCGAGTTCCTCATCAAACCCCTTCCGGCGGCCGAAGAGCCTTAGCATGAGCCCTCGTCGCGGCATCGCCGCGTTCGCCTGCGCCGCTCTGCTGATCGCGTCCGCAAGCGAGATGATCGCTCCCGCGAACGCGCTGGCAGCCCACTCGGTCGGCTCGCCCGAACAGATCGCGTGGGTGCGCCGGGCGGCCACCAACTTCGTGAGCGCCGAGCTCGCCGGCGACGGAGCGGGCGTATGCGGGATTCTCGACGCCCCGCTGCGGGCCAGTGAGCACGGTCGCACGTGCGCGCAGCGCTGGAAGGCGAAGCTCGCGGGCCTGCTGCGCGAACCGGGTGGCCGGAGGCGCCTTCAATCACAGCGGCGCGCGATCCGCTCGGCGGCGGTGATCGTGGACGGGGACACCGCATCGATCCAGCTGTCCACTCCCCTGCTCAGCGGATCGAACCGCTTCCTCTTCACCGAAGACTGCTGGATGCTCACAGGCTGAGCGGCGCAGGCGCGCTGCGGGGCATACCCTGGTTCGGTGCCCGCGCCGCTGTTGATCGCAGACGTCCCCTGGCTGCTGTACCGCTCGTACTTCGCGCTGCCCAAATCGATCGTGGACACCCGCGGCAGGCCGGTGAATGCCCTGCTGGGCACCGTCAACGCGCTGTTGAGTCTGATAGATGCGCGCCTTCCGGCGCGCCGCCCGCGCGGCGTGGTCGCGTGCACGGGCGCGGAGGAGGCGGACTACCGCGTGGCGCTGTACCCGGGCTACCACGCCCACCGCGAGCCGATGCCGGCCGAGCTCCGAGCGCAGTGGGAACAGGCGCCGAGCCTGCTCGAGGGCCTCGGCTGGACGGTCGCCACGAGCCCCGATCTGGAGGCCGACGACGTGATGTTCTCCTACGCCCGCGTGGAGCAGGAGAGCGGCGGACGGGGCCTCTTGCTGACGGGGGACCGGGACCTGTTCGCAGCGGTGAGCGAGCGCGTGGCGGTGGTGGAGCTGCACAAGGGCGAGCCCGTGGAGGTCGGCCCGGCGGAGGTGCTCGAGCGCTACGGCGTCGCGCCGGAGCTGGTGGCGGACTTCATCGCTCTGCGCGGTGATCCGTCAGACGGGCTCCCGGGCGCACCGGGGATCGGCGCGAAGACGGCCGCCGAGCTCCTGCGCAGATATGGCTCACTCGAGCACGTACTCGCGGCTGCGGCTGAGGCGGCCGGCGAGCTGCGCCCGCGCACGGCGGCGGCGCTGCGCGAGAACGAACAGCTGCTGCGCACGTTCAAGCGGATCGCGACGCTCCAGCGCATCGACGTCGAGCGCCCACTGGACCGCGCCACCGACTTCGCGGGCGGCGCGCTGCTCGCGGGCGAGCTGGGAATGCGGCGCCTGGCCGAGCGCCTGCAGAAGCTCGCCGGCGTGCCGAACCAGGGCGCGCCGCAGACTAGGGCGTGAACTTGACGGTGATCACGTCGCCGTCGGCCATCACGTAGTCGCGGCCCTCGAGGCGCAGCGTCCCACGCTCGCGGGCCCCGGCATAGCCGCCGGCGTCCACGAGCTCCTGCCAGCCGATCACTTCGGCGCGCACGAACCCCTTCTGGATGTCCGAGTGGATCTGCCCGGCCGCATGCCAGGCGGTGAGGCCCTCGCGCAGATGCCAGGACTGGGCCGGCTTCGCCTCGCCGGCGGTGAAGAAGGCGATCAGGTGAAGCAGCGCGAACGCCTCCCGCACGACGCGCTCGAGGCCCGACTCCGAGACGCCCAACTCCTCGCGCATCGCGGCCGCGTCGTCGTCGTCGAGCTCGGCCAGCTCGGCCTCGATGCGTGAGGACACCGCCACCGCGCCGGCCCCCTGTGCCCGCGCGTGGGCTGCGATCTCCGCCGGGACGACGTCTGAGCCCTCGTCAACGTTGGCCACGAACAGCACCGGCTTCGCCGTCAGCGAGCCGAGGTCGCGAGCGGCGTTGAGGGCGTCCTCGGGCACCGGCACGCCGCGCACGGGACGGCCCGCCCTGAGCGTCTCGATCACCTCGTTCAGCCACGCCTCCTCGGCGACCGCCACGCGATCGCCGCTGCGGGCCTGCCGCGCGACGCGATCGACCCGCCGTTCGGCCTGCTCGAGGTCGGCGAGCGCGAGCTCCGTCTCGATCGTCTCGACATCGGCGAGCGGGTCGACCCTGCCGTCGGGATGGATCACGTTCTCATCGCCGTGGGCGCGCACCACGTGCACGATCGCGTCCGTCTCGCGGATGTTCGCCAGAAACCGGTTGCCGAGCCCCTCGCCCTCGTGCGCCCCCGCGACGAGGCCCGCGATGTCGTGGAAATCGATCGTGTCCCAGACGATCTCAGACGCCCCCACCGTGCGCGCGAGGAGCTCCAGGCGCTCGTCGTGCACCGCCACCACGGCGACATTGGGCTCGATCGTGGTGAACGGGTAGTTGGCGGCCTCGGCCCCGGCTTTGGTGAGCGCGTTGAACAGGGAGGACTTGCCCGCGTTGGGCATCCCCACGATCCCGATCCTCGTGCTCACCGGTCGCCTTCCCGCGGGTGTCGCCGGGGGCTCGTGGCGCACGCGCCGATCGCCGCGCCGAGCAGCGCTCCGGCGATCACGTCTGAGGGGTAGTGGACCCCCAGGTACAGGCGCGAGATCGATAGCGCCAGCGCGAGCTCATACAGCGGAAACGCGGGCAGGCCGAGCCGGGAGTAGCAGAGCGCACCCGCGAACGAGGTGGCGGCATGCGCGCTCGGGAAGCTGAACTGCGTGGGCGTGTCGGTCAGCTGCGGCAGGCCGGCGAGCTGGGGCCGGGGGCGTCGGATGAGGAGCTTGATCGCGGTGTTCAGCGCGTAGGCGCCCGCCACCGTTATGGTCGCGCGCCGCCAGTCCGCGCGCCGGCGCTCGTCTGAGAGCTGGCCGGCGATGCCGATCGCAAGCCACACCCCGCCGTGCTCACCCAGGCGCGAGAAGCGCGCCACGGCGCGCTCTGCCCAGGGAGCGTGCGCGCGCGTGCGCAGCAGCAGCAGCAGCCGCTCGTCCAGCGAGCGCAACGGTCCTAGGTGCCGAAGCCGACGCGGAGGTCGTCACTCTCGGCGCTGACGTAGACGACCTCGCCGAGGTCGAGGCGGACCGGCCCATCCTCGCTTGCGACCTCATGCCAGCCGCTCGCACCCAGAGCCTTGTTGAGAGCCTTCAGCTGCTCGTCGCTCACCCGCAGGGCCAGGACCTGGCCGCCCTGGAAGCCGATGCTCACGCGCCTTGAGGCGGTGCTCATCGGTGGACCTCGAGGCCCGCGGCCGGCTCGACGATCTCGGTCAGCACGCCGTTGGTGGCGGCGGGCTGCATGAACGCCACGCGCGAGCCGCGGATGCCCACCCGCGCCTCTTCGTCGATCAGTCCCAGCCCCGCCTGCCTGAGCGCGGCGAGCGTGGCGTCGATGTCGCTGACCTGGTAGGCCACATGGTGCAATCCGGGGCCCTTCTTTGCGAGGAACCGTCCGACCGGCGTGTCCGGGCCGAGCGGCGCCAGCAGCTCGACGTGATTCTCGCCCACGTCGAGCAGCACGGCCTCCACGCCCTGCTCCTCAACCACCTCGCGGTGGGCGACCCGCAGCTGGAAGTTGTCGCGGTACAGCTCGAGCGAGGGATCGATCTGCTCGACCGCCACGCCGATGTGGTCGATGCGGGTGAACACCCGCCGCAGTCTATAGCCGCCCGGCCTCGCCCTCGCCCTTGGACTCGCCCGACTCGATCGCGCCGGGAGCGCCCGGCGAGGGGTGCGCCGTGGCGGCGGCGACCACGCGCAGCCCGATTCCCGTGCGCTCGAGCTGCGGGACACCGGCCATGATCCGTTCGATCGCGTCGCGCTCGAGCACCTCGTGCTCGAGCAGCTCGTTGGCGAACGCGTCCAGCTCGTGGCGGTGGGAGACGATCATCTTCTGGGCTGCGCGGCGCGCCTGCTCGATCAGGTCCTGGCGCTCCTCGTCGCGGATCCGCAGGGTGGTCTCTGACAGCCGCACGTCCCCGTCGGGGGAGCGCCCGACGCCCGCGGTTCCCATCGCGAAGTCGTGCACCATCGAATGGGAGATCTCCGCCACGCGCTTGAGGTCGTCGGAGGCGCCCGTGGTGATCGCGCCGAACACGACCTGCTCGGCCACCCGGCCGCCGAGCAGCACGGTCATGTAGTCGAGCAGCTCGTCGCGCGTCTTCAGGTAGCGATCCTCTTCGGGCAGGTTGAGCGTGTAGCCGAGCGCCTGCCCGCGGGGGACGATCGAGATCCTGTGCACGCGGTCGACCGACGGCAAGAGCTCGCCGCAGAGGGCGTGGCCCGCCTCGTGGAACGCCACCACGCGCTTCTCGTGCGCGTTCATCACGCGCCGCGACTGCACGCCCGCGACCACCCGCTCGAGCGCCGAGTTGAAGTCCTCCATCGCGATCGTCTTGGAGCCGCGGCGGGTGGCGAAGATCGCGGCCTCGTTGCAGATGTTGGCGAGGTCCGCGCCCGTCAGACCACTCGTCTGCTGGGCCACCAGCCCCAGATCGACATCCTCGAGCGGCTTGTCGCGCGTGTGCACCCCCAGCACCCCCTCGCGGCCCTTCACGTCAGGCGGCACCACGAACACCTGGCGGTCGAAGCGGCCGGGTCGCAGCAGCGCCGGATCGAGCTTCTCCAGCAGGTTCGACGCGGCGATCACGACCACGCGCCCGGTCGAGGAGAAGCCGTCCATCTCCACGAGCAGCTGGTTGAGCGTCTGGTCCTTCTCCCCCGAGATGTCCATCCCACGCCGCCCGCCGACGGCGTCGAGCTCGTCGATGAAGATGATCGCCGGTTCGTGCTTGCGGGCGATCGCGAACAGCCGGCGGATGCGCGCGGCCCCGAGGCCGGCGAACATCTCCACGAACGAGGCGGCCGACTGCGCGAAGAACTGGGCGCCGGATTCGTGCGCCACCGCCTTGGCCAGCAGCGTCTTGCCGGTTCCCGGCGGCCCGTGCAGGAGGATGCCCTTGGGGACCTTCGCTCCGAGCTCCTGGAAGGGTTTGGGGTCGCGCAGGAACTCCACGATCTCCTGCAGCTCGGACTTGGCCTCATCCACACCGGCGATGTCCGCGAACGAGACGGCCTGTTTGGAGCTCGGTCTGATCTGCTGCGGCTTGACGCGCGGCATCACCTTGAGCGTGCGCCAGAGGATGTAGATGATCGCCGTGAAGAACAGGATGCCCACGACCGGCTCCCACTGAAGGGCCCATTCCTGGATGTTGTGCACCAGCGAGGTGTGCACCGCCGGGACGGGCACGGTGCTGATCGGCGCCGCCGGCACCGCGGCTGCGACGGCAACCTGCGCGTGCACCAGCAGCGCGTCCAGACGAGCCGGCGGCGCTGCGAACACGTTGCGGACGGCGACCGTCACCGCTGCGTTCGCCTGTTCAAGCAGTTCCGCCATCCTTGGCATGCACCAAGTATGCCGCCTCCGCGCGCCGGGTGCGACAAATTTCTGGCGCGCACGAAATCTTTCGCGCGCTTGCGCTCAACCGAGCAGGCGCACCGCGAGGTCTCCGAAGAAGTCCGTCGCGAACGCCAGGTCGCGCACGTCGATGCGCTCGTCCGCGGCGTGGATCAGAGGGCTGGCTTCCAGCAGCGACTGGTGTCGCTGGGGAAAGAAGCCGTAGGCCACGCACTCCGGGAAGGCCTGGCGGAAGTGGCGCGAGTCGGTGAAGCCCGGCAGGATCACCGGCACGACCTCGGCGCCCGGATCGTGCTCTGAGATCCACTCGGAGATCGTGTCCATCAACGGCGATGAGATCGGCGAGCGGTTGCCGGCCATCTCCTCGGTGAACTCGATCGAGAAGCTGTCAGGGCCATCCTCCCCGAGCACCTCGGCGATCCCCCGGCGCACCTCCTCCTCTCCCAGGCCCGGTGGCACGCGACAGTCCACTTTCAGCTCGGCGCGGCTGGGAATCACGTTGATCTTCTCAGAGGCCCTGATCCGCGTGGGCGTGAAGGTGACGCCGAGCATCGGCTCGAACATCGTCGCCAGGCGCGCGTCGGCGACCCGCAGGCGCGCGACCGATCCGGAAGGGTCTGAGGGATCCTCGCCGATACCTTCAAGGAAGGCACGCGGCTCGGCGGTGAGCTCGTAGGAGGGCTGGCGCGCAGCGAGGCGATCGAGCACCGGCCCCATCTTCAGGAGGGCGTTCTCGCCCATCCCCGGCATCGACGCGTGCCCCGCCACCCCATCGGTTGAGACCGTGAAGCGAAACACGCCCTTCTCCGCGCAGCACACGCCGTAGCGGCGCCGGCCCTCGTATTCGAACACCGCTCCCCCACCCTCGTTGACGAGCAGATCGCAGCGGACCTTCTCCGGATGGGTCTTGGTGATCCACTGAGCCCCCAGCTCGCCGCCGGTCTCCTCGTCGACGACCGCCGCGATCAACAGCTCACCGCGGGCCGGGCGCCAGCCCGAGCGCGCGAGCGACGCGGCGGCGGCGATCTCGGCGGCGACCTGCGACTTCATGTCCAGCGCACCCCGCCCCCACACAAACCCGTCGGCGAGGTCCCCCGACCAGGGATCGTGCGACCACTCGGCCGGGTTCGCGAGGACCGTGTCCACGTGGCCGAGGTAGCACAGCGTGGGCCCCGGCTCTGCTCCTCTCAGCCGCGCCAGCAGGTTGGGGCGCCCGGGCTCTGCGCCGAGCAGCTCGCACTCGAGCCCCGCGTCTGAGAGATGCGCCGCGAGGTACTCCTGCGCGTCGCGCTCGGCTCCGGGCGGGTTGACCGTGTTGAAGCGGATCAGCCGGCGAAGCAGCTCCTCGGCCTCCGCGGCAGGCCCGCCGTTGTCCGATCCCTGGGGGCTCATCGCGCAGATCGTACGCCCATACCGGCGAGCTCCTCCCGGGTCAGCGGAAAATGGCAGGCCGCGTGGGTGCCGGTGCCCTGGGCTGTGAGGAGCGGCTCCTCGAGCGTGCAGCGCTCCTGCGCCTTTGGGCAGCGGGTGTGAAAGCGACAGCCGCTCGGTGGGTTGGCGGGGCTCGGCACATCGCCGCTCAAGAGCCGCCGGGTCGCTCGGCGGCGTGACGGATCGGCCACCGGCACGGCCGACAGCAGAGCGCCCGTGTAGGGGTGGCGCGGGAAGCCGTAGAGCTCCTCGCCCGGGCCGATCTCGACGATCTTGCCGAGATACATGACCGCCACGCGGTCGCACATGTGGCGCACGACCGACAGGTCATGGGCGATGAACAGGAGCGTCAGGCCGAGCCTGTGCTGCAGGTCGCGCAGCAGGTTGAGCACCTGCGCCTGGATCGAGACGTCGAGCGCCGACACCGGCTCATCGGCGATCAGCAGCTTGGGGCTCAGGGCGATCGCCCGCGCCACACCGACGCGCTGGCGCTGGCCCCCGGAGAACTCGTGCGGGTAGCGGTTGTAGTGCTCGGGGTTCATCCCGACCAGCTCGAGCAGCTCCTGCACGCGTCGCTTGCGCTGTGCGCGGTCCTTCTCGAGACCATGGATGGCAAACGGCTCGGCGACGATCGAGCCCACGGTCTTGCGCGGGTTCAGGGACGAGTAGGGATCCTGGAAGATCATCTGCATCTCGCGCCTGACGGCCTTCAGCGCTCCGCCGGAGAGCTTTGTGATGTCAGTGCCCTGGAAGCGAACCTCGCCGCTCGTGGCCTCCAGCAGCCGCATCATCAGACGGGCGGTGGTGCTCTTGCCACAGCCGGTCTCGCCGACGATCCCGAGCGTCTCGCCCGCCATCACCTCGAAGCTGACCCCGTCCACCGCCTTCACCGCGCCGACCTGGTGCTGGATCACGATCCCGCGCGTGAGCGGGAAGTGCTTGACCAGGTCGCGCACCTGCACGAGCGGCTCCGAGGCGCTCACTCGCCGGCCCCCTGCGGCACCGTGGGCGCCGGTCGTGGGCCTTGGGACGCCTCGAGCTCAGACCAGATCTGCTGCCGCTCCTCAGCGCTCAACAGGCATGCGACCTGGTGATCGTCCTTGAGGGAAACCGGCTCGAGCGGCGGATCGATGACCGCATGCTCGGGCTGTGAATAGGCGCAGCGTGGATGGAAGTGGCAGCCGGACGGGCGCTTGATGAGGCTCGGAGGGCTGCCTGGAATCGGCGCGAGCTCCTGCTCGCGCGGCCCCGCGAGGGTCGGGATCGAGCGCAACAGGCCCCACGTGTAGGGGTGCTGAGGTGCGGAGAAGATCAGCTCCGCGGAGGCCATCTCGACGATTCGCCCGGCATACATCACGGCGATGCGATCGGCCATCTCGGCGACCACGCCGAGGTCATGGGTGATGAACACGATCGCCATCCCCAACTCGCCCTGCAGGCGCTCGAGCAGCGCGAGGATCTGCGCCTGCACGGTCACGTCGAGCGCGGTCGTCGGCTCATCGGCGATCAGCAGCTTCGGTTCGTTGGCGAGCGCCATCGCGATCATCACGCGCTGGCGCATGCCGCCGGAGAACTCGTGCGGGAACTCCTCCACCCGCCGGCGCGGATCGGAAATCCCGACGAGCCCCAGGAGCTCGACCGCGCGCGAGCGCGCGCTCGCCTCGGAGACGTCGCGATGGGCGCGCACGGCCTCGATCAGCTGCGCGCCGATCTTGAAGAACGGGTGCAGCGATGACAGCGGGTCCTGGAAGATCATCGCGATGTCGTTGCCGCGGATCGCGCGCATATCGCTCTCCGGGAGCGACAGCAGGTCGCGGCCGCCGAACAGGATGCGCCCGGAGATGTCAGCTCCCTGCGCGCGTGTGAGGCCCATCGTCGTGAGCGAGGAGACGCTCTTGCCCGAGCCCGACTCGCCGACGATGCCAAGCGTCGCGCCCTGCGCGAGCTCGTAGGAGATGCCGTCGACGGCGTGCACGGTGCCGTCTTCGGTTGAGAAGCTGACGCGCAGGTCCTCGACCGCGAGCAGCGGCCCGGCCGCGCTCACGAGAAGCGCACCCGCGGATCGAGGTAGGCGTAGGCGATGTCCACGAGAATGTTCGCCACGATGATGAACAGCGCCGCGGCGAGCACGGTGCCCTGCACGATCGGAAAATTGGAGTGGGTGATCGCGTCGTAGTTCAGTCGTCCGATCCCGGGGATGTCGAACACCGTTTCGACCAGCACAGCCCCGCCGAGCAGCACGCCGATGTCGAGGCCGAGGATCGTGAGGACCGGGTTGACGGCCGAGCGCAGGCCGTGACGCAGGATCACCCGGCGCTCGGACAGCCCCTTCGCGCGGGCGGTGCGGATGTAGTCCTCGCCCATCACCTCGATCAGGCTGCCGCGCAGCAGGCGCGCATAGATCGCCGCGTTCGTCGCCGCCAGCACCAGCCAGGGCAGGATCAGCGACGTGAACCATTGCCAGGGGTCGCTGGTGAGCCCGGTGTAGGAGCCGGCGCCCGGAAACACCTTCACCTGCCCGATGTCGGCCGCGAACAGATACAGGGCGATCAGCCCGAGCCAGTATTCCGGCGCGGAGATCAGCACCAGCGCGGTGCCCATCGAGGCGCGGTCGAGCTTGGAGCGACCGCGCACGGCCGAGATGATCCCCACCGCCACCCCCGAGACCACCCAGATCAGCGCGGCGCCCGCGACCAGCGAGATCGTCGGCGGCAGGCGGTCGAAGATCAGGCTCTTGACAGACGCGTCTGAGTAGTAGCTGAAGCCGAGGTTGAAGTGCAGGAAGATGCCCTTCATGTAGAGCCAGAACTGCTCGATCAACGACCTGTTCAGGCCCAGATCCACCCTCAGCTCGGCGATCACCGTGGGGCTCGCCTTGTTGCCCGCGCGCAGCCGCGCCGGTTCCCCCGTGGGCAGGATCCTGAACAGCACGAACGTGAGCGCCGAAACCAGCGGAAGCATCAGCGCTCCCCACAACAGCCGGCGGATGATGTAGCGCGTCATCGTGCTCCGCGCGAGCCGCTTCTCACGCGGCTACTTCAGCGAGGTGAACGAGTAGTCCCACGAGCCCCCGTTCCAGAGATCGCCCACGCCCGCGACATCCTTGGACTCGATCAGTGGTTCCTTCACGAACGCGTAGGGCACGGCGGCCGCGTCGGCCACGAGTTCGCGGTCGATCGCGGCCCACGCCTTTTCCCGCGCTTGCGTTCCCACGATCAGCTCCGCCTTGTCCATCGCGGCGTTGATCGTCGGGTCGTTGACCTGCCCCCAGTTGTTGTTGCCCGAGGGGATGATGTTCTTGCCGTTGAAGGGCACGTCCAGCACCGCCTGCGGGTCGCCGAAGTCCGCGACCCAGCCGACGTTCGGGCAGACGTCGATCTCTTCCGCGGGCACGCCGCAGTACTTCGCATACATGACCGACTGGTCGACGATGCTGAGCTTTGTTTTGAACCCCAGGGTCCTGAGTGTGCTGTTGGCGATTTCGGCATCTTCCGGGTGGTCGGTGGAGCCGACGACCTGGAGCGTCTGTGAGCCGGTGTACTTGCCGCTCGGGTAGCCCGCGAGGCGCATGTACTTTTCGGCGACCGCCATGTCCCCTTCGGGGTGTTCGTTGTAGTCCACCTTCGGGCCGGGATATCCGCCGGCGGCTTCGAAGCCGGGGATTTCCGGATAGATGAAGTGCGTCTGCACGTCCGCCACGAGGCTGCCCCCGGCCCCCTTGTTCATCGCGACGCGGTCGAGCGCCGCCCAGTAGGCCTTGCGCAGGTTGATGTTGGAGAACGGGCCCTGCTTGTTGTTGACCGCGATGTAGCGGGTGCCCGCGCCGGGGGAGACCTCGAGCTGGCTGCGGAAGTGTTCATACGCCAGCTGCACGATCGTTTTGGCGGGCGTGTCGTTCTGGACCATGTCCGAACCTTCGAGCACCTGCCGCCCGATCACGTTGACATCGCCGCCGATGTTGATGTTGATCTGGTCCAGGTAGGCGGGTCTGAAGTCGGTGGCCGGATTCCAATTGGGGTTGCGCACGAGCGTCGCCGACTTGCCCGGTTGATAGCCGATCCCCAGCACCTTGCCTTCGCTGTTGTTCTTGAACATGTAGGGGCCCGTCGCCACCTGGTACTCGCCGTATTCGCTCGGTTTCCGTGAGTCGAACTTCTTCGCGTATTCCTCGGGCACGGGGGCGCTCAGCGGCAGCACGAGCGCCTCGGAGACGATCGCCGCGTCGGGTTTTTCCAGGTGGAAGACGATCGTGTATCTGTCGGGCGTGGTGATCCCCGCGATCGGCCCGCCGTCGGCACTCTTGAACCCCACCAGCGAGCTGAAATAGCTTTCGAAGTAGGGGTTCGCGACGTTGGGGTTGGCGCCGCGCTCGATCGCGTAGGCAACATCGGCGGAGGTCACTTCGCGGTTGACCGGCGGACTGAAGTGGACGCCGTGGCGGATGTGGACGGTGATCGTCTCGGCATTGGAGGAGATTTCCGCCGGTCCGGAGGCGAGGTCGGGGCTCGCTTCGGCGAACGTGTTGGGCCTGTAGGAGAACAGCGGGCGCTGGGTCGCGTAGACGGCCTGGTAATCGGTCTCGAAGTAGGCGATGCCGGGGTCGATGTTTTCGAAGTCCTCGTGGTTCAGGACGGTCAGCGTGCCACCCCGTTTGCCGCCGGTCTGGGCCTCTGTCTTGGGCGTCTGCACGCCGTTGGCGCTGACGGAGCTCGAGCCCGAGCTGCTTGATCCACAGGCCCCCAGAAGGAGCGCGCACGCCGCCACGAGCAAGGCCAGGGCGGGCCTCATCGGGCCGTCCTCGGGTTGAGCGCATCCTGCAGGCCGTCACCGACGAGGTTGAAGGCGAGCACCGTCAACAGCAGCGCGATTCCCGGAAACGCCATGTACCACCACGCCGTGTTGAAGATCGGGGTCGCCTGCGCGATCATCTGCCCCCAGCTGGCGGTGGGTGGGCGGATGCCCACGCCGAGGAACGAGAGCGACGCCTCGAACAGGATGTTCAGCGGAATCAACAGCGTCGAGTAGACGATGATCGGGGCGACGAGGTTGGGGAGCAGCTCCCTGAACATGATCCGGCTGTTCGACGCGCCGAGGGCGCGGGAGGCGTCGACGAACTCCCGCTCGCGCAGCGACAGCACGAGCCCGCGGACGATGCGCGCCACGTAGGTCCAGTTGGCCAGGGCGATGATGAAGATGATCGATCCGATGCCCGGCTGTACCCACCCTTTGAAGCAGCCTCGCACCTCGCACGCGGCGCCCAGGCCGAGGCCCAGCATCAACAGCGGTATCGACAGCACGACGTCGGTCAGGCGTGAGAACAGCGTGTCCACCCAGCCGCGGTAGTAGCCCGCGAGCACGCCGATCACGACCCCGATCGAGGACGCGATCGCGGTGCCGACGATGCCGACGATGAGCGAGACCCGCGTCCCGTAGATGACCCGGGACATCACGTCGCGGCCGAGCTGGTCGACGCCGAACGGGTGCGCGAGGCTCGGTCCCAGCGGGCTGCCGAAGGCGTTGGTGAGGTTGGGATTCTCGACGTTCGGCCCCGGCAGGCCGAGCACTTTGACGACCAGCGGCGCGGCCACGGCGAGGAACACGATGAAGGCGATGAAGGCGAGCGACGCCAGCGCGACGCGATCGCGGCGAAAGCGCCGCCAGAACAGCTGCCGCGGAGAGCGCGCCGCGAACTCGCCGGCGAGCTCGCCGGTGACGTCGGGCGAGCTGAGTCCGCCGACGGGGGATGGCAGCAGCTCTCCTCCGCCGATGCTCATCTCGGCGGACCCGCCGTCAGGGCGGCTGACAGCTGTTTTAGGTGGCACATGCTGGCTATAGATTCGACGGCCCCCAGCGGGCAACCTCCCCGCGACCCCGGCGGTGATTGCCCACGAGCAATACTCAGGTGATGGACACGCTTTTCGAGGAGGACCCGGGCTCAGTGCCGGCGGGGCGCCCGCAGGGCGATCGTGGGCGCGAGACCGACCACCCGCTGGCGGTACGGGTCAGGCCCACGAGCCTCGAGGACTTCGTCGGCCAATCCCATCTCCTCGCCGAGGGCTCCGCGCTACGGGTGGCGATCGAACAGGGAAACCCCCACTCGATGGTGCTGTACGGGCCGCCTGGTTCGGGCAAGACGACGCTGGCACGGATTGTGGCCGCGCACTCCGAGGCGGCCTTCGAGGAGCTGAGCGCGGTGCAGGCAGGGCGTGCGGAGGTGCGCGCGGTGATCGAGCGGGCCGCCCACCGCCGTGCGACGATTCCTCCTCAGTCCCCCGGCGGGCGCACGGTGCTGTTCCTCGATGAGATCCACCGCTTCAACAAGGCACAGCAGGACGCGCTCCTGCCGGCCGTCGAGGAGGGGCTGATAACGCTGATCGGGGCCACGACGGAGAACCCGGCGTTCGAGGTCAACGGCGCGCTGCTCTCGCGTGTGCGCGTGTATGCGTTGCAGGCGCTGACCGCCGATGAGCTCCGCGCGCTGCTGCGGCGCGTGGCCTCAGCGGAGGAGGCGATCGCGGTCGACGAGGAGGCGATCGACTTTCTCGCCGTGCGCAGCGAGGGTGATGCCCGCACGGCTCTGAACGCGCTCGAGCTCGCGCTGGCCACGGCCGGTGAGCTCGGCGAGCGATCGCAGGTCGGTGAGCGCGTGACCCTCGCGCGCGTCGAGGACGCGCTGCAGCGGCGGGCGGTGCTCTACGACAAAGCGGGGGACCGCCACTACGACTACATCTCCGCCTGGATCAAGGCCACCCGAGGATCTGACCCGGACGCGTCGCTGTACTACCTGGCGGTGATGCTCGAGGGCGGCGAGGATCCGCGGTTCATCGTCCGGCGGATGGTGATCCTCGCCTCCGAGGACATCGGCAACGCCGATCCGCAGGCCCTCTCGGTCGCCACCGCCGCGGCCCTGGCGGTCGACCGCGTGGGGCTCCCCGAGGCGCGCTACGCGCTCGCACAGGCGGCCATCTATCTCGCTCTGGCGCCCAAGTCGAACGCGGCCGGGCGCGCGCTCGCAGCGGCGCAAGAGCACGTTCGCGAGCACGGCTCGGCGCCGGTGCCGGCGTGGCTGCGCCCGGCGGCGCGTCCCGGTCAGCAGACCGGCGGCTATGACAATCCGCACGGGCGGCCCGGACATGTCTCCGCGCAGGAGCTCCTGCCCGAGGGCGTGGTGGGCGAGCGCTTCTACGAGCCCGATGAGGCCGAGGCGGAGCTTGAGCGGCGGCTGGCTGAGATTAGCCGGCAACGCGCCGGCGAGCAGCGATAATCGCTCCTTATGAGCACGATCCTGAGCGAGACCGCCGCGCCAGAGCAGCTGATCTCCCACGACCCGGCGACGGGAGAGGTGATCGGCAGCCTGAAGGCCACGTCGCCCGCGCGGGTCGAGCAGGTGGTCACCGACGTCGCCAAGGTGCAGCCGCTGTGGGCGCTGTTGCGGGTGAAGGACCGCGCCAGGTACATGCGCAGGATGGCCCAGGCGGTGATTGACGACTTCGACGGACTGCAGGCGGAGCTGGCGCGCGAGCAGGGCCGGCCCCGCGCGGAGATCGCCGCGCTCGAGCTGCTCGCGGCGATCGACGCGCTGATCTGGATCGCGCAGGACGGGGCCGGCGTGCTGGCCGGCCGCAGCGTTGGAATCAACCGCTCTATGTCGCTGGCCAAGCGGGCGCGGATCGCGTATGAGCCGTATGGCGTGGTCGGGGTGATCGGGGCCGGGAGCGCGCCGTTCGCGCAGCCACTCGGCCAGATAGCCGGGGCGCTCCTGGCGGGCAACGGGGTGGTGTTCAAGCCGGCCGGTCGCGCCGGCCTTGCGGGTGAGCGGATAGCACGCGTCCTCGCGCGCGCGGATCTGCCCGAGGGGCTCGTGCGGATCGTGCACGGCGGTGCCGATCTCGGCGTTGCGCTCGCGCAGGCGCCGGTGGACAAGATCCTGTTCACCGGATCACCCGCCACCGGCCGCGAGGTGGCGCGTGCGTGCGTGTCGCGCGAGAAGGAGGTGACCGTCGAGCTCGGCGGCAAGGATGCGATGCTCGTGCTCGCCGACGCTCACCTGCAGCATGCGGCGGCGGGCGCCCTGTGGGCCGGGTGCGCCGGCGCGGGTCAGGCGCGCGGCTCGATCGAGCGGGTGTACGTCGCCCGCGAGGTCTACGAGGTGTTCCTGGGCGCGCTCGTACGGGGGGCCAGGGCGCTCACGGTCGGCAACCCCGCCGACGCCCGCACGCAGGTCGGGCCGCTCGCCTCCGCACGCCGTGCCGAGCATGTGCACGCGCTCGTGCAGGAGGCGCTCGCGCAGGGAGCGAAGCTCCAGTGCGGCGGACCCACGAGCCCGCCGGGGTGCGACGGGGGCTCCTTCTACGCACCCGCGGTCGTCACGGGCGCCACGCACGAGATGCGGCTGTTGCGCGAGCCGATCGACGGACCGGTCATCGCGGTCATCGCGGTCGACTCCGTCGGAGAGGCGATCGCCCTGGCCAACGACTCGGACTACGGGCTGGGAGCCTCGGTGTGGACGGCCGACCGATACCAGGGACTGCGTATCGCCCGCGAGCTGCACGCGGGGATGGTTTGGCTGAACGATCACCTCCCCGGTCCCACGATCTCGCGCGGGCCGTGGGGCGCGGCCGCTCAGGGTGGCCTCGGGCGCACGCTCGGTCAGACCGGGCTGAGGGCGTGCGCGCAGGAGAAGCTGATCAGCTGGGATCCCCCCGCGACGCGGGGGCTGTGGTGGAGCCCCTACGACGAGGTGACCGTGCGCGCGGCCCGGGCGGTGGCGAGCATGCGCTCGGCGCGCGAGTCAGACCGCGAGCACGCCTGGCGCCACGGCGGCGTGGCGCTGGCACGCCTGGGGGCCCGCGCGCTGGGCCGGGGCGCGCCGAAGCGATAACGGTTACGGCTACGCTTGGGTGATGCCCGCCCAGGCCTACGCAGGCAAGGAGTGCGTCTGTCAGCTGCGCAGGGGAATCTGCGACCAGAGCTGCGTGCAGGGGATGCTCGACACCCCCTTCTACATCGCCTGCCTGAAGCTCACCGGCCGGCGCTGCGTGGTCGTCGGCGGCGGGTCGATCGGCCTCGAGAAGGTCGAGGGGCTGCTCGCCTGCGACGGCGAGGTCACGCTGATCGCCCCGGACGCAGAGGACGCCCTGCGCGAATACGCGCGCGAGGGCTCGATCCGCTGGGAGCAGCGCTCCTACGCCGGTGCGGATGACCTCGTGGGAGTGTTCATGGTGATCGCGGCGACCGACGACACCGAGGTGAACATCGCCGTGTTCGCGGACGCCGAGCGGCGGGCGATGCTCGTGAACGTGGTCGACGTGCCGCCGCTGTGCAACTTCATCCTGCCGGCGATCGTCCGCACCGGCCCGCTCGCGATCGCGATCTCCACCGCGGGGGCCTCCCCCGCGCTGGCAAAGCGCATGAAGCGTGAGATCGAAGGCCAGTTCGGCGAGCCATACGCGCGCTTGGCGGTGCTCCTGAACGAGGTGCGCGGCTGGGCGAAGGGCACGCTGCCCACCTACCAGGAGCGTAAGGAGTTCTTCGAGGGAATCGTCAACGGCGATCCCGACCCCGTGGAGCTCCTGCGCATGGGCGAAGAGCAGCCCGTGCGCGAGCTGATCGCACGCGCACAGAGCGCGCACGCGCTGCAGGTGTGAACATCGCCTGATGGCGGACCGGCCCCTAACCGCGTTCGGCCTGCTGCTCGCGCTTGCGGCGATCGGGATCTCCGCCTGTGGGAGCACGAGCCGCACGACCGCGACGGGCACCGTGCCGGGCGCGGCTGTGACCCAGGCGCAGTTCATCGCCGCGGCCTCGAGCATCTGTGCGGGCGTGCACGCGCAGGAGGAGCCCCTGAAGGCGCGCGAGGAATCGCTCAAGAACCTGCCCGCGGCCACGGCCACGCCGACGTTCGTGTCGGTCGTGCGCCAGGCGACCGCGGTCGCGCGGGCGGCCGAGAAACGGCTTCGCGCTGTGCCGCGGCCCTCGGGCTCGCAGGCGATCGAAGCGCTGCTCAACGCCTACTCCGAAGAGGCGGAAGATGCGAACAAGGTCGCCAACGCGGCCGCGCATCAGGAAAATACGTTCGGTCAGTACGCCGCGGAAGGGCTCGCGAGGAATATTGCGCTGCACCTCGCGTCCGCGAAGAGGTTCGGCATGGGCGGTTGCTTTGCGGTCGAATAATCGGCGCGCGGCGCTCGCAACGACGGCGGCGGCGCGGGAGGCGACCGACGCTTGAGCGTGTACGCGCTCGACCTGGAAGGGCTCGCTCGCCACTACGGTGAGCGCGAGGTGCTCGCGGACGTCTCGCTGTCATTGAGCAGCGGGCAAACGCTCGTCGTGTTCGGCCCCAACGGCGCCGGCAAGACCACCCTCCTACGCGTGCTCGCCACGCTGCTTCGCCCGCACGCCGGCAGCGTGCGCGTACTCGGCTCGCGCCTCCCCG
>Ga0209038_10000134_pt1 | contig 23833 bp, 13 predicted proteins | sample BogFormECP03_OM3_FD_188237 | JGI IMG/M metagenome (GOLD analysis project Ga0209038, IMG submission 188237) | Bog forest soil microbial communities from Calvert Island, British Columbia, Canada - ECP03_OM3 (SPAdes) (version 2) | ecosystem: Environmental > Aquatic > Freshwater > Wetlands > Bog ...
CCCGCCATATCGTGCAGATATTTCTGCACGATCACGTAGCTGCCGCCCGCGAATGCGGCGTCTTCCTCGCCGACAAGCACCGCTTCGAGCGCTTCCTGTCCTCTCGGATTCTCCGTGCCATCTACGAAACCGATCAGGTCGCGGTCGTCGAAGTAGCGAAAGCCGTGCACTTCGTCCGCCGGGGTCACCGCATCTCCGATGCGCGCCATGATTTGCGTGGCCATCTCGAAGCAAAGATCCATGCGCTTCGAGCGAATGTGAAAGAACAAATCGCCGGGTGTGGAAACTGCGTGGCGTCCGCCGGAGCGAATCTCGCGGAAAGGATGCAGCAGGGCCGGCCGCGGCGCACCAAAAAGGCGATCCCAAGCCTCCGAACCGAAGCCCATGATGCAGGAGAGCGCGGCTTCGAGGTCGCGCATCTCCACCGCGCGAAAGATCCCGCTGAGATCGGCGCAGAATGAGCGCACCGTAGAACGAACTTCAGAGCCCGGCTTGAGAGTCACCACCAGGAAGATAGCCGCACGGGTAAGCGGTAAGGCCACCGGCTGCGCGAAAGCGCGCACGCCTTCGGTAGTTTTTCCAGCGCTCTTCGGATCGGGCTGCATCGGATTTTGTCCTCGCGGTCTCCGGATACTCTACCCGCTGAAATGCCGCGCTGGCCTCGGGTACGAGGGTTGAGCGCGAAAGCTTATCATCGTCTGGCAGAAAACGTCCATGCCGCATCGGCGCGAGTAGTGTCCTAATCTGATGAGCTGGCAGCCTCGTAGAGGAACTCAGAATCCAGCGAGGCGGAGCCGCGACGTCACGGTGGCAGCCCCCGAATTTATTCGGGGGAGGAGCGCTTCAGCGCTGGGTACTTCTTGGCCGCACCGTCACGCGACTCCCGTCATCACCTAGGCAGGCCCCACTTACAAAAGCGCGCGTATTCTCACGCCTGTTGCGATAGAGTTTCCTGCGCAGGCCGCGCAATCCAGAAAAACGACAAAGGCGTTGCGATGGAAAGAATCGCGAACAAAATTATTCGAGTGTTTTTCGTCCTCGCGTTCGCCTGCGCGGCGCTGTCGATAGGGGCGGCAGTTCCAACCGGCAAAACTAGCAACGTCGTGCTGATTGTCTCCGATGGCCTCCGCTGGCAAGAAGTGTTCACGGGCGCGGACCGCAGCTTGATGAACTCGGAGCACGGCGGAATCTGGGCCGACCCGGCCGCTCTAGCGAAAAAATTCTGGCGCGACGACGCCAAGGAGCGCCGCTCCGCCTTGCTGCCTTTTTTGTGGGGCACCGTCGTTCGCGACGGGCAGATTTTCGGGAATCAGCAGAAGGGAAGCATCGCGCGCGTCACTAATGGCCTGGCATTTTCCTATCCCGGCTACAACGAAATGCTCACAGGATTTCCCGACCCGCGCATCAACAGCAACGAATTCGGTCCGAATCCGAATCGCACCGTTTTCGAATGGCTGAATGCTTTCCCCGAATTTAGCGGGCGCGTTGCGGCGTATGCCACCTGGAGCACTTTCGCGGACATCTTCAATGAAAAGCGAAGCCACTTGGTACTGCAGTGCGGATGGAATTTGCCGCCGCATCCGGAGAACGCCTCGCCGCGCGATGCATTGCTCGACACGCTATACCAAACGACCACGCGCCTCGATGACGAAGACGTTTACGATTCATTTTTGCAAATACCGCTGGTCGATTTCGTCGCGTCCGGACGGCCGCGCGTTCTATTTGTCGGCTACGGAGAGACCGACAATTGGGCGCATGCCGGGCGCTACGATCTGGTCCTGGAAAGCGCACACCAATTCGATCGCTTCGTCGAGCAACTCTGGAACACCATGCAGGCGATCCCGCAGTATCGCGGTCAGACCACTTTCATTATCACCACGGATCACGGGCGCGGCAGCGGACTGGTGGAATGGAAAGAACACGGTGTCGAGGAGAAAGGGTCGGAAAACATATGGATAGCCATCATGGGACCTGACACCGCAGCGCTGGGCGAGCGCGAGAATGTCGCGCCGGTCACGCAATCTCAGATCGCCGCGACTTTGGCCGAGTTTATCGGGAAGGATTATCGCGCCGCGGTCCCGAACGCAGCCGCGGCAATTCCCGGGATTCGCCCCGTTCAGTAAAACAGTCCAGTAACATTCGTTGCGGCAGAGCCGCAGAAACACGGTAGCAGCCCCCTGCTTTAGCAGGGGGAGGAGCGCTTGAGCGCTGGGCACCAACAGCGGCGATTTCGCCGCGACGGTCAGCACTCAATCCTGCCGTCACTTTTGGATCCCACTAAAAGCCTGCTCAAGCTCTGCCCGGCGGGATTTCAAAAAGATGCCCCAGATTTCTGGCGAACATTGAATTGCTCATAGAGGAAGGATTCGGCTTTGGTTCTTTCCGGTGTGGAGAGCGGCGGCGTCGAATTCAGATAAAGAATGTAGTTTTCAGCCGCTGCGTCGGGATTGCCCTCGCGTTCCTGCGATTCCGCGCGAGCAAGAATCTGTTGTGGCAAAAGCTCGACGCTGGCGCGAGCGGCCTTGATGAGCGCATCGCGCGCGTTGTTCTCGACGTCGATGAGAAATTCATTTTCATCAGGGATATTGCCCTGCTCTTTAATATTTTCGGTGTCTTCTGGTTTTACGTTTTCCAAGATGATGATGGTGTCGGCGTTGGACTTTTTGATGGATGGGCTGGATTCAATGATTTGTCCGCTGGAATCTAGAATGCGGTAGCGAAGCTCGACGGTGGCGGAGAGTTGTAGCGTTTTCTGCGTGTAGGAATACGGCTTGACGATGTCGCGGCTGATCGTTTTGGGCGTGGAATCCATCTTTAAGAGATCGGCATTGAGCGTCTTTTCCAGGCCCTTGAGTTTCTCTTCGGCATCGGTAATTTCCTTCTTTTTGCCGCGAGCGATGGCGCCCTGCACGACGGCGCGGGCGCTATCGAGTTCGAGTTTTGCGGCTTCATACTCGCGATTGAGGGCGTTCCATTGCTCGTTGGGAAGCTGTTCTTCACCGGCGCGGTATTTGGAGTCTTTGGAATCGGACTTCGTGGTGCTGTTCTTGCGATGGTCCACCACGTCGCCGACCAAACTGAAACTGGGCTCGACGATGGGATTGTCGCCAGGTCGGACAATTTTTACCGGCAGTCCCGAATTCTCAAGGCCCGTGGCGATGGCATCGGCAAGCTGTTCGGCGAAGCCAATACTATCGCGGCGCGAGGTCTGGTCGCGAAAGGCGACGCGGATGGAAAGGCGCGAGCGGAGTTGGTAGGTGGCGTCAGCTTTGGTCTTTTCGTCGCGCAGCGCTTCGAGGTTGCTGGCTTTGTAGGGCATGGCTTTTTCGATGTAGGACCAGCCGATGCATGCCCCGGAGCCCATGGGTTTGGAAAGATAGCGGACCGCCTGGTCCAGGTAGTATTGACTGAGCTTGTCGGCGAGATCATCGCGGCGTTCTTTGAGCGCAGGTTGGCCGTCGAAGGCGAAGGCGCGGTCGAGGTAGCCATAGGCCTTCTCGATTTCCTTCTCGTCCGCCAGTCCGCGAATGGGGTCGTGGGCTTTTTGAATTTGTTGGGCAGCCTGCGAAGCAGCGGTCACGTATGCGGGACCGAGAGCCGTGCGTTCCGTTTCGACGAGAGAGCGCTGATCGGGAGGCAGAGTGTCGAGAACTTCGTAGGCGGAGATGACGTCGTTCTGAGCCGCAAAATCATTGCTTTGATGAATGGCGGCTTCGGCGGCGGCTTTGTTATTGGCCTTCTCTAATTCCTTTTTGGCGTTTGCCAGCGCCGCGGCGGATTCGGGAGTGGGCTTGATCTTATCTGCGAGATCGAATTCCCGCACGGCATCCCGCCAACTATTGGAATCGGCGAAAGACTTGCCGTTGTTGAAATGGAAGTTGTGCGAAGCATCGACGATTTCCGCGATTCGATGATCTTCGGGGAGAAATGCCAGATAAGGGGAGACTACGTGCATGGCGTCATCGATGTGATTCGATGACACCAGGTTCTGAGCGGAATGGATGGCGGCTTCGTAGGTGTTGGTTTCCTTGGTTGCGCCTTCTGCAAATTTCGCCACCGAGGGATTCTGCGGATCGATTTCCTGAAGCTCCTGGAGGAGATGGTTGGCGGTTCGCAGATGTGCGTAGCCGGTGATCTTGAGTGAGAGGGCCTGCTGGTAGCTTAGAAGTTCGGCGCTGCCCTTGCTGGCGATCGCGTCGATGGCGGCGGCGACTTCTTCGTTGATCGATTGGCTTTCGGCGTCGGCGGGCAAAATGGATTTTGCTTTGAAGGCCAGTTGCGCGGCGGTTTTCAATTCGGCGTACGCTGGAGAGGCTTGCGATTCGGAGGTCTTGTAGAGTTCGAGATGAGCGCGGCTCTGCTTCGCTAGAAAATGAGTGAAGGAAAGTTTCGCTTCTTCGGTGTGAGCAGCGGAAGGATATTTTGCCAGGTAGGCATCCCAGAGCGCGATTTCCGACGCACGGGAAGCTAACAGGAACTCGGCGTACTCGACATCCGGCGCGGAAACGAAAACGATGAGCATGCCGGGTTTCAGAGTAGGCACAGAGGTTGCTGAACCGATGGGCTTTCCGCCGAGAGCGGACTTGGCCGCCAATTCTCCTGGGGTAAGACCGGAATTCTTCTCAAACTTGAGATTGTCGGGAACTACGCAGGTGGAGGAATTGTTCTTGGTGTAGCGCAGGCTTCCATCCGCCAGAACTTCCAGCGAAGAAGGTGCGGAGAGGCGGATTTTGAGGAGCTTGCCGTATTTCGATTTGTCGATGCTCTGCTCGTTGCCGCAGTCTCTCACCTCGATTTTGGCGTTCAGTTCTACGTCGGATGCCTGCATGTAGGTCCATGCGGAGGCGTTTTGATAGACGATGATGGCGTTGAGAGGCGCTTCTTTGGCGGACAGGCGTAGTGTTAATGCAGACGCACACAGGCATAACGCGAGCAACGCGCGACAAAGATCTCCGGGAAAGAACCGCTTCGAAAATTTAGTCTTCATATTCAGAGTTGCTCATCGCCTACATACCTTTTGCCTTGAGAGTGCGGTCCAGGCCTGAGCGCGCTTTTTCGTTGTTAGGCTCGCAGTCGAGGACAGCGCGATACTCGCGCTCGGCGCTCTCATAGTTACCTTGTGCGCTGTTGCGGTCGGCGCGATTGAGCCGCACCGTTAAATCACTCGCGGATAGCTCGCAGCCGGGAGCTATCGGTGGTGGATGCGATGAAACGTTCTTGTTTGTTCCGTCCTTTGGGGCGGGCCGCGGCGCTGGCGCGCGCTTTGCACTTAGCAGCGATTCCTTAAGTTCGTTTTCTTCCCATTGCACACCCGCTGCGATTTCGTTCTTTTCTTTGCGCGCATGGTCCTCCAGGTCGCCGCGGAGATCGGCTAACTGCGTCAGCAGGAGAGACGCTTGGCCGTAGGTGTGGGCTGCTTTCGCCTGCTCGATCTCTTGTTGGAGGTCCTTCTCCTTTTGCAGGAGCGGGGCGAGCCTGGCGTATTCCTTGCCGGCTTGAATGGCGAGCGCTCCATGACTCTGTGCGAGGACTTGATATTCGGCAGCGGCCTGCGGCCATTTCCGATTGCTTTCATCCTCGGTGGCCTGCTGGAAGGCGGCGCTTTCTTTTTTTGCCTCCGCATTTGCGATTCTCCAGCGGATGAACAGCGCAACGAACGCGAGCACGGCGATGCCGGCTAGAACGCCGATCAGTTTGGTCTTCCCGCGCAGGATTGCGAGGTAGGGAGGCAAGTTCGCGGGAACCGTATCTGCTGACGCTACGCTAGAGGGAAGTTCTTGCGATTCTTGCCGCTCCGCAGCTTCTGCCACCCGGAATTCGATTCGGTATGCGGCGGGTGCCGCAGCGGGACCGGGGAATGCGTCATTCTCGGCTGGCGGCGCGCTGAGCCGCCAATCGGAGGCCACTTCCTCCGCAGTTTCGATTGGGAAGGCCGGCTGCTGGTCCAGCTCCGGTTCGAGCGGTTGTTGAATTGCCGCCTGAGTGCCTCGGGTTGCGGCTTGTAGAGACTCACCGGGTGAATATTTGAAGTTGTGGATATCGTTCAGCAGGGCGACTACGCGGGCGTCGTTCTTTTTGAACACGCGCGCGTCGATGGCGTGCTGTGCCAATTGCAGGGCCTCATCGCGCTTGCCATTTGTGAGCAGGCTTCTGGTTTCCGAAAACGTCATCTCTTCGGCTGCAGTTGCATCGGCATGCTTCTTCGCGCGAAGCTTCTTTCGACCTGCGCGTGTTTCTTCGCCGGCAGAGGTCCGTTGGTCCGGTGCCTCAGCTTTGCAAGTTTCCTGGGCTACAAAAGACTGCAGATTGCCGACGGCAGCATCATTGGGAAACTTTTGCAGCAACTGATCCATCTTCAGGTGCGCGGCATCCCAATCGCCATTACCCACTAACTGCCGGATTTCATCGATGTTTCGTTGGCGCTCCTGCTGCTTCAAAGAATCTGCGAGATCGTGGCGCACCATTTCCTGCAATTTCAGGAACTCGGCTTCCTGGGGATATTCCTGCAAACCCTCATTGAGTAGCGCGAGACACTCATCTTCTTGCAGCGCGGCCAGCAGCGACTGGGCGCGGCTCAGAATCTCATTAATGCGCTTGCGCTTCAGTCTGTGTTGCTTTTCCTGCTCGATCTGGCGGCGCAACTCGAGGGATTTTGGATTGGCGCTGCTAATTTCTTCGAGCTCCTTGAGAAACACCTCGGCCTGCGATAATTCACCTTCGGAGATTCGCAGCTTGATCTGGCGCAGCTTCTCCTGCAGGACTTCTTTTTTCTTTGCTTCCCCTTCGATCTCTTCGAGGTATTTGCGGGCCGCCTCAAAAGTGGAATCGAGGGAAAGGGCGGCGGCTATTTCTTCCCGGGCGTTTTGATATTCGTCGAGGTGCACAAAATCGCGAGCGCGTTTCAGGTGCGTGTGTAGGCGTGGCAGCAACTCTTTGCGATGCAGTTCTTTTTCTATCTTTTGGAGGAGTTCGCGAAGTTGGGAGTTTGCCGGATCGTATAGCCGGGCCTCGCTCAAGACCGATTTCGCGCTTTCCATTTCGCCGATCTCGCAGAGGTCATTGGCGCGGTGAATCAGCGTGGCAGCAGTCTCGGAGCGCAGGCGCTTGGCAATCGGTTCGAGATCGAGCAGCAAGTCCTCGACGGACTGGTATCGGCTTGAGGCGTCTTTGTCGATCATGCGAAGCACTACCGCGTCCAAGTCGGCTGGGCATTCGGGTGCGAAGTGCGCGAGCGGCTTGGGCTTGACGTGAATAATGTTGCGCCGCAGCTCGTCGAAATTTCTGCCTTGGAATGGGCGCTCGAAGGCCAGCAGTTCATACAGCGTCACGCCTAAGGCCCAGATGTCCGTGCGCTCGTTGGCGCGGCACGATCCATTCAAAAGCTCCGGAGCCATATAGGCAGGAGAACCGATCAACATACTGGTGTGCGAGAGGGAGAGATCCTGCTTGTCGGACAGATCAACCAGACGGGCGATGCCGAAATCGACGACTTTGACGACCTGTTCGCCACCATCGTTGTGCAGCATGATGTTTGCGGGCTTGATATCGCGGTGGAAGAGGCCGCGGCGATGCGCGTAACTCAGCGCGTGGCAGGCGGGAACGATGTAGCCCAGGCGCATGGCCACAGGGCTGCGTTCCCGTTTTTCGATGATTCGATCCAGGCTTCCGCCGTTCATATATTCCATGACGATGAAGTGCACGCCATCGGCTTGATCAGCGTCATAGATTTGAACGATGTTTTGGTGCTTGAGTTTGGCAAGCGCGCGGCCTTCGCGCTTGAAGCGATCCAGCAGTTGCGCGTTTTCGAGACGGCTATCCTGAATCGTCTTTAACGATACGTAGTCATGGAAGCCGGGGTGCCAGGCCTTGTACACACACCCCATGGCACCTTGGCCGAGCTTTGCTTCGATCTTGTATTTGCCGAGCGCTTCCATAAGCTGGGATATGAAAGTGCATCCGTTCAAAAACAAATTAGCTCAAAAATCGCCTGGGGACTTTTTAGCGTTCCTCTCAGGTACATAAAGTGTGATGTTCGTGAACGTGTACCACAATGGAGCGCAGGGCGCAAACTTTCGGAAACTAAAGTCCTACTCTTTTCTAGTACTCAGGTAAATCACCGGGCCCCGGGCCGAGTTTAAAGTAGATTTTCGGAAGGGATCGCAGCGGCGGAGCGCAGAAGAAGGGAATTACTGGACTGCGGAGTCGTTGGTTGCTCTCCGCGCTTCGCTACCCGAACGCCATTCCATCTTATGGAGTGCAGCGATGGTTTTGGCGACCACGGCGGAGGCGGTTCCCTCATCCGCTCACGGAACCGCGTGAGGCCGGTAATTACTTCTTTGAAATGCATCACGGCGCCAAACTTAGAAGCTAATCTTCAGGATCTGTCCGTTATTTCCCACGAACCATCCCGCGTGCGGATTCGCAAACGCCACGGCCCAGTATCCGCTCACTTCGGGCATCGGGAACCAGGTGCGTCCTTCATCGGGAGTAAAGGCCGCTTCGCCGGAAGTATAATTCGGCTCGGTCTCGGTGGTGATCACCACGGCGTGTTCGAACTCGCGGTCATTTTCGTGCTCGTGGCCAAAGCGGCTGCCGTTGACATAAGCGAGGCAGAAAATCGCACCTTGCACAGGCGGTGCGTTTGTAAGCGTCCACGTTTGGCCGCCGTCGTTCGAAGTTGCCGTCTGGGCGCTGGTGTTTGAAGACAAGTCGCCGCCTCCGAGGATTCCGTCGCGATGGTCGCGAAAGGCCACCGAAATTCCGCCGGCGCTGGGCGAGCTCACCAGCGGAGTGTCATACGCATTCCATGTGTCGCCGCCATCCCGTGTGGCCAAAATCCGCGCAACCGTTGAGCCGCCGGTGGTAATCCAGGCATTCTTTTCGCCTTCGGTGGCGATGCAGGTTCCGCTCGCTGCAAAGGAAGCTTCGCCATCAAGCGACGGCGGCATATTCGCGGAGATGGATTCCCAATTCGTTCCATCGGTGGTGCGGATATCGGGAAACACTCCGTTCACCGAATCGCTGTGCGCGATGCCGCGGTTCGGTCCCCAGAAGGCCATGCAATCGTAAAAGGCGTTCTCGGTTTCATTCGTAAATTCAATCGTCCATGTCGCGCCGCCATCAACGGTCTTATAGATCTTAAAATCCGTGGTGTTATCTCCGATGGACATCAGATAGGCAACTTTGTCGCTGACGCCCTGCACGTCGCGGAATTGATCGTTTTCCGCGCCGGGCACTACTCCGGACGTCCAGGTATCGCCGCCGTTCGTAGTGACCACGAACGCGCCCCCGGTTCCGGCGGCCCAGACCACGTGCGAGTCCACGGGACTGACTGCGATCAACAACTGAGTGGTTCCGCTCTGTTGCGGAGTGAGTTTCGGGCCGTGATTTTGCCCACGTTCTTGCGCAAAGCTGAAGGATGCAGACGCGGCAATCAGAAAAACAACGAGCGGAAGCTTTGACATCGGAGTCCCCCCGGACAGCAGTTCGTGGCGCGCTGGAGTATAGGAACCGCGCTAAAGCGTGTCAAGCTGAGTGCGCCATGCGTCCTCACGCCTTGCGTTTGCGCTCGCGCGTCGCAACGGCTTTGGCCGTAGCCTGCTTCCGGTTGCGTTGCGGATGAACGCCGAGGTCGTGCCATGACGTCTCCGAAAGGTCCACGCCATAGTGCTTCGCAGCCTTCTCGATATTGGCAAACGCCAAAGTGCGATCGGCATCGGAGACGCCGATCACTTGATCGAAACGTGCGACGGCATTGCGCACGTGCTGCGCGTCGGTCAAGGGTTCTTTCCGCTGTTTCGGAAAAGCATAGACGCTATCCGGCAAATCGCTTTGCTTAGTAAGCAGCCCATGTTTCTCGTGATGCTTCCAAGTTGTTTTCATCTAAACCTCCCGGCCGGAACGATTCCGGCATTTCAAAATTCTTTCCATCCCGCGTCCCGCGAGCGTAATTCACTTCGCGCGCGAGTGGATCTCCGCGATGTATCCTCCGGGGAATTGTATCAGCGCCGCATTCCGCTGATCGGCGGAATACGGCGTCACCAGAATCGCGGCTCCGGTCCCCTTAGCCTTGCCGAGAATATCCGCAAGATCCGGGACCTCGTACCCGGTCGTTTCCCGTCCGTAGGGATACGGAAGATGTCCGTCCGTCACCAGCACCGCCATCTTGCCAAAGTTCGATTCCATCCGAATTCGCCGGTAGCCCTCACCCGGCCGCCCGATTTCGACGCCGGGTGCATGCGCCTCATCGGACACGATTTTGCCACGAGAGAAAGCCAGGAAACTGCGCGTGAACTCGTCCACTCGATCGGCGGACACATACACGCGGTTCTCCGGAATAGTCTGCAGCGGCGGCGAGGACGGCGCAGTCGTGTGCCAGTACAGCTGCGTACTCACGCCGCCGGGAAATTGGATCACAGCGTCCCGCCCGATCGGATCCTTGAACGGAGCGACCACCACATCGGCGCGGGCAGCACGAGCCGCGCCGATCGCGACATCCATATCGCTCACCAAGTATCCGGTCCTTTCCGCGCCGAACGGATACGGGACCGGCGTCTCGAATCCGAAAACCGAAAAGTTCCCCACGGGCGTCCTGACCGCCTGCCACAAGCAACTGCTAGGAGTGGGCAGTATGCTGACGGCCACCGGCTTCGAGGCGGTGCCGCCAAAAGTGGCCAGCAAACTAGCGACAAATCGATTCAAATCGTCGGGCGCGACATAAACGTGAGCCGTATCGTATTGCGGCCCCACGGCCACATTCGGCGTCTCCTCAGACGCGAGCGCGACCGCCCGAGCCATGCCTGGCAACAGCGAGCGATCGACGATTCCAAAAACCAGAAGCACCGCGAAAGAAGCCACCGAAAGAAACTTGGCAATACGCATCGGAATCTCCATTCTTCGAAGGCGGGTTGGCATCGGTGGATAGCATAAGTTTGACTATTCACTCGGTCGGCCAGCTATTCTGAACGGTGAGCAGAGATTTGAACAGGGATTCCCGGGCCAGCGACGGAAAGCGACGTCCTCAAATTACAAAACTTTGCAGCCAGCTAAATCCACTCTCCCACCCCCTGCGTACTCAATGCGACGAGGAAGCGGTTGGGGGAGCCCTCGCAGCATGCATTCAATCAACGCGATCATAGCCGTCAACGCGGGTTCCCTGGCCGTTCGATCGAAATAATCCGCTAAATAAAAAGGAGACACTAAATGACTGCGCCAAAAGAAGGGAAACGTGTGTCTGCATTGCCCGAGCAAACGGAAGGCTCGACCCGCCGTTCGTTCATACAAAAAGCCTCGCTAGCCGGAGTCGGAATCGTCGGTCTCGGCGGACTTCTCAGCGTGGCGGCCGGCGAAGCAAAAGCGGGCGTTCACACGCTTTCGGGCAAATCAATTCCCGGCCTGGACGATCAAGACTTTGGATTCGGGGGTCACGAAGGTAGAAAAGGCGACACCGCCATTCTGATCGCCGCCGAAATCGCAGAAGCGCTAGCGGTCACCACTTACACCAACATCATCAACACCTCGCCCTTCTTCGCCAACATTCCCAACGATGACCAGGGCTATCTCATCGCGGCCCGCCAGGAAGAGATGTCGCACTACTTGCTCGAGCAGTCCGTAACGGACCAGCCCTCGCCGTTCACCACCTTTTTTTATCCGCCCAACATGTTCGCCGACGCGCAGACCACGCTGAACGTTCTCGTAACCCTCGAGGACGCATTTATCGCCGCCTATCTCGTCGGCGTGCGCAACTTCAGTACTCCCGATCTGCGCGTCACCGCAGCCCGCATCATGGGTATCGAGAGCGACCATCGCACCCTCGCACGCGTCGTAGGTCCCGACGTAGCGCCGCAGGACGGCGGTCCCATCAACACCATCACCGGAATTCAAGGCGTCGCGGAAAGCGCGGCCCCACCGAACAACAACGGCTACGAGCGCACTCTATGCTGGACCAGAATCTCGCAAGCTGTAGCCGCACTCACGCCTTTCGTGGACGTGACCGCAGCATCGAGCGCCGGCTTCGACACATCCAGGCCGTTCAACTTCGAACCTTTCACCCCGACGCTTCCATCGCAACTGGGCGCCTTCATCTCGTTCTCAGGGTGCTAAGAGCAAATCGAATCTGCCCCGGGCTCGTCATTTCGTAGGGGAGGGTCTTCCGGCCCTCCCATCGGCCCCTGATTCACTGGCCGAGAAGAATCATAGCGATGCTCTGTGATCTGGACGCCAAGCAATACTCCGTTGCACGCGAGGGCTGGGGCATCGAGTCCAGGCAAACCCACGGAACCACCTGCGTGCGAATCTCCGTCGCGGCGAAATAACTCCGGTTCGCCCGCCTCCTTGTAAACTGCGAAATCATTGGCACCGAAACGATTCGGCAAATTTGCCCCGGCTTTGTCTGCCTCATCAACTTTGCTATGATTTGAAGCATGACGCCAGCCGCCTCCGCTCGCAGCGACCGGGGCTTGGTGGTGTTTGGCGAATTTTTTCGTGATTTGGTGTTTTACGACCTTCCGCGGCTTCCCAGGATGGGCGAAGAGGTTAAGACTGCAAGCGTCGCGCGCTTTCCCGGTGGCGGTCTGGCAACGACTGCGTTAGTGGCCGCGAGTCTGGGAACCCCCACCAAAGTAATCACCAGGGTCGGACGCGATGCGCTGACGAGCCCGGAGTGGCAAATGTTGGTGCGCAGCGGCATCTCCACCGCAGGTTGCGAGTTCGATGCGCATTTACCGACGGCAATTACCGTCTCCGCATCTTTCGGCGGCGATCGCATGATGATCACTCACGATACCGTCAACGTGAACCTGGAAAAGCTGTTGCAGCGCAGCGCCGTGCAGAGACAGTTGCGGACAGCGCGACACATTCATCTGGCATGTGCGCTGCGACCCCCCCATATGTGGACGTCGGCGACTCGCAAATTGCGCCAGCAGGGCTTGACGGTTTCCGCAGATATGGGGTGGAACCCGGATGTGCTGGAATCGCGCCGATTGCCGTCCTTGCTGAAGGAATTGGAATTTGTCTTTCCGAACGAGCCGGAAGCACGGGCCATGACCGGCGAAAAAACCGTCGAGGCAGCCGCAATGAAGTTAGCGCGCTGGGTGCGAGTTCCCGTGATCAAGCTGGGTCAGGATGGTTCCCTGGCCGTGCGCGACGGAAAAATCCTGCGAATGAAATCCATTCGCGTGCACACCGTGGATGCCACAGGAGCCGGAGATGCTTTCGACGGCGGCTTTCTTCACGGCACTCTCGCCGGGTGGCCGCTCGAGGATTGTTTGCGGGCTGGCAATATTTGCGGCGCACTGGCCACAACCGGCGCCGGAGGATCCTGCGCGGTACCGACGCAGAAAATCCTCAAAAAATTAATGAAAAAGCTCCGCTGAATTCAATCCATGCAGCGGAGGCGAATTCCGATAGACATCGGAGTCGCTCAACGGGAAATCGTCCCAGAGGACATGACGGCATCATGAAGATCACACTCATCGGAGCCGCGGGAGTAAGGACTCCGCTATTGGTCCACGGTCTGGCAGGCCTCGGCGCCGCCGCTCATCTAGACGAGTTGGCGCTGTGGGACACAGACCCTGATCGCCTTACCGCGATGAAAAGAGTCGCGGAAGCAATGGCCAAGCAGCGTGGGCTCGGCGCGCACCTAAAAGCTTATTCCAATCCTGAGGCGGCTCTCGAAGGAGCGAGCTACGTCATCAGCAGCATTCGCGTGGGCGGCATCGACGCGCGAGTCAAAGACGAAACGATCGCTTTGGCAAACGGGCTCGTCGGCCAGGAAACCGTGGGCGCCGGAGGCTTCGCCTGCGCCATGCGCAATCTTGCAGTCATGCTAGATTACGCCAGGATGATCGATCGCGTCGCGCCGCAGTCCACACTCATCAATTTCACAAATCCAGTGGGAATTATTTCACAAGGTCTTCTAAATCATTCCGGAGTAAATGTAATCGGCGTTTGCGATACGCCGCTGGAAACATTCGAATCGATCGCCCACGCCCTCGGCAGAAACCCATTCGATCTCCGTTTCGATTATCTCGGTCTGAATCACCTGGGCTGGGTCCGCTCGATTCGCGATAAGGAAAACACCGAACTAATGCCCACGGTGTTAGCCTCCCCCGAAATCATCCAGAAATGCTATCGCCACGGCCTTTTCCCTCCAGAGTTCATTCAGAAATTGGGCCTGCTGCCCACGGAATACCTATACTTCTATTACTTCCCGCAAGTCGCCATCAAAAATACAAAAAAGAGCGGCCAATCGCGCGGCCAAGCCATCGCGGCCATGAACCCGCACCTGTTTCAGAACCTGGCGCAGGCCAGCGATTCAAAGTTAATCGAAGTTTACGAAGACTACCTGCGCGAACGAAACGCCTCTTACTTCAGCATCGAGGCCACCGCGGGCGAGCGTCGCAGAGAAAATCAGGAACTCTATTCGGAGTTTTCCGGTTACGAGCGAATTGCGCTTTTAGTACTCCAGGCGCTGCATGCGAAGACTCCCTCGCTGATTCCTCTGACGGTTCGCAACGACGCGGCCCTCGAAGATCTCGAGGTTGATGACGCGGTCGAGCTACCCTGCCAAGTCTCTTCGCGCGGCGTTCGTGTGTTACCCGCCGGACGCGCCCCAGAAGCAGTTCGTTCTTTGCTGCTGCAGGTAAAAGAGTATGAACGCCTAACGGTGCGCGCGTCCGTGGACCATTCACGCGCGATGGCCCTCGCAGCCCTCGAAAAAAATCCCCTCGTAGGCCGCTCCGAAGTAGCCGAGCAGGTGCTCGCAGAATATCTGCGTGCGTTTGGACCACAGATGAAGCTTCAAGCAGCTTAAGTAAACTCGATCAGCAGCGCGTTATTTTACGAGCGTTCCCAAGTGCACCCGCTCGCCTTTCCGGGCGCTGGAGTAGCAGGCTTCGATCAATTCGACGACGTTGTATCCGTCATCGGCAGTCACCGGCGCGGGTGATTTGCCCTCCAGAGCGTCAACAAACAGGCGATCCTCTTCGATGTAGCCCCACTTTTCGTGCATGGGCGCGAGCGAGAAATCGTAGGAGTTCGTGCGCGTTTCCAATCCATTGGTGAATGAGATTCTCTCCATTTCGAAAGTCTCATACGTCGAGTGCATTCCGTAAACTTCAAAGCGTTCGAAAGGGAAGTGCCAACTGGCGTGCGCGAAGGTTTTCATCGTCGCTTGTAGGCCGGATTGAAAACCAATGAGGATGGAAAAATCGTCCAATTCGCCATGCTCGTGAGCCCGCGCGGCCACCTCCACCCAGTCCACCTTTCCGAAGAAAAAGGTCATCAGATCAAACATGTGCACCGGGGTTTCGTATAAGAAGCCTCCGGTAAGACTCGCGTTCCACACCCAAGGCGGCTTCACCAGTTCTCCGCGGTTCATTTTCGCGTGCACGGAAAGCGGGCGCAGCTCGTTGCTATCGATCGCGTCTTTCAGCGTTTTGTACACCGGCGCAAAGCGGCGATTGTGGCCCACTTGATAGACGAGCCCGGAGCGAACAGCCCGATCGCGCAGCTTCCCGGCTGACTCGAGATTCAGCGCAAAGGGCTTTTCGCAAAAAATGTGCTTCCCGGCCTCCAGAACTTGCAGGGCAAGATCCGCATGCGTCGTGTTCGGAGTACATACGTAAACGGCGTCACATTCCCCTAAAAGCTCCTCGAGCGATCGCGCCGTCCGGCCATCAAACCGGGCAGCCATAGCCTGCGCACGCTCCGTATCCACATCAAAAAACCTATGAAGCGTTACGCGCGCGTCCTTCGCCAAGATCGCTGCGTGTGTGTTTCCGATTCCTCCCGCCCCAACAATTCCGATCTTATGTGCCATTCCCGGCCTCGTCTCTCCTGCTCCCCAATTCCGCAGTCACTCTTCAAATCCCGAGCTACGAACTTCCTTCCGATCCAACAGCGTGAACCAAAGGCACGCGCGGATCGCGCTCCAAGCCGCTGTTGCGGAGGTGCGCGTAACGCGAATCATCGCTGGCAGCCATGGAACGCGCGCTGCCCGCCAGCACATTGAGGTAGTACACATCGTAACCATGCGCCGCCACCACCGGATGGTAGCCATCTTTGATCAGCACTAAATCGCCGTCGCTCAGCGTCAAAGTGTCGTCGCGCGTTCCCGCCGCGTCATACAAACGTTGGAATGCATAACCCTCCGGCTTGCTGATCCGGTAGTAGTAAATCTCGTCCAGATCCACTTCGAATGGAGGATTGTGGACATCATGCTTATGCGGGGGATAGCTCGACCAGTTTCCACTCGGCGTATAGACCTCGCAGATCAAAAGCTTGTCAGCCGGAAATTCCGGGCGAATGATATCCACGATTTGCCGCGTGCAGTTTCCCCCGCCGCGAATTTCCTCGCGGCAATCCGCCGGCGTGATGATGCGGGGAGCGAACCGGGAAGCGGAGGGCGTGCGGCAGTCAGCGAATTCGCAGTCAGTGACGGCGGAAATCTCGAATGGTGTGCGGCAGGGCAAATAAACCGCGTACGGATAGCCGCCGAAAACGTCTTTTCGCGCGCCGATTTCCCGTACCCCGTCGCCCCAGTTAATCGTCGCGCGCCCGCCCAAAATCACCAGCGCGGCTTCTTCATCCCGCGTGTCGCTTTGCCAATATTGTCCCGCAATCAGCCGGCGCGCCGAGAAATCAATCGTATTCCAGTTTGCGCGCTCGCGTGTAAGTGCAACCAAAGTTCCAGATTTGCCGCGTGCGATTGGGGCCGCGCGAATCAATACCTCCTGCGCATAGGGAATCTCGGCCATCTCTGCCTCCCGGGAAAAGCCATCCCGTCCTGCTAACTCCACTCCCCGCAGCCGCCCGCTCGCGGCCAAATACTTCGACACGTGGACGCCGAGTAACGTTCCTAGAGGGCGTTCACTTCGTGATTGAAATCTACGCCCAGATGAGGACGCGGGAGCGGCCCTCGCCGCTCCCGCGCAAGAACTAGAAGTACAACTTCAGCGCAAACTGTATCTCACGAGGATCGCCCGGCCCGCCCGAGTCGGTTCCCAGGATCGGATTCAGCGTGTTCGAGACCTTTCCAAATCCCGGATTTTGTGGCGCACCCGGTGAGCCAATATCCCCATTCGGGTTTCCGAAGTTGGGATGGTTGAAAGCATTGAAGAATTCAGTTCTGAACTGCAGTTTGAATCGCTCGTTAAACTTGAACTCTTTGAAAATGCTCAAGTCCCAGTCCTGGATTCCCGGGCCGTAAAATTGATACGGAGCACATGTCCCGAAAGTGCCGACAGCCGGCGCCGCGAATGCCGCAGGGTTGAGGTAGAAACCCGAGGTCGTGTACAAATTGTGATTAGTCGTGGCACCGGCATGTGGATTCGCGCCAGGTATGCAGTCGGCATAAATCGGATTGTTGCCGTCCACCACATTGTTTGTGTCTGCGGTGATGTTAAATGGCGTCCCGGTCTGCAACGTTACGATTCCGTTGAATTGCCAGTCGCCCAGCCAACGGGCCGCGAAATTATCGCCGTTCATGAAGCGCTTCCCTCGACCGAACGGCAATTCCCAAAGAAAGTTCCCAACGAAGCGGCTGCGAATGTCGAAAACGGAATTGCCCATTTCCGCGGCATAATCGTAGGAGTTCTGCGGTAACTGGCCTGCGGTCAAGTTGTCGCGGTAATTGGCGAGGCCGTGAGCGAGGGTGTAACCCAGAGAATAGGTCAACCCGTAGGACATCCTCTGCTTCAATTGAAACTCGACACCGTTGTAGTCCGAATTACCGTCGTTCGTGGCTGTCTCCAGATACGCATGTTGACTGCCGTTCGAGCAGCCTTTAGGCGTAAATGTATCGACGGTGAGCATGTTGGTCAGATTCGCGTAGGGGTACTGCAAAATGGGGCAGCCGGTATCGAAGCCCGTGATCATCGGCTGGTTGTAGTCACGGACGCGTTCCTCTTTGCGGCCCCAATTGCCCACATACGTCATTGAGAATAGCGTGCTTTTGTTGACTTCATATTCCAAACCAAAGCTAGTTTGTTCGACGTAAGGCGTGCGCTGATTCGGATCCTGAGCGCGTATCTGGATCGAGGTCAAGTTCACTCCGGCCGAGCCGACGGCAGCCGCAGGAAATCCATCGCTCAGCTTGAACACCGGGTTAGACGAACCTGAGGTTAGCTGCGTATCAATAAACTGCGGCGGATTCAGCTGAATCAACGATTCCGAACCGATGCGGTCCCCGTGCTGATAGAAGACCCCATAACCTCCTCGCGCCACCAGTCGCGGCATCAACTGGTACGCGAAACCCACCCGCGGCGCGAAGTCGTTCAGGTCCGGATGAATCAGCGCTCGATTGAACCAACCGCTCGCGTTGCTCGCTGCGGTGATGATTCCGCCACCGTTGGCCGGAGAGAAGTTTGAAGTTTCGTTCTGCCGATCGATCAGGGGAGCGAATAGCTCGTAGCGCAGGCCGTAGGTAAGCGTCAGCTTCTTCGTCGCTTTCCAAGTGTCCATGGCATAGAAGGAGTGTCCAGGTTGGAAATAATGGACCACGTGGGGCGTCGTGAAAATCACTAAATTCACGTCTCCCAGCAGCAAATCGGCAAGGCCGAAGCTCCCTCCGGTGGCAGATGCGGTGACAGCTCCAGTTTCAGCCAGCAGTCCCTGTGGGGCTTCGATGTCGAAGAAATTGTCCGTGTGCCGGAGGTATTGATACCCGAACTTGAAACTATGGCTGCCTTTTAGCCAATTCAGGTTGTCAATGAAGTTCCAAGCTTGCGAGATCTGAAATTGCGGCCGCCAGGCTCCGGTCCCCCACGTTCGCAGGCCGCCGGAAAAGAAGAAAAACGGCGGCAGACCGGCGTCATTCGGCCCCGGTGGAATTCCGGTCAAACCAATGGCCGATTCGGCCTGGGAAGTTCCGACGGTAACACCATTGGGATCGCTATGCGCGTAGTCGCGATTAAAGCCGAACCGCGCATCATTGATCAAATTGCTTGAGATGGTATGTGTCCAGCCCAGAGATACTAGCTGTTGGTGCCAGCGGTACTGCGTCGCGAAGTTGCCGTTGCCAATTAAAGCATTGGAAGTCCACAAGGGGTCTTGGCGGTCCACATGGCGATAGCTATAGGCCCCGAAGATCTGATCCCTCGTGCTCAAGTTGTAATCGACGCGCCCGTCCAGCGACCACACGTCGTCGGGAACCCCTGTCGCAAATGCATAGTTCGAATTTCCCGTCCAGCTGCCCGGCTGCCCTTCGTGCATGATTGCCGAAGGGATGTTTGGCACTGCCGAAGCAGCGACCAATCCTATTAGCTTCTGAGCGACAGGATCTTCGCAACCCGGTTGAAGGATGTTTCCGACATAGCAACCGGACTGGCCCGGAACCGTCGGATTGCTCAAAGTAGTCTGCAATTCCGTGAAGTTGCCTTGGTCCATCAGCGGCGTCGGGGCCGTGCTTGTAACCGTAGTGGCTTGCCGGCTGGTGAATCGCTCGAGATCGCCGAAGAAAAAGAGCTTGTCCTTCTTGATCGGGCCCCCAAACGTTCCCCCAAATTGATTCTGAGAGAAGCCTCCTCTCGGCATATCGCTCGCATTGTTAATCCATTGGTTGGCATCCAACACTTTATTCCGGAAGAACTCGAAGAGGTCTCCGTGGTACCCATTGGTGCCGGACTTAATGGTCGCGTTGACTACCGCTCCCGCGGAATTGCCGAACTCGGCGGAATAGGTGCGCGTCTGAATTTTGAATTCCTGCAAGGCGTCGGGCGGTGGCTGCACCACTTGGACGGAAAGTTCTTGCAGGTTTTCTGAAAACGAATTGTTATCAATCCCATTGAGCAGGAAATTGTTCTGTGTTTCCCAGTTGCCATTGACGCTAAAGCGATCGGGTGCGGGATTGGCCGCACTGTAATTCTTATTCACGCCGGGCTCCAGCAGCGCCAAGTCGGCATAACGCCGTCCGTTTAGAGGCAGTTCGTTGATTTGCTGCTCATTCACCACGCCTCCCACATCGGCTGAGTCAGTCTGCAGGATTGGCGCGCCACTCGAGACCGTGATTTCCTGTTTTATCGAGCCTACTTTCAACTCAAAATTAATGGCTAGGCGGTCCTGGACGTGCACTTCGATGTCATCGCGCAATGAAGTCTCAAAGCCATCGGCGCTCGCCCTCACGGCGTACTTGCCCGGGATCAATGTCAGCACCTGGTACTCGCCGGCACTGTCCACGGGCGTGGACACGACGACCCCTGTCGCCTTATTGGTGATCGTCACCACCGCCCTTGGCACAACCGATCCGGAGGCGTCCACAACTCTCCCGGAGATGGCCCCGCGATCGATCTGTCCGAAGGCGGGGAAGGTACAGACCGCAAACAACGCAACGAGCGCCACTGTCCAGCCGAGCAATCTCCGAGAGCTCACTCGATTCATTGCAGCCTCCACCTTTTAGATTCGAGGAGCGCTTCCCAACCTTTGACGCGTCAGGATCAAAAGTGCTGAGCGCTCCGTCACCCTCTTAGAATCAAAAAAAAAGGGACCTTAACACTTCGTCGCATTGTCAGGACTCGCACGATCGCCATGCCGGTCAATCCAAATCCCCCGGGGACAACCGGCCTCGAAATCGAATCACCGCAACCTGCGCGCATTTCCCCGCACGCAGAGCGAACCAAGCCGGAATGCAAAGGGTGCAAAAAATAAAGGGAAAAGCATTATCGCCGCCACCACCCCCAAGACCTGCCCCCTAGCATGCCGAAACGATTCGGCTACCAATACGCGGACAATATTCCTCGCCTATTTCCTTGTCAAGCCCATTCTTGCCTTCTCCCTTTAGTTTTGCCCATTTACGCAACTTCTCGTTCCCGGATTTCGCTATTCCGGCCGCGTGCCAAAACGTTTTGGCATCCTTGTTGACAAGCCTTTCCGCGGGCGTACAATGCCGCGTCGAACCAATGCCCGGAGGCTGGACGAAGCCCTATTCTCGCCGCAGCCAAAGGAGAGAGAAATGGCATCAGGATCCAGCAGGCTCGTAACTTTAATTTCCGCCGCGTTACTCTGTGCCTTGCCGTTGTTGCTTCGATCGAGTCTCGTGCGCGGCCAATCTCCTAGGGCTGTCGATTCTCGCCCAATGGCGCCCGCACACGCGCTCGATATTGACCAAGGCGCAGCAGCGCTCTGGCAGAGCCTGCTCAAACTGCACACGCGCTCAAGCGTGCTGATGGTCACCGCGCACCCGGACGATGAAGACGGAGGAATGTTGACCTATGAATCGCGCGGGCAAGGCGCACGGGTGACGCTGTTGACCTTCAACCGCGGCGAAGGTGGCGCCAACGTAATGTCCTCGGATTATTTTGACGCGCTGGGCCTCGTGCGCACCGAAGAACTCCTGGCCGCCGATCGTTACTACGGAGTGCAACAATTCTGGACGCGCATGTGCGATTACGGCTTCTCCAAAACAAAAGAAGAAGCCCTTGAAAAGTGGGGCCACGATCAAACTCTCTCCGACGTCGTACGCGTAGTGCGCATGACCCGCCCTCTCGTGATCACTTCAGTCTTCGTGGGTGGCCGTACAGACGGCCACGGCAATCACCAGGTCGCCGGCCAGATGGCCCAAGAAGCTTTCAAAGCAGCAGCCGATCCCGCTATGTTCCCCGAGCAGATCAAAGAAGGCCTGCGCCCCTGGAAGCCGCTGAAAGATTACGCGCTCGTGCCGTTTTCCCCGGTCACCGACAAAGGAATCTTCAACTACGCAGATGGGAAATTTTATCCCGCCGAATTTCAGAACTACACCGACGGCACCGTAATCAAAGGCGCGCTCACCCCGTCAGTAGAAATTCCAGAAGGCGAGTACAATCCGCTAATCGGATTGACCTACACGCAGATCGCACGCGTAGGCCTCGGTCATCAGAAATCGCAGAGCGGTGGCACCGGCCTCCCTCCAGCCGAAGCCGAGATGACTCCGTATCATCGTTTCGCATCCGCAGTCTCGATTCCGGATAAAGAGTCATCTTTCTTCGACGGCATCGACATCTCGTTGACAGGAATCGCGAGCCTGGCCCAAGGCGGCGATGCTGCTTTCTTAAAAGACGGGCTATCTCAGATCAACTCGCTCGTAGAAAAATCCATGAGCGATTTTTCCGCTCCGCATCCGGAAGCGATCGCTCCCACACTCGCGGAAGGCCTGAAGAAGACCAACGAACTAATCGAAAAAGTAGCCGGCAGCAATCTGACCGCCGATTCAAAAGCCGACGTAACTCACGAATTAAAAGTGAAGCAAGCCCAATTCGAAAATGCACTCGCCGAATCTCTGGGCATATCGGTTCTGGCGACGCTGGCGCCCGAACAAGATCCATCCGGCCCATTCGCCCGCTTTTTCAGAAATCAACCGACGTTTCAGGTAGCCATCCCCGACCAAAAATTCTGGGTCAAAATTCACGCCACAAGTCCCACCAATCTTCCCGTCGAACTCAAGTCCGCGGTGCTAGAAGCCCCCACAAACGAACAATGGACCATCGATCCAGCAACCCAAACCGGCAGCACGCTCAAAGGCAATCAGTCCGCGGATCTGCGCTTCGCAGTTCACGCCGCCCCCAACGCCGGCTTCACGCGCCCCTATTTCACGCGTCCAAATATCGAGCAAGCCTACTACGACATCCAGGTCCCCAAAGATCTCAGCCTGCCGCTATCGCCCTATCCGCTTTCCGCCAGAGTGCAATTCGTATTCGACGGCGTACCATTCGAGTTGGCGCAAGTAGTTCAATCCGTCGAAAGGGTGACCGGACCGGGAACGGTGCTTGAGCCCATGATCGTAGGCCCGGCAATTTCAGTTTCCATCTCGCCGCAAGCAGGAATCGTTCCCCTCGACGCCAAATCCTTTGAAGTGGCAGTCAACATTCACAGCAACGTCAAAGGCCCCGCAAAAGGCACAGTAGAACTCGACTTGCCGGAAGGCTGGAAATCCCCGCAGCAGGAATTTTCAACTTCGAAGGACGGCGATGACCAAGCGTTAAAATTCCAAGTCACGCCCGCAGGTCTGAAGGAAAAGGCATACGCAATTACCGCCATCGCCACCTACGACGGTCACGAGTACAAAGAGGGCTACCACACTATCGGCTATCCCGGATTGCGTCCTTACAATCTCTACCGCGCGTCCACCTATCGCAACACAGGAACCGACGTAAAAGTCGCGCCGGATCTGAACATCGGATACATCGTCGGCGCCGGCGACGAGATCCCGCAATCTCTCGTGAATCTCGGTATCAATGTGCATTTCCTGAGCTCGGAAGATCTTGCCTCCGGCAATCTCTCCAAATTCGACGCGATCATTCTAGGAGTCCGCACCTACGCCGTGCGTGAAGACCTGAAAAGCTACAATGACCGGCTGCTGGAGTACGTGAAGAACGGCGGCGTGGTAATCGTGCAATACAACACGCAGGAGTATGACCACAACTACGGTCCCTACCCCTACAAAATGGGCCAAATGGCAGAAGAAGTCACCGACGAGAATTCCCACGTCGAAATTCTCGCCCCAGAAAATCCAGTTTTCACCTGGCCCAACAAAATCACCACAAAAGATTTCGAGAATTGGGTGGAAGAGCGCGGCTCGAAGTTTCTTGATAGCTGGGATTCACACTACGAACCACTGCTGGAAACTCACGACCCAGGACAAGCCCCCCAAAAAGGCGGCCTGGTTTACGCAAAATACGGAAAGGGCGTTTACATCTATAACGCCTACGCCTTCTACCGCCAGATGCCCGAAGGCGTCCCCGGCGCATACCGCATTTTCGCCAACATGGTGAGCCTCGCGAAAAATCCTGAGCGAACGAAATGAACTCATGCTTTCGTAGCGGCGGGCTTCAGCCTGGCATCTTACGACCGCAAATGTTCCCCA
>Ga0209038_10000136_pt1 | contig 23532 bp, 20 predicted proteins | sample BogFormECP03_OM3_FD_188237 | JGI IMG/M metagenome (GOLD analysis project Ga0209038, IMG submission 188237) | Bog forest soil microbial communities from Calvert Island, British Columbia, Canada - ECP03_OM3 (SPAdes) (version 2) | ecosystem: Environmental > Aquatic > Freshwater > Wetlands > Bog ...
CCGCTGTAGCCGGTGCTGAACGCGCCGAGGAAGCGCATAGCAAGTACGTTCCGGCGCTTGTTGACCGGATGATAGTAGGAGGTTGTAAAAGTATTGGTGATGACGTTGGTGTTGCCGCCGAGCGGTCCGCCTTCGAAGGACAGGCCGTAGAAGTAGCTCTTTCCGCCGGTGGGGTTCTGCGGATTGTTGACCGTGCTGTAGTTGATGGTCGGCGTGACCTTGCTGGCTTCAATTCCTTTTAGCGCCGAGGGTCCCGCCAGGCTCTGGAATTGCAGGGACTGGAAGAGCAACTGAGACGACTGGCTGAACGCGGTGATGTCGGTGGTGCTGTATCCGTAAGTGAGTCCGATGCGAGTGAACGAGAAGCGCCTGAGCGGATAGCTGGCGAAGATGGTGAAGCCTTTGCTATCGGTGTTGTAATTCTGCTCGATGGCCGGATTGATGGTGACTTGCTGGCCAAGCAGGATGGAAGTTTCCCGCTGCTGGTTGTAGTCGAATTTCTGGCTGAAGACGGTGAAGCCGGTGGAAATCGGGCGATCGAATAGATAGGGCTCGGTGAATCCGAAGACTAGATTGCGCTGGCGATCGCCAATTTGCGCGGAGAACGTGAGCGTTTCGCCAAGGCCGAGGAAATTATTGGTCTGATAGGAAAGGCCGATGAAACTGCCGGCCAATCCGCTGACTCCGCCCGATAAGCTGATGGATTGCTTGCCTTTCTCCTTGACCTTTAGATTGATGTCCACTGTGCCGGCCTTTTGATTGCGCTTGATCTCGGCGTTTTCGGGCTTGACGGTTTCGAAATAGCCGAGCTGATTCAGGCGCAGCAGGCTGACTTCCCAGAGGCGGTTGTTGAAGAGATTGCCTTCGTCGAGCAGAATTTCGCGGCGGATGACTTTATCGCGAGTGGTGGTGTTGCCGGTGAATTCGATGCGGCGGACGAAGAATTGCTTTTGCTGATCGAATTTCAGGGTCAGGTTGACAATCTTTTTATCTTCGACGATGTCGAACAGCGGCTCGGAGGTGAAATCGATGTAGCCGTATTCACCGTAGAGCTTTTTATAGTTATCGAAAGCTTTTCGAAGTTTATCCGTGGAAAAGATATCGCCCTTTTTGAGCGGGAAGACCTTCTCGAGAAATTCTGACTTAAAGAAAAGACCTTGATCGGGGTCAGCGCTCACCACGTGAAAATCGCCCATGTGATAGCGGTCGCCCTCTTCGATTTTGATGGTGATGTTCGTGCGCTTCCCGTGCTTGTGGCCAAGTCCGGGAACGGGGATTCCTCTGCCCTCTTCATCCACGGTCTGCAAAATGGGATCGTGGACGATGACGCGGAAGAAGCCGTGATCCTGGTAGAGGCCGCGAATGCCGACTTCGAGATCTTCGTCGAGCTTGTCGCGATCGAAGGTCTTGCTCCAGATATTAATGTCAGTGATCTCGAGAGGAATGGCGATGGGGCGTGAGTGGTGCATCGCGCGGATTAGCTTTCGCGTCGAGAAAGATTTGTTTCCTTCGAATTTGATGGTGCCGACTTTTACTTTCGGGCCCTCGTCAATATTGAAGACCAGCTTTACCGCGTTGGTCGCCGCAATTTTTTCAAAGGTGGGCTTCACGACGGCGAACTGGCGGCCGTGCTCGGCGAGCAATTGCTGCAGGACGACTTGAGCGTGCTTGATTACCGTGGGATCGAAGCGGCTTTCAACGGTTAGTCCGACTTTGCGTTCCTTGAAGCGATCGAGAATATCGGATTCGCTGACGGACTTGTTTCCCTTGTACTCGATGCGGCGAATGACCGGGCGCTCGGTGACGTAGAAAATGAGGATCTTTCCGCCGGGCACCTGGGGATCGTCTTCGACTTCGAGGCGAATATCCTCGAAATATTGCGTGTTCCAGAGGGCGATGAAGTCGCGTCTTACGTTCTCTTCATTATAAGGATCGTGCTCGCGGGAAAACATGCGCGCGAGAAGCGTGGCCTTCTGAATGCGGCGATTGCCTTCAAATTGAATGTGAGTGATGGTGCCACTGGAGCCTTCACTGGAGATCTGCGCGGACACACAAGGTACGAAGGCCTCGCCGAGGGTACAGACAACGGCAAGGCCAAGGAAAACGCGTAGGAATGTTCGAACGATTGCGGCCACACCAGTAGTCAAGGCCGCACTTCCCCGCCCAAGACTGTTGCTCCCCCGCCGGACCGGGATGCGGCCGGCTCGCGCGTGTAGGATTCTTAGTGGGCTACCGGGGTTGCTTCCACCAGGGGACGGAACGCCAAACCGTCAGTCGAGAGATAGACCTCGAGAGTAGCGGGACGCTGCAGACCACCCTGAATCAAAGCTTCCGACAGCGGATCTTCGACGTACTTCTGGAGCGCGCGCCGCAATGGGCGTGCGCCGTAACTGCGATCTGCGCAAGTCTTCTCGAGAATCCACTGGCGCGCTTCCGGCGTGAGTGCGATTTGCACTTGGCGATGCACCAGCGTCTCGTTGATCTGGCCGACGAGCAGATCGATGATGCCGATCAGGTCGGCGTCGCTCAGCGAATTGAATACGATCACTTCGTCGAGCCGGTTCAGGAACTCGGGATTGAAGATTTTCTTCACTTCCACCATCACCAAATCGTCGGCGGACTTCGCGGCTACGTCGTCGCCGGCGGACTGGAAGCCGAGCGAAGACTGCTTCTGCAATTGCCGCGCTCCGATGTTGGAAGTCATGATGATGATCGTGTTCCTGAAATCCACGGTGTTGCCGAGGCCATCAGTGAGTTGGCCGTCTTCGAACACTTGGAGCAGGATGTTGTACACGTCTGGGTGCGCTTTTTCAATCTCATCGAGAAGAATGATCGAGTAAGGAGTGCGGCGAACGCGCTCGGTGAGCTGGCCGCCCTCTTCGTAGCCTACGTATCCCGGAGGCGCGCCGATGAGTTTCGAAACCGAGTGCTTCTCCATGTACTCGGACATATCGAAGCGGATGAGCGATTTTTCGCTGCCGAAGAGGAATTCGCCGAGTCGGCGGGCCACTTCGGTCTTGCCGACGCCGGTCGGCCCGAGGAACAGGAAGCAGCCTACTGGACGGCCCGGAGCCTTTAGGCCGGCGCGGCTGCGGCGAATCGCGCGTGCCAGAGCGGTGATTGCGCGATCCTGGCTGATGACGCGGCGGTGCAGTTCATCTTCGATGCGCATCAGCTTTTGCTGCTCGTCTTCCTTGATGGCGCTGACGGAGACGCCGGTCCAGCGAGCCACTACTTCTTCGATATCGTCGCGGCTGACCACGCCGGTTGCGGAATCGTCGATCTTCAGCTTTTCGCGAAGGACGCGCAGGTGTTCTTTCTCTTTGCGCTCTTCCTCGGAGTAGAAACGCGCCTTTTCGAATTCGTGATTGGCGATGGCCGTTTCCATGCGGTGCGTGATGAACTTCACGCGCTTCTGAACTTCGGAGACCTCGTCGGGCAGCATGGCCTGGCGCAACTTCACGCGCGCGCCGGCTTCATCGATTAGATCGATAGCCTTATCTGGAAGAAAGCGATCGGAAATATAGCGGTTCGAGAGATAGACGGCGTAACGAATGGCTTCTTCGGTGTACGAAACGGCGTGGAATTTCTCGTAACGGTCGCGCACGCCTTGTAGCACCAGGACGGATTCCTCTTCGTTCGGCGCGCTGACTTTCACGGCCTGGAAGCGGCGCTCGAGCGAGCGATCTTTTTCGACGGACTTGCGATATTCACCTGGCGTCGTTGCGCCGATGCACTGAATTTCCCCGCGGCTTAGCGCGGGCTTCAAAATGTTAGCGGCATCGAGCGAACCTTCCGCCGAGCCGGCGCCGACCAATGTGTGCAATTCGTCGATGAAGATGATGGCGTTCTGGCTTTCCATCAGTTCCTTCATGATCGTTTTCAGGCGCTCTTCAAATTGGCCGCGGTACTTGGTGCCCGCGACGATTAGAGACAAATCGAGCGAGAGAATCCTCTTGTCGGCAAGGAACGGCGGCACATCGCCATCAGCGATGCGTTGGGCCAAGCCTTCGACGATGGCGGTTTTGCCCACGCCCGGCTCGCCAATCAGCACCGGGTTGTTCTTGGTGCGGCGGCAAAGAATCTGGATGGCGCGCTCGAGCTCGCGATCGCGTCCAACGAGCGGATCGAGCTGGCTCTCCATGGCGGCCTGCGTAAGATCACGGCTAAATTCCGCGAGCAAAGATGCTTCCTTGGGTCGATTCACCGGCACCTTCTCCCCAGCGCCTCGCGACAGCTCTTCGCGTACGGTAGATAGGCGAAGGCCGCGCTCCTGCAAAATCTCGGCGCCGAATGACTTCTCCTCCCGCAACACGCCCAGAAGCAAATGCTCGGTCCCGACGTGCTTGTGACCGAGTCGCTCCGCTTCTTCGGCGGCAAAGGTGATGATGCGCTTGCATTCCTGACTAAGCGGAACATCCACGGAAGTGGAGATCCGCTCGCGCACCGTGATGCGGGATTCGATTTCCTTGCGGATGGATTCGATGGAACCGTGCGAGCGCAAGAAACGATTGGCCAGCGCCTTATCCTCGCGCAGCAGACCGAGGAGAAGGTGCTCAGTCTCGATATAAGGGCTGCCGTACTGACAGGCTTCGTAGCGAGCAAAGAAAATCACTCGACGTGCCTTTTCTGTGTAGCGTTCAAACACGGGTCACCCGCGCTCTTTCGGGGCATGCGCCCCAGCCTCGGCCGCCTCCGCGCCAGATTGCAAGCGCGTCGCCGCTGCTTCCTCGACCTGCGTCAGCCTGCCGTGTTCGAGATGAAGAACCCGGTTCGCCCGCTGGGCCAGTGAAAGGTTGTGCGTCGCTAAAATGGAAGTGAGACGGTGGGTCAAATGCAACCGGCGCATTAAATCGAAAATCAGCTCCGCGTTGCGCTCGTCCAGATCCCCCGTCGGCTCGTCTGCAAGTAGCAGTTTTGGACCGTTCACCAGAGCGCGTGCAATGGCCACGCGCTGTTGCTCGCCACCGGATAATTCTCCGGCGCGCTGGTGGTCCCGGCCTCCCAAGCCTACTTCGCCCAACCACTCCCCCGCAGATCGGAGTGCAGCTTCCCGCGCGACGCCCGAAATTAATAAAGGCATCGCCACGTTCTCCGCCGAGGTGAAGTCGGGCAGCAGATGATGCCGTTGCCAGACGAAACCTACCGAGTGATTGCGATACTCGGCGAGTTCGTGCTCCGCAAGCGCTTCCAGCGAATTCCGCTCGAAGTATATAGTACCGCTTGTCGGAGTGTCCAGCGCGGCCAGTGTGTGGAGAAAAGTGCTTTTGCCGGCTCCTGATGGCCCGACGATCGCGACCATCTCTTCGCGTGCAATGGAGAAGTCTACGTTGTCGAGCGGAGTGATTTCCGCAGAGCCGGAGCGGAAAGTTTTGCGCAGACCTTCGACGCGGAGGAGTTCGGTGTTGCCGGCGGCGGGCGAGAAATTCGCCTGGGCCGGTGGGACCGGATTGTTGGCGTCGAAGTTAGCTTGTTGGAGCATGTTCGTAATTGTCTATACTCACTTTAGATGCCGTTGCTGGAGTTCTGTATGTCCTTTTTATGCATGCGATTAGCAATAGTGAGAAAATTGGCTGAGGAGAACAGATTGCCCTTTTTAGCCGCCAAAGTGCCCACAGGCGTTCTCGCTTGATTTGCCCTCATTGCTAAATGCATTTTCTTCACACTCATATGGTGCCTTTTGAGTCCGGCACGCGCTATAGAGCCTTCCGCCCTATTTCGGTAACCGAAAGTACTGAACCTTCGGTCAGGTGCGAGTTTAGGGATCGAACTGCGGCCGGAAGTCGAAGAGCAAGTTGGGTTTGTAGGGAGAGAAGGTTTCGTAGCGGTGGGCTTCAGCCTAGCATCTTGCGAGCCCGAATTTTGCCATTGGCAGTATTTGTGGTCGTGCCGTTGATTACGGAACGGACCTTGGTTGGGTTGTGTAGTCCGCCCGAGTTCGTAGCGATGCCAAAATCGAGATCGCCGGATGCCACGCTGAAGCGCGCCGCTACGAAAGTCAAAGCTCATTCGAAGCGCAGGATTTCTACCGGTAGGATTCGGGCGGCTGCTCTGGCTGGAAGTAGCGTGGCGGCCACGCAAATTGCTACGGCCGCGGCGGCGATCCAAATGGCGTCAAGTGCGCTGGAATGGAACGGGACGTAGGGCACCGCATATATTTCCGCGTTGAGTGGAATCAGCCGCCACTTATCTGCGGCCCAGCTTAGGCCGTAGCCCGCGATCAGTCCGAGCAGAGTGCCGGCGCCTCCGACGATTAATCCTTGCAGCAAGAAGATGCGGCGAATTTGCGCGCGGTGAGCGCCCATGGCCACGAGCACGGCGATGTCGCGCGCTTTGTCGGTGACCGTCATGGTCATTACCACGAGGACGTTGAGTCCTGCGACGAAAGTGATCAAGCCGATAAACATTGCCGTGACCAACTTCTCGAGACTCAGCGCGCGAAACAACGCGCGATTTTCGTCCATCCACGTAGAGGTCGTGAATCCCGGCCCGGCTCGCGCCTGAAGCAGCTCAGCCACTTGCTGCGCATCATCGAGATGAACGCAGCGCACTTCCAGGAGACTGACTACGTCGCCTATGCCGGCTAAACTTTGCGCAGACGGCAGCGTTACAAATCCCCAGTTGGCGTCGTAGTCGTAGAAGCCGGAATTGAAAACACCAGCAACGCGGAAACGCCGGGAGCGAGGGACGATGCCGAATGGAGTGAGGCTGCCTTGCGGACTCGTAAGGCCGATGTAATCTCCGGCCGCGATTTTTAGCTCTTGCGCCATGATGGCGCCGACGAGAACTGCGGGAACGCCATCGGCATCGAGAGAAAAATCGGCTTTGCCGGATGCGATGCGACGCAGCGCTTCATCCGACTGTTTTTCGATTTCCGGATCGATGCCCTTCAAGACGATGCCGCGTGAGCTTCCGCCGGCGGAAAGCAGAACCGTGTTGTAGATGGCGGGAGCGATCGAGCGAACGCCGGGGGTGAAATTCAATTTCGCGATCAGTTCGCGGTAATCGCGGATGCCTTCCGGGTTGACGGGTTTTAGATTTACGTGCGCGGTGACGCCGAGTAGCCGATCGCGAATGGCCTGGCGGAAGCCGGTGTTCATTGCTAACGCGATTACGAGAGTGGCGACTCCCGCTGCGACTCCGATCACTGAAAGTAAAGTTACGAGACGAAGAACGGCTGGCCGATTCGGCGAACGAAGGTAGCGCAGCGCCACCAACCATTCGAAATTCATTTGGCGTCGCCGGTCGCGCTGGCGGCGTCCACGGCATCAGCGCGCGCGGCGCCTTGCGGCCGAAGAAGTGGGAACAGCAGAACTTCGCGTATGGTATGAGAATTTGTGAGCAGCATCACCAGACGGTCGATGCCGATTCCCTCGCCTGCCGTCGGCGGCAATCCGTGCGCTAGTGCACGAATGTAATCTTCATCGAGCTGCTTGGGCGCCTCGTCGCCGCCGCGCTCAATCTGTTCGCGGAAGCGCTTTTCCTGCTCTTCGGGATCGTTCAACTCGGAGAAGCCGTTGCAAACTTCACTTCCGGCGACGAATAGTTCGAAGCGCTCGGTGAGCGAAGAATCGTCCGGCCGCGCTTTGGAAAGCGGAGAGATCGCCGTCGGATAATCGTAAATAATTGTGGGCTGGATCAAGCGGTCTTGCGCGATTTCGTCGAAAAGCGCGCCGGTGATTTCGCCGTCGGACGCCGCGGCAGAAATTACGAGCGGTTCGCGGCCACCGCGCTTGGCCCAATCGTTGTAACGCGCGGCCAGTGCCCGAGCTTCGCCCGGTTGCGCAAGTTGCTCTACTGTGGGAGGCGCGCCCGCGGGTTCGGGCCAAAAGCGGCAGATGGCTTCGCGCATGGAGAGACGCTCGATTTTCGAGAAATCGAGTTCGTGCTCGCCATAGGGAATTTTCTTGCTGCCCCAAATTTTCTCTGCCAGCGATCCGAGCAATTCTTCGCTCAAGTCCATCAAGTCGCGATAGTCGCTATAGGCCTGGTAGAACTCGAGCATGGTGAATTCCGGATTGTGCGTAGCATCGATCCCTTCATTCCGGAAATTGCGATTGATTTCGAAGACGCGATCGAGGCCCCCGGCAATCAGCCGCTTCAAATACAGCTCGGGCGCAATCCGGAGATAGAGATCAATATCGAAAGTATTGTGATGGGTGACGAAAGGCCGAGCCGTCGCGCCACCGGCGATCGGATGCATCATGGGCGTTTCGACTTCGATGAACCCGCGGCTCACGAAGAAACTGCGCAGTTCGGCCATGATGCGAGCGCGCTTGACGAAAATCTCGCGCACATGCGGATTGGCGATCAAATCGAGATAGCGCTGGCGATAACGAATGTCCGGATCCGCGAGGCCGTGGAATTTTTCGGGCAGAGGCAGCAGCGCTTTTGTAAGCAGCTCGAGCTTTTCAACCCACACGGTCAATTCATTGGTCTTCGTGCGGAATAGATGGCCTGTAACGCCGATGATATCGCCAAGATCCAGCGAACGAAAAAGCTCGAAATTCTCCGCACCCACCGCGTCCAGCTTCACATAGAGCTGCAGCCGCTTTCCTTGCCCCAAAATATGCGCGAATCCGGCCTTTCCATGCGGCCGTAGAGCGACTACGCGCCCGGCCACGCGCACGTTGACCGGCTCGGCCTTCAATTCATCGGCGGTTTTCGATTCGTATTCTGCGGATATACTTTCCGCCGTGTGGGTCCAGTCGAATTTATGAGGGTAGGGATCGCGTCCCTGCGCGACGATATCTGCCACTTTCTTGCGTCGTTGCAGAAACTGATCGAGCGGCTCGAATTCCAATCAGAAGTCCTTTCGGAGAGTCGTGCGAAAGTATAACGGCGCGATTCTGACAGCGTCAAGGAAGCAGCTTGCATCCTCTGATATAATGCGATGCCTCGGGTGGAGGTACTTTTGTCCCTCTCAGTGGTTAGAGCCTTTTTCGCGAGACGCAGAAGTGTGCGCGACGATTGGGTCGCGTGGCTCCCGCCCGATAAGCTCGCCCTTTTCAAGTCTGTAGCTACCCGCTGGGAACGCAACTCGACGATGTCCGGCATCGCTCTTCATGACGCACTCGAACTGCGGGATCAAGGGCGCTTCGAGCCGGCCCGATTGCATGTCGAGATGGCCAGCGAGCTTGTGACCCGAAATGCTATCGAGCTCTCCCGCGCCGTGAATGTCCTTCACAATGAAGCGCGCCACGTCGCCGATCTGCCCACGGTTGACCCACTGGATCCTTCGAACTTCTGCACCGCAGCCGCACGACGCGTGGCCCACTGGAACACCATGTTTCATTGGATCTTGTTTGATGCGCGCTCGCAATTCTTCCAGAAATTGCGAGTGTTGGGTTTGGTGATTGACGATGCTTCATCCAGCTTCGCCGCAAATGCTGATGAGCTAATGGATTCCGAGCTGACGGATCTCGAAGCGCCGTGGAGCGTGTTGGCCGATCTGGAATGCGATCTCAATACCAGCGCGCGCGAATTGGAAGTTGTCCTGAAGGCGCTGCTGCGCAGCCTGCCTCCGGCTTTGACTGAGGCGATTCGCGTCGGGCTTGAGGCAGCGCCGGCCTCGATACCGAGGCGCTCGCGCGCTCGCCGGTCTCGAATCTCCACTTAGCGGTCACAGGCTAAGATTTTCAGGCTTTGGCTTTCGGACTTCGGCTTTCGGGCTAGACGCACGCCGCTTTTCCTACGACAATCAAGTGATTCGCTCTGAGCGCGTTTTCGTGCCGGGATGCAGACGTCGCGAATCGGGACGCCGCCGTCTAGCGTCCAACCAAGCACCGCGGTGGAAACGCGCGGACAACTCAGAGGACAACTCAAGGGGCGCATGACGCATCGCAGTAGGGGATGCGTCCCGCCGGGACTTTGTGACCCGTACGAGACGAAACGAATCCCAGGAGATGCCTGAAGCCGACGTCATCCGGCTCGCCCAGCATGGTGACCCGTCTGCCTTCGAGCGTCTTTATAGGATGCACAGCCGGAGGGTTTACTCCCTTTGTCTGCGCATGGTGGGGAATACGGCCGAAGCCGAGGATCTTACGCAGGAGGCTTTTCTCCAGCTCTTTCGCAAGATCAGTTCTTTCCGCGGCGAGTCGGCTTTCTCGACCTGGCTTCACCGGCTCTCGGTAAACGTTGTGCTGATGAAGTTGCGCAAGAAGCGCATGCCCGAGACCTCTCTTGAAGAAGTAACGGAGCCGGACGAGGAATCAGGGGGACCGCGGCGCGATTTTGGCACGGCGGATTTGCAGCTGACCGGTTCCGTGGACCGGGTGCACTTGCAGCGGGCGGTGGAACAGCTCCCTCCGGGATATAAAGCGATTTTTGTGCTGCACGATGTGCAGGGCTACGAGCACAACGAGATCGCCGGAATCATGGGCTGCTCGATTGGAAATTCGAAGTCGCAGCTTCACAAAGCGAGAATGCGGCTTCGCGAGTTGCTCCATGAAACTTTGCGGAGTGAAGCCCGCGAGCAGCGTCAGGCCGTGAAATCCGAAGCGGCCGGAGAAAGTTAGTTGCAGAGTTTGATTGGAGACGTTTGAAGTAGAAGGATTAGAAATATGCCAGCCATGCAGTGTAATGAATTTATGGAATCGCTCGAGCTCTGGTTGGATGGCGAGCATCGCCCCGACGCCGAAGCGCATTTGCGTTCCTGCGCCGCGTGCAGTGGGCTAGTCGCCGACCTTGGCAAGATTCAGTACGCCGCCCGCGAACTGACTGACGTTGATCCTCCCCCTCGCGTGTGGACCGCCATATGCGCCCAATTGGAAGCTGAAGGGCTGATGGAATCGCGCGGATGGTTGAGCTGGCTGCCTTCCTTTGGCACGGCTTGGATGCGTCCGGCTTTTGCGGGAGGGCTGCTTGCGATACTCGCGGCCGGCGGTTTCGTGCTTGGCACTCGAGTTCACAATTCCAATGTCCGCGCGCACTGGGTTAGTGGAAATCAGGCTGCCACCGCGCCGATTGAAGCCGATCTCGGCAATTTCGAACTTCACGCGGTTTCCGCGCTGCATGAGCCGAATCCGACAGTGAACGTTGCGTTCAAGAAGAACCTCGAAATCGTTGACGACTACATTGCAGAGTGCGAGAAAAGTGTGCAAGACGATCCGGAAGACGAACTTTCCAGGGATTATCTTTACGGAGCCTATCAGCAGAAAGCGGATTTGCTCGAGCAGATGAGCGAGCGTGGGGGGAACCACCAATGATGCGCGTTTCCATGCCATTCGAATCTTGGGCGTCGAAAACGGCGATGACTTTCGGCACCGGCGTACTCCTCGCAGCGAGCGTTACTGCGGCTCCGCATCATGTCGAGAAGCATTTCAAGGTGGGCGCGCATCCGGTGATTACCATTCATAATCCGGACGGCATTGTGACTGTGAAGGCCTGGACCCGGCCCGAAGTAAAACTCGTAGGCGATAGCCAGAGCGACAAAGTGGAAATCGATGCCGAGCAAACCGGAAATCGCGTGGATCTGAATGTGCGCGCCATGGTTGACGACATCAGTCCCGAGGAATTGCGCGCCAACTTCGATCTGTTCGTTCCCGAAGATGCGGAATTGCAGATTCACAATGATTCAGGTTCGGTGGCCGTGCAGGACGTTACCGGTGACATGGCGCTCGATACGATCGCGGCGGGCATTGCTTTGCAGGACGCTTCGGGTTATCTGTCCATCAGGACTGTCGGCGGCGCGGTGCAGTGCATTCGCTGCGCGGGACGCATCGAAATCACTTCAATCTCAGGGAACGTGAAATTGCTCGACATGCGCAGCTATAGCGTGCGGGCGCAAACCACGCGAGGCGATATCGTTTTCGATGGCGCATTCTTGGCCAACGGCACTTACCGCCTGACGAATTACAGCGGCTTGATTGATGTGCGGCTCTCGCCTGACGATTCTTTCGATCTGAGCGCCACGTCGGTAAAGGGCAAAGTGCAGAACGACGCCAACCTCACGCCTGCCGCGCCGCGCAAGGGTCCTGTTTCACGCTTCGCGCAAACCTTATTCAGCGTGTACAACCAGGGCAAAGCCAAAGTCGAGCTGAAATCGTTCGATGGTACAATCAACATCCACAGGCGCGAATAGCGCCGCGTCGCTCTGAACGCCAACCGCGAAAATTCGCCGCCCGCTCCACCAGACAATCGCTCGCGCAAGCTTCTTTGCCTCACAGGATTCATGGGTACCGGGAAATCCACGGTTGCACGCTTGCTTGCGCGCCAGGTCGGATGGCTGCACGTGGATCTCGACAAGCGCATCACGGATTCCACCGGCCATACCATCCCGGAAATATTTGAAGGCGAGGGCGAGACGACTTTCCGCAAGCTCGAATACGAAGAGCTGGCGCGCACTCTGGCCGAGGCGAAAGCGCTTGGGCGGCCGACCATCGTTTCGCTCGGTGGGGGCACCACCGCGCAACCGGCGAATCTTGCGGTGCTTGAGCGCAATGCCGCAACCCTGATCTGGCTACATTGTCCCGTCGAGGAATTACTGCGCCGCTGCGCACACATCACCAATCGCCCGCTGTTTCGCGATGAATCAAGCTTTCGTGAACTTTATCAGCAGCGGCTTCCCTTCTACGAACTGGCGCATTACCGCGTGGAAAGCTCGGTCGAGCCTCTGCGCGTGGTGGAACAAATCCTCGCTCTCGGAATTCTCGACAAGGTGCTTGCATGAAAATAGCAATTGGAAATTATGGACGCCGCGCGGCGCGATCTGTCGTTGCGCTGGGCGCCGCGGCGATCTCGCTCACGCTAATCGTTGGCGCGAATGTGCGCTCGCGTCCGGTTCGAGCGTCCGCCCCGCGCTCCGCGTCGGCGGGGGCGGCTCCGGTGGTCACTTTCGCTGCGGACAAAGGCCGGTTTCGCATCTCGGCAAACGGCCAGCCGATCGGCACGGAAGAATTCGAAATTCGCCCGAACGGCGATCACTGGCTCGCGCAGGGCACCACGGAACTGAAACTGGCGCAGGGCGCAGCCACGCGCGTCACCTCCCGCCTGACCTTGCAAGCCGACGGAACACCTGCTAGCTACAATTGGAGCACCGAAGGAGCGAAGAAGGCATCCGCAGACATCGCGTTTCAGGGCAATGTGGCGACGATCGTTCTGCGCGTGGAAGGCGCCAAGCCCTTCACGCAGCAATTTACTTTCAGCTCGCCGCAAATCGTGGTGCTCGACAACAACGCTTACAATCAATACGCAATCCTGGCGCGGCTCTACGATCGCGAAAAAATGGGCGCCCAGACTTTTTCGGTGTTGGTGCCTCAGGAAATGACGCCTGGGAGCGTGACGGTAGAATCGCTGGGTGAAATTACGGCGGGAAGTGCGAAGTTCGAAGAGTTGCGAGTGAAAACTGCGGATCTGGAAGTGGATCTCTATCTCGATAGCAGTCACCGCTTGATGCGCCTGGTGGCTCCTGCCTCAAACGCCGAAGTAGTCCGCGAGTAAAGTACCGCCGGCGTCTCTGCCGGCTCTTTCGAGCGCAAGAGCTGGCTAAAATCCGAAATTCCGAACGGCGAAAATGATTAACAGACGGTCTTGTTTGGGCCGCGAGGTCCGTCGGGCATCGCAGCCCTTATGTAGATTGCGCTCGTAAGATGCCGGCAGAGACGCCAGCGGTATCTTACAGCTGCGCGCGATTCACAATCTGCGGGGCATCGATTCTGCGCGGCTTTTCGATTGCCACCGGGACTGAAATCTCCGAGCCTTTGCGCAGTACGCTCAGCGTCACCGATTTTTGATCGATCTTCTGGCGCAATTGCGCGCGCAGGTCGCGCGTGGACTTCACCGTCTGTCCATCGACTTTCGTAATTACGTCGCCGGCCTTCAGCCCTGCTTTTTCCGCCGGCGTGCCGGAGCGCACTTCGCGAACCAGAATTCCTTCGCCGCTCGGCGCGCCAAAATAATCGCCCAGTTGGCCGCTCAGATCTTCAGCGCCGATCCCGAGTAGTGGCGTGTGGAAATCCATCGCGTCCGGCATGACCATCGGATCGAAATCGAAGTCCGGCATCTTGAATTCCTGCACGTTGGGCACTTTGAACTTGTAAACGCGCGGCGCAGAATCTTTATCGCCGGGGCCAAAACCGTTCTCGCGTTCGCCCACCTCAATCGTAATCGTTTGCACGCTGCCGTCACGGGAAACGGTCAGCGGAATCGAGCGTCCCGGCGGCGTCTCGCGCACCAGGCGGCGGAATTGAATCGTGCCTTCGACGTTCTGGCCTTCGTAGGAGAGAATCACATCATTCTCTTTCAGTCCCGCTTTCGCTGCGGGGCTATCCGGCTCGACGCTTTCTACCATCACGCCGCGCGTTTCCGATAGCTTCAGTTCCTTGGCCTTGTCCGGATTCACTTCGGAGATTTCGATTCCGAGCCAGCCGCTGTTATCGTCCGAAGTCCAAACTTCCTGCGCGTCAGGAGTGATCTCGATCACCTGCTTTTTCACCTGCGCGAGCGCGGAGGCCTCTTTCGCGAGTTCATCCGACTGAAGGTTGGCAAGGTTCGCGGTGAGAGCGTCGAGATTGCCGATCTCCTGCGATTCCATTTGGTCCTCCTCGGCGACGAGTTGAGCGCCCTCTGCGGCCAGCTGATCCGCCGCTGCAGCGTATTCGTCCGATATAACCTGGGCCGCATCCTCATTCAAATCGCATGCGACCTCTGGCGCGGCGGGCACCGGCACCAAGCGCGGCGCTGATGGAGCCTGCGGCGCCTTCGGGGCGGTCGCACCCGATTGGCCAAAACTCGCGCCCGAAAACGCAAAAAGCAACAGAGCCAGCGCGCTCACCCCAGTAAGCGCCATCCATGTCTTAATACGCATCTCAACCCCTCCTTGTTCCCTCATATTTTCACTAGAATTGCGCCCCGGAATTGTCAGAATCAAATTCGCGAATGAATACCGATGGCCCGATTAAACTCCCGGCTCATCCACCACTACGCGTATCCCGCCATTCACGGTACGAAGGGAAATCCTGCAGCCGCCGGCGCCGATCGTTCCAGAAACTCCGCGGCCGACGCGAGAACTGGTCGCGGTTACGGGCAGTTGAGAAGAAAAGTCGCCATTCAGGCTCAGCGCATTCAGCGCCGCATGAGCGTCGTGTGGAAGCGCCAAGACCACCGATCCATTCACGGTCTCAAGCGCCATTGGCCCCTCATCGGCAAGCTTGCGTAGCTTCAGCCGGATGCTGCCATTCGTCGTATGCGCACTGAAGCGCCCGGAACTCTCGCTCACGTCCACGTCGCCATTCACCGTGCGCAGATCGCCGTTTCCATCCACGCCGCGGACCAGCACATTGCCGTTCACAGTTTCAACGCCGCCGAGCAGCACGCGGTACGGCACGCGCACGTGATACTCGACGGCAACTTCCACGCCTGAGCCCTGGGGATAGCGCGTGCGCACCGCGACATGGCCCTGCGCCGAATCCACCTGAATCTCCACGCGCGCCAGATCGCGTTCGTCGCCGGTGGTGGTCTTCACCGCGCGCACTTCCACCTCCTCGCGATCCCAGCCGTCCACTTGCACCGAACCATTCACGTTCACCAGCTCAAAGCTGCCGCCGCTCGGCAGCGGGTACTTCTGCTCATACACCTGGCTGAATCCAAATCCGGCCTTGGACGAGCAGAAAATTGCCGCGGCAATCAGCAGCGTCCCAAAGATTGTCCTGCGCCCTACTCCGTGCCACGCCTGCGTCAACATCCTACCCACGGCTCCCTCCCGTGCGAAGAATCGCGCTTGGCCCAACAAACTCAACTCGATGTCTGGCTGCCGCCCGGCTGTCAGATCGTTCTCAATTATCGGAGGGCGGCCCGTCCGTCTTGTCCGTTAATTCCCTTTGATCTTGCAGCTCGACGAGCTTGCGCTGCAGCTGCTCCATCTGCAGCTTGTAAATTTTCACTTGCTTGGCGGTATCACTTAGAACCAGCCGGATATTTCCGGCCACAGTGCGCAGGCGCAAAAGCTCGCCGCCGCCATTCAATTCTCCTGCGGCACGAATCACGTGCTTGCCATCGGATTGGTCGTCGTAACTGACCTTGATCGGCAACGCCGGATCTACTGTGAACCCATGCGCGCCGCCGAGTTGTATGGAGGCGTCAATGGTGATCGGTAATTCTTTCGGAATGTAGACGACGATGTCGCCATCGGAAGATTGCAGGTCGCAGCCGCCGAGAATCTTAGCGGTGTTTCCCAGCCATGCTGTGATTCCGCCGGCACTGGTGAAAGCGCGAACCGGGCTGTCCACTTGCGTCAAATAGATGCTGCCGCTGTTGGATTCAAGCGTGGCCGGACCGGAAGCGCGCACCACGCGAATGCCGCCGCCGGAGGTTCGTGCGCGCACGATTCCCGCCGCTTCGCCCACTTCGATTTGCCCGCCGCCCGTATCGGCAAAAAGCTCTTTCGCGACTTTCTCAACAGACACATTGCCGCCGCCAGTGCCGAGCCGCGCGATTCCCCCGATGGACGCCACTCGAATGTGCCCGCCGCCGGTTCGCAGCGTCGCCGCGCCCGCAATATTTCCCGCGACGATGTGGCCGCCACCGGTAACCGCGCTCAGATCTCCCGCGACGTCTCGCACGGTAATGTGTCCGCCGCCGGTTTCGAGCTTCGCCGAGGCGCCCAGCGATCCAACAGAAATATTTCCGCCCGCAGTCGCCAGCGAAACGCCGCCATCTACGTCGTCGCTGTCAATGTTTCCGCCGCGCGTGGTGACATCGAGGTTGTACTTTCGCGGCACGGTCACGTCAATCGTCACCCACAACCGGCCGGCGAGCTTCGAGCTCAACACTTGTCCGCGCAGAATCACGCGACCGGCCTCAGGGCGGGCCACTAAAGTGAATTGTTGCAGGATTTCTTGCGCGTCAGGCTTCGTGGCATCGGTGCTGAGGACGGCGTGATACTCCACGCGGTCGGTTTCGCGCGTGTGGATCTGAATGCAGCCGAGGTCGGTGGATAGCACCAGGCGTTCGCCGGGATGCGTGTTCACCGCGCCCGCCAGTTCGCGTTTCGCGCGCGGCGACGGCGCGGGATCCTTGGTGGGCGTTGGGCGAGCGACCACCGCGGGCGCGGCCAGGAGTGCCGCCATTAACGCAGCCAGAATCGTTCGCGGCATCGCGCTACCCCAGCCGAAATTTCCCCGCTGATTCATCCCACGAAACATCTCACTCCTCTTCAACGCAATTGACCGACCCAGAATGTAATGCCGCGCTAGAATTTCTCGCGTGGGCCCAAATCCTGAATCATCGCCGCGCTCTGCAAGCGGATGTAAGTGCTGGGATCCTTGCGCGCGCGCTGGTGCAACACTTCGAGAAGCTGCGGATCGGAAGTCACCTGGCCCTTCGCTTGCATTTCCCGAAGAGTGTTGATCGCCTCGATGCGCACGCCGGGATTGGCATCTTCCACCAACGCGGTCATCAATGTCTGCTGCACCACTTCGTGCGGCTGCGTGGTATCGAGCGCCTCGAGCGCCTTCAATCGCACCGCTGCATTTTGATCGCTGCGCAGTACCTGGCAGAGCGCCTGCCGTACATCTTCATCGGCAGCGCGCACTTTGAGCATTTCCACAGAATTGATCCGCACATCAGGAGCAAAGCGCTGATTGTTGTGCAGCACGTAAAGCAGCACGCGTTTCACATCATTATTCGCCGGAGTTCCCCGCACTACCAGGGGCTGCGGCGACTTCATATGAACTTGCACTTCCGGCGAAGCATCATCACCCGAAGGCTCCCAATTGATGCCGGTGATGTCCGCCGTGCGTAGATATTGATCGTCGATTGGAGTAGCGCCGGGCGTGGTATCGAGCGATTCGAGGCTTGCGGTTGGTGCTGCGGGAGCGGGAGGCGGGGAAACGATCGTTCGGCCGGACCACTGCGGGTAAAATGCTCCGGCGGTAAATCCCAGGAAAATCAGCACGACTGCGGCGGCGGCTGGATGCATGGCCAGCCACTGCGTCGGCATGAACGCTTCAAACCATCCGCGCCATCCGGAATGGCTCTTGGCCGCTTCCGCTTCATCGAGAGCATCCGTAAGTCCGGCGCGGCAAGCGGCAAGAAGATCGGCGCTCGGCTCGGGCCGCGGCGCTCCCGCGAGCATTTCCAACATTTCCTGATTTTGCAGAAGGAACGCGCCGCACTCGGGGCACTGCCCGGCGTGCGCTTCCACTTCCGCCGCTGCCGGCTGGTCCAGTTCGTCTCCTGCGAGCAGATACATTCTCTCGGCGTACGGCTCGCAAGGCTTGGCCTCGAGCCGCTCGGGAGAATTCGAATTTGAAGGGTCAATCATTCCTGTTGCGCCTCGCTTATCTCATTTCGCACAGGCTCGCGCGAAGTTTGCGCGTCGCCCGGAACAGCGAATTCTTTACCGTTTCTTCCGAGGTTCCCAGCATATCTCCAATCACTCTCAGCTTCAGCCCCTGGTAATGCTTTAATTCGAAAACCATTCGTTCGCGCGGCGAAAGGCGCTCGAGCGCACTCTGAATGTGCTGCCCGAGTTCGTCGCCGAGCAGTTTGCGTTCTGGATTCGCGCCCGCTCGCGTTTCCGGTTGGCGATCGAAGAAGTCACGTGTGGTCCCTTCGCTTTCATCCGGCACCGGCGCTTGATCTTCCCGCCGGCTCGATCGCCGCCGCAAATGATCGAGCGCGACGTTGGTGACAATCCGGTACAGCCAGGTATAAAAGCTGCACTCGAATCGAAAGCGGTGCAGATTTCTGTAAACGCGGAGAAAGCCTTCCTGATAAATATCGCGGGCATCTTCACTGCGGTGGACCAGGTTTAGCGCCAATCGCAGAACTTCGCGATCGTAGCGGCGGACGAGTTCCTCGAAGGCCAGACGGTCTCCGGCCTGCGCCTCCCGAACGAGGGCATGTTCGTCCGAAACCTTCACTGCTGCGTGGCGCGCATCTCGCTCGAGAGCGACGCTCATCCCCATGGTATGTTCCACCGGTTGCGCCGGGTCCAATTTCCCACCCGTCGGGAGTTCTTCTGAATCGCAACTGACCCGGTTACTCGACTTTCTCTCAAGCCCCACTGTCATAGACGTGGCCCACTCAAACAGGTAAGCATCGAATCCGACCGATATCGAACATTTGTCCCACGGATGGGACTCGCCGCAGCTCCCGTACCGCCGCTGCCTCTGGCGGCTCTTACGAGTTCGAGTCTGCTAAGGGCGCCGATCACGCGCGGACTAGATAACTCAACTAATTCTTTTTGCATGGCTTAGCGCGCCGCCGTGAATTGAGGGCTTATCCGTGGTTTGCGCTCGTAAGAGCCGGCCGAGACGCCGGCGGCACGTTAACCCACTCGTCCTTGAGCATCTGTCGAGCCATCATCGTCGCGGCGTGCTTGCTGTAGGTAAATGCCTAGTCGGATCAGGCCATAGACGCCTACGCAAACTAGGAAATCGAGGAGCAAGCCGAGATCAATTTTCGCGCTGGGGTGCCGCCAAATCGGCGGGACATGCGGCTGCAGCGAGAAATAATAAATCGCGTTGCCGAGAAGTATGGCGATCAGATATTCCAGCCATCGCCGCAGGCTCGTGCCAAGGAATGTTGAATTCATATTCCGTACCCCAAGCGAACTATTTCAAATTGCAGCCTGCGAGTCTTTCCGAGCGCCAATCCTTCCTGCCGGTACTCGCCGCAGCGCCATCTTTAGTGCGATAGTGTAAATTAAGGATAGTCAATATATTGATGCGAACGCGCCGCCCACTCGATGCCCACATTTCTCAATAGCGAGCTTTCCCGGCTCAAGGGCATCGGCCCGCAACGCGCCACTCTGCTCGCTGAGCGCGGCTTTCATACTCTCGCCGATCTGCTCGGCTATCTTCCCTTCCGCTATGAAGACCGCATCTGCTTCACGCCCATCGCCGAAGTCGTTCCCGGCCAGTTTTTCACCGTGCAGGCCGAAGTCACCTCCGCCGCGACCATTAAATTCGCGCGCGATCGCAAACGCATGTTTCTGATGAAAGTGCACGATTCGAGCGGAATTCTCAGCGTGCGATTTTTTTTCGGCGCCTATCTCGAAGGACGCCTCAGACCCGGCATGCGCCTCGTTCTCAATGGCCGAGTGACCATGGATCCCTTTCGCACCTCGCGCCGCGAGATGATCAATCCGGAGTACGAAATTCTCTCGAATTCGACGGCCGACGACGAAGCCGACATCGATTCCACCGAAGTGGGCCGCATCGTCCCGATTTACGAAGCCATCGGCGGCGTAAATTCGCGCTTCCTTCGCCGCATGATTTACGGAATCCTGCGCGACACCGCCAACCAGATTCCCGAAACTCTGCCGGAAGAAATCCGCAAACGTTACGCGCTGCCCTCGCGCCGCGACGCTCTCATGTACGTTCATTTCCCGCCCGCCAATGAAAGCCTCGAGCTGCTCAATAGTTTTCGCAGCCCCGCGCACGTCCGCATGATCTTCGAGGAATTTTTCTTCTTCCAACTCGGCATCGCCGCGCGCCGCAAGGAAGAGCGCGCCCAAGCCGGCATCCCTCTGCAGGTGCGCGACGATAAGATCCGCTCGGCGATCAAGCGCATTCTTCCCTTCAAGCCCACCGCTGCGCAAAAACGCGTCCTCGCCGAAATTGCCGGCAACCTCGAGGGGCCCTCTCCGATGAATCGCCTGCTCGAAGGAGACGTGGGCAGCGGCAAAACCATCGTCGCCTTCGAAGCCGCAGTGATCGCCATCGAAAATGGCTGCCAGGTAGCCATCATGGCGCCTACCGAAATTCTCGCCGTGCAGCATTTTCTCTCCGCGCGCCGCATCTTCGCGCCGGCCGGCTATCGCGTGGAAATGCTGATCAGCGACATGAAGCGCAGCGAAAAGTTAGCCGCCCTCGAGCGAATTCGCAATGGTGAAGCGCAGTTTATTGCCGGCACGCATGCCCTGATCGAAGAAGCCGTCGAATTCAAGCGCCTCGGCCTCGTGATCGTGGACGAGCAGCACCGTTTCGGCGTGCTGCAGCGCAAACGCCTGATGGAAAAAGGCGCGTCGCCGCACGTGCTGGTAATGACCGCGACGCCGATTCCGCGCACTCTCGCGCTCACCGTTTACGGCGATCTGGATATCTCGGTGATCGACGAAATGCCGCCCGGCCGCACCCCCATCTCGACGCGCTGGCTCGACGAATCGCAGCTCCCCGCCGCATGGGAATCCATCCGCCGCGAAATAGCCGCCGGCCGCCAGGCTTACATCCTTTACCCGGTCATCGAGGAATCGCAGCTGGAACTGAAAGCCGCCACCGCGGAATATGAACGCCTCTCGCGCGACGTTTTTCCGAAACTCAAGCTCGGCCTGCTGCACGGCCGCCTCCCAAGCGACGATAAAGAAGACGTGATGGAGCGCTTTCGCCGCCGTGAACTGAACATCCTCGTAGCGACAACCGTCATCGAAGTCGGCGTGGATGTTCCGAACGCAACGATTATGCTGATCGAGCACGCCGATCGCTTCGGCCTCGCGCAACTTCACCAACTTCGCGGTAGGATTGGCCGAGGCAGTGAAAAATCCGTCTGCGTCCTGGTGGCGCCCAAAAACATCACCGGCGACGCCCGCGAGCGCATCGAAACCATGGTAGCGACAACAAACGGCTTCGAAATTGCCGAGCGCGATTTGAAACAGCGCGGCCCCGGCGAATTTTTCGGCACGCGCCAACATGGCGATCTCTCGTTTCACGTGGCCCATCCGCTCCGCGATCACAAACTACTCGAACTCGCACGCACCGAAGCCTTCGCCATCGCGCAAAATCCCGCCCGCGCCGAAGAAATGCGCCAGCTCACCGCGCAACTCGGCCCCGCGTGGCAGAAGCGCTATCAACTTGCGGCCGTCGGATAATCCACCCCCATGCGCGTAATCGCAGGAAAATTCGGCAGCCGCCCGCTGAAATCGCTCAAGGGAATGTCCATGCGCCCGTCGACCGACCGCCTCCGCGAGACTCTCTTCAATGTCCTCGGTCCGCTGGTAAAAGATTCCCTCTTCGTGGACTGCTTCGCCGGAACCGGCGCAGTAGGAATCGAAGCCCTGAGCCGCGGCGCACGTGAAGCCATCTTCATCGAAAATCACGCTCCCGCCGCCGCGCTGATTCAGAAAAATCTCGACTCGCTGCAAATCAGCCGCGGCGTAGAAATTCTGAAGATCGACGCTCTCCTCGGTCTCGGAAAGTTATCCGATCGCCGCCTGCTTCCCGATTTCATATTCGTCGATCCACCCTACGGAGACACTCCGCAGTACCTCCCGATCCTTGAATTTATCGGCGCGGCACGCCTTCTCGCACCCGAAGGCCGCGTCATCGTCGAACATTGGCATCATCTCGAATTGCCGTCGTTCGTCGATGATCTCGAACAAACGCGCGTCCTCACCCAAGGCGACGCGGTGCTGACCTTTTATCGGCTCTCGCGCGCCGCATAGAATCCAAACTCGCGACTACCTCGCGATCTGGTCAACTGCGATTGGGTCTTGCGCGTAGCAGTACCCGTGCGGTTGAGCGATCGCGATCATTAAGAACGCCATTGTCATAATCGCTGCTATCGTCAGCAGCGCTTGTAAAAGTTCCGGCGGTCTCTCTAAAGGGGAGATCCTCTTCATTTCGGTTAGCTTGAGATCTTCCATTTGGTTTTTGCCGCGAGTTTTGGTTTTCGTTTCGCGTAGCGAATGCACAGCCTCGCCGAGACCACCGAAAACCCAAGCCCCAATCGCGCGGGTAGTGGATCCGGGCCTCTGCGCTATTGCCACATCGTCGTGAGGTCCCAGCCCACTTCCGAAACGCACGAATCATCAATTCGGGATTCTCCTTCGATCGCGACCATGACTGCGAACATCGCGAGAATCGCGACGCTCGTCAGGAAAAGCCTTAGGACCAGATACGATTTCGCGAGCGGCTCGATTTTTCGCGCTTACCCCAACTCCAGCAGAACCATCGTTCTTCTCCCGCGAGACAACGGCGCGCCCGGTACCGGCATCTTCGTACCAGCGAGGCCCGTACCGACGGCCTCTCCCGGCTCGCGCACTCTGACGCTATAATGGACACTGAATGCAATCCGTTGGTTCCCCAATCAGACCTCCCTCTCGACTGCCCAGGTTCAGCGTAGCCTGGGAATCGCGCGTCGCCGCGTTCCGATCGAGCCTCGATGCTCTCCGCCACGGCCCGAAACCTCCGGACTGGAATACGTTTCCAGAGCACGATCCCCTGCGCGTCGTCTGGATTCGCGGCCCCGTTCCCGCACGCGCCATGGCTGTTTCTGCGCTCTGGCACATCGCCGCAATTTTCGTGCTGGCGTTGCCGATCTGGGGCGCCATTCACTGGACTCCGGAGCATCCCGTCGCGCCGGAATTCCATATCACTTACGATTTGCCGCTGCCCGAGCTACCTCCCGTGACGCCGCCGTCAGCCTCACACGCATCCGCACCCGCGGCTCTGGGGCACTTTCCCGCGCGTCCTCGGCCATTACTGCCGCGAACTCGGCCTCTTTCCCTTCGAAGAGGCGGTGCGCCGGATGACCCTGTTGCCGGCCCGCCGCTTCGGCCTTGCCGGCCGCGGCACGATCGCCGCCGGCGCC
>Ga0209038_10000140_pt1 | contig 23271 bp, 20 predicted proteins | sample BogFormECP03_OM3_FD_188237 | JGI IMG/M metagenome (GOLD analysis project Ga0209038, IMG submission 188237) | Bog forest soil microbial communities from Calvert Island, British Columbia, Canada - ECP03_OM3 (SPAdes) (version 2) | ecosystem: Environmental > Aquatic > Freshwater > Wetlands > Bog ...
CACGAGCGAGTCCACGCACGGCTGGGCTTGAAGGTGCTTCTTGAGCGTCTGGTGGAAGCGCTCGACCTTGCCGCAGGTCTGCGGGTGATAGGGCCGTGAGTGCTTGAAGATGATGCCCAGGGCCAGGAGCTCGGACTCGATTGCGCAGCGTCCGTTGCGGGGTGCGGCGGTGAACACCGCGCCATTGTCCGAGAGCAGGCTCGCCGGCAGGCCAAAGTCCTTCACGGCCCCATAGAACGTGCTCACGACGTCGACCGCCTTGACCTGCGCAAACGCCCTGGCCGCCACGCACAGGCGCGAGTGGTCGTCGATCACGCCCATGATCTCGACCTCGCGCCAGCAGGTGATGTCGGTCTGCCAGCGCTCGTTCGGCAGCTCAGCGCAGAAGCGCACGTAGGAGCTGCGCGGGCGCTTGTGCGGCTGCGGGCTCACGAGTCCCTTCGCCTTCAGCACGCGCCAGATCGTCGAGGGGGAGGGAACGTCTGAGTGCTGCCGGCGCTTCAGGTGCGTGTGGATCGTCTCCGCGCCGGCGTCAAAGCCGTCCTTTGAGAGCTCTTCGCGCAGCGCGAGGATCTCAAGCACCCATCCCTGCGAGGTCTTGCTCGGCGAGCGTCGCGGGCGCCTTGAGCGTGGCTCGAGCCCGGCCTCACCTTCCGCGCGGTAGCGAGCCAGGAGCTTGTAGATCCAACTGCGATGAACGCCGTGGCTGGCAGCGAGCTCGGCCACCGGCCGCCCCTCGCGCAGGTGCGCCTCGACCAGATACCGCGCCATGCCCATCGGAGAACCCCCTCGCTCGGTGTCTCCGATGTCTTGACACAGGTGTCGCCTATCTCATGAACTCACACACCACCCGCCGCATCAGTCGCTCTAGGGTCCCCCGACCAGCTCGAGCAGGGGCTCCGCCAGAGCCGCGGGGGCCGCGAGGATGCCCCACGGCAGGTTCTCGTACACCGCCAGCTCCAGCACCGAGAGCCCGGCGCGTTCGCAGATCAGGACCCCGGCGGCGATGTCCCACTGTTTGACCGTACGCTCGAAGTAGGCGTCATAGCGCCCTGCCGCCGTCCACGCCAGGTCGAGCGCGGCACTGCCGAAGCGGCGGATGTCACGCACACGCGGCACGAGCCGCGCGAGCACCTTCGCCTGCGCCGCGCGCACGTTCGCGTCATAGGCCAGCCCCGTGGCGACCATCGCGCCGGGCAGCGCCTCGGGCCCGTATCCCTCCCGCTTGCGCCCCACGGCCCCCGCCAGCTCAATCGTGCCCGCGGGCCCGCTCAGCAGCGGGCGCGCGTCCCTCGTCGCGGTGAACAGCTCGTCGCGGTTCGGGTCATACACGGCTCCCGCGAGCGTGCCCGTTTGGTCGCGCACCGCCACGCTCACGCACCACTGCGGTATCCCGAACAGGAAGTTGACCGTCCCGTCGAGCGGATCCACGACCCAGGTCAGGCCGCTCACGCTCTCCGCCGCGCCCCCCTCCTCCCCGAGGAACCCGTCCTCGGGCCGCCGCTCTGAGAGGAGCTCACGGATCGCGCGCTCGGAGGCCAGGTCGGCCTCGCTCACCAGGTCGGTCGGCGTGCTCTTGCTCGCCACCTCACGCTCGACGCCTGCTTGGGCACGCTCAAGCAACAACCCGCCCGCCATCCTCGCGGCGTCCACCGCCAGCTCGAGCAGCTCGTCCGCGGCAGCCTCACCTGCGCTCACGAGAAGCCGGGTGGACGGCTCTCCGGCCAGCGACGCTCGGCCTCGAGCTGGGCGGCGAGGGAGACGAGCGTCGCCTCGTCGTTGGGCCTGCCCACGAGCTGGACAGCCCGCGGAAGCCCGTCGGTGGCAAATCCCGCGGGCACCGAGCAGGCGGGCTGGCCGGTGAAGTTCCAGCAGGCTGCGTAGGGCACCGTGGCGGACGCCGCGACCGTGGTCCGCAGCCAGCCGAGACCCTCGCACGCGCCAATCCTCGGCGGGGGCGCGGGCGTCACGGGCGTGAGCAGAACGTCATGGTCAAGCAGCGGCTCGTTCAACCGCGCTGAATACGCAGCCCGGCGCTCGAGCGCCCACTCGAGCAGGCCCGGCGGCAGCAAGCCGCCGAGGCGGGCGAGCGCGCGGATGCGCCGTTCCAGTCGCTCGGGGTGGGCCAAAGAGGCGGCCTCCTCGTGGAGGCTGCGCAGGTAGACAACCGTGAACTCGGGGGCCGGCGCCGTCGGGCCGTGGTCCACCTCGTACTCGGTCACCTCGTGGCCGAGCCTTCGCAGCAGCGCGGCCGTCTCCTCCAGCGCGCCGCGGTTGTCGGGTCGAAGCCGCGTAAGCGGCGAGGGCGGCAACTTGCTGGCCACCGCGATGCGCAAGGCCCGCGGCCCGCTCGCCCCCGGCGCGGAGCCCGCCGCCGGGCCGATCGCGTCGAGCAGGGAGCTCTGCGATACGGCCGGCGCACCGGGATCCGGCGGCCCGTCGGCGATCGCGTCGTAGAACAGCGCGCTGTCACGCACCGAGCGCGTGATCACGCCGTTGACCGCGAGGCCGTGCCAGGCGTCGACATGCGGCGCCATTGGCACCCGCCCGCGCTGGGTCTTCAGTCCGAACAGGCCGCAGTAGGCCGAAGGAAAGCGGATCGACCCCCCGCCGTCGCCTGCCAGCCCCGCGCCAACCAGGCCGGCCGCCACCGCCGCCGCGGTGCCGCCGCTCGAGCCCCCGGGGCTGTGCTCGAGCTTCCACGGGTTGCGCGTCACTCCCCAGGTGGGCGACTCGGTCCAGGGAAAGGCGCCCAACTCGGGCATGTGCGTCTTGCCGATCACCACGCCACCCGCCGCGCGCACGCGGCGGACGATCTCCGCGTCGTCGCGCGCGGGCTCGCCGTAGGCGTTCGTGCCGAACGTCGTCACCTCGCCGGCCACGTCGAGCTCGTCCTTGACCGCGATCGGCACTCCCAGCAGGGGCCGCTCGCCTCCCGCGCCGCGACGGGCATCGGCCTGGTCTGCCTCGAGCCGCGCACGTTCTGCGAACACCACGCGAAAGGCGCCCAGTTCGGGGTTGTGCCGCGCGATCCGCTCGAGGTAGAGATCCACCAGCCGGCGCGAGGAGACCTCCCCGGCGGCGATCAGCTCGGCCTGGCGCGCGATCCCGGCATAGGCGAGGTCGATGTCGTCCATCGATTCAGCAATCTATTTGAAAATACGCAACATCTCCGCCGTCGACCGCTTTAGCATCCGCCAAGGCGTCCTTTGAGGCTCCGGAGCTGGCCCGCGAGGAGCGTCGGGGCTCGGAGAGCGTGGAGAGGCAGAGCACGACCCACGTCAACAAGGGGGAATCTCGTGTCCTATCCGGTCAGCTTCGAGGCCGACTATGTCGAGCAGCGCAACCGGTTGACGGCGTTCTTCAGGGTGATCCTGGCGATCCCGCTGTTTCTCGTGCTGTTCGTGTATGCGTTCGTCGCGACGATCGCCGTCGTGATCGCGTGGTTTGCGATCGTGATCACCGCCCGCTGCCCTGAGGGCTGCTACGACTTCATCGCCGGCTACGTGCGCTTCATTGCCCGCGTCACCGCCTACGCGGCCCTCCTGTGCGACCCCTATGCGCCGGTCTTCGGCTCGGCCGACGACGCCTACCCGGTGCAGATGGATTTCGCCGGGCCACTCGAGCACTACAGCCGCCTGAAGACCTTCTTCCGCTTGATCCTCGCAATTCCCCTGCTCGTCGTTCGCTATGTCATGGGCCTGCTGCTCGAGGTCGGCGCGGTGGCCGCCTGGTTCGTGATCGTGGTCACCGGGAAGATGCCGCGCGGCCTGTTCGATCTGATGGTGCTGGCCAACTCCTACACGGCGCGCAGCGACGCCTACCTGCTCCTCTTGACCGAGACCTACCCGCCCTTCCAGGACGAGCAGACGCGGGCCGCCGGGGTGCCGAACTCGCCGGCCCCCACCGACGCGCCGTCGCCCGCGACACCGCCGGCCCCACCAACACCTCCCCCATCCCCGCCGACGCCGCCCGCAAGCCCGCCTGGCTCGTGACGGCCGACCGCGAAAGCTAGACAGGCGTAAGAAAGCTAGACAGGCGTAATCGGGTTTTGCTTCTGCGGCCAGGTCCGCTGCTTGGAGGCGGCGTGGGCGAAGCGGCGGACGAGCTCTGAGCGCAGCTCGTCGGGCTCCACCACCGCGTCGATCACCAGCTCGGAGGCCAGGTGCAGGACGTCGATGTCCGCGGCATACTCCGCCCGCAGCTCATCGGTGCGCCGGGCGCGCTCGCCCTCGTCCTCGATTGCCTGAAGCTGGTTGAAGTAGACCGCGTTGATCGCCGCCTGCGGTCCCATCACCGCGATCTGCGCGCCCGGCAGCGCAAGGCAGCAGTCCGGATCGAATGCCGGGCCCGCCATCGCGTACAGCCCCGCTCCGTAGGCCTTGCGCACGATCACGGAGATCTTCGGCACGGTCGCCTCGCTCACCGCGCTGATCATCTTCGCGCCGTGCCTGATGATCCCCTCGCGCTCGACCCGTGTGCCGATCATGAAGCCCGGGACGTCCGCCAGGAACAGCAGCGGGACGTTGAAGGCGTTGCACGTCCAGATGAAGCGGGCGGCCTTGTCGGCCGAGTCCGAGAACAGCACTCCCCCCTTGTGCTTCGGCTGGCTCGCCACGATCCCGATCGCCCGACCCTGTAGGCGCGCGTAGCCTACGATCAGCTCCCTGGCCCAGCGTGGATGAATCTCAAGCAGCGAGCCCTCGTCGATCAGCGCCGTGATCAGGGTCGCCATGTCGAACGGCTTGTTCTCATCGGCCGGGATCAGATCGGCGATCGCACGGCCGTCGGGCGGCGCAGGGGCCGGCGCGGGCACGGCCGGCGGAGGGTCGCTCAACCAGCTGCTCGGCAGGTAGGACAGGTACCGGCGCGCAGTGGCGATCCCCTCCTCGTCGCTGTCCACCAGCTGGTGCCCGCAGCCCGAGACGCCGGTATGCATGCGCGCGCCCCCCATCTCCTCGAGGCTCACCTTCTCGCCGATCACCATCTCCGCCATCCGCGGCGAGCCGAGATACATCGAGGCGTTGCCCTCGCGCATGATCACCACGTCGCAGAACGCCGGGATGTAGGCGCCGCCGGCCGCGCTCGGACCGAACAGCACGCAGACCTGGGGCACCGTTCCGGAGAGCTTGACCTGGTTGTGGAAGATCCGCCCCGCGCCCCGCCTGCCCGGGAACATCTGCACCTGTTCGGTGATCCGCGCCCCCGCCGAGTCGACCAGGTAGACCATCGGGATGCCCAGCTGCAGGGCGCGCTCCTGGATCCGCAGGATCTTCTCGACCGTCTTCGCGCCCCATGAGCCCGCCTTGACCGTCGGGTCGTTCGCCATCAGCGCAACCGCCCGCCCCGCGATCTCCCCCACCCCCGTCACCACGCCGTCGGCGCCGAGGCCGTCCTCATCCCAGTTGGCCAGCAGCGCCTCCTCGGCGAAGCTGCCCTCGTCGAGCAGCGCCGACACGCGCTCGCGAACGCCGAGCTTGCCCTGCTCGCGCGCCTTCTCGCGGTGGTGTTCCGGGCCGCCGGCGAGCGCTCGCTCGCTCGCCCGCCGCAGGGCGCTCACCAGCGTCGCGCGAGCCTCACCACGGCAGCCCCCGGTAGCGATGGCGACGCCCTCGCGCCAAGCGGCGCTCGTGGCGGACCTGAAGCCGCGCATGCACCACATCGAGGTCGGACCCCGGACCGAGAAGCCGCCAGGCGTCGCTCACGACCGGCAACAGCGTGAAGGCGATCACCCATCCCGGCCAGAAGCTCCCACTCGCCCCGGCGGCCACCCAGATGCCCACGCAGATGGCCGCCACGCCCAGCGAGCCTCCGGCCTCCTGCAGCAGGCGACGGCGAAGGTGCGTCTTGCGCTTGCTCAACGCGAGCCTGGCCGAGGTCGAGCTGACCGGCAAGTCCGCCTTCAGCCGATCCAGATCCGCGCGAGTTCTCGCCCGATAGGCGCGCCCGATCCGCTCCTCGAGCTCCTCGGACGTGAGCCGCCCGGCGACCGCGTGCTCGCGCAGCTCATCGACCACCTGCTCACGGTCGGAGTCGGCAACGCGAAGCTCGGAAGGATCGCCCATAGGAGAACATTATTCACCCCCGCGCAACACACCGCCGGGCGCGCACTTGAAAGGAGCCCTCGGCGCGCGGCCGATCCTCTCCGCAGTAGCCTCCCGTGGGTGTCCACCGATGAGGCCTTCGATCTGCCCGCGGCCGCACTGCGCGCAGACGGCGCCGAGCTGGCCCAGTCGGTCGAGCTGCTCGCCGCCCGGCTCGAACAGGCGCTGCCGCAGATCGCCCAGGTGGAGCGCCGCAGGGTGGGAGGATTCCGCTCCAAGCGCCGCGAGGTGCAGCGGATCGCCGTGGTCCTCGGAGATGAGCAGTTCGAGCTCCGCCCGATCGACGGTCGCGTGCAGTGCACCCGCCACAAGGTCGTGCGCGGCATCACGCTCAGCCGCCAGGAGCTCGCGATGTCCGACTGGATCAACGAGCTCGTCGCGGCCGTCGGCCAGAGCGCCGAGATCAGCGAGCGCGACCGCCTGGCGCTCGGGGAGCTGCTGCGATGAGTCCCCTGTTTCACCGCCGCTCTGAGGAGGAGAAGGCCGCCGATCGGGCGGCCGATGAGGCGCGGCGTGAGGCGGCCGAGCGCTCGGCCGAGCGGGCCGCGGCCTCGCTCGTGCAGATCGAACAGGGACACATCCCCATCGCCGCCTCAGAGCGCCTGGCGGAGTTCGCGCAGTCCGGGGCGCGACCCACCGTCTTCAGCAGCGATCTCACGGTGAGCGAATGGAGCGCGCTCGCGCGCCTCGGCGTCTCACCGATCACGCAGGTGATGGGCTCCTCGATCTACCACGTGGGCTGGCAGGCGACCTACTACAACGTCCCCACCGAGGTGCGAGTGCTCTCAGACGCCTTCAACCACAGCCGCCGGCTCGCGCTGGGCCGGCTGCTCGAGGAGGCCCAGGCGTGCCGCGCAGACGCCGTCGTCGCGCTGCGGATCGATCAGGGCGCCCACGACTGGGCAGCCGGCGCGGTGGAGTTCATCGCCGTCGGCACCGCCGTGCGCCTGCCCGAGGAGCTGCGCGACCCCGCAGGAGAGACGGTGCTCTGCGATCTCACCGGGCAGGAGTTCGCGCTGCTGTGCAACGCCGGCATGCGACCGGTGGGAATCGCCGCCCACACGAGCGTGCACTACGTCCCCGCCAGCGGCCAGACGCAGATGGCACAGAGCTCGTTCGGGGGCACCTTCGGCGGGCCGGGGGGCTCGTGGATGAACCAGGAGCTCGTCGATTTCAGCCAGGGCGTCTACGAAGCGCGTGAGAAGGCGATGGGATTCGTCGCCGCCCAGGTGCACGGACTGGGCGGAGACGGAGTGATCGGCGTCGAGATCTCAGAGCAGAGCCGCACCCATGCCGTCAGGCGGGGCATGTACGAGAGCAGGGACCTCGAAGTGACCTTTCACGTGATGGGCACCGTCGTCCGTGAAGACGCCACGCTCGTCTCCCAGCCGCCGCCGTCACCTCCACTTCAGATCCTCTCACTACGGTGAGCCCACCCAGAGCGAGGAAGGAACCAGACCGTGGCCTATGACCCCAGCAGCACCGAGGGCCTGCCCGAGGCGGGAACCGCTCGCCTCGAGCAGAACCGCTCGGGCCTGTTCACCAGCGACCTCTCCGTCAACGAGTTCCTGCTCGTGCGCCAGGCCGGCTTCCAGCCGCTCGGGCTGGTGATCGGGAGCTCGATCTACCACATCGGCTACCAGCAGGCACAGTGGAAGCAGAGCCAGGAGATGAACGTGCTCTCCCAGGCGATGTACGAGGCCCGCGAGCTGGCGATGACGCGCATGGAGGAGGAGGCCGAGCAGCTCGGAGCCGACGGGATCGTCGGCGTGCGCCTGATGATCGGTCGCTACGACTGGGGCGAGAGCATGGCCGAGTTCATCGCCATGGGCACCGCCGTCAAGCACCGCGCCGGCGTCCTGCACCGTGCGCCCTCCGGGCGCCCCTTCACCAGCGACCTGTCCGGCCAGGAGTTCTGGACGCTGTTGCAGACCGGCCACCGCCCGGTGGGGATGGTGATGGGCTCCTGCGTCTACCACGTCGCCCACCAGAGCTGGCGCCAGTCGCTCGGCAACACCGGGAAAAACGTCGAGCTGCCGAACTTCACCCAGGCCCTGTACGACGCCCGCGAGCTCGCGATGGAGCGGATGCAGGCCGAGGCACTGCAGGCCAAGGCCGAGGGCATCGTGGGCGTGCACATCGAAGAGAAGTCACACGGCTGGGGCAGCCACGTGATCGAGTTCTTCGCCATCGGCACGGCGATCATCCCCTCAGAGGGGATCGAGGATCACGTCATCCCCGCACCGCAGACGGTGCTCGACCTCAGCTGAGCACATCCTGTCGGGAAGGTTCTCCCGATCGCGGAGTCTGTGCGGTTGAAGGACGTCAGGTCTCCTCCTGGCGCCGACGACGCCGGGCCTCCTCCTGGCAGCGACGGACGATCGGACGAGCGGGCACGGCCGCTCGCTCGTCCGATTGTCTGTCCACCACACTCGCCCGTCCGCTCCCCCTGGAGGCTCCCTCCCGGTACGGTTGTCCGGCAGCTGTCGCGCAGCCACCCCCCGATCGTGAGGAGCCAGTCGATGAGCATCGTCGCCACCGAAGACCGCGGTCCGGTCCGCCACGTCATCCTCAACCGCCCGGAGAAGCGCAACGCGATGAACGAGGACCTGATCATGGGCCTGGCCAGAGCGCTCGCTGACGCCGCCCACGACTCCTCGGTGCTGTGCGTGGTCGTGCGCGGCGAGGGGGCGATGTTCTCCTCGGGCATGGACTTCAGCTCGCTGGGGGCGCTCGCCGCAGAGCCGGGGCGGCTGCGTGAGAGTCGCGCCGGGATCCTGGCCGCTTGGAATCTGTGCGAGGAGATGACCAAGCCCACGATCGCCCAGATCCACGGCGGGTGCATCGGCGGCGCGATGGAGCTCGCGCTCGCCTGCGACCTGCGCACGATGGCCGCCGACGCGGTGATCGGCCTAGTGGAGACGCGCGTGGGTCTGATCCCCGACGTGGGTGGCTCCTCACGCCTGCCGAGCGTCGTGGGGCTGGGCCGCGCGAAGGAGATGATCATGGCCTCCAAGATCATCGACGGCACCGAGGCCGAGCGGATCGGACTCGTCAACCGCGTGGCGCCGGCCGAGGAGCTCGACGCGGCCACCGAGGCGCTCGTGGCCGAGCTGCTCGCCTGCGCCCCCGTCGCGGTCGGCCTGGCCAAGCGCGTGATCGACGCCGCCGCCAAGCCAGCGCTCGCGGCGAGCCTCGAGCAGGAGGTCACGATCCAGCAGATCTGCGCCGAAAGCGAGGACTTCGCCGAGGGCACCCGCGCCTTCGCCGAGAAGCGCCAGCCCGAGTTCAGCGGCCGCTAGCCCGAGCCCGGCGGCGCTCCGCTCGGCCGCCGCGTCAGCCCCCCTGCCAGTCCACGCCGCCGGCGAGCAGCGTGTGGCTGCCCAGCGGGCGACCCAAGAGCTCCTGCACGCGCCGGGCGCAGGCGATCAGCGCGGACAGGTCGACGCCTGTTGAGATCCCCATCTCGTGCAGCATCGAGACGAGGTCCTCGGTGGCGATGTTGCCGGTCGCACCCGCCGGTACGGGACAGCCCCCGAGCTCGCCGAAGCTCGACTCAAAGCTCTGAACGCCGGCCTCGAGCGCGGCGAGCACGTTGGCAAGACCCTGCCCGCGCGTGTTGTGGAAGTGGGCGGTCAGCTCCACGCCGCCGCTCGCCCGCGGCTCCGCGGTCGCCTGCAGTGTCAGGTGCTCACGGGCTGCCGCAAAGAACTCGCGCACCTGGCGCGGATTGGCCATGCCCGTCGTATCCCCGAAGCCGATCTCCTGGGCGCCGGCCAGGCGCAGCCGCTCGGCGATCGCGAACACGCGGTCGGGCGGCACGCGACCCTCGTAGGGACAGCCGAACGCCGTCGAGATCACCGCCTCGCAACGCAGTCCCGCCTCGCGGGCGCGCGCCAGCACCACCTCGAGGCCAGTGAGCGACTGCTCGATCGAGCTGTTGACGTTCCTCTGGTTGTGCGTCTCCGAGGCCGACATGAACACGTTCACCTCGTCGAACGCCGGGCGCTCTGAGCGCAGGGCCTCGCGCAGGCTGAGCGCATCGTCAAGGCCGCGCTCGTTCGGGATCAGCACCGATACGCTCACCTCTGCGGGTACGTCGATCCGCGCCAGCACCTCGGCGGCGTCGGCGAGCTGGGGGATCACATCGGGGCGGACGAAGCTCGTCACCTCAAGGCGCGTCAGACCGGTGCGTGCCAGCGCGTCGATCAGCTCCACCTTGCGCTCGGTGGGAATGATCTCGGGCTCGTTCTGGAAGCCGTCCCGCGGCCCCACCTCCCTGATGCTCACCGCGCCCGGCAGCCCGTTCATGTCCCCCCTTCAGGCCCGCCGCGCGCTCACCACATCGACAGGCCGCCGCTGATGTTCAGCGTCTGACCGGTCACGTAGGAGGCATCGTCGCTCGCCAGGAACGCGATCGCGGCGGCCACCTCCTCCGGCTCGCCCGAGCGTTGGAGCGCCGTGGCGTTGACCATGCCCTGCTTCAGCCGCGCGCCGATCTCCCCCAGCATCTCCTCCGCGGCGTTCAGCAGCGGCGTCTCGATCGGACCCGGCGCCACTGCGTTGCAGCGCACGCGATAGCGCGCCGCCTCGCGGGCGATCGCCTTGGTGAAGCCGATCACCCCGGCCTTGGCGGCGGAGTACACCGCCGAGCCCTGCGATCCCACCCGGCCGGCCTCGCTCGCCACGTTGACGATCGCGCCCGTGCGCCGCCGCTGCATCTCGGGCAGAACCGCGTGCGTGACCGCGAGCACTCCGCGCAGGTTCACGCCCATCACGAAGTCCCACAGCTCTTCATCGGTGTTGACGAAGAAGGAGAAGCGGTCGGTGCCCGCGTTGTTGATCAACACGTCTATCTCACCCAGGGTCTCGACGGTCGCCGCCACACCGGCGCGGACCGAGGCGGTATCGCTCACGTCGAGCGTGCACGCGAACCCTTCCAGCTCCCCGGCGACCCCGCGCGCGCCGTCCAGGTCGAGGTCTCCGATCGCCACGCGCGCGCCTTCGGCCGCCAGCCTGCGCGCCGTGGCGGCGCCGATGCCGGAGGCGCCCCCGGTCACGAGCGCCACCTTTCCCTCGAGCCTCATCCGGTGAAGCCTATACTCGGCCGCCGTGACGGCGTGGTCCAGCGACCCCGTAGCAATCGTCGGCGCCTCCGGCGCGCTCGGCTTCGGCCTGGCCATCAGGCTTGGGCGGGCCGGGGTGCCGATCGCAATCGGATCGCGCAATCCAGAACGGGCCGAGGAGACGCTCGAGCGCGCCCTCGCGGCGGTTCCCGGCGGCTCCTTCTCCGCCTACGAGAACGCCGGCGCCTGCGGTGGGGCGGGCATCGTGATCCTGAGCGTCCCCTTCCGCAACCAGTCCGAGACGCTCGGCAACCTCAAACGCTCGCTCAGGGCCGGCCAGCTCCTGATCGACGCCACGGTGCCGCTCGCGGCCGCCGTCGGCGGCAAGGCCACGCGGATGCTGGGGGTCTGGCAGGGCTCCGCCGCCCAGCAGGCCGCCGAGATGGCGCCGGCCGGCGTGCGTGTGGTCTCGGCGCTCCATACCGTCAGCGCCGCCTCGCTGGCTGACCTCGAGCACCCGCTCGAGCAGGACGTCCTGATCTGCGGCGACTCCCGCGAGGACAAGCGCGAGGCGTCGAGCCTGATCGAGCGGATCGACGGCCTGCGCTGCGTGGACTGCGGAGCGCTCGAGATGGCGCGCACGACCGAGGCGCTGACCGCGCTGCTGATCGCCGTGAACACCCGCTACAAGGTCCACGCCGGCCTCCGTCTGACCGGCCTCGCAGACCCATCGTGGGAGTCATGAGCCGGGATCTCGTCGTGCTTGCCGGGGGTACCGGTGGAGCCAAGCTCGCGCGGGGCGTAAGCGACGTGGCGGGCCCCGAGCGGGTCACCGTGATCGTCAACACCGGCGATGACATCGAGATCTATGGCTCCTACGTCTCACCGGACCCCGACCTCGTGTCGTTCGGTCTCGCCGGCATCATCGACGAGCGAGGCTGGGGGCTCGCTGGGGATACGTTCGCCGTCATGGACGCCCTGCGGGAGCTCGGCGTGGAGGTGTGGTTCAACCTCGGCGACCGCGACCTCGCCTGGTGCCTCGAGCGCGCGCGGATGCTCGCCGAGGGGCTCTCCCCGACGGCGGCGCTCGCACACCTGAACGAGGCGATCGGCGTGCGCGCGCGGGTCCTGCCGATGAGCAATCAGGAGGTGCGAACGTGGGTGCGCACGCCCACCGGCTGGCACCCCTTCCAGGAGTTCATGATCCGCGAGGCCGCCTCGGGGCTCGTGGAGGGCGTCGAGTTTCGCGGCGCCGAGCAGGCGCTGCCCAGCGAGGACGTGCTCGCCGCGATCTCCGACGCGCGCGCGATCGTGATCGGCCCATCGAACCCGCTCGCCTCGATCGCCCCGATCCTCGCCGTGCCGGGCATCCGCGACGCGCTGATCGCCGCGTCCGCCCCCGTGATCGCCGTCAGCCCGATCGTCGGCGGCGAGGTGCTGAAGGGCCCGACGGCCGCCTTCATGGCGTTCGCGGCACTGGACTGCAGCGCCGACGGGGTGGCCGACTTCTACGGCGAGATCATCGACGGGATCGTGGCCGATGAAAACGTCGGCCGCCTGACGACCCTTCAGACCGACACCCGCATGGACGACGAGGCGAGCCGCGCGCGGGTCGCTGAGGAGACGCTCGATTTCGCCGATGCCCTCGTAAGCTAGGCCCACCGCAGTATCGTCGTCGGGCATGCGCACCGCCGCCGTCCTTCCGGTCAAGCGCTTCGCGCGGGCCAAGCAGCGGCTCGGCGCGAGTGTTGCCGAGGAGCTGCGCTTCGAGCTCGCACGCGCGATGGTCGCAGACGTGCTGCTCGCGCTGTCACAGACGCCTTCGATCGAGCGCACGATCGTCGTCACCGGCGAGGACCTGGTCGCGACGAGCACCGCAGCGCAGGGCGCGCTGATCGTGCGCGACGCCACCGAGACCGGCCAGTCGGCTGCCGTCACCCTCGGAGTCCGCCGTGCTCAGCGCGAGGGCTTCGAGCGGGTGCTCTGCATCCCCGGCGACTGCCCCGCGCTCGACCCCGCGGAGCTCGAGGCGCTGCTTCACCCGGCCAGTGGCGAGGCGGAAGTCGTGATCGTCTCCGACCGCCACGGAACCGGTACCAACGGCCTGCTGCTGAGTCCTCCCGACGCGATCATCCCGAGCTTCGGCCCCGGCAGCTGCGAGCGCCATCGCGCGCTCGCGAGCGCCGCGGGTGTGGCCTGCCGGCTCGAGCGCCCGCCCTCGCTGTTGCTCGACATCGACACCGGCGCGGACCTCGCGGCACTGCGAGAGCGACTCGCGGGCCAGGACGCCCGAGCCGCGCGCACGCGCGCGGTGCTCGGCCAGCCCGAACGCACGAACGTCCTCCACATCTCAAACACCGGCTGACGCCTCGCCGCCCGTGAGTGCCCTGTGCGCCCATGCCCTGGAAGGCCTGCCCGAGGTGGTAGCCGGCGACGACCTCGCCGCGCTGATCGCCGAGGCGATCGCCCGCCAGCGGCCCGCTCATGCGCTGCGGGATGGGCACGTGGTCGCGATCGCGCACAAGGCGGTCTCCAAGGCCGAGGGTGGGGTGGTCGCGCTCGCGGACATCCACGCCGGCGAGCGCGCGCTCGAGCTGTCTCTGGACCCCGCGGCCAAGGACGCTCGCGCGATCCAGGTGGTGCTCGATGAGTCCGAGGAGATCCTCCGCTCAGAGCGCGGCGTGCTCGTCTGCCGCACACGTCACGGCTTCGTCTGCGCCAACGCGGGGGTCGACGCCTCGAACGCCTCCTCCCCCGGCACGCTCATCCTGCTGCCCCGCGACCCCGACGCCTCCGCGCGGCGGATTCGCGTGCGCCTGCGCGAGCTGACCGGGGCCTCGCCCGCGGTGCTCATCTCAGACAGCTTCGGGCGTGCCTGGCGCCACGGCCAGTCAGACGTCGCGATCGGGCTGGCGGGCATGCAGCCCCTCGATGACTGGCGCGGGCGCCGCGACGCCGCCGCGCGCGAGCTGCAGGCCACCTGGCTGGCCGTCGCCGACGGCGCGGCAGCGTGGGCGGACCTCGCGCGCGCCAAGGACTCGCGCGAGCCGGTCGTACTGATCGAGGGCCTCGAGCGGTTCATCACCGCAGACGACGGCCCCGGGGCGGCGGCGCTCGTGCGGCCCCTGGAGGAGGACCTGTTCCGCTGAGTACGCCGGCCTGGCGGGCGCTCGCTCCTAGACCGCGGAGGCGGCAGCCAGCTGCTCGCGCAGAAACGGCAGCGTCGCCTGCGCAACCGCCGCGGAATCGTCCTGGAAGGGCCAATGTCCGCTGTCGGGGAGGATGACCACCTCCTGCACGTCGAAGAACTCCCGCTGGCGCTCGGCGTACTCCACGGGGAGGTAAGGGTCCTTGGCGCCCCACAGGACCAGCGCCGGCCGGTGCAGCTCGGCGACCCTCGGCCCCACCTCGACCGATGTGGTTCCGGGATCGGGCGTGGCACGGTAGAGCTTCAGCACCGCGCGGCGCGTGCCATGGTCGTAGTCGTCGTACATCTTGTCCACGAACCACTCCGGCAGGCCCTTCGGGTTGGATTTCTGCATCACCCGCCGCCAGCCCGAGCGGGGAATCCACGCCTGCGTCAGCTCGCCGATCACCGGCCTGCGCCAGCGTTTGGCCATCGTGTGCCAGCTGTAGCCGGGCAGGATGCCCACGTTGATCAGCACCACGCTCGCCCACCCCTCTGGATGCTCGAGTCCCCACCACAGCCCAAAGGGTCCCCCGAAGTCGTGCAGCACCAGGTGCACCCGCTCGATTCCGAGCTCGCAGAGCGCACCCTGCAGGAACTCCCCGTAGGCGGGCACCTCAAAGTCGAAATCCCGTGGCGTCTCAGATTTGCCGAAGCCGGGCATGTCCACCGCCACCACCCGTGCGAACTCTCCCGTCGCATCGAGCAGTTCCGTCCAGTCGCTCGAGGACCCCGGGTTGCCGTGCACGAACACCACCGCCTCGCTCGCATCCTCGGGACCGGCTTCGAGCAAGGGTGAGCTCACGCCATCCACGTTCACCCTCCCCGCAGCGCGGCACCTCACGCTCCGATCGAGGCCGCCGTGGTCGGAGCGGCGGCGGTCGTCGCGGCTCCGGACCGGCGAGCCGTGCGCAGCCCGGTCGGGCGTTTCGAGCGGCTCACGTTCGCGCGCAGCATCCGCCCGATCGTGCCCGGGGTGAGCATTTCCTGCGGGGTGATCCAGCGCCCGCCCATCTTCGCCATGCGCCCCGCCAGATCACTGTCACGCGCCGCGCCGCGGTAGAGCAGCCGCTCGAACGGGTTGAACCTGCGCCCGACCGAGGCGGCCGAGCACATCTTCTCGTGCGCGTCCAGGCCCCTGTGATGGCGCCGCGCATACTCCTCAAGCGCGGCATCCACCTGCGCCTCGCTCCCCGCGAGCGCGGGGCCCACGGCGTCGGTCAGCCACTCGGCCGACTGCAGCGCCCAGCCGCAGCCGACACCCCACATCGGGTCGGCGGCGATCGCTGCGTCACCCACGAACGCCAGCCCCGGGCGCGAGGGACGGCGGACTTTGTTCGGCGTGTCCAGTTTGCCCATCAGCTTCGACTCGCGCTTTGCCGGGTCAAGGCGTGGGGCATCGGGCAGGCGCTCGAACAGCCTGACCATTGCCTGCTCGGGATCTTCGCGGTACTCGGGCAGGCGGTCCTTGTGGGGCATGCACGCCAGCAGCGTGAGCCCCCCGTCGGTGGGGAACGCATAGGCCACGTCCGGATCGAGCATCCACATCTGCGAGCTCGACCCGGTCACGAGCGGGGTGTCGCGGTAGTGGGCGAAGTAGCCGAAGCGGTTGTTCTTGCTCTCCGTGTAGGGCTCCTGCGCGAGCTTCGCCACCGTTGAGTCGCGCCCGTCGGCCGCGACCACGAGCCTGACCCTGAGCTGGTGCTCTGTGCCGTCGCGCTCACGCACCACCACGCCCGTCACCCGCGCGTCTGTCTCGACGGCGGCGCCCTCATCTCCCAGCAGCGCCGTGGCGGTGTGGCCGAGCATCAGCTCGACACCCTCGGTGTTGGCCGCGAGCTCGCGCAGCATCGGGTCAAACGTCTCGCGGCGGATGTTCCATGCGGGGTGATCGCGCATCGGCGGCGCGGCCCACTCGTGCGCGTATGAGATCCACCCGTAGCGCGTCCATATGTTCAGGTCGTTGGCCTGTGCGCCGGCCTGTTCGATCTCCCCGCGCATGCCCAGCCGTTCGATCGTCGGCGAGGCGCTCGGCTGGATCAGGTGCGTGCACATGCGCTTGAAGGTCTTCGGGTCGGAGTGACTCTCGATCAGCGCCACCCTCGCCCCCGCTCGGCCGAGGAACGTGGCCGCGGTGCATCCGGCGATGCTCGCGCCCACCACCGCAACGTCGTAGTCACTCATCACATGACCCCTTTGTTCGTTGCCTACAGGCGCCAACCATACATCGGCCCGCGATCCCGCTGTGAGCGATCGGTCACGCTCGTGTGATCCGGCCCACTGACCAAACCACTGGGTCGCCGCCGTTGGAGATCTCTGACTGATGCTCGGTGCCCCAACCTACGCCGATGTTGCGAGATCCGTCCGTGAGAATGAGGGTGTAACGTCCGTCGCCGACGGGGCGGCCCCGTGGGCCATCGGCGGCCGGTCTTCTCACTTGTGGTCTGAGCGGGGTCGTGAAAGCGGCGAGGTGAGCAACCGTACGGAGCGTACAGGCAGGCGAGCACCCGCCCATCGCGGGGCGCATCGCCCGTTCTTGGCTACCTCCCGGGCCCGTCTTGCCGGCTACGCGTTGTTCGCGCTGCTGGCGATCGGGCTGGCCGGGAATGCCGCCGCGACGGCGCGGCGCAGCGGCCGTGTGACGGCGCTCGTGTCTCAAGCTCGGTGCCTGCCGCACGGACACGTCGACCTGCGAACGCCGGCGGTGGTGCTCTGGTCGACGCGTGGAGGGGCGCAGCTGTTTGCGTGCGTGCCCGCGACGGGAAGTGTTCACCTGCTGGCGAGCGCTGGCCCCTACTCCTCCTTCGAGGACTTTCTCGCGGCGGGTCATTTCGTCAGCCTCGTGTATGCCGACGGTGCCTTCTTCTACCTCGATGTCTTCGATGCGCTGACCGGCAGAGCCGTGCTCATGAGAAATATCGGGTGCTCGGGTCCCGACGGCTGCGAAGGAGCGGGGGCGAGCTTCCAACTCGCGTCCGACGGCTGGGTCGCCCTGGTCGGGCAGTCGCTGCGAGCAACAGACGGCCGCGAAGAGACGATCGAGCTCGATAGCGGACCCAACCTCGAGGCCACGCACCAGAAGGGGTGGGGCAGCGACGGGGTGAGCATCCAACAGGGCACTGGACAGAGGCTGCAGTGGTCACCGAGCGATGACACCTCGCTTTATTCGTTCGCGCTTGGATCGTCGCTGCGGGCCCTCGGAATGAAAGCTCTGGAAGCGGGCACAGTTCACGCCGCTGACCCGCTCCCGACTGCCTGCTCACTGTTCACAGCCTCAGAAGTCCAAGCGGTGCTCGGACAGGTGTCTCAGGCGTCCCCGAACGATGCCTGCACGTACACGACGACTGCAAAGCCGGCCAGCACGCTCACGCTGACTCTTCGCCCCGGTCTCACGAGAACTCAGGTGACCGCTATCGAGCATCAGGCCTTCGGTGAACTATCGAGCAGCGCCCAGGGCGGCGACGTCGGACCGCCGGACTACAACCCGCACCTGTGGAAGGCCGCGTGGGACACGGCGGGCGAGGACATGAGTGAGAGCAACGACGTGCGCATATTCGCCGGCATCGAGCTCAACGTCGACCTCGTCACCGCCGACCCGAGCAACCACGCCGACGACAGGATCGGGCCATCCAAGATCTGGGATTCCGATGACGCAGCCGAGCACGCGGCCGACATCGCCTTCGACCGCCTGGCCGGCATATCGATCTCCTACGAGCACCGCTAGACCAATCGTGGTCGCCGCGGAGCAGAGGCACCCGCCGATCGCCCGGCCACCGCCTCAGGCCGCGACCGCCAGCTCGTAACGGCGCCTGATCTCATACAACGTGCTGCGCTCCGCCGCCGGGCGACCGGCGTTGTGCGCGGCCGCGACGAGCTCATCGGGGTCGAGCTTGGTGCCGTGGTAGCTGCCCGCCAGCCGGCTGATCGACTCCTCCATCAACGTCCCCCCCAGGTCGTTCACGCCCCAGCGCAGCGACTCGGTGGCGGCCTCCAGTCCCATCTTCACCCAGCTCGCCTGTAGGCTTCCAACCGTCCGCCCCAGCGCCAGCCGGAAGACGGCCGTGTGCTTGAGGTTCTCCTCGCGTGAGATCTCCTCCACGCCGTGGGTGCGCCCGAGCAGTGTCTGGAAGGGGATGAACGAGAGCGGCACGAACTCGGTGATCCCGCCCGTGCGCTCCTGCAGCTCGCGCACCACCCGCATGTGCTCGGCCAGCTCCCACGGCTCCTCGATGTGGCCGAACATCACGGTCGCGGTCGAGCGCAGCCCGGCGTTGTGGGAGGCCTCGATGATCTCGACCCAGCGCGCCACCGGGAGCTTGTTCGGCGATATCCGCTCGCGCACGCCGTCGTGCAGCACCTCCGCGGCGGTGCCCGGCGTCGAGCCGAGGCCCGCGTGCCTCAGCCGCGCGAACACCTCGCCCGGGGAAAGCGCGGAGATGTCGCACATGTGCGCGATCTCCATCGGGCTGTATGCGTGCAGGTGCAGGTCGGTCCCCGCCTGCGCGGCGGTCTGCTTCGCCAGCTCCAGCCAGCCGAGATAGTCCTCGAGCGTCCAGTCCGGGTGGATGCCCGACTGGATGCACAGCTCGCTCGCGCCGTACTCGATCGCCTCGTTCACCCGCCCGACGAACTCCTCGCGATCGTGTTCATAGGCATCCGGCGAGCGCTTGCCCTGACCGAAGCCGCAGAAGGCGCAGCCCACCACGCACACGTTCGAGACGTTGATGTTGCGGTTCACCACGAACGTCACCGTCTCCCCCGCCAGCTCCGAGCGCAGCTCATCCGCCGCCTGGCGCAGGTCCTCGATCGCCTGCGGACGCGTCTCGGCGAACAGCGCCGTCAGCTCCTGCTCGCTCAGCGCGATCCCCTCGCGTCCCCGTTCGATCGCCCCGGCCACGAGGTCGGGGCGGATCGGGGCGGGGGGATCGGTGCGGCCGGACCCCCGGCGGGGGATGAAGCTCCAGTACTTGACCTTGATCGTGTCCATCACCGCCGGAGCCACCCACTGCTGGTCGATGTACGACGGGTATACGCACAGGCGCTCGGTCAGCGCGTACCCGTCCTGCTGCAACGCCTTGCGCACCTGATGGGGCGAAGGGAAGGGATGCTCGGGGGAGATGTGGTCTCCGTTCGCGCTCAGCCCACCCAGATCGGTCGCGCCCGCCGCCACCAGCTCGCCCCACCAGTCGGCCAGATTGGGCGGGATCTGAATGCCCACGTCGGGCATCAGCCGCCGGGTCTCTGCGATCAGCCGCTTCATGTCCTCGAGCTGGATAGGCCCCTCACCCGCCCATGCCCACTCCGGCAGGGGCAGCCGCGGGCGGCCATCGGCCACGCCCGTGCGCCAATACTCGCGCGCGGCCTCGTCAGCGATCTCCGCCGGCTCTTCGCCGTAGTAGCGCTGGTGGGGCACGAAGTTCTGCAGGATCACCTCCTGCAGGTGACCGTGCTCGGCGTGTACGGCCGCCAGCGCCTCGAGCGATTCGATCCGCTCCTGCTCTGTCTCTCCGATCCCCACCAGGATCCCGCTCGTGAATGGGATCTTCAGCTCGCCCGCCGTCCTGATGCTCTGAAGGCGCGCCGCCGGGTGCTTGGTCGGTGAACCCGCATGCACCGTCTCCATCAGCCGCTCGGAGATCGACTCGAGCATCAGGCCCTGCGAGGCGGTCACCTCCCGCAGCCGGGCCAGGTCCTCGCGCGCGAGCACGCCCAGGTTCGTATGCGGCAGAAGGCCCCGCTCGAGCGCGCGTTCGCAGGCCCACACGACATATCCCGTGAAATCCTCGTGCCCGTAGGAGCGCAGCCGCTCGGCCACCACGCGATTGACCTCCGGGCGCTCGCCCGTCAGCACCAACAGCTCCTTGACCTGCCTGCGCGCCGCCCCGTCGAGGATCTCGAGCACCTCCTCGGGCGCGTACAGATGGGCCGCGTGGGTGGCAAACGAGCAGTACTTGCAGAAGCACCGGCACGTCCGCGACAGCGACAGCGTCAGGTTGCGCGAGAATGTGACCCGGCGGCGCATCACCCGGAGTGTATGACCTCGGATCGCTCGCGCCCGGGTTGCCACGCTGCCGGGGAGACGGCCCCCGCCGCCGGCGCTCAGGCTAGCTTGTCGATTGGGCGCTCGCCCAGCCGGTGCTGGGGATCGAGCACGAGCAGCCGGTAGCCGATCGCGGCCACCAGCCCGCCGATCACCGGCGCGAGCACATACACGAGCAGGAAGCGCCCGAAACCCCCGGCGAAGTGCCCGGCGACGATCGCGGGACCGAGCGCGCGCGCCGGGTTCAGGCTGCCGCCGGTCAGCGGGCCGAACGTCATCACGGCGAATCCGAGCGTCGCCCCGATCACGAAGCCCGCCCAGTCGGCCGTTCCCCGCGGGTTGACCGCCACGCCCATGACCGCCCACACGAGCGCGAACGTACCCACCAGCTCGCACAGAGCGCCCAGCGCGGTCTTGCCGTCGAGGATCGGGCTGATCGACGGGTTGCCGAGCGTCGGTTTGACGAGACCCGGCGAGCCCCCGATGTCGTTGAGGATCAGCTTGCACACGGCCGCTCCGGCGATCGCGCCGATCACCTGCACGATCACGTACACCACCGCGTCGCTGGGCTTGATCTTGCGAGCCGCCCACAGGCCCGCGGTGACCGCGGGGTTGAAATGACCGCCGGAGGTCCCACCGAGCGTCAGGATCAGCATCATCAGCACGAATGCGTGCAGCAGCCCGACCACGGCAAAGGTGCTGCCCGTGAACGGCAGCGCGACCGCATGGCCCGGCGCGCTCGCGGGCAGTCCGACGTAGACACTGACGATCAGCGCGATGAAAAGCACGAGCACGAACGTGCCGACCAGCTCGGCGATGTACGCGTTCAGGCCACGCTCTTCCATGGCTGAGGCTTTCGACGTCAGCGCTGGCGATCCTCCGCCCCGCCAGCCGTGGTGGGGCGCTCTCGCTGTCTACGCGCCCAGCGTGGCCCCCGCGTTACAGTCCCGGCGTGCCGATCAGAACATCCAACGCGGAGACCAGCGACCCAGCAGCGGCACCATTGAGCGGAAAGGGACAAAGACGACATGACTGAGCGTGTCAGCGAGAGCGAGAACCCGGCCATCCCGAGCCCGACCTCCGAGGTGCCCCGCCCAAGGACGAACCAAGACTGGTGGCCGAACCAGCTCGACCTCAGCGTGCTTCATCGCCACTCGCCCCTCTCGGACCCGATGGACGAGGACTTCGATTACGCAAAGGAGTTCGCGACGCTCGACCTCGAAGCGCTGAGACGCGACCTGATCGAGCTGATGACGACCTCGCAGGACTGGTGGCCGGCCGACTACGGCCACTATGGCCCGCTCTTCATCCGCATGAGCTGGCACGCTGCCGGCACCTACCGCATCGCCGACGGCCGGGGCGGCGGCGGCGAGGGCGCCCAGCGCTTCGCGCCGCTCAACAGCTGGCCCGACAACGCGAGCCTCGACAAGGCGCGCCGGCTCTTGTGGCCGATCAAGCAGAAGTACGGCCGCAAGATCTCGTGGGCTGACCTGCTCGTCTACACCGGCAACATCGCGATGGAGTCGATGGGCTTTCAGACGTTCGGCTTCGGCTTCGGACGCGAGGACATCTGGGAGCCCGAGCAGATCTTCTGGGGTTCCGAGGACGCGTGGCTCGGAGACGAGCGCTACAGCGGCGAGCGGGAGCTCGCCAGGCCGCTCGGCGCCGTGCAGATGGGCCTGATCTACGTGAACCCGGAGGGCCCCAACGGCAACCCCGACCCGCTGGCCGCGGCCGAGGACATCCGAGAGACGTTCGCCCGCATGGCGATGAACGACGAGGAGACGCTCGCGCTGATCATCGGCGGCCACACCTTCGGCAAGACACACGGCGCGGTCGACTCCAAGTACGTCGGCCCCGAGCCCGAGGCCGCGCCGATCGAGCAACAGGGCCTCGGTTGGAAGAACAGCTTCAACAACGGCAACGGCGCTCACGCGCTGACCAGCGGGCTGGAGGGAGCGTGGACGAACGAGCCGGCCAAGTGGGACAACGGCTTCCTCGAGAACCTGTTCGCCTACGACTGGGAGCTGACGGACAGCCCGGCCGGAGCGAAGCAGTGGACGCCCAAGAATCCGGAGGCACAGGGGACGGTGCCGGATGCTCACGACCCCTCCAAGCGCCACGCGCCGATGATGCTGACGACGGATCTCGCGCTGCGGCTCGATCCGGTCTATGAGCCGATCGCGCGGCGCTTCTACGAGAACCCGGACCAGCTCGCAGAGGCCTTCGCCAAGGCCTGGTACAAGCTGCTGCACCGCGACATGGGCCCGGTGTCGCGCTACCTCGGCCCGTGGATCCCGGAGCCCCAGCTCTGGCAGGATCCCGTGCCTGCGGTCGATCACGAGCTGATCGGCGACGCCGAGATCGCTGCGCTGAAGGAGAAGCTCCTCGGCTCGGGACTGTCGATCTCGCGGCTGGTCGCGACCGCGTGGGCGTCGGCGGCGTCGTTCCGCGGCACCGACAAGCGCGGCGGGGCAAACGGAGCGCGGATTCGCCTCGCTCCCCAGAAGGACTGGGAGGTCAACGAACCGGCTGAGCTAGCCGGGGCGCTTCAGGCGGTCGAGCGGATCCAGCAGGAGTTCAACGACTCCCAGCCCGGCGGCAAGCAGGTCTCGCTCGCCGATCTGGTCGTTCTCGGCGGATGCGCGGCCGTCGAGCAGGCCGCCAAGAATGCCGGGCACGACCTCACGGTTCCGTTCACCCCAGGGCGTGGGGATGCTTCCCCGCTGCAGACCGACGCGGATTCCTTCGCCGTGCTGGAGCCGACCGTCGACGGCTTTCGCAACTACTCCCGTCCGGGCGAGGCCCTGCCGCTGGAGCACGGACTCCTGGAGCGGGCCTACATGCTGACGCTGACCGCTCCGGAGATGACAG
>Ga0209038_10000142_pt1 | contig 23124 bp, 25 predicted proteins | sample BogFormECP03_OM3_FD_188237 | JGI IMG/M metagenome (GOLD analysis project Ga0209038, IMG submission 188237) | Bog forest soil microbial communities from Calvert Island, British Columbia, Canada - ECP03_OM3 (SPAdes) (version 2) | ecosystem: Environmental > Aquatic > Freshwater > Wetlands > Bog ...
GGCTGCCGCGGGGCAGGGTGATCGCGGTGGACGCATCGGCCTCGATGGTGGAGGCCGCCACCGAGCGGCTCGCCGGCCGCGCGGATGTCCGCAGGCTCGATCTGCTCGAGCTCGATCTGGAGGAGCCCGTGGACGCAGTGTTCTCGACGGCGACCTTCCACTGGATCTCAGACCACGACCGGTTGTTCAGGCGCCTGCACGCCGCGCTTCGCCCCAGGGGCAGGCTTGTCGCCCAGTGCGGGGGAGAGGGCAACATCGACATCCTGCGGGGGCAGGCGAACGCGGTTCTCGCGCGCGCCCCCTACGCCGCACACTTCAGCGACTGGCTACCGCCTTGGAACTACGCCGCACCCGAGCAGACGCGAAGGTGCCTGCTGGGCGCGGGCTTCAGCTCCGCCGAGTGCTGGCTCACGCCGGCGCCCCAGCAGCCGGAACACCCCCGGGAGTTCCTCTCGACGATCGTCCTCGGCCCGCACGTCCAGCACCTGCCCGAGGACCTGCGCGACCCGTTCCTGGACGATGTCCTGGCCGCGCTCGGCGAGCCGGTCGTCGTGGACTACGTGCGCCTTAACATCGACGCGACGGCCTAACCTAGCCGCCCCCGCCCCGCACGAGCGCCGAGGGGGCAGGCGGTGCGGATCCATCGATCGCGACCTCGGCCCCGCTGAGGAGCGTCGCGTAGCGCCCGGCGCGCTCGAGCAACTCCTCGTGAGTGCCGCGTTCGACAATCTGGCCCGCGTCGAGCACGAGGATCTGGTCTGAGTCCCTGATCGTCGAGAGCCGGTGCGCGATCGCGATCGTGGTGCGCCCGCGCGAGAGCTCATCCAGCGCCTGCTGCACGGCGCGCTCGGTCTCGGTGTCAAGAGCGGATGTGGCCTCGTCCAGGATCAGCACCGGCGGGTTGCGCAGGATCGTGCGCGCGATCGCGATGCGCTGCTTCTCTCCGCCCGAGAAGCGATAGCCGCGCTCGCCGACCGGGGTGTCATAGCCCTCCGGCAGCGAGGAGATCAACCCGTGGATCTGCGCCGCGCGGGCCGCGTCTTCGATCTCCTCATCGCTGGCCTCCGGACAGGCGAAGCGCAGGTTCTCGCGGATCGACGCGTGGAACAGGTAGGTCTCCTGGGAGACGAGCCCCACGGTCGCCGCCAGCGATTTGAGCGTGACGTCGCGGATATCTACCCCGTCGATGCTCACGCAGCCGCGCTCTGCCTCATACAGCCGCGCGACCAGGTAGGCAAAGGTGGTCTTGCCCGAGCCCGTCTCGCCGACGAGCGCCGTGCGGGTACCGGCCGGGATCTCGGCGTTGATGTCCTCGAGCGTCCAGGGCGAGTCCGGCGCGTAGCGGAACCACACGTTCTCGAGCTGCACGTCGCCCCGCACGCCCTCAAGGTCCCGGGCCCCCGGGCGTTCGACGATGTCCACGGGCAGGTCCAGGTACTCGAAGATGCGTCCGAACAGGGCCAGTGAGGTCTGGACTTCAAGGCCCACCGACAAGAGCTGCTGCATCGGGAACAAGAGGCGCGTCTGCAGCGTCGTGAAGGCGACCACCGTGCCGATCGAGATCAGGTCGTGCCCCTGGGTGGTGCTGAAGCCCGCGAACCAGTACACGGCGGCGGGCATGATCGCGAAGCTCATCTGCACCGAGGCCATGCGCCAGCGCCCCGCCATGCGCGCGCGCACCTCGAGGTCGGCCAGTTCGCTGGACTCCCCGGAGAAGCGATCGACGAGCTCGTTCGAGCGGCCCATCGTCTTGCCCAACAGGATCCCCGACACCGACAGCGACTCCTCGACGAGCGTGGACATGTCCGCCAGGCGGCCCTGGCGCACCGACTGGATGCGCCGGCGCTCGTTGCCCACGCGGCGCGTCAGCCACACGAAGAACGGCAGCAGGATCAGCGAGAACAGCGTCAGCTGCCAGCTCAGCGCGAACATCGCCACGAGCGTCGCCGCGACGGTCGCGACGGTCGACACGGTCGAGGTGGCGGTGCTCGTGACGACGTCGTCGATGCCGCCGATGTCATAGGCGATGCGCGCCTGCACCTCGCCCGAGCGGGTGCGCGTGAAGAACGCGAGCGACATCCGTTGCAGGTGCGCGAACACGGCTGCGCGCAGGTCGTGCATGACATGCTGGCCGACCTGGTTTGAGATCAGCGTCTGCGCGACGCCGATCACACCGTTGATGATCGCGAGGGCGATCATGCCCCCGACGAGCCAGGAGAGCTCCGTCAGACTGCCCTTGTGGACGATCACTTCGACCGCTTCTCGCAGCAGGAAGGGAGAGGCCACGCTGAGGATCGAGCCGAGGAAGATCAGCGCCAGCAGCAGGCTCAGGCGCAGCCGGTAGGGGATGAACAGCCGACCGACCCGCCGCAACGAGACGGGCCGGTCGGGGATGTCCTCGGGGCGAAGCTCAGAGCGCTGCGATCCACGCCCCCCGCCAGCGCCGCCGTGTCCCTGGGCGAAGGGCTGACTGCTCACGTCATTGACTTTACCGTCGTTACGCTTAGCCGCATGGACCTCTCGGCGCCCGAGATACGCGTGCTTGGCTGCCTGCTGGAAAAGCAGCGCACGACCCCGAACGCCTACCCGCTGTCGCTCAACGCGCTGCGTCTTGCATGCAACCAGTCCACCAACCGCGACCCGATCGTGGACTATGACGAGGCGCAGCTGCGCGACGCCCTGCATCGCCTGGAACGTCGCGGATTGACCCGCCTGGCCAGCGGCGCCGGGAGCAGGGCGCCGAAGTACCGGCATCTGCTCGAGCAGGCGCTGCCGATGGACGGCGCCGAGCAGGCGCTCATGTGCGTGCTGATGCTGCGCGGCGCGCAGACACCGGGCGAGCTCAAGCAGCGGACCGAGCGCATGTACACGTTCGGCGATCCGGCAGACGTTCGCGAGGCGCTCGAGCGGCTGATCGAGCGCGAGCTGGTGGTGTGTCTGGAGCGCCGGCCTGGGCAGAAGGAGGAGCGCTACGCGCAGCTGCTTGAAGGGAGCGGCGAGCAGGACGCCGCCGCGACGCAGGTGCCGGCCGCGCCTGCGCTCGAGGATCTCGCCGAGCGGGTCAGCCGCCTCGAGCGCGAGGTCGTGGAGTTGCGCGCGGCAATGCGCGATCCTTCCTCTGTCGGACCAGCCCCATGATCCACTCTCAACTGATCCTCTCAAGCGCCTCCGACGCCGCCAGCGGCGTCGGCATTCCGCTGGCGCTGGCCGCCGGGCTGGTCTCGTTCCTGTCGCCGTGCGTGCTGCCGCTCGTGCCCGGGTACCTGTCGACGGTGATCGGCGTGACGCCGGCGGAGATGAAGGACACGGGCGCGCGCCGCGTGCTGATCCCGAGCCTCTTGTTCATCGCGAGCTTCTCGCTGATCTTCATCCTGCTGGGAATGAGCGCGACGGTGATCGGCTCGGCGCTCCAAGCCCACAAACAGACCCTCGAGCAGGTGGGCGGGGTTGTGATCATCCTCATGGGCGTCGCGTTCCTCGCGACGCCGTTCGTGTCACTGCTCAACCGCGAGTGGCACTCCGAGTCGCTGCTGCGCCTGGCCGGGCGCGGCGGGCCGCTTGTCGCGGGCGCTGCCTTTGCGATCGCCTGGACCCCGTGTACGAGCATCACCCTCGGTGCCATCCTCACGCAGGCCGCGGTCTCGAGCTCCGCCGCCCATGGCGCGCTACTGCTCGCCTTCTATTCCGCCGGTCTTGCGATTCCGTTCCTGTTGATCGCGCTCGCGTTCGAGCGCATGACCGAAGCGCTGAGCGTCGTCAAGCGCCACTTCCCCATCGTGATCGCGGTCGGGGGCGCGGTGATGATCGTGCTCGGCGTGCTGATCCTCACCGGCGAGTTCACGATCCTCAACACCAAGGCCAACAGCCTGCTCCAGGGCACCGGCCTTGACGTGTCCGGCGTCTAGCAGTCTGCCCTCTGCTCCCCGAACGCAGATCGGGCGCCCACGAAGGGGCGCCCGATGGTCTGCGTGGCTCAGCCGAGAACTTCTATGCGGCCTCGCGCAGTGCCGCCAGCTCAGGCGACTCGGCCAGCTTCTTCAGCGCGCGCTGCTCCAACTGGGATGCACGCTCGGCAGAGAACCCGAGTCGTTTGCCGATCGCCGTCAGCGTCTGCGGCTCCTCGCGCCCGGTGCCGAAGCGCAGCGTGAGCACGGTCCGCTCGGTTTCGGGCAGCTGGGAGATCGCGCGGTGGACGATCCGCTCGCGCTCGTTGTCCCAGGCTGTCTCCTCGGGGGCCTCAGCGTCTGAGGGCAACAGGTCACCGAGCGCGGTGTCACCGTCTTCGCCGACCTGCTGGTCGAGACTCACCAGGGCGGCGCGCTGGTGGCGGACCTCCTCGACCTGCTCGATCTCAAGGCCGGTCTCCTGCGCGAGCTCCTCGATCGTGGGCTCGCGGCCGAGCCGTACCGACAGCTCGCGCTCCACACGCCCGACCTTGCGCGAACGCTGGGCCACGTGGACGGGCAGCCGGATCGTGCGTCCGGAGTTCTCGAGACCGCGCTGAATCGCCTGCCGGATCCAGAGTGTGGCGTAGGTGGAGAAGCGAAAGCCCTTTCGCCAGTCGAACTTCTCTGATGCGCGGATCAGGCCGAGCATGCCCTCCTGGACGAGATCGGCGAGCGGCAGGCCCTGGTTCTGGTAGCGCCTCGCGTTGGAGGCGACCAGGCGCAGGTTGGAGTTGACGAGCAGTTCCTTGGCGTGCAGGTCGCCTCGCTCGATCCGCTTGGCGAGGTCGATCTCCTGGGCCGGTGTGAGTAGGGGGTAGCGCCGCGAGTGCGCGAGCAGTTGGTCGACGGACTCCGGAATGAACGTGTCGGGCGTCGCAACGTCCGTCCGCTCGATCGGGCTGTCGAGCCGTCCTGCTGTCACGACGGCTGTGCCGTCGGCGACGGCGTCTGTCTCCCGCGCCTCGTTCTGGGCGGGGGCTACAGGATCTATTGTGGGGTTTAGCGTTGAGTCTGACATGAGCGTCCTTCTAATCCGATGCTTGGAGTCGGAATTATACGCCGTGATAGTTGCGTTGTCAATCATCCTTGATGGGCATTCTCAGGCTTCTCGTTTTCGACACGGCCTACGGTCTCACCTGCCCTGCGGAGAACAAATGCTCGTGCCGACACGAACCTAAACCCACGGGGCGCCCAAAAGGCTCGACCGTGGGGCTTGTGGGTGGTATCGGCCAGATCGCAGAGATTGCTGAGCTCCTTCAAGATAACCTCGGCAGATGACCATCGATCTCTCAGGCCAGGTGGTGGCCGTGACGGGCGCCTCATCCGGAATCGGCGAGGCCACGGCGCTGGCGTGCGCGAGCGCTGGAGCGGCGGTCGCGGTGGCAGCACGGCGTGCCGAGCGCATCGAGGCGCTCGCCGAGCGCATCGTCAGCGAGGGCGGCCAGGCCGTGGCGGTGCCCACGGATGTGGGCGAGGAGGCCGAGGCGCGCGCGTTCGTTGAGCGGGCGCACGCCGAGCTCGGCCGCCTGGACGTGCTCGTCAACAACGCCGGGGTGATGTTGCTCGGCCCGATCGAGAACGCCCGCACCGAGGAATGGCGGCGGATGATCCACGCGAACGTGTTCGGCGTGCTCTACTGCACGCACGCCGCGCTGCCGCTGATGCACGCGCAGGGCTCCGGTCACATCGTCAACGTGAGCTCCGTCGCCGGGCGCTTTGCCCGAGCGGGCTCGGGCGTATACAACCTGACGAAGTTCGGCGTCGGGGCGTTCTCTGAGTCGCTGCGCCAGGAGGCCGTGGGGCTCGGCGTGCGGGTGACGCTCGTTGAGCCCGGTGCGGTGGCCACGGAGCTGCCATCCCACAACCGCCCGGAGGTCCTCGAGCAGATGGCGAAAGTCTTTCAGGGGGTCACGCCGCTGGCGTCCGAGGACATCGCCAACGCGGTGCTCTACGTGATCGGCCAGCCGCCCAACGTGAGCGTCAATGAGGTGCTGGTTCGTCCGAGCGGGCAGGAGCGGTAGCGGTTCCGAGCGCGTCCGACGGCGCGATCTTCAAGAGGCCGCCCGCATGATCGACCTGCAGGGTGGTGTGATCCAGGCCGAAGCGCTCGTGCAGGGTCGCCTCCATTGCCCTGCGGGCGGCGTGGCAGTCGCTGTCGGCGGCGACCAGCACGTGTGCAGAGAGCGCCGGGAAGCCGCTGGTGATTTCCCACACGTGGAGATCGTGGACCTCGACCACGTCAGGCTGAGCCACGAGCGTCTCGCCGATCGTTCGGGGATCGAGGCCCTTGGGCGCAGCCTCGAGGAATATGCGCCCGGAGTCCTTCACCAGCGACAGCCCCGAGCGGATCATTAGCCCAGCGATCAGCAGCGAGACGATCGGGTCCGCGCGCTCGAACCCCGTCAGCAGGATGAGCGCGGCGGCGATCGCCGTGCCGATGAAGGCGTAGAGATCGGTGACGATGTGCTGGAAGCTTCCCTCGACGTTCAGGCTCTGGCGATTGGCCTTCGAGAGCGTCCAGGTCGCGATGAGGTTGACGAGCACGCCGAGCAGCGCCACGGCGAGCATCAGGCCACCGCGGACCTGCGGCGGGTCGATCAGGCGGCGGATCGCCTCAAAGGTGATGAACGCCGCGAGGATCAAGAGCGTCACGCCGTTAGCCTGGGCGGAGAGGATCTCCACGCGCCGGAAGCCGAACGTCATCGCGCCCCTGGCTGGGCGCGCGGCCAGTCGCAGCGCGTACAGCGAGAAGCCGATCGCGGCGGCGTCGGTGAGCATGTGCCCCGCGTCGGAGAGCAGCGCCAGGGAGTGCGCCACGACGCCGGCGGCCACCTCGACGGCCATGAAGGCGACGATCAGACCGAGGGCGACCGACAGCCTGCCGCGGTCCGCGCCGGCGTGAACACCGTGGGCGTGCCCGGCATGATCGTGCGCCATGGGCTCACGATACGCAGGATTCCGCCCCGGGCGCGGATCCTGCCTGTCAGCAGAATCCGCCGTCCGGGGCGGGATAAGCTGCGGTCAGCGTTGAGCGCCGACCGCGTGAATCCTCAATCAGTAGGCGTAGCCGCCGCTGCCGCCGGAGCTCGAGGATTCCGAGGCCGGCGCCGGCGTGGTCTGGCTGGCCGGAGTGGCCGCAACGCTGCTCGCGCCGGTCGTCACGGCTGTCCAGGTGCCGCCATCGCTTTTGATGCCCTGGCCCTTGGCCTGGCCGGCCGCGTTGTCCCCTGAGAACGTGTACAGGGGCATGCCCTTGTAGGCGACCTGCTCGGTGCCGTCGGGCCGCTTGACCGTTTCCAGGGAGGCGACGCCGCCGCTGGGCGTAGCGGCGGATGCCGCCGTCAGCGGGTGCCAGAAGGCGACGCATTCTGCGCTCGTGCAGAGGAACTTGGTCTTGCTCTCGCCGCTCAGGCTGTAGAGCGTGAGGCCCTTGGAATTGACCAGCACGGTTCCACCGACGGTCGCGTTCGACGCGGTCTTCACCGTTGCTTCGGTTGATGCTGCGGCTGTAGTGGCTTGGGGACTCGACGTGGCGGGCGCGCTGGCCTGCGATGAGGAGCCCGAGGAGCTGCTCCCGCATGCGGCCAGGGCCAGCGAGGTGGCCAGGGCTGGGAGGAAGAACTTCACGGTACGACGCATGGGACTCCTTTGGCTGAGTTGCAGAGTGGATGCCGGTGGTCTTTGCAGAACCGGCGCTAGCCCTAAGGACTCCGTTGTTCGCCCGTCCTTTCCCCAGGTCGTTTCCCGCGGCCGCTTTCCCAGCGCGCGCAGCGAGCGATCTGGCCGGCCTCTTCCGCGCGTCAGCTCAGCTGCCGTCGGGCGAGGGGGCGATCTCGCCGCGTCCGGCAACCTGCAGATCGGCGGGCAGCTTGTAGCCGAGGCGTCGGGCGAGCACCGTCAGTCCCGTGCGCCACTGGATGATCGCTGCCCGCTGTTCTGACTGCGTGTTGGGAAGGTCGTCGAAGTCGCTCTCGGCCAGTCCGGTGGTCAGTGCGCTCAGATAGGAGTCCTCGAGGATGAACGTGTGTGCATAGATCGCCGCCAGCGAGGCCAGCTGGGGCGTCGTCGGCTGGACCGCGGCGATATCGACCGTGTAGTCGGCAAAGCGCCGCTCGAGCTCACCCATCTGGAGCGCCGCCTGCTGCGGGGAGATGCGCTTGTGGCTGTTTGCCTTGAGGATCGGATCAGCGCCGTTCAGCAGCCGGTTGACCGCCAGCCTGATCGGCTCGACCTGCTGCAGGTAGGCGGCGAGTGCCGCCCGTTCACTCGCTGCAGATCTCTGGGTGGAGGACGATCCGCGACCACACCCGCCGAGCGCCGAGCTGAGCAGCGCGAGCGTCAGCGACAGTGCGAGCACGCAGGGCCGGGCGCCGAGCCGGCGCGTGCGCTCGAGAGAACTACGGGCCACCGCATGCTCCCGCAGGCCTGTTGAGATGCGCGGTGCTGTGTCGGACATGGATGTATGGCGGCGGGCGCCCCGCCGTCCGAGAGGACCCTAGTCTCTAGCGATGACCGAGTCCACCGAGAGCGAAGCGAGCCCGACACCGCGCCGGACGACGATCGCCTCGATCGTCGCCGCCGGAGTGCTCGTGGCCCTGAAGCTCGGGGTCGGCCTGGCGACGGGAAGTCTCGGATTGATCTCGGCGGGAATCGAGTCAAGCGGCGATGTGATCGCTGCGATTCTCACCTTCTTCGCGGTCCGCTTGGGCGGCCGACCCGCCGATCTTGGCCACCCATACGGCCATCGACGCGCGGAGAACCTCGGCGCCCTGGGCGAGTCGGCGATCCTCCTCGCCGGCGCGCTGGTCGTCGGCATCGTTGCGATTCGCCGCCTGCTGGAAGGCAGCAACGGTCCAGAAATTCGCTGGTATGAGTTCGCGGTGATCGGCGTCGCCCTGGTTGTCGACGTCGGTCGCACCACCGCCTCGCTCTCCGCCGCTCGCCGCTACTCGAGCGCGGCGCTCCGCTCCAACGCGTTTCACTTCGCCGCCGACATGCTGGGTTCACTGGCAGTGCTCGCCGGACTGCTGCTCGTCGATGCCGGGTTCGCCCAGGGCGACTCGCTCGCCGCGCTGTTCATAGCGCTGATCACGTTTGCCACCGCGTCGAGGCTGATCGCCGAGAACGCCAACATCCTGATGGACCGCACGCCGGCGGAGGCGCGGGAGGCCGCCGAGCGTGCGATCGCCGATGTCGGAGCCGACGTCGAGCTCGACCGGCTGCGCCTGCGCGAGTCCGCGGGACGCTACTTCGCCGACGCGGTGGTGACCGTCCCCCCCGGCCAGGCCGTGGTCGAGGGGCACCGTGCCGCCGACATGATCGAGTCGGCGGTCGAGGGGGCCCTGCCCGGCAGCGACGTCGTCGTCCACGTCGAGCCCCGCCGCCGCGGGCTGGACCTGCGCGATCGTGTCCTTGCGATCGCCCTGGCCGAGCCGCTGGTGAAGGAGGCGCACGACATCGCCATCTTCGAGCAGCCGGGTTCGGTCAGCGTGTCGCTGCATCTGAAGTTCCCCGCCGACCTCGACCTGAGGACCGCGCACGAGGCCGCCGAGCGCGTCGAGCGCGCGATCTGCGCGAGACCCGGGGTGGCGCACGTGCAGACCCACCTTGAGCCGCTCGAGCGCACGCTCGCCGCGCGCCCGGCCGATGCGAGTGCGGACATCTCGCTCGCCCGGGAGGTTGAGCGGCTGGTCCGCGAGCGGACGGGGGAGGACCCGCAGCGGGTCAAGCTGCTGTCCACGGATGCGGGCCGCGTCATGTTCATCACCCTGCGCCTACCCGTCGGCGAGTCGCTCACCGATGCTCACCGTTTGGCCGGTGAGCTCGAGGAGGAGCTCCGCCTCCAGACCCCCGACATCGCCGATGTCGTGATTCACACCGAGCCCGAGTAGCGGGAAGGTTGTGGCTCTGAAGGTGTCTGTCTATAGGACGTTGCCACCAGCTAAACCAGCCAAGGGAGAGCCATGATTAATTCACCCGAGCCGGAGATCGTGCGCCCACGCAGGCGCGGACGCAGAGCGGCCCTGGTTGGGTGCGGCACGGGAGTGCTCGCGGTCGCCGCGTCCTTCGCCACCGTCGCGTTCGCCGCAGGGGCGTTCACCGTGAGTTCGGCCGCGAATTCGAAGCTCGGCGAGCAGGTAGCGGTCAATGCCCAGGGACGGACCCTCTATGCCCTCAGCCCCGAGACGGCGAAACATCTTCTCTGCAAGAGCAAAGAATGCCTGGCATTCTGGCCGCCCCTCACCGTGCCTTCGACCAAAACCAAGCTCAAGGCCGGCCCGGGAGTGCAGGGGCACCTCGGGATCCTCCACCGCAATGGCGGGATCCTGCAGGTCACACTGCGCGGCGTCCCGCTGTACCGCTTCTCGCTGGATCACGCCAAGGGTGAAGCCAACGGCGAAGGCGTGAAAAGCTTTGGTGGCACCTGGCACGCGGTCTCCGCCAGGAGCACGCCGAGCACGGGCATGGCTCCCACCACGAGCACCCCGTCGACCACCCCAACCACGACCACCCCAACCACGACCACCCCCAGCACGGAACCACCCTACGGTTACTGAGGCCCCCTGCGCCGTCCTTGGGCGTATTGTCTGCCCGGAAGAAAACCGCGCTCACCGCTCCGGTCGACCGGAAGAATCGATGCCAGGCGGTGTCCTCAGGATCGATGGCCCCAACCCAACGGAGGATCTGACGTGAGCTTTAGAGCAGCAGGTCGAGCAAAGAGGCGCGCCGTGCCCACGGTTTCGATGGTGACCCTCGCGGTCGGAGTCTTGGCACTCGCCGGATGCGGCAGCTCGTCGAGTAGCACGAGCTCCTCGGCCTCCACGCCGACCACGGCGGCAACTCCAACGACGTCCTCCACCGCTGCTCCTGCCACGGCTCCCGCGGGCGCGGCACAGGCGCTGAACGTCGCGGCCAACCCCGAAGGTCAGCTCAAATACAGCACCACCTCGCTCACCGCCAAAGCCGGCAAGGTCTCGATCGACTTCACCAACATGTCCCCGCTCGACCACAACCTGACGATCGAATCCTCGAGCAAGGCGGTGCTCGGCGCCACGCCGACCTTCCAGGGCGGCACAAAGACGCTGACGCTGGACCTCAAAGCCGGCACCTACAAGTTCTTCTGCTCGGTTCCGGGGCACCGGATGGCCGGCATGGAAGGCACGCTCACCGTTCAGTAGGCGAACGCCTGGAGCCGGCGGCTCAGGTGATGTCGACGATGTCGCCGATCGCGAGCATCCCAAAGACCGTGTGGGCCGTTTCGATCGGCAGCTCCACGCAGCCGTTGGACTGGGGGAAGCCGTAGGAGGCGCGAGGGTAGCCGTGCACCGCGTCGCCGCCGTTGAAGTAGTTGACCCACGGCACGTCGGGGACGACGTATTTGGTGCCGTCCACGTCGGTGCCGCTCATCGTCGTGGACACGTAGCGGGCGAATATCGGGAACACGCCCTGCGGGGTTTCCGCGCCCGGTACACCGGTGTTCGTGGCGCTGCTCAGCACGACGTGGTCTCCGCGGTGTACCTCCAGGGTCTCGGGTTCTGACTCGGAGACCGTCACCCACGTGTAGGGCTTGGGGTTGCGGCGATAGTCGGCGTCCGCCGCCAGCAGCGCGGCCCAGGTCGCGTAGTTGGGTTCACCGGTCGGTTCCAGTCCGTGGTCTGACTGAAAGACGGTGAGTGCGCCTTTGGTCGTCTCATCCAGCTGGCCCATCTCGATCGGGGGCGCCGACGAGGGGTCAGGGGCGAGCCGGCCGCGGGGAGGATGGAAGGCATGAATGGCCGCTTCCCTGCGCGTCTCGGAGCCGGCAGGCAGCTCGACGGTGTAGAGAGGGTGAAAGGCGGCGCCCAGGTAGCCGAGCCGCGCAAGCGCCTGCTGCAGACCGGCGATCGGCGGGCAGGCGACGTGCAGGGGGATCGTTTTCCGGTGGGCAAGGCGCGAATGCCCGGTGGCGAGCGTGTTGGCCCAGACGGTCAGCGCGTACGTGGAGCAGGGTAGGAGCGTGGAGACGGGAGTGAAGACGAGCGAGTTCCCGCTCGCCGTCCAGCTACCTGCCACCGCGGGCCTGAGCGTCGGCGGCGGCGAGCCTGCTGCGACGGGCGCGGACAGCGTCACGACGAGTGCTTTCGTGCCGTTGGCGATCCTGCTGGGCGGCAGCGCCAGCAAACGGGTGGGGGAAAGGGGCGCCGCCGGCACCGCGGCGCTCGCGCGGCTTGACCCGAGCAGGCTGTTGCGATGGCCGGCCAGCGCCACCACTGCGCTGACGCCAACGGCAAGGACCACGAGCAGGACCGTCACCGAAGTCAGCCGCCCCGGACGCCGCGACGCCGGGGAAGGGGCTGCCGCGTCGGCTTTACCGCCGCGACCGGTGAGGTGCCTGCCCATCGCTTTCACGCGATCGACATGCTCTCGCATATCGGAAGAGGCTAACGCAGCAAACCCCGTTTTCCGCTGCTAGGGGGCAATATTTCAGAACGCCGCGCGCGGGCAGATGGTCGGCCCCGCCAACGCGCGCCCCTCCCGAGGCGAGGCGGTCGGTCAATCGAGGTAGGCGACGACCTGTGCCGGCGGCGCTCGCTCGGGGACGCGCTGTTCCTGCACGGGATGACCGAGATACAACAGCCCCACCGGCGTCTCCTCGGGCTTCAGGTCGAGGATCGCGCGCCCACGCGGGTCGTCGAGGAGCGCCACCGTGCGCCAGTAGCCGGCAAGGCCCCGAGCGTGGGCGCCCAGCAGCAGCAGATAGGCGGCGACCGCCGTCGCGAGCAGGTCCTCACGGTCCTGAGCGGGATCCCCGGTCTGGTGCGCTGTGACCGCGACGAGCGTGGGTGCTCGCTGCAGCTTGACCGCCGAGCCGGGCTTCTCGGACTCTGCCAGCACCATCAGCCGCTCGCGCGCGCGGGCGCCGAGAACATGAAACCGCCAGGGGTTGGTCAGATTGTGGTTCGGCGCCCAGCTGGCCAGCTCGAACAGACTGTCGAGCATGGCCGCTTCGAGCGGCACGGGGGAGAACGCCTTGTGCGTGCGGCGGGTACGGATAGCCTTCTCGACGTCCACGCCCCTAACGGTAAAGCCAATGAAGACGTTTAAGACCTGGGATGACCTACAGATCGCCTACCGGGAATGGGGCGAGGAGGACGCGCAATCACCACCGGTGGTGCTGCACCACGGCTTCGTCGCCAACGCGCAGGCCAACTGGGTCGCCCCGGGCGTCGTGGACGCGCTGCTCGCGAGCGGTCGCAGGGTCATTGCCCCCGACGCCAGGGGGCACGGCTCCTCCGAGAAGCCACACGACCCCGCCCGCTACGGCGAGCAGCGCATGGCGCGCGACCTCGGGGTCCTGCTCGAGGAGATCGAAGCGCCGGAGATCGATCTCGTCGGCTACTCGATGGGCGCGATCGTGTCGCTGATCTTTGCAAGCGGGGGGGAGCGGGTACGGCGGCTCGTCGTCGGCGGCGTCGGCTCGGGCGTCGTGGAGTGCGGGGGCGTGGACCGCCGAGCGGTCTCCAACGAGTCGATCATCGAGGCGCTTACGGCCGAGGATCCCGCTTCGCTCGACGCCGAGCCTGCGGCCTTCCGCTGGCTCGCCGACAGCCTTCATGCCGATCGCGAGGCGCTCCTCGCCCAGGCCTCCTCAATCTTCCGCGGCGACATCGCACTCGATCAGATCGCGGCGCCGACGCTCGTGCTGGCCGGTGACGCCGACCCGCTTGCGGTACGACCCGAGGTGCTCGCCGAGGCGATTCCGGCGGCGACGCTGCGAATCGTCTCGGGCAACCACATGGAGGCGATCGCCGATCCGCGCTTTAGGACATCCATCGTCGACTTCCTCGCCTGAGCTGTCCGCGAAGAGCGCCTGGTCTGAGTGAGATGAGCATCGGCGAGGCGCTGTCCATCGCCCTTGCCGGGCTGGCGGCCGGGACGATCAACACGGTCGTCGGCAGCGGCACCCTGATCACCTTCCCGGTGCTGCTCGCGTTCGGCTATGCGCCGGTGACCGCCAACGTCTCGAACACGATCGGCCTGGTGCCGGGGTCGGTCTCGGGCGCGGTGGGCTATCGGCGCGAGCTCGCCGGACAGCGCCGACGCGTCGTCAGGCTGGGGACGATGTCGGTGCTGGGCGGGGTCACGGGCGCGGTGTTGCTGCTCGTCCTGCCCGCGTCGGCGTTCAACGCGATCGTACCCGTCTTCATCGCGATTGCGCTCGTCCTGACGGTGCTGCAACCGCGACTGAACCGATGGCTGTCGGCGCACGAGATCGAGCTAGACCGCGAGCGCGGCCTGTTCCTGCCTCTGGCGGTCTACGTGACCGGCGTCTACGGCGGCTACTTCGGAGCCGCGCAGGGGATCCTGCTGCTGGGGATCCTCGGCGTCGCGCTGCGGCAGGATCTGCACCGCACGAACGCCTTGAAGAACGTGCTCGCCGGACTGGTCAACGGTGTGGCCGGGGTGTATTTCGTGTTCGCCGCACACGTCGCCTGGGCGCCCGCGGCGATCATCGCCGGCTCCTCGATCCTCGGCGCGCAGCTCGGTGCGCGCTATGGCCGGCGGCTGCCACCGGCGGGGTTGCGTGCGGTCATCGTCGTGGTCGGGGTGACTGCGATCGTGCGCCTGCTCACGTGAGCTGGCAGGCGTGGCTCATACGCCGCGCGTCTAGTGAAGTTGGTAGGCGAAGGTGTAGATGACCATCAGGCTGACGAGCACGACGAATACGCGCAGCGCCCACAGGCCGGCCCTCACGCGCGCGCTCAGCACAGCCGGCGGGACCGGTTGGGACGTTGCCACCACGAGCTGGTCGCGCTCGAGGTGCATCACGAGCTCGTCCTCGGGGCGCCTCGGGCGCCTCGGGTCCCACTCCTCGACGGTTGCCCTGGGGTCTGGGTCGTCCATTAGTGGCGGGTCGGCGTTCATCAGCTGATCAGATGGGTGCTCAGCAGGAAGGAGTCGATGCCATAGGCGGCCCCGCACAGCCCCACGAAAGAGATGACCGTGATGCCGACGGCGTTGGTCGAGAGCCGGTTCGCCCACGGTCCCATCAACCCTCTGTCATTGGCGAGCATGAGCATGAAGACGAGGCTCACGGGCAGAAGCACGGTGGCAAGAACGTTGGCGTTGAGCGCGATCGAGAGCAGCGGAGCGCCGGGAATGAGAATGACCACGGCGGCCAGCAGGGCGATGCCGACGTTCGCGGCGTAGAAGACAATGGCGCTGCGCGGCGAGCTGTTGAAGCTGTGGGAGACGCCGACGCATTCGCCGGCGGCATATGCGGTGCTCGCGGAGATCGTCAGGATCGCCACGGCTCCGGCCTCGATCAGCCCGAGCGCGAACACCGTGCCGGCGGCGCCGCCGGCGACCTGCTTGAGCGCCTCGGGGAACCCGGCGCCCGCGAACCCCTGGATGCCAGCACCACCGTGCGTGAGGAGCGCCGCCCCGGCGATCAGCGCGCCGACCCCGAAGATCGCCGCGAGTGCTGCCCCCGCAGCGGTGTCGTAGCGGCCGTGGGAGATGTCGCTCGGGGTCATGCCCTTGTCCGCGGACGCACTCTGCTGGAAGAAGATCATCCACGGTGTGACCGTCGCCCCGATCGTGGAGGCCAACAGGAGCAGCAACGTGTTGAAGCTCCCGCCGGGAAAGGGCGTGAAGTCGAGAGCGTCCACGACGCTTCCCACATCGGGCTTGACCAGGATCGCTGCTACCAGGAACAGGCCATTGAAGAGTGCCATGCCGAGCACGATCCGCTCCCAGCGCCAGTAGCGCCCGCCGCTGAGGGTGAAGGCGACGAGCGCCAGTCCGAGGGCCACCGCCACCCCGGAGCCGAGGTGGAAGTAGGCAAGCCCCACCCGGATGGCGACGAACTCGGCGATCAGGGTGACGAAGTTGGTGAGCGTGAGATCGCCGGCGCCGAACCAGCCCCAGACCCTGCCGTAGCGCTGCAGGACGAGCTCTCCATAGCCGCGGTGGGTGACCGCGCCGATGCGCATGCACATCTCCTGGCAGACGAACGCCATCGCGAACAGCAGTGGGATGAACGGGACGAAGAACCCCAGCCCGTACTCCGCCCCGTCGGAGGCGTAGGCGATCATGCTCGGGCCGTCGTTCTCCCCGAGCATCGCAAGGATGCCCGGACCGACGAGCAGCCACAGCAGGCGCCAGCGCTTGCGGTGTACGCGCGCATCGTGAACGCGTGAGCGATCGTGGGACCGGGCCACGTCCTCGTCGGTCAGGGGCGGCAGGGCGAGGCCGGGGGAGACGGCTGTGTCAGTCGTCGCCATCGACGTGTTCCTTCCCGATTCCCGTCTCACCCACGGGTGGCGCCGGGTCGACTTCCACGTGCATGGCGCCCGCCAGCTGGCCACCGATGGCGTGCTCGCGTCCGTCGAACAGCACGAACAGCGGGCCGCCGAAGGGCTGGCGGTCACGTACCGTGAAGCGGCTGCCCGGCGAGATACCGTGGCTGTCCAGATAACGGAGCATCTCCGGGTCGGAGTCGGAGACGCGCACGAACAACCCCTGATCGCCGGGTGAGAGGCTGTCCATGATGCGCGTCGTCGGCTCTCTCAACTCGAGATCGGCGGTGGGGATGGGATCGCCGTGGGGGTCGACGGTGGGGTTCCCGAGCTTGGCCGCGATCAGCTCCTCCAGATCCTCCGAGAGGACGTGCTCGAGGATCTCCGCCTCGGCGTGAACTCGATCCCAGGACATGCCCAGGGTGTCCGCCAGAAAGCTCTCGATCAGGCGGTGGTGGCGGATCACCTCAAGGGCGTGACGGCGCCCCTCGCCGGTCAGGCGCACCCCGCGATAGGGCACATGGGTGATGAGCCCAAGCTCGTCGAGCTTCTTGAGCATCGCCGAGACGGAGCCGGGGGTGATGCTCAGCCGCTCCGCCAGCGCGTTCGTGGAAACCGGCTCATCGCTCCCGGACTGCAACGAGAAGATCGCCTTGGAATAGTCCTCGATGGCCTGGGATCGCGACAGCTCCGGGGTGGCCATATAAAAGCGATTATGGCACACCAAAAGATCTCTCAGGGGTAGACCGAAAAAAGATTCTCGACATCGAGAGGCGTAGCATCCGGGCAGCTCGATGGCACGCTCGATCGACGACCTGCCGGGACCGCCGCGCCTGCCCGGCCTCGGTAACGCGCACCAGGTGCGCCCGAGCAGCCTCCACCTGAAGGCAGAAGCGTGGTGTGAGCTCTATGGACCCGTCTTCCGCTTCGACATCGGGCCGCGAAAGGTCATCTGCGTCGCCGACAGCGCGTCGATCAACACGATGCTGCGTGATCGTCCAGAGGGCTTCCGACGCTGGCGAGACCTTGCGGCGACGGCCGAGGAAACACGCTTCGTGGGGGTGTTCGTCGCCGAGGGCGACGAATGGCGACGTCAGCGGCGACTCGCGGTCACGGCTCTCAACTCCAATCACCTGAACCGCTACTTTCACATCGTCCGTACGAGCACCGAGCGGCTCTATCGCAGGCTGAAAGAGGCGGCGCGCGAGGGCCGGGCACTCAAGATCGGACGGGAGCTCACCTCCTACACGGTTGACATCACCTCGGCACTGGCGTTCGGTCACGACCTGAACACGCTCGAGCGCCGCGACAACGAGCTCCAGCAGCACATTCAGAGGGTCTTCAACATCAGCGGCCGCCGCGTAAGCATGCCCGTGCGCTACTGGCGCTGGATTCGGCTGCCCGTGGATCGCGCCGCGGATCGCTCATTCGAGGAGATCCGCCGAGCGGTTGAGAAATTCATCGAGCAGGCACGTGAGCGGATCGCCGCACGACCCGAGCTGCGCGAGGCCCCCGAGAACTTCCTCGAGGGAATGCTCGTTGCCCAGGAAACAGACGGCGCCTTCACCGACGATGAAATCATCGGCAACACATTCACGCTGCTGCTCGCCGGCGAGGACACCACGGCGAACACGATGGCATGGACGATCTGGTTGCTCGCGAGCAGGCCGGAGGTGCAGGCGCGGTGCGCCGGGGAGGCGGAGGAGGTGCTCGGCGAGGACCCGTTTCCGACGACCTTCGATGCCGTGGGAGATCTGCGCTACGGGGAGGCGGTCCTGCGGGAGTCGATGCGGCTGAAGCCCGTGGCACCGGTTTTGGGTGTGGAGCCCCTCGCGGATACCACGATCGGCGATACGCATATCCCGGCCGGGACGCGCCTGCTGCTGCTGACGCGCTACGCGAGCATCCACGACGGCGGCTTCCAGGCAGCGAGCGACTTCGATCCCGAGCGCTGGCTGGGGGAGGGCGAGGAGGAGCGCCCGGCGCATGATCCCAAGGCGTTCCTTGCCTTCGGAGCCGGTCCTCGCTTCTGTCCCGGGCGAAACCTCGCATTCCTTGAGTCAAAGGCCGCGATGGCGATGATCGCTCGCAATTTCCAGATCGAGCTCGATCGCTCCAACGGGGCGGTGAAGGAGCAGTTCTCCTTCACCATGATCCCGCACGGCCTGAGCGTGCGGCTGCGTGAGCGCGTCGCAGCCTGAAAGCCGCCCTGCTCTGATTCAGGCCGCCTCCGGAAAGCGCGCCGCCCATGGCTCGCGCTCGACTCCGACGGCGTTGACCACGTAGGAGATGATCCGATACTGGCCGGCGATGATCAGCAGCTCGAGCAGCTGCACCTCTGAGTAGCGCTCGGCCAAAGCCGCCCACAGCTCGGCTGAGACCGTGCACGTGTCGTGCAGCTCATCGGCAAGGCGAATCAGCAGTGCGTCGTGCTCAGACCAGGCCGGGTCCTCGGCATCGCCCTGAACCGTCGCGGCGATCTGCTCGTCGCTCAGCCCGACCGCCTGGCCGTAGGCGATTGCGTGGACGCCCCACTCGTACTCGGCGCCCGTGCGCGCACAGGTGCGGGCGATCATGATCTCGCGGTCTCGCGGCTCGACGCGGCCATGGCCGAGGATCGCCGCGCCCAGGGGGCGCATCCGGGACGCCAGCTCTTCGTGCACGGCCAGGGTGCGGAACAGTCGCAGGGGCTCGACCTCGCTCCCCGGCGGCATCCACTTGTCGAGGAACGTCTTCACCTGAGGCTCATAGGGCGGCTCCAGGGGGGCGATTCGCGGTGTGGCGGATGGGGCGTGCATGGACTATCCTCCTGCTTCGGAAAACGAAGTAGGGGACGATGATAGCTTCTAATTCAAAAGCAGGCAAGCGCACACCACTCCCCGGGCGTCCGGTGCGTGGCTCGCGCACCGGACGACCCGCGATGGCCCTGCTCGACCTGCTGGGCAGGCGCTGGGCGCTGCGGGTTCTGTGGGAGCTTCGCGACGACACAGCTGCGCCCACCTTCCGAGCGCTGCAGGCGCGCTGCGGGAACGTCTCCTCGAGCGTCCTCAACGAGCGTTTGCGCGAGCTGCGCGAAGCCGAGATCGTGACGGTGTCGCCCGGCGGCGGCTACCGGCTCACGCCGGAAGGGCACGAGCTGATGCTCGCGCTGGCGCCGCTTGATGCGTGGGCGGTGCGGTGGGCGGCGCGTTCGCTGCCAGAGAAGCGGGATCGCTCGAACAGCTAGGGAAGCGTCTGCGATGAAGTGCGCGTCCTGTCGCGCCGATACGGCTCCTTTGAGCTCCGGCTCTTGGACTGCACCTGCCAGAACAAGAACGCTGCTGTGACTCAGCCGACGCTGAGCGTGGCCTTTTCGATCACGATCGGCACAGCCGGTTTGCTCGCTTCGCCGCCTTCAGGAGCAGCTTCGGTCGGTACATGGGAGATCGCTTCCGCGTTCGCCTGGCCGCTGACCACGTGCCCTACCAACGCGTATTCGGGCGGTAGGTCGACCTTCGTCCCGGTGACGATGAAGAATTGGCTGCCCGAGCTTCCTGAGGGCGCCGCGGATCCCTTGGCCATGGCGACAACTCCAGGTGTGTAGCGAAGGCTCGCCGGAGGCGGCTCAACGACTTCGTAGCCTGGACCGCCGGTGCCGTTGCCCTTTGGATCCCCGCCCTGAATCACGAAGCCCGGCACCACGCGGTGAAAGGTGAGGTCGTTGTAGAAGCCGGTCTGTACGAGGTGTGCGAAGGATGATGTGGTCTTCGGCGCTTGCGAGACGGCGAGCTGAATGGCGATGGGGCCGCAGTTGGTTACCAGCCGGACCGTGTAGTTGTGTGCGGGATCCAGCTGTGTGGTGGCTTTTGATGCCTGCTCGCCGGCCCGCGAGGGCGGGGTTGCCACATCCCGACACCCCGGGGTCGCAACCGCAGCTGTCGTCGGCTGAGTTGCCGTGGCGGTCGGTTGCGATGCCGACGCGGTGACGCTCGCGGAGGTGCTTGAGTTCGAGGAGCCGCATGATGCGAGCGTCAGTGCAAGGACAGCCGCAGCGATGGCACCGGCGGCCGACCTCGCCGTGCCCCGTGGTGGGCGCCCTCGCTGACAGGGAGCTGTTTGATTGTTTGACCGTTGCACGCGGGCAGCATAGGGGAGGGGAGACAGTGGGGGCGCATTGCTTTGCCCGCGAGGTCTCATCCGCGCCGAGCCGTAACGAGACAAGCGACGATGCTCGAGCGGATCGGCCGGCCGAGCTGCTCGCATAGGGTCCGATTCGCGCTCTCCATCGCTTCGCGTTGCTCGGGCGAGAGTCGTGACCAGAACGACATCGTGCCAAGTAGAGCGTTGAGCTCGACGGCCGTGTGTTCCATCAGCGTCGGCGCCGCGGCGATCTGAACGTCGCCGAACAGATCGGTCGCGTACTTGCGGGCCAGCTCGTAGCCGCCAAGCCAAGCCCACACCTCTGAGATATTCTCGCGACGCTCGCAGACGCCGGCGAGAGTGGTCTCGAGCTCTCGGTAGCGCGGCCAGCTCCTCGCTATCTCGGGCGCGATTGCCGTCATCGCGCTCAGCAGCGCCCGCTGGTCGTCGGCGCTGCGCGGCTCATGCAGTCCGAAGTACTGGATGAGCGCAAGCGTCCCCCCGGGCACGAGCGCGTCCGCCGCCCGCTGCCAGCCGACATCGGGATCGACCCAGTGGATCGCGGAGGCCGAGAAGAAAGCCCGGAAATGCTCGTGGGGGAGCCGTGCGTCCTCGAATCGGGCGTTCACGAGCTCCAGCGCGTCCGCGCCCTGAAGTCGCTGTTGGGCGAGCCCTGCCAGCTGAGCGCCCGGCTCGATCGCCGTGACGCGCAAGCCTCGAGCCAGGAGGCTGCGTGTCAGCTGTCCGGTTCCACAACCGATCTCGAGCACCCGATCGCCGCGCTCGAGGCCGGCGAGCTCGCAGGCGAGGCTGATCAGCTGCTCGGGGTAGGTTGGACGGTGCCGGTCGTACTCGACCGCCACCTGATCGAAGACCTTGCCGTAGCTGCGCTGCTGTGTTCCGTTCGGCATGCTCACAAGGTATGTTGCGCGGCTGACGTCTGGGCTCTCAGAGAGAAAGCCGGGTTGCCCGATTAGGCTGCTGTCGTGCTCGTCGGAACTTCGCCCGGAGGGTTGATCTTTGGCCTGATCCTCATAGGAGGGCTACTTAGCCTCGCGGCGATCTGCGCCATGAAGGGCAAGTGGGTTTTCTTCGTCTTGGGATGGTTCAACGGCATCTTCTGGATCGTAGGGGCGTCGCGGCTCGCTCTGCCGGACTCCGGCTGGGCTAGACGCCGGTATGGCGATGAGAAGATGGCCCAAGCGAGACGCCGCTTCGCTCGGCGCATGCGCAATCGCGAACGTGGACGGTGGGTTCCGTTTCCCGATCATGACGCCGCGCCTCAAGAGGAGGGGGATTCAAACTGACCTAGTACCACCCAAACTAGCCCACTACCCGCTGCGGGTAGTGCATCAGTTCGGCGACGGGTAGTGCATCAGTTTGGGTTCATGGGAGACCACCGTTCGGCCGATACCCGGAGTGTGGGGTTCGTGCGTGCAATGGCTGGACTGCTGCTGTTCCTCGGTGTGGTGTTCGTGGCCATTCTCACGCTGGGGTTGTTCTTCGGCATGATGGCTGCGGCGCTCCTCGCTCTCGCCATAAGCGCTCGTGGCCGCAGCTTCTAAGAGGCAGGCTGCTACGCCTCCCGGGACTGGCCGATCAGTTTGCGCTCGATAATGCATGTTATGTCAACTAAGAGGTAGACGCGCCTCTCACGCGAGTTCGATCATCTGCCGATGTGTTGGGAGTGATGCGGCGCCGTGACAAGATCCGGTCGGTGAAGCCGATCTCCGTCATGTCGCTCGTCCTTGTCGCTGTCACCGCTGGCAGCGTGCGAATCGCCTTTGCTGCGCCCGGCAATGTCGGCTCGCCAATCACGAAGACGGAAGCCATCGCGTTTGCTCAGGCCGTGAACCTGAGCGCGAGCGATCTGCCGGGAGCCAGGCAGGTGACGCTTCCGGAAACGGAAGCAAAAAACGCGCTCTCCAAAGAACTTCGGTGTGCTCGCCCAGGCATAGTCACGCATCGGCCGGTAGGCGCAGACACGTCGACCTTGCTCGACGCCCAGGGCGGTGTCGCCTCCCTCGTGCGGGTAATGCCGACCGAAGCCATTGCAGCCGCCGAACTCGCGGCGTTTGCATCGAGGCGCGGACACGTCTGCTTCGCTCGCGGGGCGACGCCGAAGGACGAACCGGGCGAAGTCTCTGACCTGGTCAAGGCCACATTCGTTCCACTCGTCAAGCTGCTCGGCAGCGGAGCGATCGGAGTACACACGGTCTCCAAACCGCCCCACACACCCAAGGCGGCAGCTCTCCATGTCGACGGCGTCCTCTTTCGCGTCGGCCCGGTGGAGATCCTGTTTGTCAGCTATGGGACAGCGCAGTTTCCACCGGCAACCGAGGGCCGCCTGCTCGCGCTGCTCCACGGTCGCGCGGAGGAGCACAAGCTCTAGCGTGCCGGCCATCACACTGCCCTTGCGCGCCTCGAGCGTCGTACGCCGGTCTCGCCTGGGGGTTGGAAGCGAAACGGCCGCGCCATGGGCCAGTGTTCGGGAATGTCCCTTGAAGAATTCAAGGGTGGGCCTCCGCTGGCCGGGTGCGATCGACACCCGAATCGATGAACGCGGTCGCTGTCATGATCCCGTCGGTGCTTTCGAGGGTGACCTGGCTCGTTCTGTCTGCGACAGTCGTGGTCATCGCGGGGTGCGGAGGCAGCGGGCACACTTCCTCCGCCAGCACGGGCAGGCCTTGAGCGAGTGACCTGGCCATTCCCTGTTCTCCGACAGCGTGAGGGCGCGGATGACTCATCGGGGACCAGGACTCTGTAGCCGCGTCTCG
>Ga0209038_10000143_pt1 | contig 23021 bp, 17 predicted proteins | sample BogFormECP03_OM3_FD_188237 | JGI IMG/M metagenome (GOLD analysis project Ga0209038, IMG submission 188237) | Bog forest soil microbial communities from Calvert Island, British Columbia, Canada - ECP03_OM3 (SPAdes) (version 2) | ecosystem: Environmental > Aquatic > Freshwater > Wetlands > Bog ...
TAAGTATAAATCCTTTTTATTTTATAAGTAGCTCGAGAAGCTCAATAGGCCGAGCGGAACTCTGAAGATGTTTAGGTTGTAAGTTCAAATCTTACCTTGAGCGATAATAATAGTGTATATTATATACACTATTATATATATATAAATATTTGTTTAAGGTAGTGATGGAATTGGTAGACATGAATAGCTTAGGACTATTTGGGTTTAAAACCTTGTCCGTTCAAGTCGGATTTACCTTAAAAACAAAATAATGTTTGTCTTTGTAAATATATGTTGTAGACTAATAGGCAAGTCATAAATTTTTGGTATTTACTATTGAGTGTTCGAATCACTCCAGCATAAATATTTATGGTGGATATAGTTCAATGGGTAGAACAATTGTATGTGGCACAATATGTTCCCTGTTCAAATCAGGGTATCCTCCCACTTTAATGTAAAGACACTATTAAATAATAGTTTATTAATAGTGTTTTTATATTTCATTTTTTTTAATCTTATTGGAATGAATATAATTCATATGAAGTATAGTTAAATATAAAGTCGGTATTATAATCTGGCCCGAGTAGTTTAACGGTTAGAACATTAATTTCATGCATTAAAAATGAGAATTCAAATTTCTCCTCTGGCTAAACCTAAATAGTTTTAATGTAACTGTTACATAATAAATTATGTCTTGTATATAAAGGTTTGAATCCTTAAAAGCAATGTTAGTTTTTTCCATATTATTTATATTACTATCCAATGCCGTCACATTAAGACGAGATAAATCAATACTTTTTAGTAGGGTTTCCATAATTATATTGTTGTATTCTTCTTTACTTGCTATAAATAGTTTATATATAGCTTCTATAGATAGAGGTATAGGTATATATAATGGTTTATTTCATACCACTAGTATTACACAAGTATTTCATATATTTATATTTATATTAAGTGTAGTTATATTATTTTTAACTGGGTTTTTTCCAAGAAGAGTGTGAATAGAAAAATATTCTTCTCTTAATAAGATATTATCTTATAATTTTATTTATTATAATACCAAAATTATAAATAAGATGGGAGAACAATTCAGAATAATAGAATATCCTTTAATTATATTGTTCATAATCACAGGATCAATATTCTTAATAAGTACAAGTGATTTAGTATCAATATTCTTAAGTATAGAATTACAGAGCTATGGCTTATATCTTTTATGTACACTTTATAGAAATTCAGAACTGGCTACTTCAGGTGGGCTTACTTACTTTTTATTAGGAGGTTTAAGTTCTTGTTTTATACTTTTAGGTACTAGTTTATTATATTCAAATTCAGGTATTACTAACTTAGATGGCTTATATGTTATTACTAGCTTAAGTAATATTGAAAATAGTGATAATATAATATATTGATATAAAGATTACTATATAAATATGTCTTTGCTTATATTAAGTGTAGGTTTTTTATTCAAAATAGGTGCTGCTCCTTTTCATTTTTGATCTCCAGATGTATATGATGCCATACCAACTATAGTAACAACTTTTGTTGCTATAATTGCTAAAATATCTATATTAATATTTATACTGGAACTGATACACTACATTAATAATTTTTCACTTGATTCAGAGTTTAATTGAACTTCTGGTTTATTAGTTAGTTCTTTACTTTCACTTCTTATAGGTACAATTGTAGGTTTAATACAATTTAGAATAAAAAGATTATTTGCCTATAGTACTATAAGTCATTTAGGTTTTATACTTTTAGCTTTGACTATTAATAGTATAGAATCAATTCAAGCATTTATATTTTATTTATTACAATATTCTTTGAGCAATTTGAATGCTTTTATGCTATTAATAAGTATAGGATTTTCGTTATATTGTTATATTAATGAAAATAAGGAATATCAAGAATTGTTAGATAAAAACAATTCACCTATACAATTAATTAGTCAAATTAAAGGATTTTTTTATATAAATCCTATTTTGGCTATTAGCTTTACTATTACTATATTTTCATTTATAGGTATACCGCCTCTTATAGGGTTTTTTGCTAAACAGATGGTATTAAGTGCTGCCCTAGATAGTGGATATATATTTATTACATTAATTGCAATAATAACTAGTGTTATAAGTGCAGTTTATTACTTAAATATAATAAGACAGGTTTTTTTTTATGAATCCGAGTATACAGTAAATCCTGAATTATTAAATATAGATATTAACGGAAGTGTTATTAAAGAAAATCTCTTTATAGCAAAATTTAAATTTTGCTATAAAAACATAATTTTATCTAGTTACCTTACTATATCCATTAGTATATTAACACTGATAATTGTATTATTTATCTTTATGCCTCAAGAATGATTAAGCATGGCTAATATATTAGCACTAATATTATTTAATCCTTAAATGACTAGCATAATATTTTTATTTTTCTTCATACCCTTATTAGCTCTTATTCTATTAGCAATAAATTTTATATTTGCACCACATAATCCTTATCAGGAAAAAGATAGTGCATTTGAATGTGGATTCCATTCATTTCTTGGTCAGAACAGAACGCAGTTTAGCATATCTTTTTTTATTTTTGCGCTTCTTTTTTTATTGTTTGATCTGGAAATTTTGTTGGTATATCCTTACGTAGTAAGTTCTTATAATAATGGTATATATGGCTTAATGATAATGCTTATATTTTTTTTTGCTTTAACTTTAGGGTTCGCCTTTGAATTAGGAAAAAATGCATTAAAAATAGACAGTAAACAGATTATTACCTTAAGAGGTAATAATTCAAAAATTACTAACTATATTTCTATAGTTAATTAAGTAGATAAATTTATCTACTTAATTAATCCTATAAATAATTTATATAAACCAAAGGGTTTATATAAATAGTTGGTGTATTAAATATTGTGTAAGCTTATATCACGGTTCTTAATACATATAATAGGTATATAATAATTAATAATAAGTAATAATACTTCTTGTCTATAAAACAATTTTACTAATGCAAAATTGTTTTAAAGACTAAGCTGTTTTTAGGTTTCTAGTTCTTAATATAGGAATATATATATTACAAGAATTATATTTATATAAAATATGTTTATAATAAAGCTCATGTAATATATAAAATGGTTTATATTTGGTATAATTCTTAATGCTATATATACTATGAAATCGTGATTTCATAGTATATATTAAAAGCAAATTAAAATGAGACTTTATAAAAAGCTCTAATAAGTAATAAAGGATTAGAAGGGTTTTTTTAATTAGAATGTTTTCTAACATGCTAAAAAATATATACAGTACTTGTGATACTGCAAGACCTTGGGGTTTGTACTTTCAGGATAGTGCAACACCACAAATGGAGGGTTTGGTAGAATTACACGATAATATAATGTTTTATTTAGTTATTATATTATTTGCCGTCGGATGAATAATGCTCTCAATAGTTATAAATTATGTTGATAATAAATCACCTATCTCACACAAATATCTAAATCATGGGACCTTAATAGAATTAATATGAACTATTACTCCTGCTTTAATATTAATACTTATAGCATTTCCATCATTTAAACTTTTGTATTTAATGGATGAAGTTAGTGATCCCGCTATGTCAGTATTGGCTGAAGGACATCAATGATATTGAAGTTATCAATATCCGGATTTCTTAACTTCAAATAACGATTTTATAGAATTTGATTCATACTTAGTTCCAGAACCTGATTTAGAAGATGGAGCATTAAGAATGTTAGAGGTAGATAATAGGGTTATAATACCTGAATTAACTCATGTAAGATTTATAGTTACAGCAGCAGATGTTATACACTGTTTAGCCTGTCCTTCTTTAGGTATTAAAGTTGATGCATATCCAGGTAGATTAAATCAAGCTTCTGTTCTTGTTAATAGAGAAGGGGTATTTTATGGACAATGTTCAGAGATTTGTGGTATTTTACACAGTTCTATGCCTATAGTTATAGAATCTGTATCAATAGAAAAATTTTTATTATGGTTATACGAGCAATAACTAATTACTTATCTATTATAAAGCTTTTGTTATGGAGTTTTTAGATAAATATTCTTATTAGCTCAATGGCAGAGCAAAATACTTCTGATATTTGGATCTTAGTTCGAGTCTAAGATAGGAATTGCTTAAGATTTATTGCTAAATAATAATTTTTCTACACAACTAAGTAGTTAAAAAAGAACTAGTTAAACACACTATATATTACTATTATTTACCTGAGGTTTCCGAATCATAGTCTATAATTTACTAAAGTTATTTAGTAAATTTACTAATAGTAACTGTTAAGAATTTTTTATAGTTAACAGTTATTAACTATAAACAATTGTTTTAAATACGAAATATATAATGAATTTATCTTTAATACTTTTTTTAATAGGAATTTTAGGATTCGTTTTAAATAGAAAAAATATAATATTAATGCTTATTTCAATTGAAATAATGCTTTTATCTATAACATTCTTAATATTGATAAGTTCATTTAGCTTTGATGATATATTAGGTCAAATATATGCTATATATATTATAGCAATTGCTGGTGCAGAGTCAGCAATAGGTCTAGGTATTCTAGTCGCTTTTTATAGATTAAGAGGAAGTATAGCTATAGAATATAAATAATGTATTTAGCCATAATAACTTTACCTTTATTAGGTGCAATAGTTTCTGGATTTTTTGGAAGAAAAGTTGGAGTAAGTGGAGCACAATTAATTACATCTTTATCTATAGCTATAACAACTTTATTAGCAATAATAGCTTTTTTTGAAGTAGGTTTAAGTAATATATCCGTATCAATAAATCTTTTTAGATGGGTAGATAGTGAGTCACTTGATGCTTTATGGGGTTTCCATTTTGATAGTTTAACAGTGAGTATGTTAATACCTGTTTTAATAGTTTCTTCTTTAGTTCATATATATTCTATTGGTTATATGAGCCATGATCCTCATAATCAAAGATTTTTTAGTTATCTTAGTTTATTTACATTTATGATGATAACATTGGTTACTGCTAATAATTTTTTATTAATGTTTGTTGGTTGAGAAGGAGTAGGTATTTGTTCATACCTTTTAGTGAGTTTTTGATTTACTAGAATAGCTGCGAATCAAAGTTCTATTTCTGCCTTTTTAACAAATAGAGTGGGTGATTGTTTTTTAACTGTAGGTATGTTTACTTTATTATGGTCTTTTGGTAATGTTGACTATAGTACAATATTTTCATTAGCTCCCTTTGTTAATGAAAATATTGTAACAACAATAGGTATATGTCTTGTAATTGGAGCTATGGCTAAAAGTTCTCAAGTAGGATTGCATGTTTGATTACCTATGGCTATGGAAGGTCCAACACCTGTTAGTGCATTAATACATGCAGCTACTATGGTTACTGCTGGTGTATATCTTCTAATGCGTGCTAGTCCTTTAATAGAATATAGTTCAACTGTATTAATTATATCCTTATGACTAGGAGCTATAACAACTGTATTTAGTAGTCTTATTGGTTTATTTCAACAAGATATAAAAAAAGTTATTGCCTATAGTACTATGAGTCAATTAGGTATGATGGTTATAGCTGTAGGTTTATCATCTTATAATATTGCCTTATTTCACTTAGTAAACCACGCTTTTTATAAAGGATTATTATTCTTAGGTGCAGGAGCCGTAATACATGCAGTATCAGATAATCAAGATTTTAGGAAATATGGTGGATTAAGATCCTTTTTGCCTTTAACATATTCTATTATGCTGATAGCAAGCCTTAGTTTAGTGGCTTTCCCTTTTATGACTGGATTTTATAGTAAAGATTTTATATTGGAGTCTGCGTATGGTCAATTTTATTTTAGGGGTACTGTAGTTTACTTTATAGCAACTATTGGTGCTATATTTACTACGTTATATTCGGTTAAAATTTTATATTTAACTTTCTTAACTAATCCTAATGGACCTGAAAGTAACTATATAAATTCATATAGTAAACATTCTGCTCATGAAGGTAACATTTTTATGAATTTACCCTTAATAATACTAGCTATCTTTTCTATATTTTTTGGGTATGTAAGTAAAGATATATTTATTGGTTTAGGTTCAGGGTTTTTTATAGATAATAGTATTTTCATTCACCCCCTAAGGGAGGTAATTTTAAATACAGAATTTGCTGTGCCTATTTTCTTTAAATTATTACCATTATTATTTACTCTTTCATTTAGTGTTGTAGCTATAGTTATATTAGAATTTATGCCAAAATTAGTTATTAATTTTAAATTAAGTAGAGTGGGTTATAATATATTTAGTTTTTTTAACCAACGTTTTTTTATTGAACTTCTATATAATAAATATATTGTATATTATGTTTTAAAACTAGGGGGTCAAACTACTAAAGTTTTAGATAAAGGAAGTGTGGAATTATTAGGACCTTTTGGCTTAGAAAAAGGACTCTTGTGAATAAGTAGAAGTATATCTGTGTTGGATACAGGTGTTATTACTAGCTATGCCTTATATATCTTAGTGGGTCTTATATTTTATATATTAATCCCCTATTTTTCTTTATTCGATAAAAGTTTATTATTATTAGTTTTATTATCTTTATTTACTATAAGCAATAAACACTTTAAAGCTATATAAGAAATATAGTTATTATAACTATAGGTGTAATAATGTAAATTTTAGCTAATTATCTAATAATCAAATATTAATGATTAAAAAGCAAGAATAATCCTAGTATTATTCTTACTTATTATAAAAACTTTGTTTTAACTGAACATTAAGATCAACTGTTTCTTTTAGCTTATAAATTAAAAAGTAAACAATGATATTAAATATATCGTATTTAGACGTAATAAACATACAAGTTAGTTACGTTTCACATATGCCTATAGATATCTTAGTTATGTTTAAAATGCAAGATCTTGCATTTTAAACATACTTAAAAAAAAAATAAAATTTAATTAAAAATAATGAGAATTTTGAAAAGTCATCCCCTTTTAAGATTAGTTAACTCTTATATAATTGATAACCCACAGCCAAGTAATATAAGTTACTTATGGAATTTTGGATCTTTATTAGCTGTTTGTTTGGTTATACAAATTATAACAGGTGTAGTTTTAGCAATGCATTATAATCCTAGTGTATTAGAAGCATTTAATTCGGTTGAACACATAATGCGTGATGTAAATAATGGTTGATTAATACGTTACTTACATAGTAATACCGCTTCAGCATTTTTCTTTCTTGTATACTTACATATAGGAAGAGGGCTATATTATGGGTCTTACAGAGCTCCTAGAACATTGGTTTGAACTATTGGTACTATTATATTCCTATTAATGATGGCTACAGCTTTCTTAGGTTATGTTTTACCTTATGGTCAAATGTCATTATGAGGAGCAACAGTTATTACTAATTTAATGAGTGCTATACCCTGAGTTGGACAGGATATAGTTGAGTTCATTTGAGGCGGTTTTAGTGTTAATAATGCCACATTAAATAGATTTTTTGCCTTACACTTTCTGTTGCCCTTTATATTAGCTGCATTAGCTCTGATGCATTTAATAGCGCTTCACGATAGTGCAGGTTCAAGTAACCCTTTAGGTATTTCAGGTAATTATGACAGATTACCTTTTGCTCCCTACTTTCTTTTTAAGGATTTAATAACTATATTTATCTTTATCATAATATTAAGTATATTTGTGTTTTTCATGCCTAATGCTTTAGGAGATAGTGAAAATTACGTTATGGCTAATCCTATGCAAACTCCTCCTGCTATAGTTCCTGAATGATATCTTTTACCATTCTATGCCATATTGAGATCTATACCTAATAAATTAATTGGTGTAATTCTTATGTTTAGTGCTATATTAATTTTATTAGCAATGCCATTTACAGATTTAAGTATAAGTAGAGGAATACAATTTAGACCTCTAAGTAAAATTGCATTTTACATTTTCTTAGGCAATTTTTTAGTTTTAATGATATTAGGCGCTAAACATGTAGAAAGCCCCTTTATAGAATTAGGTCAAATTAGTACAGTTATTTACTTTGCACACTTCTTAATTATAGTTCCACTGGTTAGTTTATTTGAAAATAGTTTAATAGAATTGGGAAATATGGAAAGTAACAAATAATTAAGTTACAAAGGGTTTTATAAAAATAATTTTTTTTTTATTTTTATAAAATATTAAAGGACTTAATTATATTTATAATTAAAGATTCTTTTTTACTTATAATAAATATATTACATGTAATATATTTATAATTTTATTAGCTTAATGATAAAGCGAGATACTTATTGTATCTAGATCCAGGTTTAAATCTTGGGTAATAATAATGCAATAACTGAGTAAGTAATAATTTTTTAATATTAATCTTAGTATATGTTAATTTTTAATAGTTAATCTATTAAAACCTTGTTAGTTTTATAAAAATATACAAGGCGTTTATAAATAATATATCTACCTAATGCTTATAGTAAAATATACTGTCTTCTTTTAATAGAAAGCATAGAGTCTCTTGTATAATCTGTGTTAAATTATAATGAGCATTACTCTTTTAGTTTATATAATAAAAATATAAGAAAAGTAAATAATAATTTTTCTTATAGAGAAAGTGATTTAAGCAAATTATATATCTTAAAATCTAATATTTCATTATGGATAGAAAGATGATTTTTATCATCGAATGCCAAGGATATAGGTACATTGTATTTAATATTTGCAGTCTTTTCTGGATTATTAGGAACAGCCTTTTCAGTATTAATAAGATTGGAGTTGAGTGGACCTGGAGTTCAATATATAACGGATAATCAATTATATAACAGTATTATTACTGCTCATGCCATATTAATGATATTTTTTATGGTTATGCCTGCTATGATAGGAGGATTTGGTAATTTCTTATTACCACTATTAATAGGAGGTCCAGATATGGCATTTCCAAGATTAAATAACATAAGTTTTTGACTATTACCTCCTAGCCTTATATTATTTCTGTTTGCTAGTGGTATAGAAAATGGGGCTGGTACAGGTTGAACACTATATCCACCTTTAAGTGGAATACAAGCGCATAGTGGACCTAGTGTAGATTTAGCTATTTTTGCTTTACATTTAGCAGGTATAAGTAGTTTATTAGGGGCTATAAATTTCATAACCACCATATTAAATATGAGAAGTCCAGGTATAAGATTACACAAACTAGCTTTATTTGGCTGAGCTATAGTGGTTACAGCTGTACTATTGTTATTATCATTGCCTGTTTTAGCTGGTGCAATTACAATGGTTTTAACCGATAGAAACTTCAATACTTCATTTTTTGAAGCTGCGGGAGGTGGTGATCCTATACTTTATCAACATCTTTTCTGATTTTTTGGTCATCCTGAAGTCTACATTCTAATTATACCGGGTTTTGGTATAATTAGTACCACAATATCTGCTAGTTCTAATAAAAGTGTATTTGGTTATTTAGGAATGGTATATGCTATGATGTCAATTGGAGTTTTAGGGTTTGTTGTTTGAAGTCACCATATGTATACAGTGGGATTAGATGTAGATACAAGGGCTTATTTTACAGCTGCTACATTAATTATAGCAGTTCCAACTGGTATTAAAATATTTAGTTGATTAGCAACATGTTACGGAGGATCTTTGCAATTAACACCTTCTATGTTATTTGCTTTAGGTTTTGTTTTCATGTTTACAATTGGGGGATTAAGTGGGGTTGTTTTAGCTAACGCTTCTCTTGACATAGCTTTTCATGATACTTACTATGTCGTTGCTCATTTCCATTATGTCTTGAGTATGGGTGCCGTTTTTGCTTTATTTAGTGCTTGATATTTTTGAATTCCCAAGATATTAGGATTAGAGTACAATATTCTTTTAGGTAAAGTACATTTTTGAATAATGTTTATAGGGGTTAATGCTACTTTCTTTCCTCAACATTTTTTAGGTTTACAGGGAATGCCTCGTAGAATCAGTGATTATCCTGATGCATTTGCAGGTTGAAATCTTATTAGTAGTTTTGGTAGTATGGTAAGTGTTATTGCTACCTGGTTATTTTTATATATTGTATATGTGCAATTAACGGAAGCTAGTCCTGTAAGCAAATATCCCTGATTAAATCCTCAATTTTATAGTGATAGTTTTCAATCACTATTAAATAGAAGCTATAGTTCTTTAGAATGAGCATTGACTAGTCCACCTAAACCTCATGCATTTGTAAGCTTACCTATACAAAGCTTTTTTAAGGGTGGTCTATTCAATTGTTTTACTAAAAAAACTATAATATTAATTATAAATGTGAAGTTTTGTAACCATATATTTAATTAATATAGGTATTTATGGTATGGCTGATTTATGTGAGTGAATTATGTATACAAATTTAACAAAAACTGTAGAGATTTAGTAAATTTATTTTATGTTTTTAATAATAATAATTAGCTATATATAGCTAAGGGTTATGTGGCAAAAGGTTTGCATTTTGATTGCAGATCATAAATTAGAGGTTCGATTCCTCCATAGCTCTATTTTTATAACTTTATTTATGTATTTAATATATAAGGGTAAATTAGCTAATTATTACTAATAATTAGCTAATTTAAAATTTGTTGTTGTAGGGACAAGTGATTTATCCTTGGTTGACTTTTATATATATATTTATATATATAAATATCTTTCTTGATAGTTTAAAAAATTTTAACGGTTAAAAATAGCTCTATTTGATAAAATATAATTGAAAGTATATTACTTTAAAGCAATGAAGGTTTCCTTCCTTATATCATAATATTGTTTAATGATACAAGCAGCTAAAATTATAGGAACAGGTATAGCCACTACTGGTTTAATAGGAGCGGGGGTAGGTATCGGTGTAGTTTTTGGAGCATTAATTTTAGGTGTAGCCAGAAATCCTTCATTAAGAGGTCAATTATTTGCATATGCCATTTTAGGGTTTGCGTTTGCTGAAGCTACAGGTTTATTTGCCCTTATGATGGCTTTCCTTCTATTATATGTAGCTTAATAATAATATAAATATATACATATATATATGTATATATTATTTATTTTGCTATTCTTATTGGCTTAAGGGCAAGGCAAGATATTTTTAATATTTGTATCTTAGTTCGAATCTAAGATAAGAATTATTAAAATAATAGTTATTAAACTATATAGTTTAATAAATAATTAATACTAAATAATATATAATTCTAAAAAAAAATAATTGTTTCTATAGAGATTAATACTATTAAAAATAGTATATAATTATTATTACCCTAAGTATTATTAATACAATATGTAATAATAATTATTGCATTAAAATATTAATAATATTGTACTTTTGTAATAATATAAACATGTTATATTTACCTACTTTAATTTCGATAATAGAAGTTTTATTAGTTACCATTCCTATATTATTAACAGTAGCCTATGTTACAGTGGCTGAGAGAAAGACAATGGCAAGTATGCAAAGAAGATTAGGACCTAATATAGTAGGGTACTATGGTTTATTACAAGCATTTGCAGATGCCTTTAAATTACTATTGAAAGAATACGTGTCACCTAGTCAAGCTAACCTTATATTATTTTTTCTTGGTCCTATAATAACTTTAGTTTTTTCTTTATTAGGTTATGCAGTAATACCTTTTGGTCCTGGTTTAGCTATAAGTGATTATAGTTTAGGTATATTGTATATGTTAGCTATTTCTTCTTTAGCTACATATGGTATATTATTAGCCGGTTGGAGTGCTAATAGTAAATATGCTTTCTTGGGTTCACTTAGAAGTACAGCACAATTAATTAGCTATGAATTAATATTAAGTTCTGCTATATTAATAGTTATTATGTTAACTGGTAGTTTAAATTTAACGGTAAACATAGAAAGTCAAAGGGCTATTTGGTTTATAGTTCCCTTATTTCCTATTTTTATTATATTTTTTATAGGGTCTGTGGCGGAAACTAATAGAGCTCCTTTTGATTTAGCTGAAGCTGAATCAGAACTTGTAAGTGGATTTATGACAGAACATGCTGCAGTTATATTTGTTTTCTTCTTTTTAGCTGAATATGCAAGTATAGTATTAATTTGCATATTAACCACTATTTTATTTTTAGGTGGTTACTTATATTATAATGTAGCTTCTTTTATATTTAATATAATTCAATATATTCATTTTGATTATTACTTAGAGTATTTAGTCAATAAAGAAGTTTTAATCTCTAATCCTTTAATAGAAGGATTATATTATGGTATAACTTTAGGCTTAAAATCGTGTATTATGATTTTTATCTTTATATGAATCAGAGCCTCTTTCCCTAGAATACGTTTTGATCAATTAATGTCTTTTTGCTGAACCATATTATTACCTATAGTTATTTCATTTATAGTATTAATTCCTTGTATACAATATAGTTTTGAAATAATACCTAGCAATATTTCATTATTATAAAATTAAATAGGTAATACTTGTGAAAACAAAGAGATAATTAGAAAAAAGATAGTTGTTTTTTTTAACTACATAATTTTATGTGGTCTTAGTGAAGATTATATATAAATAAGATATAATCCTGATGGAAGTTTGTCTAGTGAAAGTCTTATTTAATATATGTTACTTTCGCTTTTATTACTTATACCTTTATTAGGTATATTTATTATATCTACAAGTATGTCTTATAATTTAACACTTTTAAATATTAAACGGATTAAATTAATCGCCTTAATCACAGGTATATTAAATCTTTTTATTTCATGAATAATATTTACATTATTTGACTTTAGTACAAATCAATTTCAGTTTGTACAAGAATATCATGAAATAAGTTATTACGATTTTTACCTAGGTTTAGATGGTTTATCTATTTATTTCGTAATGTTAACTACTATAATTATGCCTATAGCTTTATTATCAAATTGAACCTCAATAAAAGAGAACATAAGGTCTTACTTAATAATAATGTTATTACTAGAAACTTTATTACTAGCGGTGTTTTTAGTTTTAGATATATTATTGTTTTATATCTTTTTTGAAAGTATATTACCTCCTCTTTTTTTATTAATAGGAATATTTGGATCTAATAATAAAGTAAGAGCCAGTTTTTATTTATTTTTATATACATTATTAGGATCTTTATTCTTGTTATTATCTATTCTTACAATGTCTTCTATAATGGGAACTACAGATTTTGATGCCTTATATAAAACTAACTTTAATTATAATACTCAATTATTTTTATTCTATGGAATATTTATAGCCTTTGCTATAAAAACTCCTACTATTTTCTTAAATACTTGATTATTGAAGGCTCATGTGGAATCACCCTTAGGGGGTAGTATTGTATTAGCCGCTATAGTTTTAAAATTAAGTTTATATGGAATATTCCGATTAATTCTACCATTATTGCCTAAGGCATCTATAGATTACACGTATATAGTTTATTTAATAGGTATTATTACTATAATATATGCTAGTTTTAGTACTTTAAGAACTATAGATGTTAAAGAACTTATTGCTTATAGCTCTGTATCTCATGCTGCTGTATATCTAATGGGTGTATTTAGTAATACAATACAGGGTATAGAAGGTGGAATAGCTTTGGGTTTAGCTCACGGTTTTGTTTCAAGCGGTTTATTTATATGCGCAGGAGGTATATTGTATGATAGATCAGGTACTAGATTAATCACTTATTATAGAGGTATTGTTCAATTGATGCCCTTATTTTCTATATTATTTTTAATCTTGTGCTTAGGTAATTGTGGGGTACCTCTTACCTTAAATTTTGTAGGAGAATTTATGTCTTTATACGGTATATTTGAAAGAATACCTTTATTAGGTGTATTTGCTAGTTCTTCTATAGTGTTAAGTGCTGCATATACTATTTATATGTTTAACAGAATAGCCTTTGGTGGATCCTTTTCCAAAGATTTTAGTAGTAATATAGCTGATATTAATAAACGAGAATTTTATATCTTGTTTACTTTAGTTTTATTTACAGTAGTATTAGGTATATATCCTAGCCCAATACTTGATGGTTTACATTATTCTACTTCTTCTTTAATATATAGTACATCTAATTTAATTAACCTATAGACTCTTTATAGCTATATAATTACAATAAAGTGTAGAACGATAAATTATTTAAAGAAACCATGCCACAATTAGTACCATTTTACTTTATAAACCAAGTGACATTTGCATTCATTATTCTTATAACTATGATATATTTATTTTCAAAATATATCTTACCAAGATTTGTCCGTCTATTTTTAAGCCGTGTTTTTATAAGCAAATTATAAATCTTTTCTTATCTTTGTTTTTATCTTATAGTGTGTTCATTAGACCAATATTTAATTTCTCATGTATATTTTAATAAAAATAAGGTAAATGCAAGTAATGCATAAGCATTTATCAACAGAAATAGCAAGTCCTTTAGATCAATTTGAAATAAGAAATCTACTAAGTATAGATGCACCAATATTAGCTAATATACATATATCTCTAACAAATATTGGCTTATATCTCACATTAGGTATATTATTAATATTATCTTTGAATGTTTTAGCTACAAATTATAATAAAATAGTAAGTGATAAATGATCAATAAGTCAAGAATCTATATATGCTACTATACATAGTATAGTAATTAACCAGATTAATGCAAGAAGTGGGCAAATATACTTTCCTTTTATATATACTCTGTTCATTTTTATTTTAATGAATAACCTAATAGGTATGATTCCTTATAGTTTCGCATCTACTAGTCATTTTATTTTGACTTTTGCTCTTAGTTTTACTGTAGTTCTAGGTGCAACTATTTTAGGTTTTCAAAAACATGGTTTAGAATTCTTCTCTTTATTAGTACCAGCAGGTTGTCCTATAGGGTTATTACCTTTACTTGTGTTAATAGAGTTTATATCATATTTAGCTAGAAATATTTCTTTAGGATTAAGATTAGCGGCTAATATCTTATCGGGACATATGTTATTGAACATACTAGCAGGCTTTACATATAATATTATGACTTCTGGATTTATCTTCTTTTTTTTAGGTTTAATACCCTTAACGTTTATTATAGCTTTTAGTGGATTAGAATTAGGTATTGCTTTTATACAAGCTCAAGTTTTTGTAGTGTTAACCAGTTCTTATATAAAAGATGGTTTAGATTTACATTAAGGTTTTAATTTCTTTTAATATAGATAAATTAAAAAAACTTAATAAAATATAATATATTTTTTTATAATATAAATACAAAATTATTTGTATATTTTTATAGGGTTGTGGCATTAAGAGCATCTAAACTATATTAGTTATATAGTACAGTAAAGTCAGAAGTTTATTAAATACATAGACTTGTTATAAAAAGTGTAAGAGCTAAAGCTCTGGTATTTTAAAGAAAATATCTTTTGTATATTAGCTTTGTCTTATTTAAATATACGGTATAAACATATATAATTATATAATAATAATTATATAGTAAAATATAATAATGAACATACAAGCCTATGTTAAATCTTTATTTAGACTAATAACTTTAACAAGAACTTGTTTAGTAATACCCAATTCTTATATATACAAATATATATAATATATATTCTTATAAAAGTATTGCTTCTTAAAGAATTAATAAATAATAGTAGTGGTGATGAAAAACTTTTCATTATTTACTATAAAACTATAAGAAACAATGATTTATTTACTTACCACTATGAAAAAAAGGAAAAAAATACTTTTTCTTGAGTTTGATGATGGCTCTGAATGAACGCTATTCAAGTGCTTGACACATGCTAATCGTACGTCTAATTTAAGGTTATAAGAAATTATAGTTTTCATTAGAAGTGGTGTACAGGTGAGTATATAATATTTTGGCTGCCTTGAAGTGAGGAAAAATAAATTCCTTATAAAAAAAGGAAGATAAACTTAAATCTTCCGCTTTTAGATGACAATAAATATCTCGGATAAGTAGTAGTTAAGGTAATGGCTTAACTAGCTAAAAATTCCGTAATCGAGACTGAGAGGTCGATCGATCACATTGGGTCTGAAAAAACCCCAATACGTATAGTACAGCAGTGAGGAATATTGGTCAATGGCCTAACGGCTGAACCAGTAACTTGAAAGAATGTATAGTTTTTGCTAATCAATATTTGACAAGATCAAATGAGATATCGATTATGTCGAATAAAATTCTAAATAGAAGACTGATTATGACAACTTCTATCTTTGTGTCTTGACCAAATTACGTGCCAGCAGTCGCGGTAATACGTAAAAGACTAGTGTTATTCATCTTTATTAGGTTTAAAGGGTACCTAGATGGCATTATTAGCCCAAACCAGGGTACGTTATTGCTAGAGTTTTATAAAAGAAGGGGAGTATTTATGGAGTAAAGATGAAATTTTTTGATACCATAACGACTGATAAAGGCGAAGGCAACCTTCTATCTAATAACTGACGTTGAGGTACGAAGGCTTGGGTAGCAAACAGGATTAGATACCCTAATAGTCCAAGCAGAAAATTATGAATGCCATAAACAAGGTTTTACTTTGTTTATAAATGAAAGTGTAAGCATTTCACCTTAAGAGTAATGCGGCAACGCAGGAACTGAAATCATTAGACCGTTTCTGAAACCAGTAGTGAAGTATGTTATTTAATTCGATGATCCTCGAAAAACCTTACCACAATTTGAATATTATCTTAATAAGGTAATACAAGCGTTGCACGGCTGTCTTCAGTTAATGTCGTGAGATTTTGGTTAGTTCCATAAAATTAACGAAAACCCTTGCTCTATTTATGTATTTTTACATAGAGCGGTTCACCATTATATTGGATATGATAAAAGGGATTAAGACAAGTCATCATGGCCTAAATATTGTGGGCTATAGACGTGCCACATATTCCTAGACAAATAGATGCAATAATGCAAATAAAAGCTAATCTATAAAAATAGGATATAATATGAATTGTAGTCTGAAACTCGACTGCATGAATAAGGAATTACTAGTAATCGTGAATCACCACGTCACGGTGAATTTAATCTCAGATGGGTACTAACCACTCGTCAGGCGCCGAAAGAAGTATGTGCAATAAGTTTGGTAAACCATTATTTTTAATTCTAAATTATAAGACTTAGACATTGGAGTGGTAAGCCTTCGTATGCGTGATTTTAATTGGTGTTAAGTCGAAATACGGTTCGTGTAGTGGAAATTGCACGGGAATAATTAATATTAGCAATAAGCTGTATATAGAAATATATACACAACCTTTTTTTAAGACAATAAAGCATTATTATTAATAATACTTTATTCCGGTTTGAATCTGGAGATGGGTTTATATAAATATTCGTTTTAAGATGTAAGGCATTTTTTATAGAAGGAAACTACCATTATTGGTAAGATGGGTTGAGCTGTAAACTCAATAGTATTATACTTTTAAGAGTTCGAATCTCTTGTTTCCTAGAGATTCAATAATATTATGTCATGCATAGCAAGAAGAGTAAATTTATTTGCTCCATTCAAATATTAATAAAGCTATTGTTAAAATAATTTCGTTATTTACCTTATGCTAAAAATGATTTTATTTATGAAAGTAATTGAATTACTTTTTTTATAAGTACTTGTTGGACTGATAAGTAATTTTTTTTATTACTTAGATATATAGTGTGAAGCTCTTATAGCTTAAAGGTAAAGCGAAATACTGTTAATATTTTAATAGATGTTCAATTCATCTTAAGGGCTTGTTAGATTAATGTTTAATATAAGATTTAAGACTAAGCGTGTTAGCTTAATTGGTAAAGTGTTGTGCTACGGACACAGAGATTATAAGTTCAATTCTTATACATGTTTTATCTAGTATATTATATTAAATTAATTCTTTTCTCATTATGTATAATTTAATATATTGTATATATTTTTTCAGTCTGAAAAAATAAATGAGATTTTTTCTTTAATATTATGAATAGCATTTTTATTATAAAAGAAACTTTTACTAGTGGCTATAGGGTAGAAATACTGGATATTATTTCAATTATTTCTATAATATCTGGTATATTTGTTATTATTAGTAAAAATCCTATAATATCTGTATTGTTTTTAATTGGTTTATTCTTAAGTATATCAAGTTATTTAATAATATTAGGTATGAACTTTATAGGTTTATCTTATTTATTAGTTTATGTTGGAGCTGTATCAATATTATTCTTGTTTATATTAATGTTAATTAACGTTAGAATAAGTGAATTACTTAGTGATACTAGTAGCAATATTCCTTTAGCAGTGTTAATAATTATCGCATTTAATTATCCTATATATAAAATGTTACCTTATAGTATTGTAGCTTTTAATAGTTACACTATAGATTTTAACAATAGCTTTATTAATATTTTTTATAATAGTTATAGCAATTTCTTTAATAAGACATTGTTTTTAAGTAATAATAGTGATGATGGAGAAATATTGTTTGTAACTAGTAATATATGAGATGGTAGCTTAGCAGAAGCTAGTCATATTACTACTATAGGTAACATTTTATATACCAGTTATAGTATGTGACTTATAATAACTTCTATTATATTATTACTTGCGATGGTTGGAGCTATTGTCATTACAATAAAACAAAAAATATAGAATAAGATAATTATTTTTAGCATTATAAATAGTATGAAAAAAAAATGAAAAATTTAAATACACTTAATATATCTAATATTAAAGAAATTAAACCTTTGTGAATTAAAAGGTTTTCCGATGGATAGAGTTCCTTTTCCGTTTCTATATCACGGAATGCTTTGTATAAATCCGGCTTTTTCTTTATATATACTTTTTCATAGAATTAAAAGATAAAGGATTTCAGAGAAATTAACTCAATTGGTAGAGTGACTATTTTACACGTAGTAAGCTAAGTGTTCAAGTCACTTATTTCTTAGAATATAAAAATATTGTTTAATGAATATTTTATATTTTCAATTATATACCTTAAAGGTATGAATTAGCTTATAAGCTAAATAAATTGGATCTAACTGTAAGATTTTATAGTTAATAATGTAAAAACATAATTAAAAAAAATGACAAATTTAATTAGAAGCAGGTTTCAAGCTCATCCTTTTCATTTAGTAAGTCCCTCGCCTTGACCTATTTATACTGGTATTTCTCTATTAACTTTAACTACTAGTGGTGTGTTATCAATGCATGGTTTCAACCATGCAGAATATTTTTTAGCTTTAGCATTTATATTAGTTATTTCTTCAATGTCATTTTGATTTAGAGACGTTATAAGCGAAGCAACCTATTTAGGTAATCATACATTAGCGGTACAGAGAGGACTAAATATGGGTGTTGCTCTTTTTATAGTAAGTGAAGCTTTATTCTTCTTGGCTATATTCTGAGCATTTTTTCATAGTGCTTTATCACCAACTATTGAATTAGGAGCTCAATGACCACCTATGGGTATAGAAGCTATTAATCCTTTTGAATTGCCCTTACTTAATACAGTTATATTATTATCAAGTGGAGTTACAGTTACATATGCTCATCATTCTTTAATACAAGGAAATAAAAAAGGAGCTTTGTATGGTTTAATCGCTACAGTGATTTTAGCAATAATATTTACTGCTTTTCAGGGTATAGAATATACAGTTTCTTCTTTTACTATTAGTGATGGAGCTTTTGGATCATGTTTTTATTTTGGTACTGGTTTTCATGGGCTACATGTAATGATTGGTACTGCTTTTCTTTCTGTAAGTTTATGACGAGTGCTTGCTTATCATTTAACTGAAAATCATCACTTAGGATTTGAATCTGCTATATTATACTGACATTTTGTGGATGTTGTTTGACTGTTCTTATTCATAAGTATATATTATTGAGGTTCTTAATTAATTAATGTAAATTAATTAACCATTTTTATTATTATTATCGCTATTATATCATAGCTCTAATGGAAAGATAGACTATAATTAAAGTAATTTTTATAAAATAATAAAAATCAAATAACTTTTGTGTAACAAATACTCTCATATTAATTATTTATAGTATTATGTGTTTAACATATAAATATAGTAAATGAAACATTATAATTTGTCAAGGTATAGAACGCTAATTCTCATCCTGTTCTTTAGTAATAAAACATAAAGATAATTTATAGTAAAAAATTATTAAAGATAAAATTGTTGATTTTTAGCAATAAATCTAGTTCAATAAATTTTATTAAATATATACATACAGATTTATAATAAGTATGTATGTAACCTTTACTTATAAGTATATAATGAATATACTTTATTTATAAAGAGACCTTAACTTAATAGGTAAAGTATATGACTTTTAATCATCACTATGTGGGTTCAAATCCCATAGGTCTTATATATATATATCATAAAAAACAAGCATAGGTTAATGGTAAACTCATCGCCTTCCAAGCGAATTTTGTCAGTTCGAGTCTGACTGCTCGTATATGATTAAAGTAGATTTTTATAAGAAAAATCTTAAAGGGTTAGTAACTTAATGGGTAAAGGGTTTCCTTGTCAAGGAAAAAGATATCGGATCGAGGCCGGTTTGACCCGAGTATTTGTAATATGTTTTTGTTTTTAGAAACTTTATATTCTATTCTTATTATAGATATTAATTGACGTTTAACCATTTATATTAAATGATAATGATTATGAATGTACTTTATAAGTTTCTTACATTTGTAGGTTTTTAATTGTTGTTCTTACCCTAGTAGTAATTATTATTAAATTATTTTTGATAAAACATGGCTTTAATATTTCAGATTTTATTAATAATTTTTATCCTACTAACGTTAGAAATAGAATAATATTGAAATATTCTATTGGAATTAGACTTTTTAGTGAGAGTTATCAACCTTATCTTCTGAATTTATCTAATGTTAGGGCATATTAGATTCGAAATAATAATTCTATTTAATAAATAAACCCTTTTATTTATGCATATAATAAAATTATAATGAATATTGAAATTTTGTATCTGTAAGAAAAGCCTTTTAAATATTACCTTAAATATTATTATGTTTTAATATAGATCTAAATCTATCTTAAGGAAAAGTTACCATTGGTAGGGTAAGGTGTTTGCTAAACACTGTGCTTTTGCACTTGTATGTTCAATTCATGTCTTTTCCGATAAGATATAAATATTATAAAAATAAGTTTAAAAAGAGTATAGTTTAATAGGTAAAACGGGAAGCTTCAAACTTTTTGTTCTCTGTTCAAATCGGGGTACTCTTGTTTCGTATTATGTGATACAAAAGTTCCTTAGCTTAATAGGTAAAGTGTATTTTTGATAAGAATATGTTCAAAGTTCAATTCTTTGAGGAACTAAAGTTTATCTATTAAAGAGAAATTCACTTATAACAACAAAAGAGATAAATAAATGATTTCAGAGAAATTAACTCAATTGCTAGAGTGCGTTTTTGATAAGGATGTCGTCTAAGTTCAATTCTTAGAAGAATCAAAGGTTTGTATACATTATAAGTATTATAAACATTTAAAGAGAGTTGGTCGAGGGGTTTAAGGCAGTAAGCTTGAAACTTACCAAATAGTAATATTTCATCCGTTCAAATCGGATACTCTCTGTATTATGGTATAATATAATTGTATAATTACATTTAGGTTTAGAGAATTTTGTCTCTTTTTATAAAATTAATTTAATAATTTAAATATGAATAATAATATAATAATTCCTGTGATTACATACACTAATATTGATATAAACAAGTTAAAAATTTATAGGGAAAACATAAAAAAATCTGGTATTTATCGTTGAAATAATTTAATAAATAATAAAAGTTATGTGGGTTCTTCCATATCTTTAACTAAAAGATTTAATAATTATTACTCCTTAGCTTTTCTAAACAGAAAAATAAATAAGGAAAATAGTGGTATATATAATGCAATATTAAAATATGGATACTCGAAATTTAGTTTAGATATTATTGAATATTGCAAACCTGATTTATTAATAAAAAGAGAGCAATATTACATTGATCTTTTGCAACCTGAGTATAACATATTAAAGGTAGCTGGAAGTAGATTAGGTTTTAAGCATTCGGAGGCGACAAAAATTAAGATGAGCATTATTAACACCAGTGTTAATAACCCTAATTTCGGTAAAAAACATAGTTATGAAACAAAAAGAAAGATAGGAATAAGTCTCAGACTTAATGTTACACCAAAGATAATGACCACTGAAACTAAATTAAAAATATCTTTAAGAAGTCATGGTGTAAGCGTCAAAAATTTTGACAAGTCCAATAATCTTATTAATGAATTTCCAACTATACTTAGTGCTGCAAAACATCTTAATGTTGATCCAAAAAAAATAAGTATGATTTTCAAAACAGGTAGATCGTATGACAATTTTATTTATAAATTTGAAGTTAAAGATCTTAGAGTATGAATATATGATAAGAATAATAATTTAATTAATACTATGGACAATATTAAGAAAACTAGTATCTTATTAAGTATACCAAAAAGTACTATAGGTGATTATATTAAATCTGGTAAGTTATATAAAGATAAATATTATTTTTATAATACTAGTTGTAAATCGAATTCTTCTTTAAATAAGAAGCTATACGGGTTAAAGTCAAGTAGCGAGACACCTTTTTTGGGTAAAGGAAATTGTTAGTGCAAATCTAACTAACCCGAAAGTCATAGTAATTCGATAATTATAATAAGTTTAATAATTAAAAAAAAGTTAATTAATATTAATTATTATTAGTAATGTGATGTGATATAGAAATAGTGTTATTATGATACTAAGTTGTAGCATAATTAAGTATATAAAGAAACTATTAGGAATACCTTGCTATATATTAAAGAGAGTATAGATTAAGTTGTGTTTGTAACCATAAGGGATAACACATGCACTCTTAGAGAAATTCAATAATAAACGAAGTGAATTGAAATATCTTAGTAGCTTTAGGAAAAAAAATCAAACGAGATTCTATGACTAATGTGAATAAAAATAGAACAGCCTAATATGAAAAAAAAATAAATATTTATTTTTTTTTTCATGAAATAAGTAAAATGGATTATAAAT